>Ga0315289_10016896_pt1 | contig 10034 bp, 9 predicted proteins | sample YL17G11_40_MG_FD_203452 | JGI IMG/M metagenome (GOLD analysis project Ga0315289, IMG submission 203452) | Sediment microbial communities from Yellowstone Lake, YNP, Wyoming, USA - YL17G11_40 | ecosystem: Environmental > Aquatic > Freshwater > Lake > Sediment | place: USA: Wyoming | collected...
CCACCATTCAAAGCTCAAATAAGCCGCGGCAATTGTTATCAGGCCGGCCACCCAGGCAAGGGCCTGAATGGTGAAAAAGTTTTCCCGCGCCTGCTCCCGGAAGCGGGAGAGGAAATAGGTTGAACTGTCCGGCAGTCCCAGCGAGCCCAGATAGAAAAGCGTAAGCGGGATCAGGGTTACCATGGTTATGATGCCCCTGCCCTCGGGTCCGAACAGCCTGGCGATGAGGATGCTCCCGGCCATTCCTATGGCCATGACAACCGTATCGGTCAGAAAAATGGTGAAGCTGTCCGTGCTCAAACCACCGGGCCGGTAGAACAACTGGAAAAAACGAGTAACAATCCCTGGCTTTTGTCCCATGTGCTGGCGCTAAGACCTGATTTTAACAGCCCCAGGGCTTTTTCTCAAAGGCCGCAGCCAGGATTCGCGATCGCGGGCATTTCTCGTCAGTGGTCCCTGCTCTCCGCCCCAGGTGTGCAAAAGACTGTAGTCCAAGACCACGGTCCTCGCCCCCAGCCGCACCCGGCCGGAAATGGACACACCCCGGCTGATCACAACCTCGTCCTCAAGCGCAATCGAGTGATCGCCGTGCAGAGCCGCGGAATAATGCACCAGAACGTTCCTGCCGACCAAAGCGAAATTTTTCCGCTCCCAAAGAATTTTCAGGAAATGAATGACCCCGCTCATTTACAATGGTTCTCCCGGGGAAAAATAAATCTGGAAAGAAAAATCATTCAATCTTGAAATGATTCTAGCCCCGGGAGCGCCCTCAGTCAAACCCGAAAAAATTTTGACAATGCCATGATTTGCGACGCCTGGTCTCAATTCTCAAAAGCACAGAGTTAAGCCGGCTGTATCCGGCCGGGGCGTTGGGGGCGAGGTTGAAGTAATAGGCTCGGTTCGCGTCCGGGAATACCGCGATGTTGTTGGTCTTTGAGGGGAAGTCAACGGATAAGCTTGCGGGCTCGAGCATGTCCTTGCCGGTGTCCGCGGGGATTTCCCGGAGCTCCAGCCTCCCGAAATAGGTCGGTTTGTTTTCAATCGTCACCTTTATTGCCCCGTCTCCGAATAATCATGATCAAAGCACATGATCTTCGATATGAATGATTATTGCCTGATCAGCAGAGTTCACTTTTTTGAAATAAATATTGTAATCCGCACCAACTTCAATTTTTGGGCATACTGTTCCCTTGAGTATTACCGCTCCCTTTCCTTCGTACTTATCATAAATAACCCATATATATCGGGTAATTTGGGGCTTCTCGCTGACGACTTGCTTATAGTCAGGCTCCCCGTAAATATTAATGACCTCGGAAGAACTCATGCCCAATTTAACGCCACGCTTAGTGATAAAATATTTATCGTCTATCGCTCCTGCAATTTCAAGTTTCTTTTTGAAAAAACGGACGGGGTCTTTAACTTCATAATGGCCTAATGGTCCATCATATTGATGGTAATTATAACCTGGAATTAACTCCATAGGATAGTGGTCGGGCAGAAACAACCATCTGTCTCCAAGATCTTCAACGGAATATTTTATTGCATATATCTGGTCGCCCTTTTTGTTGTTGAATAAAAAGACATCCCAATAAGCTTCTATAAATATATCTTCGGTTGGTATTACTTTGACCCGATTGCTTGATTTTAATCTGTTACTTCGCTCATATAATTTAGCTATATTTTCACTCGGGGAGCCCAATTGATCTTTGTTATCACATAAGGAATTTGGCTGTACTGGTTGTTCGAGCGTACAAGAAGCCAGAATGATCAATAAGATCATCTTCTTCATTTTTAACCTCCTATTGGACAATTACTTTCATTTGGCCAAAATCCCTAAAAAATATTTCCAGATTGGCCCTAATTTGCCTTGTAGGAAAGTTAGGATCAATGCCTATGCAGCCATCAGTCCCAATTCCATGTCCATCAGGATGAATTGATATTGCTTGCCGGCCGCGTCCCACTTTTGAATCAAAAACAGAATTTGGAGGTATGGTTTCTATGAATGGCGCAGACCAGCATTGATAAGGTTCTGGCAATACATTCGGATCAAAAAGCACGGAATTGTCACAATATGCCCCATTCTTTTCATAAAGCATATGATCATTTATATCATTTATAGTATAGGTCCCCGGAGGAAGATATGGATAATTTGTACGGCCTCCAGAAGTCGCGGCCCAGCCCCAAAAGGGAATTCCCGAACCATCCCTCCAAGCCAAAGTCCCTTGGCATTGGTTGAGATTTTGCGGGTTCGGGGTGCAATCAAAAGTCATATAATCATTCTCAATTTTTGCGAAGGTGCTACTGATCATCATATCAGATTCGTGGTCAAAGAGTTTCAAGGTGAACGTTCCTCTCGGGGCAAATGGAGTCAGGGAATAGAAATATTTACCCTGCATTTCCTTGGGGAAAATCACGGAATTGTTCGGATCGGCCTCATAATAATACGGCTTGGGCGAATCGAGCATGTTGCGCCCGCCAGTGGCCGATTCCTCCGACAGTTCCATCCGGCCGAAGAAACTCGGTTGGTTTTCAATGGTGACTTTGACTCCTTGGTCGCTCAGTCCGAGGAAGCTCGACGCCACCGTTCCTCCTTCGGGGAGCGCCGCGGAGGAATTAAACATCACCTTTTCCATCTTGATCTTCACGTCCTCCGGCATGACCGCGTTAATGTCCGCGGCAACGGCTATTTCCGTCCACCAAGTCTCAACGTAAATTTCTATGTTGTCTCCCTTGGCCATGAGCGGGTCTTGGCCGACCACCCAATTAATGCTGGTCCCGCCATTCAAATCCAGCTGGGTATCCCGGAAATTGATCGGTGGGCCGGAGTTGAGGCTGTAGCTCCAGGTGGCGATTTCGTCAGAGAGCGGGAGCATATCAATGATGCAGGTATCTACGTTGCAATGCGTGGGATCATAGTTGTACTGTTTGAACATGGCTCCGATCTCGAGCTGCTGGCCGACTATAGCTGTGGACGGCAGGTATCCATAACCTCCGACTGCATATCGAGGGTCCATTTCCGATCGCTTGCGGGTCTTGATTATCCAGTCCTCGGGAAAGTTGCAGCCGGTTTCGCGCATTATTTCCGTGGTGAAATAGGAGCTGTCATTGATTTGAGGTGGTCAATAAGCGGCTTTCCGTCAATGATGAAATCGATTATTGCGGATTGGTTCTTGGCCTGGGCGAAGTCGCAGGGGAGCACCAGCGTCAAATCGTGGAGCTTGTTGTTTGCCAGCGCCTGGGCCTTGACGGAATTCGTACCATTGGTCGAAGCGCAGGCCTTAGTGGAGGGATCGATGTAGATTTCAACGGCGGAAGCTTGATTTTCGGTGAGGATATCTTTTATGATCAGCAGGTAAAGGGATGAGCCCGATTTCCAGCCCAAGCGTTTCATGGCTTTGGCGCAGTCCTTGGAATCGGGCGCAATCTTCAAGACCTGTTGGCAATAATCCCGCTCAGCCGTCTGCTGCCGCTTGACCGCCTCAGTGCCGCCGTAGAGCGTTTCAAAGTCAATCATAGCCGGAGGATTGTGGTTCAGGAAATCCTGTAAGTCGCCGAGGATTTTCAGGGTCTCTCCCATATCAATCGGCCTGTGCTCCGCCTGAGTGACCCGGGGTTTCGGCTGGGGGGTAGCGATCCGAGGTTTCGGCTGCGAGGTGCTGTTGGTCTTAGACTCTTTGCACGAAATTCCCATGCAAAAGATTGTCAAGCCGGCGAAAAATAAAACTATAATTGATTTTACTTTCATGACCGCCTCACTTGATTTCAGAAAGGGGTTTGGTGATGGTAAACGGATAATCGCGCGCGGATTTTCCGTCTATTTTTACATCGGATACCATTGTATAATTGTAAGCGTCATAGGTGTCGCAAGGAATGACAATATCGATTCTTTTGAATTTGCCCGGGCCAAGGATCGCGATTGCGGGCAAACGGTTCATTGCTACACCTGGCTGGCTATTGTTAAAACATGATTTAATTTTTGGAGAAACATAGATTTTTATTGGTATGTCTTTGCTATCGGTTAATAAGTTTTTGATGTTGAGCAAATATATAGATGGATCATTAGGCAAATATTTACCACAATCAAAGGATTCAATTGGAATTGTTCGAATATTTCCACAATATTGCTTCCGTGCATGAATTTCTGCATCGTCGGATTCGTCAGCACGATACAAATAGTTAAAATCACACATTGATGGAGGATTGTGATCCATTATGCGATCAAAATCAGATACAATTTTCAAAATTTCATTCAAACTCAAGGCTCTATGATTTGGCTCATATGGTCTTCCAGAGTCGCAAGTCCACTCGTTCTTGGCCCATAATGGTAATGCAATTAAAATGGTTAGATATATTGAAATTCTTCCCGATCTAAATTTATACATTCCTTTCTCCTTTTTTGAAATATTGCTGCTCATGGGTTAACTTTGACTCTTAATATCGGCCCCATCTCCTTTATATAATCATCAATAAAGCCAGTTAAAGGGCGGGTGTTGACTGTTTGGTCCAAACCAATGCAACCATTGGTGTAACCACTGCCTCGAGATGGGTGAATTCCCAATCCCTCTCTTTTGCCATTTTTAGAAGAAGAATTCTGGTCAACAGGATCCGGAGTTAGATGCGCAAACCATCCATTGCCAAAGTCGTCATTGAATTTACAAGCCTCATCATTCCATTGGCCCATAGCGGAATTGTACATGCAATAACGACGAACCGGTATCCAGGATATTCTTCTTAGTTGCCTCCGGGGACCTAAGTCTATGTTATCAATACGGTATTCATAGGCAGGCAAAGCAGGATATAATGATTTTCCGTCTATTATTGTGCCAGCGGCTACAGATCCATTGGAACCTGACTTGGCTGAGATAGGCCAAACCACGCTCCCATCGCCCAGTTTCAGTTCCAAGGTTCCGGAGCATCGCCCAGTCTGCCCCGCGGAATGTTCGGAAGTTGACTCTCTATTGCATGTGAATTCGAAATAATCATTGGCCACATGCGCGGTGGTTTCATCAATGACGGCTGCGCCATAGGGGTCCGCCAAAACAATTCGGAAAACGCCATCATGCGCTTTCTCGGCAAGGTTGAACAAGTAGCCGGTTTTCATTTCTTTGGGAAATATCACCGAATTGCCGGTATCCTTGAATTTGGGATCAGGATCGATCAGCAATTGTCCCCCGTCACTCTTCTGGACCAGGGAGAATGCGCTCAAGAAGAAGCTGGGCTGATTATCAATGGTGATCCCGACAGCAAGATCTCTGTTGCCGATAAAGGTATTCAATACCGCCCCGCCTTCCGGCAGCGGCATATCTGACCCCATGCTCACTCTCCACATCTTGATCTTCACATCATCGGGGCTGACCACGTCGACATGGACGGCTCGCGGAATTACTTCGTAGCCCCGGTCCACATAGATTTCAAAATGGTCTCCCGGCGACAGCCATGGCGTGCGCGGGTCCCGGCCGACCACCCATTGCATCCCGGCCCTGCCTTTGGAGTCCAGGTCGCTTTGCATAAAGTTGACGCGGGGACCATGGTTGAGATTATAGCTCCAAGTAACGGTTTCTCCATGGAGCCAGTGCATTTTCATAGAGCCTTTGTCTCAGCAGTCACTGAGGTCTAAGCCCTTAGCCAATACCATGATGGTCCATGTATATGAAGATTGCCTTATCGCCCTTGACCGTTGGCTGGAAATCAATATAAATTGTCACTCCCTGGGGCACGTCCGTGCAAAATGTTCCAAGTCTGGTTTCCTTGTCAGGTTGGACTCCTGTCTTGGCATAGAAATATCCATCTCTTACCTGTGCTCCTCTATATCCCTCCAGTTCATCTTGACCATAGTTTTCCCAAGTATACCTTGTGATTTTATGATTTTGATCTATGACGGTTTTAGATAGAGGAGGCCCATAAATTTTTATTACTTCTGAAGAAGGCATCCCTAATTTAATACCATTTCTACTTTTAAAGTAGGATTCGTCTATTTCTTTGCCATAATTACTTCTTTTCTCGATAAACTTTTTGACATCGGCGTCTGATATAATTTCCAAATCCGCCTCTTGGTATAATAATGGCATATAATAATCTATAACAAAAGGTGGTACATTCCCAGTTATAAAAACAAATACAGTCCCAGTCGGCTGATCGCAGCAGGGGGAGAGAATCATAATCTGATTGCCATCCTTTTCCTTAAATATATAAAGTTGATCATAAGTCTTAATTCTATATTCTTGATCTCTTTGCGCATCTCCATTTAATACCAATTCTTGCTGTTCTCGTCTCATTTCATATAATTTTTCAATTGGGATGTTAAAGTCATCTTGAACCTTGCAGATTGAGGTATTAGCCGGCTCCAAATGGGTCAGAGCAAGATTGTTCTTAGGAGAAGGAGCGGAGGATTCCACGGGAACCGGCGTTTTGCAGGATAAGACGCATAATGATAATACCGAAATGGCTATTGGCTTCAACATAAAACCTCCTCTTTAGGGACCTTGGACCTCGACAGTAAGTGGTCCAAATAGCCTAAGATAATTTTCAAGACCGTTACGAATATTGAGCAGCGGAAAACCTGGAATGGAATTTATTCCTATACATCCGTGAGTTGTGTTACTTCCTAGAGGATGAATTCTCAGATATTGACGATCACGCCCTGCGCTGCAATCATATATCGGGTCCGGAAAAAGCGCCAGAGTCCAACACTGAGAATTATTCGGTGTCGGGTAGTTCATATCACAATAAGCGCCATTTTGCTCACGTACAGTGCGCTGCATAATTTGGGAATCCGTCCAATAACTAGGTATACCAATGTCTTGCGAGCAATTGGGATTTGGCAGTGGAGGCAAATGAGGATAGGCACTATCTCCGGAAGTTGCCTGAAAAGGTCTCATAGCAAGACTTCCGGATGCAGTCATAAATTGCAGAGGCCCCACCCCCCGACCCGCCCATTTTTTATCATGGGAGTATGAAAAGAGCAAATAGTCATTCTTAATCTTCGCGGATGTGGAATTGATTACAGCGCCAGTTTCAATGTCCAGCAAATTCAGTGAAAAATTTCCCGCAGGGGCATTGGTTGCCAAAGGATAGAAATACGAACTTTTCATTTCTTTGGGGAAAATGACTGTCGGATTTTCATCATCATCAAAATAAGTAGGTTTCGCGGGTAAAAACATATTTCGCTTAAAAAAGTAAGGTTGCTCCATTTTTTCCATTGCCATAAAGAAACTAGGTTGATTCTCAATTGTAGCTTTAACGCCTTCATCGCTTTGCCCGAAAAAGCTTGACGCCACCGTCCCTCCTTCGGGGAGCGGTGCGGATGAATTCATCATCACCCTTTCCATCTTGATCTTCACACTTTCGGGGCTGACCAGGTCGACATGGACGGCTCCTGGAATTACTTCGTAGCCCCGGTCCACATAGATTTCAAAATGGTCTCCCGGCGACAGCCAGGGCGTCCGCGGGTCCCGGCCGACCAACCATTGCATCCCGGCCCTGCCTTTGGAGTCCAGGTCGCTCTGCATGAAATCGACCGGGGCGCCATGGTTGAGACTATAGCTCCAGGTAACCTGGCCGTCCATCGGAAAAGCCTCGATGATGCAGGTTGGGGGAGCGGGGTTTTCATTCCGCTCATCTGTGCAATGGTCATAGTACCACCAGTAGTTTTTAAACATGGCTCCGATATCCAGCGTTTGTCCTATCATAGCAGTTGCCGGCCAGAAGGCATAATCCCCCGTTATTTCCCAGGAACGCCAGTTCCACTCGGTTTGAATCTGAAAATCCAGCGCCTGGGCGCCATAAGTTGCCCGAATCTTATAAATGAAGTTGCTGACATTTCCGGGATAGTAACCGACACACGCATAGCCTTTATCATTAGTTTTGACCTGCAAAGTGGTTTGCCCATCTTCCAGGTCATCCTCGATGAACGGATATGAAAAGGGCAATTTGTAGCTTGGCGAATTAATGTCCGTCATGGTCTGTTTGATGGACAACCTCAAATTGATGAAATCTTCTTTGGCCAAATCCGGGAGGCCGGATATATCAGAGGGCAGGGCTGAAAAAGTAACAACCTGCCCTGGCTCCAGATTGTCTCCCTCGGTAACCTGAACACATACACTGGTGTCAGGTCCACTGGCCAGCAGGCCCGCATATCCATAAATGGGAGATGGCGTACCTGGAGCCTTACGCATTGTCGTGCCTTGAGGAGTGGCAAGATATGTCAGTTGGTCATGGCAATCATAGCCTGCGGCACAGGGCGAAGCGTCTACATTAATGGAATGGGTCTTGCCTTGGGTGGGATATTCGTCCTTGGTCGGATACAGCATTGGCTGATCGCCGATCATATCCACTCCCGACCCCAAAGGCTCGGCGTTGATCCATGCCAGTCCGCGGCTGTCGGTCGGGGCGATGGATTGGTTGTTGTCCTTGCTGTAAAGCCTGAATTCGACCTGTCCTCGTCCGGCGTTGGGGGCGAGGTTGAAGCAATAGGCCCGGTTGGGGTCCGGGAAGACCGCGATGTTGTTGCTCTTGGACGGGAATTCAAGGGACAGGCTTGCGGGCTCGAGCATATCTTTGCCGGGAGTTGCGGGGATTTCCCTTAGCTCCAGCCTGCCGAAATAGGTCGGCTTGTTTTCAATCGTCACCTTTATTGCCCCGTCTCCGATCCCGAGCATGCTCGATGCCACGGTACCTCCCTCGACAAGGTTTGGCCATGTTCCCGAGCTGCCCTTCCTTTCCAAGACGGGCCTCAGCCAGAACAATGATGGTCATAATTAATAAAAATTGCTTCATCCCCTTTCTTTTTGCTAATAAAGTCAATAATAATCTTCTGCCCCGGCTTATCCGGGCAGACTTTGTCTGTGGTAGGTGGAACTTTGCCAAGTTTTATCATAGTATCTATTTCTACTTGATCAAAATATTCCCAAACATATCTTGTAACCAATGGCTTTTTTTTAATAATTTTCTTTGAATCCGGGGGCCCCAAAATGCCTGTGATTTTTTTCGAGCAAAGCCCTAGGGTAACTCCTTTATTAGATACAAAATACTTTGACTCTCCATGCAAGGCAAAATCAACTTTCTTCTGTATATAGGTTCTAGACATCGCACTAACATTTTTAACTTGAGTTTCTTTGAAAAAGCCGGGATGCGCGAAGTAATCAACAAGGATTTCCGGGATTTGATCGGAAGGGAAAATATACCATTCGCCGCAATCGCAACAAAAATGAATTGCAAGCACAATGTTTGATTTGGGATCGCGAAATGTGTGAAATTCATCATCAAATTTGAAGCCCAGGTTTTCGGTATGTGGATTTTTATCATAGAAATTTTCCGGCAACTCAAAATTGTCATTTATTTTGCATGCAGGAGCGATAGGCTGCTGGTTACTGGCGCCTATAATACTTAATAAAAATAATATTATTGGTGCTATCATTTCTGGCCTCCTAATGGACGATTAACTTCATTTCATTTATCAATAGATAATCCTGAAAATACAATCTTAGGTCACTGGCCGAATTGCTGACGCCAATACAACCCTTGGTTATGCCGCTCTCAGGCAAGGGATGAATTCTTAAGTCGCTCCTTGTTCTATGGGCATTGCAGTCATATACCGCTCTTGGCAGTAAATCAACAGACCAACACCTTTGCCATATAACATATTGCATAATCGATCCAGGGTCGCAGAACCCTCCATTTGCATCAGATGGATCTCTTAGTCTAAAGTTTGTGGCGGTGTAATTTGATATTCCCGCATTTTGCGTACATGTGCTATCAGGAAGAGGCGGCAAATATGGATATCCTACCGCTCCTCCCGAAACCGCCTCCCATGTCTTGATTACATTGCCAAGCGGGTCCATCCAATGCAAATATCCCGTGCATTTTCCATTGGTCCGGTCAAGGCATGACATTTCCAGATAATCATTTTCCACTTTTCCGTAGGTACCATTGATCATCATATCAGATTCGTGGTCAAAGAGTTTCAAGGTGAACGTTCCTCTCGGGGCAAATGGAGTCAGGGAATAGAAATATTTACCCTGCATTTCCTTGGGGAA
>Ga0315289_10016898_pt1 | contig 10034 bp, 8 predicted proteins | sample YL17G11_40_MG_FD_203452 | JGI IMG/M metagenome (GOLD analysis project Ga0315289, IMG submission 203452) | Sediment microbial communities from Yellowstone Lake, YNP, Wyoming, USA - YL17G11_40 | ecosystem: Environmental > Aquatic > Freshwater > Lake > Sediment | place: USA: Wyoming | collected...
TTATACTCAAGATGATCTGGCACGCGGAAAGAGAATCCCCTCCCAGGTCGAAGAAATTCTCGTTACGGCCAACCTGTTGGATGCCGAGGGTTTCTGCCCAGATTCCTGCTAACGCCTCTTCGATATCCGTGTGTGGTGGTTCAAAGCTGGCTCCTCGTTCGAGCCAGCCCTTCTGAGGCGGGGGAAGCGATTTACGGTCGATCTTCTTATTTGGAGTCTTGGGAAATGCCTTGAGCGTCACAACGTAAGCCGGAACCATGTAACCGGGGAGCTTTTCTCTTGCGTAGTTACGTAGCTCGCTCGGCCTGAGGCTCTCTCCTTCTCGGGGAATCACGTAGGCCACGAGCCTTTTCTGCCCGGGCACGTCTTCTCGCACGATCACGACCGATTCGTAAACAGCGGGGTGGTCGTTGAGCACAGTCTCGATTTCGCCAAGCTCGATCCGATAGCCCCGGATTTTGACTTGGTGATCAATCCGACCCATAAACTCGATATTGCCATCGGGAAGGTAACGGGCAAGGTCGCCAGTACGATAGAGACGACTCTCCGGATTGTCAGAAAAAGGATTTCTGATAAACCGCTCTGCCGTCAAGTCAGGTCTCTTGAGGTAGCCTCGCACCACGCCTGCGCCACCAATCATGAGATCGCCCGGCACTCTGACCGGAACTGGCTGCATGTTTTCATCCAGAATATAGATTTCGGTATTGGCGATGGGCCGACCAATCGGGATGTTCTGTTGCCCGTTCCTAAGTTTATACGTTGTGGACCATACCGTTGTCTCGGTCGGACCATACATGTTGACGATGTCACCGTTTACGACTTTCTGCAGTTGAGATGCAAGCGTAGCGGGGAATGCTTCGCCGCCGATCAGGAGTTTTTTCAATCGCCCGAACGCGCCCTTCGTCTCCTCATCCAGCATCAACATACTGGCCATGGAAGGCGTGGACTGGAAATGGGTGACGTTGTGAAGTCTCATCAGTTCCGGGATCGAAAGCGCATCATGTTCGGACCCTTTAAGTCCCTTGGAGGTTTGATGGAGATTGCTTTCCTCTCCCTCGTAGATAACCACCCTGAAGCCACGGGCCAGGGTCCAGAAGATCTCCAGGACAGAAATGTCGAAGGAAAGACTCGTCACAGCCAACCACGTACTGCCCGGATCGTGTCCAATGCAGGCATCCATGCCGGTGAAAAAGTTGACTACATTGCGGTGCTCGACCATTACGCCTTTGGGTTTGCCTGTGGAGCCGGAAGTGTAAATCACATATGATAAGTTTTCAGATCTAACGCCACAATTCAAATTGCCCGACTCTTCTTTTGAAATATCATTCCATTCGGCATCCAATGTAACAACGTTGGCATTAACCGAACCTAATTCATCTTTCAACCCCTTTTCAGTGATGATGACTGAACACTTTGAATCTTTAATCATATAAGAAATACGGTATTTTGGAAATAATGGATCGAGCGGCACGTATGCCCCACCCGCTTTTAGAGTACCCATTACTGCGACGATCATGTCAAGTGAGCGGCGCAGGTAGACACCAACTAGCGTCTCCGGTTTAACACCTAGTTCTTGAAGCCTGTGCGCAAGCTGATTAGAACGTTCATTTAATTCTCTATAAGAATAGCTCTCCCCTTGGCATACAACAGCTATTGCTTCCGGAGTTTTGACAGCTTGTTCTTCAAATAGTTGGTGAATGCATTTTGTTGCCGGGAAAATTACTTTTGTATCATTCCATTCTTCAAGTAATTTATTTCTCTCATCGGCTAAGAGGATGCCTATTCTGCCAACTTCTTGATCACTTTTTGTTGATATTTCTTCTAAAAAGCTGATGAACTGTGCTTTTAGAAGCTTGATATCTTCTCCCGCCATTGCAAATGAATCGAAAACGAAACCGCAGGATTTAAGATCACTTGGAATTACGAATGTGATGAGACTACCGCGCTGAGCTTTATATTCTCTGATGTCTTGTGAAAAAGCTATATTTATTGGAGATACTGATTTTCCGCCACTCTTAAGGTATTGATTTAATTCATGGTATCTTCCCCAAATGTCTCTTGAATAAGTTTTGTTTTCAGCTGTTTTTATAAATGTATTAGCTAAGCTGGTCATTGCATTTGAAAAGCTTGTTTTAGAATCGAATGTGACCCTTAAGGGAACATTTTCTGAAAATAGATTGCCGTGTCCCTTTATATTTTCCAATAACTCTATATCGCTATAGCCAATGTTAAAATCACTTTTACCACAATGGCGGCCGATAAAAATTCCAAAAGCTGAAGCCAAAGATATTTGCGGGTTCGGATCGAGGTTCATAAAGTAATTTAAAACTTCTTTAGGGAGATCTATTTGTTCGTTCTGGAAATTTGATAATTCTTCTAAAGCAATATTCTTCTTGGCATAATGTATATTGGGAAATTCCAGTGAAGATAAGAGATTAACCCAATATCCCTCTCTTTTAGCAATCGAAGAATCGATTTTATTGAAATCCACCGCAGATTCAGCATCCAAGTTATCAAACTTAAATCCTATTCTTAATGAATATCTCTCAATCAATCTTGGGATAGATAAGGGTACACCATCGATTGATAATCCTTTTTTGAATTCCATTTCATTTGTTCTCGTTGCTACTCTGATGTATTCTTCATGAATTGCGGTAATTACACCGGGGGATTCAGTTGATGATATGTCCGTAATTGTTATCTTTTGTATAATAAAGTATTCATCACCTACCTTTACTTTCGGCAACCCGAGAGGATTGGCATATCGCCCAAAATCTAACGCCCTGGCCAAAGCCGAAATTTCCTCAGAACTGCTGTTCCAATTAATTATAGCGGCTTGAGCCGGCCTCTTGTTTTTGCCAAAGTAGGTCCGGTCATCAAGATTCTGCTTAATTGGTCTATTGGTACCATTAGCCAGTTCATCTACCAAATTCTTAAACGAGGAAAGTCCCCTTTCAAAACATCTTGCATTCAAGGACAAAGAAGTTTCATTTTTTGCTATTGCAAAAATATCCTGTTTAAGGATATCTCCTTTATCAACTTCACTGGTGATTTCATGCCACGTAACTCCATGTGTTTTCTCTTGATTCATAATTGCCCAGGAAGTTACATTTAACCCGGCATATTTAGGAAGAGGGCCATCGTGAAAGTTGATTGCGCACTTCTGAGGAGAGTTGATTGCATCAACCGGAAGCATAGAAAGATTTATTATGCTGAAAAGGTAATCGTATGATTTTGAATTGAGATGATTCGCTAAATCATCGTTCAATTCCAGGGTTTTTATATTGTTACTGATTGCCCAATACTTAATAGTTGAATTTGAAGAAATTATCCCATAGATCTCGTGTCCACGATCGAGCAAGATTTCACTACACTTTAGTAAGAGTGCGCCTTCTCCAACAACGTAACATGTGAATTTTTTTGGCATAGAATGGTTTGTTCCTGCTTTCTCAACCTTTCCCGGGCGATTTAGGTAATGGTTTCTTTGATCTGTATGACTCAATATATTTCTCTTGGGCGATGCGAAGCTTCCTGAGCGCGTCACTCCCGATCCCCGCTCGCTTTGACTGTGATTTTGTGGAGCCGTAAGACCGCTCTGAATCTCGACATTTTCCAGCGGGAGCATCCGAGAAATCGTTAGAGAGCTTACCGTCGCCCGGTATCAGTACCTGGGCGGGAACTCCCATGACCGTTGCGCCGGCCGGGACGTCCTGGACCACCGCCGAGTTTGCGCCGATAGTCGCCCATGGGCCGATCTTCAGGTCCGGCAAAATCGAGGCGTTCGTACCGACATAGACGCCATCACTGAGCTCGACCCGGGCATTGATCACGGCGCCGGGCGCAACGATACAGCACCGACCGAGACGGCAACCATGGCCTACCATCGCCCCTCCGAAAATCACCGATCCCTCATCAACTCTTGCGTTCGCACAGAATGAAGCGTTGCGGTAGACTGTGATATCCCTGCCGAACTCGACCCAAGTAATATCGACGCCCGGGTCGATTAGGGAGGCGAAAGGCAGACCGTATGCCTGGATCTTGTGCCGAGCTGACTGGCGCACCCTCGTCGTTCGTGCCACCAAGTTCGAAACTTCATTTGAAGCCGGATCGGCCTGTTCGAGCGCGGTGAATGGACCGGCGATCTCGACGCCGAGAATCAACTGGCCGTGCTTGGACGGATCATCATCCAAGACAATGATCCGATCCCATCGGCTTTGGGCTCGGTTGATATTGAGGGCAAGCCTCACCCCCTCCGGGTTCCCGGCACCGCAAAGGTAAAGGGTAGTCATCTTACCTCCTTCGCGTCATCCCCTTGGCTGCTGTTATACCCGTCCTTCCGACGACGCGTAAGACAAGCCTCTGTGGGCCGGATCCTCTCTGCGGAACCGGTCATCCAGTCCTTACAGTTCCGGCATCTATCTGGGAGTTCATCAAAGCGGTACTCCAGGTGCTTTTCACGATACGTGCCCAGACGGTTCCAGAGGACGTTTAGAGGCTCGTCCCAGGCGTTTCCAACGCCCTCCTCGCCCTCGGTATCGCCAGGGCACCGAGGCACCCGGCCGTCCCAGAAGACGTGCATCATGGTAATGGCCCATGGACAGGGAATGCGCTCTTCCTTCGCGACACTCAAGGGGGTATTGAACGTGCCGCCCCAACTCAGCTTCTTGCGCACCTTCACTGTGACGCCTCGAGTTAGCCAGTATGCCTTGAACGTCTCGAGCTCGTGCTCGTTTTCGTCCAACTCGATGAATTGGACCTGGATCTCGGGGCCGCTGCGGCGTGCCTCCCGCGCGGCCAAAAGATGCTCAACATTGGCATATACTACATCTCGGTCAGCGCGTACGCGAATCTTCTCGAAGGTCTCTTTTGAGAGCCCATCGATTCCAAAGACGACCAGATCGACGCCTGAATCCAATAAGGGTTCTGCGAGTTCCGGAGTGAGAAGCATACCGTTCGTGTTGATATTCAGCGACCGAAGTGCCACCGATTTCCCGTAGGCGAGCATCCTGAGTAGAAGCTCAGGCTCGAGGAGGGGCTCGCCGCAGAATGAGAACCAGCACTGGGTGTCAGGCGAGATTGCCGAGATCTGGTCGGCACACCTTTTCCACAGTTCAAAGGGCATCTTGCCTTTCGGCCGCCGCATATCAGGGTAGTGGCACATTGAGCAGGCAAGGTTACATTCGGCAGTAACTTCTACCGCGAATCTCGTCGGGAAGGGGAGCAGTTGTAACGTTTTGGCGATCTCGGCGAGACTTCGACTACCTGGTTCGTAAAGATTCATTGGCGTATCCCTTCTCTATATGAAATGGAATCAGCTTTTTAGGTGTGAAACCGTTTAGATTTTCTAAAGGATATTGTTTTAAGTACAGGAATGATAGGCCGTTGAGGTCAGGCATAGCTTCGAAAAATCTAATTCGCAAATCGGCCCTGTCTTTTCGGCAAAGCGCTACGGCAATAGTATGCGAACGTGTTGGTCGAAAACTTGCAAATTGCCAGTTCGAAGGCATATCCTGAAGCTCGGCATCTACGGAGATGCGTACGCCCCTTGCAGCATCAAAGTAGAAAGAAAAGCTGTTCAGAGGCAACGACAAACCTGTGCCTTTAGCCTTGATGTAGGCTTCCTTGAGCGTCCAGAAGGTAAAGAAACCTTCCATTTGGTCATTCTCAGACAAGTCGCGGAGCCTCGACAATTCAAGATGGGTGAAGACATTTTCGGAAAGAGTTTTAAAGTTATCTAATTTTCTAATTTTCTCAACGTCAACTCCGGCATCGATTGAGAAAACAACCAAACAAGCTACAAGCCCGTGGGTGCGGGAAACACTGAAGCGAAGCTGAGGATTTCCTTCTGATTGAGCAATTTCTGGGCGCCCATGACGGTTATAGGTAAATACCCATTTATCTGGATCTATTTTCAAGTACCTGGAGAGAGTGGCGCGAACTAAGCCATGGGTCAAAAGATACAAATCGCGGTCCCGATCAAAGAAGAAACTATTGTGTTTTTCACGCTCCTCCTCCGACAACAGGTCCCTATACCAGGCCAACAATTTTGGATCAGAATGTCTATCCGCAAAAGCCAGACATACGTGGGCTTCGTTTTTGAGAGCGTTTAGCAACTGTGCACGTCCTCCATGAGGGGCCGAACCTTCGAAAAATTCGCATTGGGGGAGATGACAAGTGTCACCCTGTCGGCGATGGCCACCCTGTCACCAATTTTCACCATACCCCTATCGACCTGCTCATCTCTTATCTTATAATAAGTTCTTCCCCTATAAAAACTAAAAAGACGAGTTTAAACGTTGTTCTGTTTATTCAAGAACCCTTTTATTTCACCAACGACAAAATCAACCTGCTCTTTGGTCATTTCTGGGAACATCGGGAGCGAAACAAGTTCTTCGGAACACTTCTCAGCTATTGGAAAACTTCCTTTCCCCAGGCCAAGAAAACGATATGCATCTTGAAGATGAATTGGCACAGGGTAATGGATTCCACAGGCAATATCTTTTTCAGCCAGATTCTTTATTAATGTATCCCGCCCCTGAACCCGGACAGCATAAATATGATACACATGTCGATTATAATCTACTTCTTGGGGTGCAATTATACCATCAATATGGGCAAGTAGTTTACCATATGCCTGAGCATTTTTTCTGCGTGACTCGTTCCATTGATTGAGATACTTTAACTTTACACTCAAAATAGCACCCTGGACACCATCCATGCGAGCATTCCAGCCAATGAGCGAGTGATAATACTTTTTCGGCTGTCCGTGGTCACGGAGCATGCGAATCTTTTCCGCTAAAGTCGTGTTATTTGTAACAACGGCTCCTCCCTCGCCGCAGGCTCCCAAATTTTTACCGGGGTAAAAACTAAAACAACCTGTTTCACCTATTGATCCGGCTCTTCTGCCTTTGTATTCTGCTCCATGTGCCTGACAAGCATCTTCAATAACAGAGAGCTTATGTGCCTTCGCAATTTTAATAATGGAATCCATGTCAGCCATTTGACCATAAAGATGTACTGGAATAATTGCCTTGGTTCGAGGAGTAAGAGCAGCTTCAAGCAGAGCTGGATTTATGTTGTAGGTTTTTTCTTCTATGTCAACAAATACGGGTCTGGCACCAGTAAAACTTATTGCCTCAGCGGTTGCAATAAACGTATTAGGGACGGTAATAACTTCATCACCTTGGCCAATCCCGAGGGCCAAGAGGGATAACCAGAGTGCATCTGTTCCGGTCCCAACACCTATTGCGTAATCACATTGGCAAAACGAGGCAAATTCTTTTTCAAACTGCGTAACGAATGGACCACCGGCAAACGCAGTTTTATCAATGACTTGTTTTATGGCACATTCAATTTCATCCCGGATGGAATCGTGTTGTGCTCTTAGGTCAAGAAAGGGAATTTTCATGTACGAGCTTTCTCTTCGATCATGCTTAATATCTTTGCTGGATTTCCAGCCATAATGGTGTTCGGGGGAACGTCCTTCGTTACCACACTGCCAGCGCCAACGATGGCATTCTCACCAATAGTAATGCCACATAATAATGTTGCACTTGATCCGATTGAGGCACCTTTTTTACAACAGTAGGTAGCAAACCCAATCAGTTTCTGTCTGTAGCTTACCTTATCCAGTTGTTGCCCGGGGATTAATAAAAAGAGGTATAAAAGGGGTCCCATCTTTCATGAGACAGGAATCTTGACTTTTGCGCCGTCATTTTTCAGAGATTCAGAGGCAGCCTCAAGAATCTGGACAACTTTTAGGCCTTCCCAGCCACTCGAATCTGGTTTTGCACCGGTCCTAATGCAATCCAGAAAGTGCCCCAATTGCACTTTTAGAGGTTCGACTTGGTTCACATAGGGGGCATACATATCACCATAGTGATAGGAGTATTGAAACTCTGCAAACGTATCATAATGCGGAGGAACATCAACCCGTTTGTCATATATTTTAATCTTTTCTAACGGCTCAGTATCGTCATAAACGAGCATTTTTTTGCTGCCGACAACCTTAATCTCCCTAACCTTATGAGGATCAAGCCAGCTACCATGAAATGTGGCAAATATTCCATTGGGGAAATCCATTGATAGAGTAATCACATCTTCGATTCCCTCGACTACGTGGGCTTTGCCTTGGCAATTTACGGATATGGGGGGTTGCTGCGTGATATAAAGAATGATGGAAATATCGTGCGGTGCGAGGTCCCACGCCGCATTGATATCCTTCTGGAACAAACCCAGGTTCAAACGACGGGAGCTGATATAAAATATTTCGCCCAGTTCCCCTGAGTCAATAATATCCCGGATTTTTCTCACTGCAGAGGTGTAAATAAAGGTATGTCCAATCATAAGAATCAATTTCTGCTTTGCCGCCAGTTCAATCAACGCCTGGCACTGCGCAGCTGATGAAGCCATAGGCTTTTCGATGAACGTATGTTTCCCCATCATCAAACTTTTTTTACCCATTTCGAAATGCAGGTAAACAGGTGTCGCTATTGCGATAGCATCGATCTCTGGATCATTAATAACATGGTCGGCATCTGTGCTGCTTTCGACACCAGGATAGAGCCTCTTCATGCTCGACAAACGCTCGCAGTCGATATCACAAATACTTTTGACTTTACAGCCAGGAAGTGAGCTGAAATTGCGGATCAGGTTCGGACCCCAATATCCGCAACCAATAACACCGACTTTTATCACTTTCTCACCTCCTAAGTTTTTTCTGTTTTTTTAATCTGCGCCTTTAGCTGAAAAAACAGCTTTAAAAGTATTAAATAAGATTTTGAAATCTAACCATAAATTCCAGTCCTTTATATATTGTAGGTCTAAACGGACCATTTCCTCAAACGTGGTTTGGCTGCGACCCTTTACCTGCCAGAGACCAGTAATACCTGGCTTAGTGTAAAGCACCCTTTTTCTGTGCCAAGTTTGATAGTTATCAAGTTCATATGGAATAGGCGGCCTCGGGCCAACCAAACTCATGTGACCCATAAGGACGTTGAACAATTGGGGAAGTTCATCCAAGCTGCTTTTTCTCAGTATTCTTCCGAAAGGAGTGATTCTTGGATCATTTTTAATTTTAAAATAAGGATTTATCTTCGATCCCATATTTATCTTTTCATGATCACCTGTTATCAGTTTACACATGTATTCACGGTGAATGCTATCGTCGCTACAAACATACATTGAACGAAACTTTAGAAAAGTAAATTTCTTGCCCTGATAACCCAAACGATCTTGCCGAAAAAGAACTGGACCTGTAGAAGTAAGTTTAATGATCGCGGCGATTATCAACAACAGGGGAGAAAGAATTACGATGCCAAATACGGCAACCACAATATCTATGAATCTCTTCCCAAAAAGTTGCCAATCATAACGAAGTCTCATTTTCTCCAGAAAAATAATTATTGATGGATCAACTATTATGATTGCCGATTCTGTTGAACTGGGAGAACGCTCAATAATCTCAAGAGATTTTAGTTTTGAACTCATGTGTCTGTGTTTCCGTGGTATTGGTGTCAAAATCATAAAAATTGGGGTAATCTGGGTAGGTAGAAACAATGAAACACCCGGGGCTCAGGCTTTGATTCAAATTGTCTTTAAGTTTTTTGGCTACTGTTACTGCACCTCCCGTTGGCGTATCTGGCAATATAACGCCTATAAGATTTTTTTGGATCCACCCTACGCGATCAACGATTCTGATTGAGGAGGTAATAATATTTAAAATCTTCTCAAAATTTTGTCCGTTGGAATATTCCTCTGTTTTTGAAAGATCAATACATATTAATGAGAATGGATTGTTTGTTCTCTCTGAACGTTCCCTTTCATAGTGAAGGTGGTCAGCAAAATTTACCTTATCAAGTACTCTCCCCTTAACCCTCTTCCGGTAGAGAGTCGAGAAATTAAGAGTCAATGTCTTTAATATTTTCATTCCTGTAATAAAAACCCTTCTTTAATAATTTATCAGTTTTACTGGTCACAACCTTTTATATACCCATTCAGGAAGGTACATTTTCCTTTTGTTTAAAACAACTCCC
>Ga0315289_10016899_pt1 | contig 10033 bp, 7 predicted proteins | sample YL17G11_40_MG_FD_203452 | JGI IMG/M metagenome (GOLD analysis project Ga0315289, IMG submission 203452) | Sediment microbial communities from Yellowstone Lake, YNP, Wyoming, USA - YL17G11_40 | ecosystem: Environmental > Aquatic > Freshwater > Lake > Sediment | place: USA: Wyoming | collected...
GTTGTTCAAAAGAAACTCGCCAAGCCAAAGGGTGTCGCACTCGAAGTCAAGGATTTATATGTCCGTGACGAGCGCAAGAACCTCGTCGTGCAGGGCGCATCCTTTGATGTGCGCATGGGGGAAGTATTGGGCGTCGCGGGCGTGCAGGGCAATGGACAGACCGAGCTGGTTTATGCTCTCACCGGTTTGCTGCCGGCAGTCAGCGGAACCGTGAGCCTGTTGGGCAAGCCGGTGCGGCACGCCTCCCCTCGCAAAATCCTGGAGAGAGGCGTGGCCCATGTCCCGGAAGACCGCCAGAAGCACGGCCTGGTGCTTTCCTTTCCGGTTCATGACAACCTGGTGCTTTGTTCTTATTATTTACCTCCTAATGCGCGCGGCATAAGCCTTCAGCAAAGCACGATCATTTCCACGGCGACGAAACTGGTTGACCAGTTCGATGTGCGCACGCCGAGTGTTTTTGTTCAGGCCTCGACCCTCTCCGGCGGCAACCAACAGAAGGTGATCGTGGCGCGCGAGTTTTCGCGCCCCATCAAGCTGTTGATTGCCTCCCAGCCGACGCGCGGACTGGATGTCGGCTCCATCGAATACATCCACAACCGCATCATCGAGAAACGAGACGAAGGGACGGCCGTGCTCCTGGTTTCTCCCGAATTGGACGAGATCATTGCCCTCTCCGACCGGATCGCGGTCATGTACAAGGGGCAAATCGTGGACATCATCCCGGCGATAGGCGTCAATAAGAAGTACCTGGGTTTGTTGATGGCGGGTGTAAAGTCTGCCGAGGCGCTCGAAACTACGCCTCGCACGACTGAGGAAGCCGAAGTGGAGCGAGTCTTCTAGGAGGAGTTCACCTTGAAAAACAAAGACATCAAAGAGAAGGCGGCAAAGATACCGGCTGATAAGGAAGAGCCGACTTCCAAAGGCAAGCGCGGCTTTTGGTCTCAAGCCGGTCAGACCCTGCTGATCCCTGCCCTGGCTGTATTCACCGGCCTGGTCTTCGGGGCCATCATCATTATCGTCACTGATGCTCACGTTCTCGCAGCCTACAAAAACTTCTTCAGTGCCCCCGGTCTGGCCTTCCTGGCCACCTTTGAGGCCGTTTTCAATGCATACGGGGCGCTCTTTACTGGCTCGTTTGGAAGCCCGGCCGCGCTCGTCAAAGCCATCCAGACCTACGCAGCCACCGGTGACAACGCCTCATTGCTCAAAGCCATTTATCCCTTCACCGAAAGTCTGGTGACCGCCACCCCTTACATCTTCGCCGGCTTGGCAGTGGCGCTGGGCTTCCGCTGCGGCCTGTTCAACATCGGGGCTGAAGGGCAGTTCTTCATCGGGGCGTTGTGCTCAGCCTTCGTCGGCTATGCCTTTAAAATGCCCTGGTACATTCATCTGCCGTTGGCGCTGCTTGCTGGGGCGCTGGGCGGCGCCATCTGGGGAGCGATCCCTGGCTATCTCAAAGGGGTTACAGGTGCGCACGAGGTGGTCAACACCATCATGATGAACTGGATCGCCTTCCGCCTGAGCGACTGGCTGCTCACCGGCCCGATGATGGCATCCGGTTTCCGGCCAGTCACGCCGGTGGTACAGGATACAGCCTTCCTGCCGCGTCTCTTCCCGGCGCCGCTGCGCTTCAACATCGGTTTCTTCCTGGCCCTGGCTGTGGCGGCGTTGGTATACTGGTTCCTCTTCAAAACTACCCTCGGCTTCGAAATCCGCGCCGTAGGGACGAACCCGGATGCGGCGCGCTACGCGGGCATGAGCATCGTGCGCAACTTTGTTCTGGTGATGACCTTGAGCGGCGCGCTTGCCGGTCTGGCCGGGGCCAGTCAGGTGCTCGGCGTGGATCACTGGGTGGGGCAGGGTTTCTCGGCCGGCTACGGTTTCGACTCGATCGCCCTGGCCCTCTTGGGCAAGAGCCATCCCGTTGGTGTTGTCCTGGCAGCGATCCTGTTCGGCTTCCTGCGCGGCGGGGCGACACGTATGCAATCCATGGCAGGTATCCCGATTGACATTATCTCTGTCATCCAGGGGTTCGTGATCATCTTTGTCGCCGCGCCAGCGATCATCCGTGCTATATACCGTCTGCGCCTCGCGCGGGTAGAAGAGGTAGTACTTACACGCGGCTGGGGAAAGTAACCCCCAGGTTTGGCATTTCTCAGAGATCGTGACCAAGTGGTGAGGGCTTAATGACGACTGAAATTATTCGACGAAGCGGGAAAAGTTTGTTTGTACGCACCCGCCTGGTGCCGGGCTTGATGCTCATCGCAATCGGATTAGCGATCCTATTTCTTTTCGGCGTGGATACAGAAGCAGGGCAGCAGGCTACATTTGGCATGAATGCCATGCGTTCCCAGGCCTTACCTATCCCGGACCTTACCCTGCCTGTCCAGCCTGCCATCTATGTGCTGATCCTGATTACCATATTTCTAGGCGCATGGCAACTGGCGCGCGGCATCCGCTCGATGGGCATCCTTATAGGGGTAGTGGCTTTCTGTTTTGTGGTCGCCTTTCTCATTTGGGCGACGCGCGACAATTCGTTCAACCTGGTGGGAATGTTGAGCAGTTCGTTGGTGCGGGCGACTCCGATCGCCCTGGCTGCGCTGTGCGGCGTGATCAGCGAGCGCGCCGCGGTGGTCAACATTGCCATCGAGGGCATCATGCTCATTTCCGCCGAAACTGCAGTGATGGCAGGGACGCTCAGCCATAACCTTTATGTGGGCTTGATTGTGGCTCTCCTGACCGGGGCGCTCATCGCAGCCATCCATGCCGTGCTGGTCATCAAGTACAAGGTGGACCAGATCGTCAGCGGGGTGGCGATCAACATCTTCGGTGCGGGCATTACCAGTTTCATTTCCTCCCGTTTCCTCCAAATGAACGGGGACCTGTTGAACAATTCCGGCACCTTTCCGGTCATTCCTATTCCTCTTCTATCGAAGATCCCTATCCTGGGGCCCATCTTGTTCGAGAACAACCTGATCGTTTATCTTACGATCCTGCTGGTCATTGCGCTGCACGTTCTCCTGTTCTATACTCCCTGGGGACTGCGCACGCGGGCGGTGGGCGAGCACCCCAAGGCGGCGGATACACTCGGCATCAACGTTTTCATGATGCGCTATGTCAACGTCATGATTGGCGGGATGATCGCTGGGTTGGGTGGGGCCTACTTTACCCTCGGCTCAGTCGGGCGCTTCGACGAGATCATGACGGCCGGCAAAGGCTTCATCGGCCTGGCGGCCATGATCTTCGGCAAATGGAATCCATTTGGGGCTTTCACTTCCTCCCTTATCTTCGGATTTGCCGACTCATTACAAGTTAAGATGCAGATCCTGAAAGTTCCTATCCCCTCGCAAATCTTGGGGATGGCTCCCTACCTGGTGACCATGATCGTGCTGGCAGGCCTGGTCGGGCGCGCCATCCCGCCCGCTGCGGATGGCACACCTTACGAAAAGCAATAGTATCCTTTGCGCCTGAGTGGAAGCGACACGACAGGGAGCGGTGCACTCGCCCCCTGTCTTTTTTGGTTGTGCAAAGGGTGTATGTCAGTTTTGCGGCAAGGAGATGTGAGAAAATAGGGCTGTCCTTGATTTTTACGCGTTTTCCGCGCTTGCCTGCACTCGTTCTTTGAGTGTCCGCATCCTATACGAATCTTGTACGGCAAAGAAATACCGCTTAGCTTTTCTTTTTCCGAAGAGTAAAAACAACCCTCACGACGGCCACCACCAGGCCAACTCCCGCCCCTATTACCTGTTTCCATCCGATTTCGGCTAGTCCAGAGCCAAGTCCGATGTAGTCTGCCAGTAGTGAGACTGCCAGCACGAGTACGCCGATAGCGACACAGGCGATTCCAATGATTTTAGTTGACATGTTTGCTTCCTTCTGGATAAGATGGATTTTGCTTGTGCTATTATGAATCAATGTACAGGAGATCGAGATGGAGCCGGGGAGTTTTGATTTGAGTGCTCTTGCGGTATACTCTACTCGACCACGACCAAGGACAAGAAACGAATGAAACAAGTAATCCAAAATATGAAAACCGGCAAGACCACCGTCGAAGAAATCCCCATTCCGGCGCCGCGTCCTGGCATGGCGCTTGTAAAAACTGCCGCCTCGCTGATCTCGGCAGGCACGGAGCGTATAGTGGTGGAATTTGCCGAAAAATCGCTGGTCGGCAAAGCACGCTCTCGCCCCGACCTCGTCAAGCAGGTGCTCGACAAAGCCCGCCGCGAAGGCCTGCTCACCACCGCCGCGGCCGCCTTCAACCGCCTCGACGAGCCGATGGCGCTGGGTTATTCCTCGGCGGGCACGATCGTCGCGCTGGGTGAGGGCCTTACCGGTTTCAAGGTCGGTCAGCGTGTGGCCTGTGGGGGCGGCGGTTACGCAGTTCATGCTGAGTATGCCCTCGTGCCGCACAACCTGCTCGCCCCCCTTCCCAAGGGCGTTGATTTCGAGTCCGCTGCCTTCACCACCCTCGCCGCCATCGCCCTGCACGGTTTTCGTTTAGCGGAGCCGCAGGTTGGTGAGTGTGTGACGGTGATCGGTTTGGGTCTTTTAGGGTTATTGACACTGCAGATCGCCGCCGCGGCTGGGTGCCGTGTCCTGGGCATTGACATCAACCCCGCGCGTGTCGCGCTTGCGACTCGTTTTGGTGCCGAGGCTTGTTTGCGCGATCAGGCTGTGGATTCCGCCCAGGCCTTTACCGCCAACCGCGGCGCGGACGTGGTGCTCATCTGCGCCGACACATCGTCCGCTGATCCGGTGGAGCTGGCCGGCGTCATCGCACGTGACAGGGCGCGCATCATCGCCACTGGCGCAGTGGGCCTGACCATTCCCCGCAAGATCTATTACGAAAAAGAACTCTCCTTCGTCAACTCGCGTTCGTATGGCCCTGGTCGATATGATAGTGCTTACGAGGAAGGCGGTCAGGATTATCCTCTCGGCTACGTGCGCTGGACGGAAGGACGCAACCTGGAAGCGGTGGTGGGGCTGTTGGAAAGTGGAAAGTTGAAAGTTGAAAGTCTAATCACCCATCGCTTCCCCATCGAAAAAGCGGATGAAGCGTACGAAGTGATCACCGGTAAGAAGAAAGAGGCGTTTCTCGGCGTTTTGCTCACCTATCCTGAGGAAGTGTCCAGTGCTCCAGTCTCACGTGTCACGTTTCCGGTACTTCGTGGCACAGGGCAACCTGACACTGTAAAACTTGGTGTGCTTGGAGCAGGTCTCTTCGCCAATGCTACCTTGCTCCCCGCCCTGAGGAAAGTGAATGGCGTCGAACTGGTCGGCATCGCCTCAGCAGGTGGATTGCACGCCCAGCACTCGGCGCGGAAATTCGGCTTTGCCTACGCCACCTCCAGCGATGATGAAATCATCAACAACCCGAATATCAACACCATTGCAATCCTCACCCGCCATGATACGCACGCTGGGTTAGTGGTCAAAACCTTGCAGGCTGGAAAGCATGTGTTTGTAGAGAAACCACTGGCCATTTCAAGTGATCAATTAACAGTGATCAGTGATCAGTTACTGATCACCGATAATTGTTTACTGATGACTGGGTTTAATCGCCGCTTTGCCCCTCTCGCCCAACTCCTCCACACTTCACTCATCGCTCGTCACGAGCCACTCTTCGTGCACTACCGCGTCAATGCTGGTTACATTCCCATCAACCACTGGACTCACAACCCGGCCCAGGGAGGTGGACGCATCGTCGGCGAAGGTTGTCACTTCGTGGATTTCATCACCTTTTTAGTGGGGCAAGTGCCGCTGAGTGTAAGCGCTCGCGCCTTGCCTGATCATGGCAAATACCGCGAGGATAATGTTTCGATGACTTTCACCTTCCCAGACGGCTCAGTCGGTGTAGTGGACTATCTCGCCAACGGCGACAAAGCCTTTCCCAAGGAGCGCGTCGAGGTTTTCTGCGGCGGGCGCGTGGCTGTTCTGGATGATTTCCGCTCGCTGGAGATGGTGAAGGATGGCAGGCGCAAGGTCGTCAAGTCCGGATTACGGCAGGATAAGGGTCACTTTGGTGAGTGGCAGGCCTTTGTCAAGGCCATCCGCGAGGGTGGCCAGCCGCCCATCCCGTATGAGCAGATCATTGGCGTGACGAAGGCCACCTTCGCTGTGGTGGGGTCGCTGAGATCAGGGAAAGGAATTACCTTTTAGCGTCCTCTGGAAAACTGTCAGTTCGCTCTTGGCAGGTGTTTCGTCCTGCTCAGGATGTTAATAATCCCCAAGACGAACGGGGCCAATAAAACAATCACCAGTACACCGCCGGCTATGGTCATCGAGATGGCAGTCTCTGCCCAATTCCCCGGCCTTGTCATCCAGGATTCCTGTCTGCCGCTCCAATAATTCGCCAGATTCAATGTCGCTATCACCCAAGCCAACGATAGCCCTCCTAGCAGAGAGGTGGCGCGTTGCCAGGTTTTCGTGCTGCGCATGTATAGGAGCGCCCCGATGGAAAGAAGCGACATTAGCACGGCCATGATGGGGCCTTCGTTATGCACTTCGTCGTAAGTTACAAACATCACCCACGGCAGTGTGCCGTAAAAGGTAAACGACAGCAGCGTCCAATCATGCCAGACAGCGCTGGCAAGCTGGCGTACAGGTCGCAGCGTTCGGATCATCAAAAAGACAACCACCACGACCAGCCCGATAGGGATCCAGGCCAACCATCCCCACAGGTCTCCGCGCCCGAAGGTGTATCCGAAAACCCACAAACCTGGGGTAGCCACATTCATCATGTAGAGCGCGAACAGCAAGAGCAGACTCCAATATGGAAAAACCCAGCGCGGAAAGCCTTTGACCAAACCAATCCCTGAAATGACCATCCAACCTACGACCGCGGTCAGGACTAGGATTGAACCGATGATGATGCCAACGCTTTCCGAGATGGCCTGCTTTTCAAAAACCGGAGTCACTACCAACCCGATCAGAAGCAATACAGGCTGTAGCAGCCAAGGGATCATTGCTAATAAAGTTTCACCCCAGGGGGCAGGACCTTTTCTTAGTGCCGGAACATCCAAATGCAATTCGTTGGTTTCTTGCATAGATTCTTTCATTTGCACATCCTCCAATCCCTTTTGCTTGAGCGCGTGCCGGTATTCGCGCCACAAGGAACCCGGCCAATCGCGCAATTCTCGTAAAAACGTCGCGGCCAGCGATATGCTACCCTCTAACGCTGCCTTGTCCACCGCCTCCGCGAAAACGGCCTGCATCTCCTCGCCAAACTCTATCCCAAAACGGCGCGGGTATGAACGAAGCAAGAGGTTATAGAGGCGGGTTAGCAGGCAAGAGATTCGGTTCATGAGGGCGGACTGGGCGAGACGACTCATGGGATCTTCCCTGGATTCTCATTACACAACATTTACGAGGGGCCTTCAGCCATACGCCATTTGGCAACTATCACCAACTTCTTCAACCGGCCAATTTCAGTGTTCAGCGCCCGCCGGCCTTGCTCGGTCAGGGCATACGCCTTGCGCTCGCGGGAAGTGGTGTTCGGTTGAGGGTCGTTCACCCGTTCGATCCAGCCTTGCTCTAACAGCCGCCGGATTGCGCCGTACAGCGTGCCTGTGCTGAAGATAATCCGCCCTTCGCTGAGCACCTGCACATCTTTCATGATGGCGTAACCATGTTTCGGCGCGGGGGAAAGGCTGAGCAGGATAAAGAGGGTGGCCTCGGTCAGGGGTGATGTGGGCATTGTTTCCATTTTGTCGTATGCGCTCTCCTCGATATGGCAGCCTACGATATGTCGTATGACGACATACTATGATATTTCTATGAATCTGTCAAGAGGTGACTTTCTGGATGCGCCTGGAAGCCGCGCTATGAAAATGTCAAGAGGTTGCTTGTCAGAAGTAATTTCTTTGATCCGGGAGTATAATGGTGGTGCAAACACATAGTGCAAAAGGATTGCGCCATGCCTGAAATCAGAGAACGACTCAACTTATATCTTACCAAGCCGCTGGCGGACGAACTCCGCCGCGTCATCCCGGCGCGTGAACGGACGCGCTTCGTGGAGGAAGTGCTGGCGCGCGAACTGCGCCGTCGGAAACTCAAAGCCGCCATCGAGACCTCCTATGGCGCGTGGAAAGATGAAGATCACCCCGACATGCTGACCGGCGAAGATATTGACCGCTGGATCGAAGAACAGCGCAAATTAGGCACACGCGATCTGTCTGAAGAGTGGGGGCGCGGTGAGTGATCATATACTCGACACCAATATACTGATCCGATACTTGCGAAAGATGACAGGGTATCGGGATTTGCTGCGAGCGGTGGAACTGAAAGGGTGGACATATATCTCTGCCATGACGCGCCTCGAAATCGTGCGCGGGATGCAGGAACGTGAGCGCTGTGAGACCTTCAATCTGCTCGACTCGCTCGATACCATCCCAATGAATACTGAGGTTGCGGATATGGCAGGGCATCTCATCCGCTCGTGGCGCGGACGCGGCATAAATCTCAGCGATGCGGACGCCGTTATTGCCGCATCAGCATTGAGCCGGGGGCTTGCGCTTGTCACCACGAACGCAAAAATTTTTCCCATGCCAGAACTGGTTATCTTTCAAGCAGACGAAAAAGGCAATATCACGCTGCGCGAATAATCTCATGGGTTACTTCGACGAACTGCGCCCGCTGGATGGACATCGCCCGCTGCTGATGGTCGGCGCAGTGACGCTCCTCCTGTTTTCTGTGTTCATCCTTTTCATCTGTGGTTGAACTCTCCTCATGAACCGCTTTCTCCTTGCCCTCAAAACCCTTCTCCAGATCGGATTCCAGCCTGTAGCGCTCAACACCCTATACCGGCTTGGTTTGGCAACGGGATATTATAGAAGAGTAGAGAATAGAAGGCCGAGAATAGAGAATTGTGATTCGAATGTCAAGATTCATGGTTTGTTCAACCTTCCAAGTCGAGATGAGCTTCAGAGGGTTTTAGGAAAAAGCGGTAAAGAAGAAGTACTAGCAGAAGCCGACGAGATTGTTGCTGGCAAGGTTTGTCTTTTCGGTGGCGAACCTGTTGACTTGAAACTCACTTTCGATGCCCCGCTTGTTCATTGGACTGAATACGAAACTGGCAAAGCCGAACTTTATCCTCCCGACTCGCCGCTTGCCAACCTTCAACCTTCAACCTTCGACCTGAAACAGGTTTGGGAACCTGCCCGTTTTGGCTGGGCGTTTACCCTGGGCAGGGCTTACCATCTCAGCGGTGACGAAAAATATGCCGAGGCTTTTTGGCATTACGCGGAAACTTTCCTGGATGCCAATCCACCTTACCTTGGGCCAAACTGGATGTCGGGGCAAGAAGTCGCGTTGCGGTTGATGGCCTTCGTCTGGACGGCGCAGGTCCTGGCGGAGTCACCTGCCTCCACACCCGAGCGAATGGCGCGCCTGGCGGAATCCATTGCGGATCACGCATTACGTATTACACCGACTCTCGTCTATGCCCGCTCGCAAGAAAACAACCATCTGCTCACCGAGGCCGCTGGTCTCTACACCGCTGGGTTGGCTCTGCCGGAGCACCCGCAGACAGCCAGGTGGCGCGACCTCGGCTGGAAGTGGCTCAACCGCGGCTTTCAAGCCCAGATTGATGGCTATGGCGAGTACAGTCAGCACAGTACGAATTATCACCGCCTGATGTTGCAGGTGGCGCTGTGGGCAAGAGCGTTAATCACGACCCCCAAAGAACGGGGGCAGGCGGACACGAAGTTAAACAAAGGGTTTCCGCGGAAGACGGCTGACCGCCTCACTGCAGCCACACATTGGCTCTATGCCTTGCTCGATCCGGCCTCAGGTTGTGTGCCCAATCTTGGCGCGAATGACGGAGCCTACATCTTCCCATTGACAATTTGCCCCTTTGCCGATTATCGCCCGGTGATGCAGGCGGCTGCGCAGGCATTTCTGGATTATCAACTACCGCGCGGCGTCTGGGACGAGATGTCGCTCTGGTTCGGCGTTCCACTGGAAAGCAATAAATATCTCCGCACAGAGCGCTATCTTGGCGATCACCTGTATGCCAAAAACTCTTGGGCTTACC
>Ga0315289_10016900_pt1 | contig 10033 bp, 12 predicted proteins | sample YL17G11_40_MG_FD_203452 | JGI IMG/M metagenome (GOLD analysis project Ga0315289, IMG submission 203452) | Sediment microbial communities from Yellowstone Lake, YNP, Wyoming, USA - YL17G11_40 | ecosystem: Environmental > Aquatic > Freshwater > Lake > Sediment | place: USA: Wyoming | collected...
TCATTGCTTGCTCCGAAATCTTTAAGCGTCCGCTCCAGCCTTCGTCAGGTATTCGACAGCCTCACCGACCGAGGTGATCTTCTGCGCATCCTCATCGGAGATCGTGCCACCGAATTCCTCCTCGAACGCCATGATCAGTTCCACGAGGTCGAGCGAGTCGGCCTTCAAATCCTCGCGGAAGTGGGCCTCCGGCACAACCTGGGCCGGGTCCACGTTGAGTTTGTCCACAATGATGTCTCTGACTTTCTCGTATACGGCCTGGTTCATAAGTTGGGTCTCCTTGTGTCCTGCGCTTTAGTCTGTCTAGTGCCCAGCGTAGTCGTGTTCTGTGATGACGTGCGAGAAGCGAGCGACAATCCGATATTCTAGCAGCCCCCAGTCTGGCTGTCAAAAAGATGGCTTCCTCGGGCCGCACAGCCCGGCAAGAGCCGGCCAATACGCTTCGTTCGCCAATCCCGCGTCACACACAACTGGCGAAGCGAGGCCGCTTTGACAACCCTCTTCCCGGCTGGTAAGATGGGCTATCGAGAACTCTTGTACAATTCACTGAACACCATGCCGCGACCGAAGTCGCGCACGTTCTTCCAGGCACTTATTTCGTCGAGCTCTGCCGCATGCATGACAGCCGCAAGTCAGACCACATTCGCATTAACCTCGAAGAGGATGTGCAGTTTCGAAGCCTCTCTGCCGGCTTTGAGCGCTACAGGCTTGTCCACCAGGCGCTCCCGGAACTCGACCTTCTTTCGATAGACACCACGGCGGAACTGCTGGGAAAGCGTCTGCGGCTCCCGCTGCTCATTTCCTCTATGACCGGCGGCACAGATGCCGCCGCCGTCATTAACCGCAACCTTGCGGAGGCGGCGCAGGCACGCGGCGTCGCAATGGGTGTCGGCTCGCAGCGCACCGGCATCGAGGAAGAGTCGACTGAAGCGACCTTCCGTGTCCGGGCCGCAGCCCCAGATATCCTCCTATTTGCCAATCTCGGTGCGGTTCAACTCAATTACGGTTACACGGCTGACACCTGCCGCCGCGCCCTGGATATGATCGGCGCCGACGCCCTTATCCTGCACCTGAACCCGCTGCAAGAGGCGTTGCAGGCCGAAGGCGACAGGAACTGGTCGGGACTGTTGCGCAAGATCGAGGCTGTCTGCGCGAGCCTGGGCGCGCCTGTGGTTGTGAAGGAAGTCGGTTGGGGCATTAGTGAACGTGTAGCCGGTTGGTTGGCGGAAGCTGGCGTGGCGGCGATCGATGTGGCTGGCTCCGGCGGCACGTCCTGGAGCGAGGTAGAGTACCATCGCGCTGGCGCTGAGCCCCTGAGGCGTTTGGCCAGAACCTTTGCAGATTGGGGTATTCCGACTGCCGAGGCGCTCGAGATGGCCCGGCGTGGTGCACCAGGGCTGCCTCTGATCGCCAGCGGCGGGGTGCGCACGGGAATTGACGCTGCGAAGGCACTGGCGATCGGCGCGAGCGTCGCCGGTATTGCGTCTCCGTTTCTCAAGGCCGCGGCTGCCTCAGCCGAAGAGGTCGTGAGGGCCATCGACCAGTTCGCCTCGGAGCTCCGCGTTGCCATGTTCTGTGCTGGCGCCGCCAGTCTCCGGGCACTTTGCGAGCCGGAACGCCTCTCGCGCGACCCACGGTGGGACCGATGACGCTCGCCCAGGCCGCTTCCACCTGTCTGCCGTGGGTGGAGGCGGAGATGCGCGGTCTGCTTGAGGCTGCAGAACCAGCCGTGGCGCCTCATTACGCCATGATGCAGTACCATCTGGGCTGGCTCGATGAGGAACTGCGCCCCGCCCGGGGTTCCATGGGAAAACGGATCCGGCCGATCCTATGCCTTCTGGCCTGCTCTGCTTGTGGCGGCGATGCTGAAAGAGCTGTGCCGGCGGCTGCGGGCCTGGAGCTGCTTCATAACTTCTCCCTCATTCACGACGACATAGAAGATGATAGTGCGACCCGTCGCCACCGGCCAACCGTGTGGAAACTCTTTGGCTTGCCGTTGGCCTGCAACGCGGGTGACGGCATGCACAGCTTGGCGCATCTGGCGCTCCATCGCCTGACGGCCCGCGGCATCTCGGCGCCTGCTGTGTTGGCGGTTCTGCGCTGCTTCGACGAAACCTGCCTCGCGCTCACCGAGGGACAGTACCTGGACATGCACTACGAATCCTGTCTCACGGTGAGTGAGGACGACTATTTCCGCATGATCTACCAGAAGACAGGTGCGCTGCTCGGCGCTGCGCCGCAGATTGGGGCCATGATCGCTGGCGCAGATCGAGACACTGTGGAGTGCTTCCGGCACTACGGAGCAGCGCTTGGCCGTGCTTTCCAGCTTCGAGACGATATTCTTGGTATCTGGGGCGATGAAAGCATCACCGGCAAGTCAGCCGCCAGCGACATCCTGAGCATGAAGAAGTCCCTGCCCGTGCTGTATGCGATGCGGGATCCTGAGGTTGGGCCGGCTCTGGTAAGCCGCTATGCGGGGCCACCTCTTACGGCAGGCGAGATACCTGGCGTGCTGGACCTCCTTCAAGCAGCAGGGGCGCGCGCCAAGGTCGAAGCACAGGTCGAGATTGCCTCTGAGGAAGCGCGAGCGGCGCTGGCCTTGGCTCGCGTGGACACCTCTTCCGATGCTGTGGCGGCGCTCTCGGAGCTCCTGGCTGTCCTCTCCGACCGGAACTCCTGAGCCCTTTCAGAAGAAGGCCTGTTTTCATGGTTCCTCCATGTGAAGCAACTTCTCCACCGCAGCGCGCTGCGGCAGCGAAGGTTGGGCGCCGAGCACCGTACAGGCGAGCGCGCCGGCAGCACACCCCCATCGGGTCGCCTCAACCACGGTACGGCCTTCGCTCAGCGCCACCGCAAAGGCGCCGACAAACGCGTCGCCAGCAGCAGTCGAGTCTACCGATCGGACGCGAAACGACGGCACAGAGGTGAGCCCGTCGGGTGTAGATACCAGCGCTCCTCGCGAGCCGAGGGTAACAACAACGTTGCGCAGACCCTGGGCGCGCAATCGTGCTGCGGCCAGTCCAGCGTCCAGGTCACCGTTCGCCGGCAGCTCTGCAAGGAGCGCGGCCTCGTGTTCGTTCGGGATCAAATATGAGACGGAATCAAGGATGCAGGAGGACAACGGTTGGGCCGGCGCAGGGTTCAGGATCACCGGCACGCCATGTTCACGTGCCAGCCTGGCGGCCGTCTCGACCGCACCCAACGGCACTTCAAGCTGGAGCAGCATCACGTCTGCAGTCGCGATCGTTGGCTCATGCGCTGCCACGATATCTGGCGACAAGGTCCCATTTGCGCCTGGCGCGAGGACGATCGTGTTCTCCCCTGATGAGCACACGGTGATCAGGGCTACGCCCGTCGGCGCGGCCGCTCGCCCGACAGTTTGGGTTTCCACGCCAGCGGCTCGCAGGTTGGCGACGAGCTCGTCCCCGAAGGGGTCCGGGCCGACGCTCCCGATCATGGTGACGCGCCCGCCCATGCGGGCTGCCGCCACCGCTTGATTGGCGCCCTTGCCGCCGGGTATCATTCGAAAGGCTTCACCCGTGATGGTTTCGCCAGGAGCAGGATGGCGCGGTGCCTGAATGACCAGATCCATATTCAGGCTGCCCACCACAACAACGTGAGGGATCATGGCTCCTCCAGGTGTGCTGCAAGCGCCTTAGCTATCTTCCGATCGGCAACAGGCATTGGGTACTGCGACATCTTGGCAACTGTGACCCATTGCCACGCGGCGTACTCGCTTGATGCAGGGCTGCCTCCGACGAAAGTGCATCCTACCCCAAATGCTCGGGCCAGGCAGACCGCACTAAGGGGACACGCAGCACACTGAGGGGTCCTTGCGGTGCCGCCGCCAGCGACTGAATATCCGGGAATCGAACCATCCAGCGCTCAAAATATGGCACAACTGTGGATACCTGGGTCTGCTGCAGCATGACCTCAGACACCCACACCGCGTAGGCGTCCCTATGCCGGCGCCACGGGAGGTCGCGCCGCGCTCCCTGGATCCAATCCACCAGTGCCGCCACGATGCATTCGGGCCGAGGTTGCGATAGGCAGTTCACCGGCCTCAACCAGAAAGGTCGTGCTGACGCGGCGCGCCCGCCTGCAGATGAAAGTCCCGGGTCGGAGAGCAGGCAGCGCCGAAGTACATGCGATGGAAGGGGTGTGGGAGCCTAGCTAACTCGGGGAGCCAAGGCTGGGGCCCACGCACTGGGCAGCAATCCACAATGCGAGCAGAACCGCGAACATCACCCAGGCCCAAGCCGGCAGACCAAGGAAGACGATGGGCTTTCTCTTCTTCTTTTCAGTGGGTTTTGGGAGCTCCGTCTGGCATCGCCAGCAAACCCTCTTATCATCCGGATTCCAGGTGCCGCACTTGGGGCAATCCATCGCGCTTCCTCCGTACGTCGCGGTCGCAGAGTAGAGTGTAGTGTATCACAAGCGCATGTGCGCTACAAAGTCCCATGGGCGCACGGGGCGTGGGTCATCCCAGGCAGCCCTCAAAAGCCTCCGCTACTGACCCTACGAGTGGGATGCGCCGCGAGGGGCAGGTAACCCGAGCAACTCATAATCGAAACGCCCATCCCGCATGATCACCTCGCCATCAACGGCGATCGTGCAAGCGACCGGTATCATGTCGACGTGAACCGGTGATGCCCACTGGGCGCCCGTCTCGTGCGGGTACGGATCGCCAAACGCCACGTGGGCACCTGGGATCTTCTCGTCCTGCAGAAGATGACCGCTGAGCGTTTTCAGGCCGATGTTGGTTCCCAGGGCAAACTCACCGACCCGCCGGCCATTCTCTGCCGAGTCCAGGTAGGTCATCACCTCTGTCGCCAATACGCCATCATCGCAGTGGACCCTAATTGCTCGGCTGTCCCGCACCTCGATGACGATGGGCTCAGGCAAGACGCCGTAGCGCTCGTTGAAGGGGTCTCCGATCACGTGAGCAACGAGGGTCCCGTCCACGTTCTGGGGGCAGGTGTAGGTCTCGCCTTCGGGAAGGTTGCCCCAAGTGCCCGGACGATGATACAAGCCAGTGCAAGGAACCCAACGGAGCCCTTGATCGAAGGAAACCTGCAAGTCCGCCCCATCTGGCGTCGTCACGCGGATCATGTGGGCCAGCCGCACGACATCGTACACCGTTCGGGTGACCAACGCTACTCTTTGGTAGTCAGTTCGCATCCCCTCCAGCATCAACCTCGAGGTTATCCCAGCCATGTGGGCGTGTCGTACGTTGAGATCGTTGAGAAGGAAGACGCGCAGCCCAGTGCGGAAAGTAGCCTCCTCCGGCTGGGCGGACGCGGCATAGAAGGTCACTGTGGGGTGAAACGACAGCAGCTCAGATCGCAATGGCTCCGGTAGCGCCCTGATTGGCCGCTCGCCGTACTGCTCCAGATCCCGCAAGAGTACCGCGCCCCCAAAATCGGACGCCTCTTCGCATAGCAGGTGGCCGATGCCATGCGTAGACCCATCCGTCAGGATGAAGACGCGGTCGGCCGGCCCCACCCCCATACACGTCCGCACTGCGGCCCGAGCGCCCGCGCGCATTGCCTCCATGTTCGCCAAAGAGAGATGTTCAGAGCCAGTCGGCATGCCTCATTCTCCCAAGTTTCTCAGTATCATTGTTCCAGTTCGACAGCCATCGCCACCGCCTCGCCGCCGCCCAGGCAGAGAGCCGCGACGCCGCGTGTGAGGCGCCTCTGCCGCAAGGCATGCAGGAGCGTCACCAGGATTCGCGCCCCGCTGGCGCCTATCGGGTGCCCAAGCGCGATGGCGCCACCGTTAACGTTGACTTTCTCTGCGTCAAGCCCGAGTTCCTGAATGTTAGCCACCGCCTGAGCCGCAAAGGCTTCGTTGAGTTCTACCAGGTCGAAATCACGAGGATCCATCCCAAGTGACTGTGCGGTCCTCCTGATTGCGAAGACCGGCGCAGCAAACACCTCGCGGGGCAGCACTCCAATCTGCCCATAGGCCAACACTCGCGCGAGCGGTCGCAGTCCTCTGACTGCTGCTGCGGCCCGACGCGCCACCACCAGCGCGGCGGCCCCATCGGTGATGCCTGGGGCGTTCCCTGCCGTGACACTGCCATGCGGTTTGAAGGCTGGCTTCAGGAGGGCCAGAGCCTCCAGGCTGGTATCCCGCCGCGGGTGCTCGTCCGCATCGAACAACACGGGCGGGCCCTTTCGCTGTGGCACGGGCACGGGCACGATCTCGGCCGCGAACCTGCCGGCATCCTGAGCCGCAAAAGCCTTCTCGTGGCTGCGCACAGCGTAAGTATCCTGCGCCTCACGGCTCACCCCGTGTCTCGTGGCGATCCACTCGGCATCCATCCCCATGTGCTGGTGATCGATGGCGCACCACAAGCCATCGTTCACGACCGCGTCGACCAGCTCTGCGTTGCCAAGCCGGTAACCGAACCTGGCTTTCGGGAGGAGGTACGGCGCGAGATTCATGTTCTCCATGCCACCTGCCACGTAGAAGTCGCCCTCACCGGCCCGGATCATGGCCGCAGCCAACATGACGGCTTTCAGACCCGAGCCACACACCTTGTTGACTGTCGTGGCTCCGACCTCTTCCGGCAGCCCGGCCCCCAGCGCAGCCTGTCGGGCGGGCCCCTGCCCTTCTCCGGCCTGCAGCACGTTGCCCATGACTACTTCGGTGAAGTCTGACGGCTCTACGCCAGCGCGTTCGGTCGCGGCGCGAATAGCGATGGCGCCGAGCGTCGGGGAAGAGATCGCGCTCAAGCTCCCCTGAAACTTGCCGATGGCCGTCCGCACTGCGCTGAGGATGACGACGTCGGCGTCGTGTCCCGTCACGCGTTTGCCTCACTTCCCCGGGCCAGCCGCGGCGCATGCGCGTGCCAGCGCGTCGCATCCAGCAGGTTGGCGGCCATCTCGGCGTGCAACTGCGGGATCACTACCGCATGGATCAAACCGGACCCACCGGCGATGGCATCCGTGCCGATGCGGACTGCCGCCTCAACGTTGGCCACCAGACCTGAGAAGAAGACCAGCCCGTGCCCGCCGAGGCCGTCCGCCAGCCGCACCTCCAAGAGAGAAACCTCGGCGCCCTTCACTCCGGCGTCCGCCGAAAGAATGGCCGATGCTACCGTGCGCGTCTCGACCACGCCCAGCGCCTCAATCGGCCCAGGTTGGCGCCCACAAGCGAGCGCTCGCACCACTTCGGGGTGCACACCCGGGAGGTAGACATGATCGATCACATGGCGGGCGCCGACGTCCTTACCCGATGCGAGCGACTCCTCCACGTCTGCAACCGCGCCCGCCACCAGTACCAGATACTTGCCGGGCTGCACGGTGCCGCCGAGAATCAGATCGATGGGCGCCTTCTTGGCCATCGCGTCGCCGGCTTCGATCCCCGCGGCTATGGAGTCAAACTCGAGCAAGGCAATAGCAGGGAACATTGGCTAAACAATCCTGAAGTGGTCGACGAGAGTGCACCGGCGCACACGCGTGAACGTAAGCGCGTTGGTCAACCCTTCCCCGGTCGGGCTGGCGATTGACATGCTCGCGTAGCCCTCACCTCCGTATCCCAAGCCGGCCACTGAAGGACCGTTCTTTACGAATATGCTGGTGTTGACCTCGCGCGCCATGCGGCTCAGCGCGTCGATGTTGCGGCTATACATGCACGCTGTGTGTCCGAAGCCATGTTCGGCCTTCACGGCCAGGTCGATGCCCTCGTTCGCCGAGCGCACTCTCGCCAACGGCAGCACAGGCATGAGCTGCTCCGTCCAGATGAGCGGGTGATCGACCGGCACTTCGACCAACACCAGCCTGGCGTTCGGCGCATCGATGCCCAGCTCCTTGAGTATCTTACCCGCGCTCTTGCCAACCCATTCCTTTTTCATCGTGCCGTGCTCTCGCGGCCCGGCGATCTTCTCGAACACCAGGTTTTCCAGGGCTCTTACCCGGTAGCTGGGGAGCTCGAAGGCCCCATGCGCGCACATCGCGGCCTTCAGCCCGTCCGCGATGTGGTCGACGGCGAACACCTCCTTCTCGTCAACGCAGATGACGTTGTTGTCGAAGCTCGCGCCGAAGACGATCTGCCGCCCTGCAAGGTCGATGTCGGCGGTCTCGTCGACCACAACCGGCGGGTTTCCCGGTCCCGCGCAGATAGCGCGCTTGCCAGACGTCATCGCCAGCTTCACCACAGCTCCCCCACCGGTGACGAGCAAAATACGAACGCCCCGGTGCTTCATCAACGCCTGCGCCGTTTCCACGGTAGGTTCAACCGGCGCGGTCAAGACGCCGGACGGCCCACCCGCTGCAACTATGGCGCTGTTCAGCAGCCGGATGAGATATGACGACACCTGCTTCGCGCCGGGGTGCACATTGAAGACCGCGGCATTGCCCGCCGAGACGAGCCCGATGGCGTTGTTGATGATTGTTGCGGTGGGATTGGTGATTGGGGTGATGACACCGAAAACCCCGTAGGGCGCGTACTCCACCAGGGAGAGCCCATGGTCGCCGGTCCACGCGACGGGCTGGAGGATCTCCGGCCCAGGGGTTTTCTCGACGACCAGGAGGTTCTTCTGAAGCTTATCTTCCGCGCGACCGAGTCCCGTTTCGTCTGCCGCCATCTTTGCCAGCACCTCGGCATTGGCGCGGGCAGTCGACCTCATGGCTGCCACGATTCGGTGGCGCGCCTCAAGAGGCATGGAGCTAAGAGCACGGAAACCGCTTCGGGCAGCCGCCACAGCCGTGTCCAGGTCGGGATAGATCCCGTCTCTCTCGGCCGCAGCAGGCTTCACCGGCACACGTTGATCTTCTGCAGCGCCGGGCGCGCCCGCCGCAGGGCCTGCCTGCTTTGCCAGCCGCGCGGTCACTTTCTGCACGATGGCATCGATCTGCGCATCGGTTAGCTTGTCGCCCATCGCTATGACTCGTACTCTCCCACGACTTTCCGGTACTTCGTCTCGCCGGCCACTTCCCACTGGTCGATGATGGCCATGATCACGGCATCGCATGGCCGCTTGTCCGTTACGACGGTTTGTCTGGCAGAGGAGCCACTCGCGTAGAGCACATACTCGCCCAGTCCTGCGCCCACAGCATCAACGGCCACCACGTAGCCCGTCCCCGTTCTCGCCTCGGCATCGACCTGCCTGAGGACGAGAAACTTCATTCCTTCCATCTTCTCGTCTTTGCGTGTAGCAATGAGCGTGCCCACAACCTTACCGATCAGCATCGGCTATCTCCTAAGGCCCTGTCAACGGCAGAACTGCCCACTGGCGCTGATGCACTACAAGCCGCTTGCGGCGCAGGTGCTCACAAAGAAGCGGCTAGCGCTCGGAGCTTGGGGGTCGCGCCGAACAGAGGGTCCCCATGTCCAAAACACACAACTGCCGGTTCCAGCTCAGCCAGTCTGCGCACCGAGAGTGCTGCACCCGGCATGTCCTCCGTGTAGATCGCCGCGGGCGCGCGTATCCGTCCCCTGCGAACGCCCCCGAGCGCGTCGCCGGCCACCAAGACACCAAGTGACGGGTGGAAGAACGAGCAGTGGCCAGGCGTGTGACCCGGCGTGTGCACCGCGACCCAGCCGCCAGGCAACGCAGAGCCATCGCGAACGGGATAGCTGACGTGAACCGGCCTGTGAGTCCACCGAGCATAGAGAAGGTCACCCAACCCGAGGAGCATGTCCATCGGCCCGGAATGATGAGGCGGTTTTCGCCAGCGCTCGCCGGCGAGGCGCGGCACCTCGCTCACAGCCCTGGAAGACTAAAACGGTCGTCGTACATTTTCACGGAGCGGAGGATCTCTTCCTTGGCCGCAGCCGCGTCCTCCCATCCGATGGGTTTGGTCCGCATCCCCTCCAGGTCCTTGTAGACCTCAAAGAAGTGCGCGACCTCGTGTAGGAAGTGCGGAGGCACATCGCCCAGGTCATGGTACTCCGCGAACAGCGGATCCGTTGAAGGAACGGCCAAGACCTTGTCGTCATGAAGGTCCCGATCGAGCATCCGGAAAATCCCGATGGGCCTGGCCTGAATGACGCAGCCAGGGAACGTCGGCTCGTTGGTCAT
>Ga0315289_10016901_pt1 | contig 10032 bp, 8 predicted proteins | sample YL17G11_40_MG_FD_203452 | JGI IMG/M metagenome (GOLD analysis project Ga0315289, IMG submission 203452) | Sediment microbial communities from Yellowstone Lake, YNP, Wyoming, USA - YL17G11_40 | ecosystem: Environmental > Aquatic > Freshwater > Lake > Sediment | place: USA: Wyoming | collected...
TGTCGACCAGAGCCGAGATCATCCTTCAGACATACTTGACTACTTCATCCCGAAAAAGGACATAATCGAAAAGGGCCTGATGCCTAAGCTGCTGCAGAACTACTTGGACAAGCATGAAGCACTCAATAAAACCGCAGAAGCCCTGACCAAGCATGGCCTAACGTTTATCGCGGCTCAAAATCTGCACAAGAGATGAAAAGCTAGGAAACCGAACACAAAGAGTTGCGGCACTGGTGTTACCAAGGCTCTCTGGGTTTTCGCATTATCACGTAAAGCGTTGTCACCACAAAGACGACTGTAGTTATTCCCAAGATGACTGCTAGGCGCCTAGTGTTGTCAAGCTCATTTATAGTTGCCTCAAGCTTGGTGAAATTCTGTTTGAGTTCCCAATACGTGCTGTTCAGATCCTGATACATCTGCTTCAGGTCGCCCAACTGCTTTTCGAGGCTTTCCAGATAGACGTTCTTGATGCTGGTCATCGAAAAACCACACATAAGACCATCGTTGTTGACTGTCACAGGTCCATAGGTGGCGGAGTGCGCTAATACTAGTTCGCCGTAGGTCACGTCCCAGACCTGTTCGGGGACAGTGAAGTTGAAGCTGAACGCTCTTGAGGTGTTGTTCAGTGAGAAGTTGCTGTCTGTCACGTTTGCCATAAGCATCTTCTGTGTGCCGTTCAGAAAACCGAAAATGCTCAGATTGAAGTAGTTGACGTAGACTTCAGTTTGTCCAGTTAGTACTAGATTGACAGTTACGTTCTCTGTTGGAAGGGCTTCTGCGGTAGCGTTTACTTGAGCTCTTATTCCGACGACTGAGAAATCTAGGAAGGTTTTCACTGCATCCGTTTGAGTTTGTCCAGAGACTCCTTTAGCAAATGAGAGAACAGCAACTCCAATGAGAAAGAAAGCCATTAGGAATTTTAGTGATAACATCATCCTCACCATGCAACGAAGCTTGTTGAGTGTTGTGAGGGTTCGTTTTTAAGGTTTATTGCCTTTCTCAGCTAAAAGGCAGTAATCAGAACCGAATCGAGGCTGGTTTTTGAGGAAGCCTTAGCGGACTGATCGGATGAACCGCAGGTACATGTAGACGAAATAGACAAGCGAGAACGCAGTCAAAGCGACTTCAAAGATCAAGATCGCGGGGTTTCTCTCGACTGCCATGAAATAGCCATGCTGGAGTATGTCTGAAAAGACTAGGATCTGCAAAAAGATGGCGCCGCCTATGCAGCTGAGGCCCATAGTATGGAAAAGTGCTCGTAGTCGGCGGTCAAGTCTGATGTTAATGGTCATGGCTATCTGAAATAGTAAGAGTCCATGCGGCAACTTATACGTTGCGAATCACCAAGCACTACAAAACCTAATAATTCACCCTCAATATCAATCGTAATATTCGATACTTCGCTTCGTCTAGTGTTCAACCCATTTCCTTTAAGGCTTCTTTTATGGTAGCGACAGACTTTTCAAGGCGCTCTTTTGTCTTAGGCGTCAACTCAAGCTCCAAGATCTTTTCAACACCGTTCCTTCCGAGAACTACTGGTACACCGATCGAAACATCCGAAAACCCATACTCACCCTGCAGCACCGTAGAAACACCCATTACTCTATTTCTGCCTCTAACAATGGCGTCTGCCATGATCGCGATGACTGCAGCTGGAGCATAAGTCGTCGATCCTTTAAGCTTAATGACATCAGAGCCAGAGGATACCGTCAGATTAACCACTCTGTCGATTTGCTCCTTACTAAGCAGACTTGCTATTGGTATTCCAGAAACCGAAGAAAACTCGACGAGCGGAACCATCGAATCGCCATGTTCGCCTATTACTAAGGCTCGGACATCCTCTCTGGATACGCCAAGTTCCATAGCAATGTACGAACGAAAGCGCCAAGTGTCTAGGATGTTGCCCATTCCGAACACGCAGTTGCGCTGGAAGCCTGATTCCTTGTAGGCTATGTAGGTCATTATGTCTACAGGGTTGGTGACGAGCATAAGCTTACTGTCAGGTGCGTACTTCACCACTTCCTGCACTATTGACTTGACTATCTTTGCATTCTTGCTCATAAGATCAATACGGCTCATTCCAAGCTGCCTTGCTTGGCCAGCAGTGACAATCACAAGTTCTGAGTCTTCCATTTGACTGAAGTCGTCTGTACCCTTGATTTTTCCGTCAAACTCCACAGCAGGAGCGGCTTGCATAAGATCAAGAGCCTCACCCTTAGCTAGGTTTCCATCAATGTCTATCAACGTGACATCGCTTGTTCTGAGCCTCAGAATGTTGAATGCCGCGGTGCTTCCTACCTTTCCTGCTCCAATTATAGAAATCATAATCTCCCATAAAGAAGAACGGTTCAAATATACTTAACTCAACGCTACCTTGCGATCGCTACGACTCCTAGCACGCATCTGAAAAGAGTGCAATCATCTGAAAAACAAGACGACTCATTGATTGCGTTGATTAGAGAAAGGTCCTGTTTACATAGAAGCTCTGCAAGCGTACAGAAAAACTGTTACTGTCAATGAACGGAGAAAAGCACAAAAACGCTAACCGAAATGCAAAAGCAAGTCTAAAGTCTATATGCATTCTCCTTCTCGATAAGCTTTACCTTGCCTTTCAGGTCTCGCATAAACTTGCAGAACAATCCCGCGTTTTCCGTGTGGACAGGAAACATCTTCGCAGCATTAATCTCTTTCAGCGCCGCTTTCAGCTGCAATGGCATTATATGCCCAGAAACATGCACGTGATACTGTGGCAAACCATAGTGGCTCAGCCACTTTACCAGCTTCTCAAAATCAAGCTCCATCTCCTCATTGAACGGTTCAGAAGCAGACAAAACGTAACAACTACCAGCCTCAGGCCTAATCTCAACAAGCTCTTCCAGATCATAGAATGACAAGGCCAGAACCATCTTGCACTGCTGCTTCGAAACTTCGAACACGTCAACAAGCTTGTTCTCGTGTTGTTCCATAATCTGACGTTCCCATTTATCATAGGTCTTCTTCGACTTTCGAAATATCAAAACGTTGTCATCGTTCAAGTCTGGAACGTGTAAACCCGCATCATTTTTCAGCGCATTCAACAAGTAAGCCTGCTTAAGTGAAACAGCCAAACATCGACCACTCTTCTTGGCGACCCGAAAGAAACTGTTCAATCGGTCAACATCTGCATACGCAAACTCCGCAAGCACAATTCCATCTGCCTCACCGACAATACTGCTCAGCTTACTTTCAACCTCGCTTTCGGAAGAAACCGACGCACCAATCATATTCGTAGCTTCAGTAACAATAGCTACAGGCTCAGCTGCCTTAGCCTTTTGAACGAAATCTCGCGTCATCTCCGACTTGGCACCGTGAACCCTCAAATCACCAGTATAGACAACAGACCCACTCGAAGTATGGATAACAAACCCGTAAGCGCCCGGAACAGAATGATCAACGTGAACGGGCTCGATCTCCAAATCACCAACAGTGATCTTGCCTCCTGTCCTGAACGTCTTGAACGCTATGTCTTCAACGTCAAACTCCAAGTCAGCCCTACGCATCTCACTCAACGTCTTTAGAATGAGCTGAGTTGTTTCCCCGCAGTACACTGGGATTTCGCGTTTAATGAATGATAAGTAAGCCGAATGATCCAAATGGCTATGCGAAATGAAGATGGCATCGACCTTAGGAGGTTTCTTATCAAATCTGTAGACTCCGTCGAGCTTCGGAAGGATTCCCAGTTCCTGCAGGCTTCTCTCGCTCTTGGGCGAAAGGAAAGGCGGAGAATAAAACTGCTTCTTCCCGCCAAAGGACATGCCGAAATCCAAGAATATCCTTGTGTCTCTGTCTTTGAGCAGGATCTTGTTTCCGCCTATTTCATTGACGCCGCCGTAGAATGCCAAGGTTGTTTCGTCTTTAACCATGATCATTCCTTCATTTCGTCAGCTCTTCTACAAACGTTCGAGATAGCTAACACAACATGTGGAGCGGTGAATATGCTGAAGACTTTCGTGTACTTCGGAGTTCCAGCTTTCTTCACAACTTCCGCCTTCCCACCAGCCGCTAAATATCCGACAATGAAGGCATCAGCGATAATTTCAGCCGTCTTGGCTTCAGCAACAGGAGGAAGATCATGCCCCGCATAGTACAGAAACTCTGCCACATCCCAGACCCTGTCCCCATTCCGTGATGCCTGCTCGAAATCCATGAAATAGATCTCGCTGTGTTCCCCAATCATAATATTCTCAGGCTTCGCGTCACCCAACCCGATACTGAGTGCGTGCACTTTGGCAAACTTCCTCCCTATCCGCCCTATCACTTTGAGCTCTCTCTGCTTTCCTGCCCAAGTCTTCGATCTCGCCAGTCTCTTTATTACCTGAGTGACGTTTTCGCCCTCTACGTACTCCATGAAAACCAAACGCTCTTCAGGACTGACGTGCAGAAGCTTAGGAACGGCGAAACCTCTCGAACTCAAGAGTTGACTGATGCTGCACTCGCGCTCGAGGCGTGCCCGACCCAAAACCGCAAATGACTTAGTTCCAATGCTCCACAGCGAAAGCGGAAACCACTTGAAACCTGACCAATCCTTGAACTGCTTAACCACAATCTTCTTCTCGTCACCCCCGACTGAGATCTTAACCAAGTACACGTCATTCAGCATGCCTCCAAGCGGCTGAACAGTAACGTCAGCCTCCTTGCCGGCAGAAAGCGATTTTCTGACAAACCCCGCAATATCAGTTCTGTCAGCCAATGTGACAAGCCCAGAAGATGTGGGAACGTACACGTAATTCTCCGGAACCTCAACTTCGGTGACAGCTTTTACGTTTGCTCTGCCGAATCTTTGCAATCTGGACATTATTTCGCTGTTCTCAGAGAGGATGCCCAAGAATCTAGGAAGAGTATGCAGTAGAGACGTGAATAGCCGTCGAGGAACGGTTTTCGATATGTTCAAGAGGCGCACTGCCGGATTCTGGGCGCTTTTGATAAGGTCTTCTGAAATGCGAACGCACGAACCAGAAAGACTTACCAGTTTTTCACCTTTCAGCTTTTCCAGTGCTTCTCGGTAGCCTTGGAGAACTAGCTCGCTGTTCTGGTTCCTGTTTTTCTCCTGCATGAAGTTGAGCAAGCTATCGATCATAGGTGGAAACAGTCGGACACGGCTCAGCATGGCTTCATACATGAAGTACTCTGGTTCGATCTGAAGCTCATGGGAGAGTTCTGGATACTCAAGAATAAGGTTTTCCAGAAGTTCGAGAATCAGCCGCCTTTTCAACCTGATCTCCTGAGCGTGCAGATACTCCGCGTGTATCAGCGGAATGTATGGGAAGATTAGTCCCCAAGCTAAGGCCTCGCCAAGGAAACCTCTGTCCACATCTCTTTCAAAAACCCATTCATCGCACGCAACCATCACTGCGGTTCTGTCACCAAAGGCCTTCACGTAACTCATCAATTTCGGTCGAAATCCGCGAATTACAAATATGGCTTCAGCAGGTGTTCTCTTCGTGTTTGCAGCCAGAATGAAGTCTCCAAAAATGAATGCCGCTGTTATCGGGCCAGAGCCTGCGATATGTTTGCCGAACTCGAGAATCTGTTCAGCCAGCTCACTGTCCAAGTTCGCTCGTTGAGTCAACATTTCACCTTAAGACAGGTGACAACCGCAAATAGAATCTACGTAGGTGCGAAATATAGTTTTAGCCTAGCGCTTTTCTGCAAGGGTTCCATAGGTTCTCAAGGCCTTGAGCGCTTTGACGGCCTTGTCAGGCAAATTGTACAGCGGTATGTTTGTGTTGCCTAACACGTTGTAAACAAGTGCAAAGTCTTCTCCGCCTGCAGGAACATCTACGACTGGCTTGCTCGGGTGTTTTGAAGCGATCTTCTGAATCACTTTGGCGTCTTTAGGCTCAAAGAACGTTGACTTTAACATGTTGATCACCAAGACGCCGTCAACATTCCTGTCTGAAAGCACCAGATCCAGCACTTCCTCGTACCTGTCAGCTCTGGCGTCTGCAATCATGTCGATTGGGTTAGAAGCATCCACGCCAGGGTACGCTTTCTCAATCCTCTGCTTCACTCCTTCGGATAATGCTGCAAGCTTCAACCCATGCTTGACAACAGCGTCACCTGCCAATATGGCGGGGCCGCCAACGTTGCTGACTATGGCCACATTGTCTCCTTTCATCGGCGGTTGTTTGGAGAGAGCTACGGCGCTATCCATGAGGTCTTCGATGTTTTCGACTCTGATTATGCCAGCTTTCTTGAAGGCAGCGTCAAAGATCTCGTCAGAGCCGGCCATTGACGCGGTGTGCGATCTTGCCCTTTGAGCCGATTCTTCAGTTCGTCCACCTTTCAGCACGAGAATGGGCTTTCTTTTGACGATTTGTCGGGCATGTTCTATGAATTCTCGGCCCTTCTTGATGCCTTCCATGTAGAGGCAGATGACCTTGGTCTGCTTGTCTTCGCCTAGGTATTGTAGAAGGTCAACGTCGTCGATGTCTATTTTGTCGCCTACGAAGGCGAATTTGCTTATTCCGATGTTGTAGAAGCATGCCCAGTCGAGCATGCAGGCTCCGACTCCGCCGCTTTGTGAAATGACAGCAATGTTCCCTTTCTTGGGCATGACGTTTCTTTCGAAAGTTGTGTTCAGCCCGTTGGAAGTGTTTATGACGCCCATGATCGTGTTGGGGCCAAGGATTCTGATGTCATATTTCTTCTTGATCCTGAGAAGCTCCTCACGCTGCTTGTCCTTGTAGCCGCCAGTAATCATGACAAAGGCTTTGATCCCAGACTTCGCGCAGTCTTCAACTTGCTGGGTTGACTGAGCAGGCGGCATCATCACAATGGCCAAGTCAGGTATCTCATGCAGCTTATCTAGGTTGTTGAGGCCAAGCTTGCCGTCCAAATCCAGTATGTAGGTCTTACCGCGGAAATGCTTCTTCATGTTGTAGATGACGTCTTTGAAAAGCTGTGGGGAAGCCATTCCGACTTTCTCGCGGATTGTGCTTGAACCTATGAGCAGGGCTTTTCGCGGTTCAAAGATGGTTTTCACTTCAGCCATTAGATTCAACCAGCAAGATGTTCTGAGCATATTATGAAGGAAAAAACAAGTATGTCGTACAAGTTCATAAGCTTAACCGTGGCTGAGACCTTAGGTACTATTCCTGTCTCAGGTTTTAATGTGCCCTCGTAGGTGGACTACTTGCGTTCGATAACTTTCATGTAGGCAAAGGCTGCGCCGATAGTGAAGATAGCTGAGAAGGCCAGAACGTTGAGGAGCGAAACGAATGTGAAAGACGCCGATCCGGGAAGCAGGAAGCTCCTGATCATGTCTGAAGCGATGCTTAGCGGGTTGATTTCTGCCAACATCACAAGCACCTGCGGGAAGCTTCCAGTATTTCCAAGATCTTGAATTAGTTTAAGAGGATAGAAGACGCTACTGCAGAAAAACAGAGTATAGTAAACTAGCCCTCTTGCTGTTATGAATTTCTCAAGGCTGGACGTGGACACAGCGATGGTGATGCTGAGTCCTGATATTCCGACGGCAAGGAGAAACAGAACTGCTAGGATCAAGAAGAACTGCCAGACGTTTGGCAAGCCCAAGAAGATGAAACAAGTCGTCAACAAGGGTGACATGTACATCATGCCCCGCAGTCCACCAGAAAGAACACGTCCCAGCGCGAGTTCGAGTCGGGTCATTGGGAGGCTTAGCATGTAATGGTGCACTTCTCTTCTTTGCTCCATGTTTATTTCTCGTCCAATCATGAATGCTGAAGCGAACAGCCCTGTTACAGCCAGACCTGGAGCGAAGAAGTTGAAGTAGCCTCCAATCTGCTGTGAAATGCTCTTGTTCAGGATGACGTTGTAAACGACTGCCATGATGAAGAGGTCGGCAAGGTTCATGCTTACCAGACCGATGAGCCACCACTTGTACCTGAAGAAGTTCCTGAAATCGTGCTCAACCATGCGTATGATGCCCCTCATCTATTGCCATCCTCCTCCTTCGATCATCCTCTCATAGATCGTTACGCCGAGTAAGGTGAAGAAGCTGAAGAAGGCAACGATGCCAAGGACAGGCAATAACGGGTTTTGCCCGGTCATTATTGCTTCTATACCCGTTCCCCATCGGAAGAGGTCCGCGGCGTAAGTGACAGGATTGAAATTCGCGATCCAACCGTAGAACGGACTAGCTTGCTGGACATATGCCAGCGGGTACATGGCTGTGCTCAAGCGCACGATCAATGCGTCCAGTACACCCATTAGTATGTCGAAACGGTCACTGGATTTTATTATAACGGCTATGGTAATGCTCATACCAGAGACGCCGAAAGAAAACAGAAACAACGCTAGCAACGTGACTAGAAAGTTGATTGGGTTGATGGCACCTATCACGCCAAGCGACACAGCTATCAGCGGTCCGACGTAAATGAAGGATCTTAGTCCACCGCCAATCGATCGACCGAGCACAAGCTGTCTTCTCGATACGGGCAAGCTCAGCAAGTATTCGAAGACTCCGTGTTCTGCTTCCTCGTAAATGTCAAAGCCAATGAATATGGCTGCTGAGTATAGCGTCATCACCGAGAGGCCTGCAACATAGTAGCGGAAATAATCTGCAGGCGTAGATGCACTGAAGGAATACTCGTCTTTAACGCTCGATGCAGTGAAGTTCACAAGCCACATTCCTCCATCAGGATGGTCAACATCAAGCTTTTGGGTGAAGTTGCTGACCGAGCCGTCAAATGCACCGCTTGCTACTAAGGTGCTGTTTGGTGAGTATACGTGAAAGTCGCCAAAACCTTGAACCGACGCTAAATCAATGGTGAGATGACTTAAACCATCTGAAGCGTTGACTTGAAACACGTATGATTGATAGGGGTCTAGGTTGACGTTGCCTGTAGTGAATGGTCTAATCGACACGTTGATCATTCGCGATGCGATCAATCCAAACAGGGCAATTTGCGAGATAAACCATATGGCGCGCATTATGATCAGGAACTTGTATTGGAAGAATAGGCGAATGTCTCTCTCGACCACAAGGAGAAGCTTATTCGTTTACTTTTCACCTTCATCTTTCTGCGCTTCTTCAATGGTTAGACCAGTGTAATGTGCGAAAACGTCGTCGAGGCTTGGCTCGCTCATGCGCAGAGATGTGATAGGTACTTCTCTCTTGAGGAACAGGTTCATTATCTGTGGGACAACCTCTTCGACCTGATTCAGGTAGAGTCTCATGTTGGTTGGCTTTACCTGCATGATGTCTGCGACCTCCTTGAAACCCTTCAGCTCTTCGATGATTTCTGGTGGCGCGTCTTTTCCAAGTTGGATGTCGATTATGTCACCACCGAGAATGCTGTCTTTCAACTTCTTGGGAGTGTCGCATACAAGCAGTTTGCCCCTGTGCAGTATTGCAACACGATCGGAGAGCTGATCTGCCTCGTAAAGCTCATTAGTTGCCAGAATGATGGTGCTTCCTTCTTCTCGGAGTTCGAGCAGCATGTTCCAGATTTTGTGTTTGCCCACGATGTCGATTTGGGTAGTCGGTTCGTCAACGATAGCTATTTTCGGTCTCTGTATTAGGATCTTGGCCATTTCTACGCGCTTGCGCATACCACCTGAAAGCGCGTGGACATTTTTGCGTCTGGCATCCCACATGTCCAACGCGTCTAGAACCTCTTTGACTCGCTTCTTTCTCTCTTCAGTTGACAGTCCGCAGACTTTTGCGTGCCAGTTTACAATATCCCACGGTGTGCTTACCCACAGCATTTTTGGTTCCTGAAAAGCTATGCCCAGCAAACCCCTGACCTTGTCTGGGCTTTTTCGTATATCATATTCGCCTACGATTGCGGTGCCGTCTGTGGGTTTTATTACGGTTGCTAGCATTAGAATGGCGGTTGTCTTGCCTGCGCCGTTGGGTCCGAGAAGTCCGAGGATTTCTCCTTCCTGAATTTCGAGGTTGAGATGATCAACTGCTGCTAGTTTCCCGAATACTTTGGTTAGGTTTTCGATACGTATTATCGGTGCCATCTGCTGCACCATGAAAGTGCTGAAGCATATACATCCAAT
>Ga0315289_10016904_pt1 | contig 10032 bp, 9 predicted proteins | sample YL17G11_40_MG_FD_203452 | JGI IMG/M metagenome (GOLD analysis project Ga0315289, IMG submission 203452) | Sediment microbial communities from Yellowstone Lake, YNP, Wyoming, USA - YL17G11_40 | ecosystem: Environmental > Aquatic > Freshwater > Lake > Sediment | place: USA: Wyoming | collected...
CAACGACTTGACGATCTATCGTCCATGTGGAAGTTGTTGACTACAAGACCTAACTCCCATCCCTCTTTTTCTCCCCTTGTATCCAGCAACCCAGGTTATGGGTAAGGATCAGTTTGGAAAAGGGGGATGAAGAGGGATTTGAGGTGTTGACAATGAAAACGAAACGATTCGACCCAAAGAAAGATTATCCGCTCGCCTCCAGGAGACCCGATCTGGTCAGCACTCTTACCGGCAAAGGCTTTCAGGATATTAATCTGGAGAATGTGGTTTCAGGAAAGATCGACGCCCAAGAGATTCGGATCAGACCCGAAACGTTAGAACTCCAGGCACAGGTAGCCGAGAAACACGGAAGGCCCCAACTGGCGCTCAATTTCAGAAGGGCAGCTGAACTGACTCGGATTCCCGATGAAGAAGTCCTGAAGATCTACAACGCCTTAAGACCTGGTCGATCGACCAAAAAAGAGTTGTTGATAATGGCAAAAGAGATTGAAAAGAAATATCAGGCAAAAATCAATGCCTCCTTTATCCGGGAAGCCGTGAAGGTTTATGAGAAAAGAGAACTGTTGAGAAAAGAGTAAACCCCGATAGAAGACCTTCGGCCCTCTATCGGGAAGGCTCACACGGGGCATTAAACCCCGTGTTCGCTCCCGAAAGGAAATTACCTTCATCCCCGCTGCTCGCCCCGTTAGAAGTAGGTTACCAAAGGGAGCTCCTGGTTAATAAAGAAAAATTTCTAACGGGGCAAGCAGCGGGGCTTTCTAACGGGGTAAATGAGGAGAATTAGGGATGCCACGGTCGAAACGATTTGAATTGTTGGCCCAACGGGCTGTGAACAAGGACTCCTGTATCCATGAGTGGCCGGAGATGGGACTGGTCAATATGGAGAGCTCCTTCGATCCCAAACCCAGCCTCAAAATGGAGAACGGCATGGTCAAGGAGATGGATGGAAAGAAGCGAAAGGATTTTGACATTATCGACCACTTCATCATCGACCATGCTCTCAATCTAAAAAAGGCACCCCAGGCTATGCGCATGGACTCGCTAAAGATTGCCCGGATGATCGCCGATATCAACGTCCCCCGGAACAAAATTATTGAGATCTTCAGTGGCCTCACCCCTGCGAAGATTCTTCAGGTGGTTAACCATCTCAATCCTGTGGAGATGATGATAGCCCTTCAGAAGATGCGAGCCAGAAAGACTCCTGCCAACCAGGCCCATGTGACCAATCGCAGGGATAACCCAGTCCTTCTGGCTGCGGATGCAGCCGAAGGTGCCTTGAGAGGTTTTGCTGAAGAAGAAACGACCGTGGCCGTTTCAAGGTCTGCGGCCATGAATGCTTTGGCCATCCTGGTCGGATCTCAAACAGGTCGCGGAGGGGTATTGACCCAATGTGCCGTGGAGGAGGCATTGAACCTGAAGTTGGGGATGCTTGGATTGACCACCTATTCCGAAACCCTCTCGGTCTATGGAACGGAGTCAACGTTTAAGGACGGGGACGATACTCCTTGGTCCAAAGCCTTTTTAGCCTCGGCCTATGCCTCTCGTGGGGTTAAGGTCCGTTTCACCTCAGGAACAGGCTCTGAGGTCCTGATGGGAAATGCCGAAGGAAAATCGATGCTCTACCTCGAAATTCGGTGTCTCCTCTGCATCAAAGGAGCTGGAAGTCAGGGAGTGCAAAACGGCTCCATCAGTTGTATCGCCCTTCCTCTTTCCCTTCCAGGAGGAGGAAGAACTGTCCTGGCAGAGAATCTCATTGCTACCCTTCTTGATTTAGAAATTGCCTCAGGAAATGACGCGATGTCCTCCCATTCCGATATTCGCAAAAGCGCCAAGCTAATGACTCAGTTCCTTCCAGGGACGGACTTCATTTGTTCGGGTTACAGTTCTATGCCGAGAATGGATAATATGTTTGGAGGAGGTAATTTCGATTCGGAAGATTATGATGATTACCTGATCCTTCAAAGGGATTTCTTGGTCAACGGAGGAATCTTACCCGTTAAAGAAGAAGAGGTGATCGATATCCGCCGAAAGGCTGCAAAAGCCATGCAGGCGCTCTTTAAAGAATTCGATTTCCCTCCTATCAAAGATGAGGAAGTGGAAGCTGTCACTTCTGTCCACTGGAGTCAAGACATGCCCGAAAGGAATCGAGTAGAAGATCTCAAAGCCTCGGAAAGGATACTGAAGGAGAATATCACAGGGGTTGAAGTCGCCGGGGCTCTGGATAAACACGGATTTCAGGATATTGCAAAAAGAATTCTTGAGATTCAGAAACAGAGGGTCGCTGGAGATCACCTCCAGACCTCTGCCATCTTTGACTCCAATTTTAATGTCCTCAGTGCCATCAACGATCCCAATGACTACAGAGGACCTGGAACGGGATACAGGTTAGAAGGGGAGACGAAGAAAAGGATCATCGACCTTCCTCAAGCTAAAAATCCACGCGAGATATCGGTCGTCGCCCCCTCCGAAGCAATGAGGATGGAATTGGAGGACATTGGGGTGGCTGCCGTAGGAAGTGATTCTAAGGAAGTGGTCATTGGACTCGGTCCAGCTTTTGGAACGGCCCTGAAAGAAACGATCACCGGCCTTCCCCATCATGAGGTTCTTAAAGAGATGATTTGTGGTATTGAAGAGGAGGGAGGGAAGGCAAGAGTGATCAAAATTTATGAGACCTCTGATTGTGCCTTCATTGGCCACAAAGCAGCCCAGTTAAGCGGCTCCGGCATTGCCATCGGCATCCAGTCCAAAGGAACGGTGGTCATTCACCAAAAGGACCTACCTCCTCTCAATAACCTCGAGCTTCTTTCCCAAGCTTCAAATGCAACATTAGGGACCTATCGTACCCTTGGAAGAAATGCGGCCAGATATGCAAGAGGAAATCCTACGGTCCCTCTTCCAACGATCATCGACAACATGGCGAGACTGAAATTCATTGTACAGACGACTTTAATGCATATGAAAGAAACAGAACAGGTAAATAGAAACCTTCCACCAAAAGAGCTTAAGATTACATTTTTATGAATGCACAGTTGATGACGGTGAGTAGGGGGGAGCGCTGGCCAATCTTAAATACCTTTCTGCGATTCGCAATGCCCCATGAAGAGTCGCTCGCTCCAAGCTCGCTTCTTCCAAGCAGATGGTCTCAACCGAAGGGGCAAAGAAGGTCTCCAATGCAAGTCGATAAGCCTCCGATCGAAACCGGTCTCCAAGGATCACGAGCCTCTTTCTCATAAAAGGGTAACCATTCTGGATGGCCTGGATGTCGGATGCAATGATGATCCCCTCAAGGAAGGAGAACCTTTCTTCCGGTGACGTGTGCATCAGGATATGCATAAAACGCACCATCAGCCCTGCCCGGAGAATCCCCACTTTCAAACCGAGCTCGACACCTCGCAGCAAAGCCTCCCGATGAATTTCGGATGGGTTTTGGTCTGGAAGGGAGCTGGCTAAAAATGAATGGAAACGGAGGGCATCGAAGATCTGGCCACTTATGGTTGTAAAACTCCGGGTGATGCGATAGGCCTCATCGACATCAATCAATTTTGTGTGTGACGTTAAGAACATAAACGTGGTGGGGACCTTTACCTCATAAAGTTCAATGGCACCAAACACCTGGGTTTCTTCACCCCGCATAAAATCCATGTCCCCGAGGGAGCCCAATGAAGGGCTCTCCACCCTGTTTTTAACTCCTGGGATAAGCATAATGGGAGACAAAAGAATTTCCCGCATGGACATCTCTTCTAAATGGACGGCGAGATCTTCTACAGCGACGGGTGCGATTCGATGGGGTACGTCGAGCAGTCCAATGTCCGAAGTAATCATCCCCACGCCGATCATCCGCTCTATTTGGCTGAGGGATACGTTCTTACCTTCTATGATTGCTTCGATAAGACGGTTCAACCCGCTGATCAGTATTTCTTTGCTCCCCGTAGCGGCGCGGTCCTTCACACCAAATTCCCCTTTTGCAGAGGCGTAGACCTTTCCTGATCTGTCTACGACGGTCAGCCGGGTATTGGTTGTCCCCATATCAACGATAGCAAAAAAAGTTCCCATACTTTTCTTAATCGGAGTTTATTCTAAAGGCGTAGGTCCTTATTTTTTTCTCTTGTTCAGAGCCCATTTAAAAGGCTTACTGATCGGTTCCCAAAAGAAAAGGAGGATGAACAGGATAAAAAAGGTGGTGCAGATTGGACGGATGAGGAAAGGTAAGAAACTGCCGTCGCTCTTCACCAATCCCACACGGAGATTGTCTTCGATCATCGGACCAAGAATCAACGCTAAAATAAGAGGAACCATGGGGATCTGACATCTTTCCATAATAAAACCGAGAATGCCAAAAAGTAACATGATCTCAACATCAAAGAGATTATTTCGGAGCGCATAGGATCCGACAATGCAAAATACGCCAACTCCCACCAGGACGACATTTCTCGGGAACTTATAAAAGTAAGTAAAAGCCTTGATCCCAGCCCATCCAATCACGAGGAGAAAAAACTGGGATACCAGTGCTACATAAAATATTTGATTGACCAGAAATCGGTTCTGCTGAAAAATGAGAGGGCCCGGCTTTAAGCCATACATCATCATCGCTCCCAGAACGATCGCTGTAATGGTATCACCAGGAATTCCAAAAACCAGTGCCGGAATCCAAGTCCCTCCAAGCGCTGCGTTATTTGCAGCAGTGGGGGCAATCACGCCTTCTTCTATGCCCGTTCCAAATTGGTCAGCTCTTCTCGAGACTTTTTTTGCGACTCCATAGGAGACCCACGCAGCAATATCGGCGCCTGCCCCTGGAAGTGCCCCAATGAGATTTCCGATTATAGAGGACTGGATAATCAAAAATTTGAATTTATAAAGCAGTTTCCCCACGGATTTAAAAGAAATTTGAATTTTCTCCATGATCGCTGGGGCCTTTAGCGTCTCTGGCGAAAGAACATTTTTAAATACTTCGGATATCCCGAAAAGACCAATCATGGCTGGAATAAAACCGATGCCGTCCATCAACTGAGTGCTACCAAAAGTGAAGCGGGGATAACCTGTTGTAATATCGATACCAATTGTAGCAAAAATAAGGCCTAATATTCCTGAGATGGCGCCCTTAACTTTTGCTCCTTTAGAAATAACAGCGGCCATGGAGAGGCCCAAAGTGCCCAGCCAAAAATACTCAAAGTTGGTAAATTTTAAAGCAAATTTGGCTAAAACGGGGGCAACAAAAATTAAAATCAAGACACCGATCAGCCCTCCAAGGAAAGAACATGTCAAATCCAAAGCCAAAGCCAGCGGTCCCTTTCCCTTAAGGTTCATTTCATAGCCATCTAAAATGGCTGCACCTGATGCGGGTGTTCCTGGGATGCGAAGATAGGTGGCAGGAATGTCCCCAGCAAAGATGGCACAAAAGCTGACCCCAAGAATCATCGCCAGCCCGGCGATAGGCTCCATATAAAAGGTCAAAGGAATGATCAGTGCAACACCCATCGTAGCCGTCAAGCCCGGAATCGCTCCTACGAAAATCCCAAAGATCATCGCAATGATCCACGGAATCAATATGTTCAGTTGAAAAATGCTCAGAAATTCCTGCATAAACCATGCTCCTGAGTGACTTCCTACAATCCGAGAAAGTCGAGAACTCCTGATGGAAGATAGATGGCGAATATTTTGCCAAAAACAAAGAGCAAGAATAAGACGTAAATGATAGAATAGAAGATGTTCCTGATGAGGGGGACACCGAAACGCCACATCAGAATAAACAGGAAAACATAGGAGCAAATGATAAACCCTAATAGGTTCATGAACACGATAAAAAACACGGTTAAGAGGAACATGAGAAAAATGTTCACAAAACCCGGGTTTCTAATGCCTTTAAGGATACTCGCCAAGCCGATTGAATTTCTCCCCTCTACCTCTTTAAAGCCATAGACGATTTCATAAATCCCGCAAAGGATAAATAAAATCGCTAATAAATTGGGATAGAAAGAAGGGCCCGTAAGGTCACTCGCGCCCGTGCTTGCCTTTGGAAAAGCGCGGGTCAAAAATAGAATCATGGCTGAAACGAATAGGCATGCAAACCCAATGATATGGTCTTGATTGATTCTCTTCAAATCCGTGCTCCCCTTTTAAGGAAAAAGCGCCTCAGGGCCCACTCACCATGAGCCCTGAGGCGTCCGAAAAGAAATCCCGGTTACTTTTTCCCGTATCCCGCTGCTCTAACAATCTCTTCAAGCCCTTTGTACTGCTCCATCATATACTTTCCAAATTCATTGCTACTTCTCATTTTTATCCCAAAACCATTTTTGTTCATGAAATCCACATAATCCTTCGAACTAAACACCTCATTGAGGGCTTTGATCAGAATGTTGGCCGCTGAATCAGGAGTACCCTTGGGTACGGCAAAGCCCCGCCACGTTCCATACGCCCAATCGATGCCCTGTTCTTTCAAAGTCGGCACCTGACTGTACTGGGGATTTCTTTCTTCGGCCATCACGGCGAGGGCCTTCAATTGCCCAGCTTCGATCTGGGGAGCTGCTTCCGGATAACTGCAAGTGATCACATCCACATGTCCACCCAAGAGCTCCACCACTGCTGGAGCAGCCCCTTTCGTCGGGATGAATTTGACCTTATTATGGTCGATCCCGTAGTTTCTGAGCATTCCGATTCTGGCAAGATCCCATACGGTTCCAATCGCACAACCGGAGAACTGGAACTTTCCTGCCGGGCCTACCTTGACATCTTCCAGTAATTCTTTGACCGTGTTGTATTTAGAATTTTTGCCGACAATAACCGCCGAGGCATCTTCATTGAACTGCATCAGAGGCTTGAACGCTTCCGGAGTGAGATCAGAGTAACCCATCCATTTGAGGGTACCGATTTCAAACGTCAGGTTCGTAATGGTGTATCCGTCTGGTTCCGCGCGGGCCCCAGAGGAAAACCCAATGGCTCCGCCGCCCCCTGCCTCGTTCACAACATTGACCGGCACTTTAAGAATGCCGTGTAATTTATCTGCAATAAAACGAGCCGTCCGATCTGTTCCCCCTCCCGCTGCCCAGGGACAAATGATCCGAATAGGTTTTGTTGGAAATTTTGCTTGAGCCATGGTTATGTTTGCGCAGACCAGGCTGAAGGCGATAACACCAGTAATAAGAACCAGAGAACATCTTTTCATACGATTGCCTCCTTTCAACGTTTTATTCTAAAACATTTCCTGTACCTAAAGGCTTTTCTTCACCTCCTTTTCTCTCTGAAATGGTGATTAAAGCAAACCCATTGACTTCAATTTGTCTCTAACTCTTTCTTCAACCTCTGCGGATACCGGTCTAAATGGGAGCCGTGGATAACCCGAATCCACTCCCCTCATTTTGAGAATAGCATGACAGGTGGGAACGGTTGGACCATATTTGGTAACCTGGCGAACCACCAGCACTTCTTCCTGTGTTTTTATTAACGCCTCCCTTTCCCCGTTCAGGTAAGACCGATACAACCTGCCAAGCAAATCGGGATAGACATTTCCCAGACCACACACGGCAGCCGTGGCACCTGCATCAAAGGCAGCGACCAGCAGCGCCTCCGTACCAATAATTAGGTTCATATCGGAGAAATCTTTCAATGCGATTCGGGCGTGATAATGGTATACGATGTCGAAGGTACTATCCTTGATCCCTGCCAATCCCTCTTTGGCAAGTCTGACTAAAAGGTTGGTCGTGATGGAATTCCCAGAACACTTGGGATTATCATAGAGAAAAACAGGTAATTTCACTGATTTGATCAACTGCTGAAAATGGGTGAAGATAGCTTCCTCATTGTAGCTGTTATAGTAAGGGGTTATCGCACCCACCGCTGTAGCACCCCTTTCTTGTGCATGACGGGCCAGCTCAATTGTGGTCTTCGTGTCTGCCGTTCCCACATGAACAATTACAGGAACCCGCCCCTTCGTCTGATGAAGAACGATCTCAGCAACTTTCTTCCTCTCTTCGGGTGACATCATTGGCCCACTTCCATAAGTCCCGCAAGGATATAATCCCTGAACATGGGGGACAATAAAGTCCACTATTTCACGGATACCTTTTTCGTAGATTTCACCTTCTTTGGTAAATGCAGTCATCATGGGTGGAATGATTCCTTTAATATCAAGAGGTTTCATGAATGTTCTCCTTCCTTTGAGTTACGGTTGAATACTCCCTGAAGTATCTCATCAATACGATCAACGCGTAATTTCGCTGCTACCGTTCAAGAACAGCTGTAATTTTGTGAAATCAGGAAGCGTCTGATAGGGTCCCCATCCCATCAGGCAGAAAGCCCCCATCGCGTTCGCCCAGCGCACGCATTCCTCAAGGGATTGATTTTTCAAAAGGCCCGCGACAAAACCCGCGGCAAAACAATCCCCCGCCCCCATACTACTGATCGGATTTCTCAAAGTGAAACCTGGCAACTTAACAGTCTCCTCCCCTGCGATGGCGATACTCGCTCCTTTTGCACCTCGCTTGATGATGAGATTTCTTATCCCCATTTCATGAGCCCTTTCGATTGCCCGTTCCAGATTTTCACAATCCATAAGCAATGTCAATTCGTTTTCACCCGGTAGAACAAAAGTGCTTTTCACCATAAGAGGAATCAATGTGGCTCTGGCTTCGTGAATGTTCCATAACTTCAGCCTAAGATTGGGATCGAAAACAAGCATCTGTTTATTGCTTGTAGCGAGTTCACAAATTTCCTTCGAGGCCTCTCTTGCCGAATCACCTAAAGCCGGTGTAATTCCTGTCAGATAGATTACTTTGGCACCTCCCATGTATCCGAAATCGATATCGGTTGGAGAAAGCTGAGCGGCTGCAGAATACCTACGATAATAATAACATCCAAAATCTCCTTCTGCCTGTCTTTCAACAAAGAAGACCCCCGTTGGGAACTCCGAGTCAAAGATCACCCTGGACACATCAACCCCTTCACCCCGAAGGGTTTTAAATATTGCCTTCCCAAATTCGTCATCCCCGAGTCTTGAAAACCAGCCGCACCGAAAGCCCAGTCGGGATAGACCAATACTGAAGTTACTTTCAGCGCCACCGATCCATTTCCTGTAGAAGGATACTTCCCCCAGTGGACCGTAACCCTGAGCTTCGAAAGCCATCATCGTTTCCCCGGCTGTTATGACTTCAAGGGCTTCCATTTCCGAGTCCTACTTCAGTCTAAAACACAATACCGATAGAAATAGCCAGTCCAACCGTATCATAATTTTCTTTTCTTCTCTTTTCTATGCTTTTCGATCATTTGAAAATATCTGCAATCCTCACAGCCAATATCGCAGGAGAGTTTCAAATGGCTCGTCTCTTCTCTCAGTAAATAGCAGGCTTTTGCTTTCGTGCAGAAGACTAAGCAATCTCCACAGCTTTTCCCTTCCTTCGCATGAGGAATTCTCATCCTTCTGAAAAATTCCCAACAGAATTCCGGGAAGCTACCCTCTCCCTTGCTCTCCTTGCCAATAGGGATGGATTTCAATTGAGGCTGAAATGGGATTCCGTTCTCTTCCAGGAATTGCGCTAGGTCTCGAGGCAAAACACGCCAGTGCCCCCTCCCGACCCGGTATCCCTTCAGTTGACCCTTTTCCAGCCAACGTTTGACAGTCTCTCGGTTGTAGTGGCAGAGCCTTGCGATTTCAGAGGATGAATAGACCCCTTTTTCCATTTTGTGTTAATTATTTTATTCGTTTGAATTGTTTTGTCAATATGATTTTACTGTCATGAAACGATTTCCCCTTCCCCCCAAAGTCCCCTATTGAAGACGGAAAACGTCATCCTCTCCCCCCATATCAGTTTCTATTCTGTGGAATCGATCAGTGAATTGAAGCGGAGGACCGCCGAGAATGTCTCATCCGTTTTGTTGGGAAAATGGCCGAAGTCTGTGGTCAATCGAGAAGTGACGGGAAAGACCCGAGCCTCCCTTCCTCCCGTATGAGTAGCCGCAGGACTTCGGCGTGAGCGGCTCGACTGAGCTCGCCGAAGTCTCAGCCGAACGCTTTAGCCTGCGATTATTTAAAATATTCTTTAA
>Ga0315289_10016905_pt1 | contig 10032 bp, 7 predicted proteins | sample YL17G11_40_MG_FD_203452 | JGI IMG/M metagenome (GOLD analysis project Ga0315289, IMG submission 203452) | Sediment microbial communities from Yellowstone Lake, YNP, Wyoming, USA - YL17G11_40 | ecosystem: Environmental > Aquatic > Freshwater > Lake > Sediment | place: USA: Wyoming | collected...
ACTCCCGGCATCCTGAGGTCCGTAATAATAAGATCGGGCATGTTCAGATTCAGCTTTAGCAGGGCCTCTTCCCCGCTGAAGGCCGTTGCGACCGCGTATCCCTCTTTTGCAAGGTTATGCTCGAGCAGTTTCACGAAGTTCCTGTCGTCGTCCGCGACCAGTATCCTTTTTTGTTTGTTCATGCCTTGTTCCATAACTTTACCTTATCTTTTGAAACATCCAGCCACTTCATGTTCAATACCTTTGCAAAAATGCCGGTCTGCTCGTTTTTCAGCTCCACAACTCCGTCCATAAGGCTCTTGACGGTGGTGCTTTGCTGGGGCGTAAGAGTGCCTTCTTCCAGCACATATAAGGTGGTCACCCCGCCGAATGAGCTGGCGGTATGCACTATCATTGATAAAAAATGGTAGACCTTATCTTCGTCATAACTTGCAAAAAGGCCTGAAACCGAGTCGATGACCCTTCTTCCCCCCTTTTTTTTCTGGATGCTCTGCTCTATTTCCTCCCCTGATACTGTTATTGTCTTGAGCATTTCCTCGTAATCCCCCTGCTTCATTCCGGATATGCTCGCGAGGCGGAACATGTTATCCTCCCTGAACTTTTGCAGCATGAAAGCCACCATGCCGTTCAGTCTGTCCATTATCAAGTCCGGGGGGTCCTCCACGGCAATATAAAAACCGCTCTCCCCCTGCTCCAGCCCCATCGCCATGAATTTCCTGCAAATAGAGGACTTTCCTGTTCCCAGAGGACCGGTAAGCAATATATTCGCTCCCCTGTATAGTTTCCCCTTGAATAAACTGTCCAGCTTTTCCTCGCCAAGGCAAACATAACTGGAGATCGCCGGCTTATCTCCGGTTTCATTAACTGCCTTCGGAGTAAGTTTTACTATCTTATTGCCGGCAAGCAGGGAATCCGCCCGCTCGATCAATTCCTCTATCTTGAAAGGCTTGGTCATATAGTCATCCGCGCCAAGCCCGAATCCCGTAAGCTTGTCAAATTCCTTGCTTCTCGCGCTCAGGATGATTATCGGGACAGTAAATGTCTGCGGTGTGTTCCTTAATGTCCTGCAAACCTCGAAACCGTCCTTAACAGGCATGTTTATGTCCAGGATGATTATGTCCGGCTTCTCTGATAATGCCTTTTGCAGGGCCTGCTCCCCGTCGAACGCCTCTATTACTACGTAGCCCTTTTTGCTGAAATTATATTTTAAAAGGTTAACCATGTTCCTGCTGTCATCGGCCACAAGGATCTTTTTCTCTCCCATGTTAAACCTCCTTTTTCTCCATGCCGGAGAAGCTGACCACGCGGTTCCTTCCGGTTTTTTTTGCCCTGAGAAGCGCCATGTCCGCTTTCTTTACAAGTTCCTCAGAGTTCGACGCATCATTGGGATAAGCCGCAACTCCTATGCTGAAAGAGACCGTAAGTTCTTTATCCGGGAAAGTGAGCCGGGATATTTTTTCCCTGATATTTTCAAGGCGGGCCAGCGCTTCGCTTTCGTCAACCCCGGGCAATATCAGGAGAAATTCTTCCCCTCCCCATCTTCCCGCAACGTCCTCTTTGTTCATCATCCCGCGTATGGTTTCCGCCACGGTTTTAAGGACGCTGTCCCCGGACGGATGGCCGAACCTCTCGTTGACCTTCCTGAAAAGATCTATGTCCATGAAACCCACTGACAGCGGTATCCCAAGCCTGCCGGCGCGGATGAGCTCCGCGCCAAGATATTCTTTCGTGGCCTTCTGGTTGTAAAATCCCGTCAGCCCGTCAGAAGACGCCATATCCTTGTAAATTTCCACCCTGCTCAGACGGGCATTGACCATTTCTATCAGCTCTTTTGGAACGAACGGCTTTGTTATGTAATCATCCGCTCCTGTCCTTAACCCCTCTATCTTGTCCGGGAGCTGCCCCCTGGCGGTAAGGAATATGAAAGGTATCGTTTTTGTGTCCGGCTCCTTGCGAAGCTTCCTGCAGAACTCGTACCCGTCCATGCGCGGCATCATCACGTCCGAAATTATGAGGTCGGGCTTGTTCTTTTTCACTTCTTCCAGAGCGTCGCAGCCGTCCTTTGCCGTGGCCACCTCAAAATGCTCCTTGGAGAGGTTATATTTTATAAGCGAACGCATGTGTTCCTCGTCCTCCACTATGAGCACTCTTTTCATCTCTTCCATTTTCATCCCTCCTCTAATATGAGCTTTACCTTGTCCACCAGCATTCTCGGGGTAAAAGGCTTTGACATGTACGCCTGCGCTCCGCAGATCTCCGCATCATCCTTGTCAACAGCGACCGAAACGAACATTACGGGAATATGGGAAATAGAGGGCTCGTTCTTGATCATCCTGCATACCTCGTATCCGTTCAGCCCCGGCATCCTTATGTCCAGGAGTATCATGTCAGGTTTTTCGCTTCGTATCTTTTCAAGCCCCTCATGGCCGCTGGCGGCGGTCACGACATTAAAGCCGCTATTGTTCAAACTATATTCAATGAGCCTTAGCATGTGGGCCTCGTCATCCACCGCCAGTATCTTTTTATATCTCGCTGTCGATTCCGTCACGGCACGCCTCCTTCGGGATGGTGAAAGTTATCCTGGTGCCCTGCGTTTCCTGGCTCATCGCCCATATGGTCCCGCCGTGCGCTTCCACGATATGTTTTATCACGGGCAATTTTATGTTCATTTTCCTTAAGCCCTCATATTTACCGCTGCCGTCGCAGAACAGGTTGAATATATTGGCAAGTTCTTTTTCCTCAATGACCTTTCCCGTGTCGCTTACCGAAACCTTCACCTTGTCGGCATCCTCCTCCGCCTCCAGCGAGATCTCCCCGTGCTCTGTATATTTAAGCGCGTTACCCAGCAGGCGGGAGACCACCCGGCTGATGTTCTCCTTGTCAAAATATACCGGGGCCATTTCATCGGGAATGTTCACGTGGTAAAGCAGCTTCTTTTTTTGGGCCTCGCCTTGAAAGTTTTGGGCAACTTCCCTTAATGCTTCCGCGAGCTGGCCCTTTTCCTTCTTTATCTTTATCCACCCTATCTCCATCCTTGCCAGGTCCATAAGGTCCTCGATCACCTTTTCAAGGCAGCCCGCCTCTTCATCCATTATCCTCAGGAATTCGCTCCTCTCATCTTCGGTCGTTCCCTTTTTTTCAATAAGGGTCTTAGTAAAACCCCTTATTACCGTCAGGGGGGTGTTGAGTTCGTGCGATATATTGCACAAGAACGCCGATTTGATCTTTTCCGCCTCTTTTTCCGGCCTGGCATCGTGAATGACAACAAGATCGCCCGACGTTTTGCGCTTTGGACAGGCAATATTCACCGCGCTCAATCTTAAAGGCACAGGGCTTCCGTCCTTGTTCAGCAGGTCTATTTCAATGTCTTTCAATGTCCTTTGATACCGCAGGCTGTCCAGGACCTCCTTTATCCTTGCCCTGCTCTGCCCGGAACAGAGCTTTTCCGGGAATGACAAGCCGAGAAGTTCTTCATTCGAGTATCCCAGGAGCCTGGAGGCTTCTTCGTTCAGCTTTACAAAGTTCCCATTCTTGTCCAGGATCATCACGCCGTCGGTCATCATGGATATCAGGTTTTCAGCGCAATCCCGCTGGTCTTCAAGCTCCTTGTTCTTTTGCTCAATGACACTGGAGGAATAAGTGGAGAGGAAGGCGATAAAATAAAAGAACGTTATGTTGGCCAGGACTATCCCTATCTGGAACTGGCTGTATATCTTCAGGCCGAAAACAGATGTGTGAGGGAGCACTCCGAAATGCTCCAGCGCCGTCACGGCCGCGAAAGCCGCGCTTGATAAAGTGGCGAGCTCAAAGACCCGGTCCCTGCTCAGGACCATGGCGCTCCCGATGATCACTATCGGGTAAAGCGCGTTGAAGAACGAAAATTCAATGCCGCCGAGGAAGTGTATCACGCCGGAGATCAAAAATAAGTCCATCACAAGGTGAAAATATGCCAGCCGGCCCAGGTCCTTAATTCTATTGATAATGAAAGGATATGGCTGGTTCACAAAGCCCTCTATCAAACAGAGGCCGATGAAAGGAACAAGAGGAAAATTCATTATTTTCAAGGCATAGACGGCGGCATATATCGCTAAAATGAACATGGCCCCTGTCAGGCGGCAAATCATCATCCACCTTAATCTTTCTTTAATCTGTTCACGCGCGTCCTTAAGAGAAATCATTCGTTTTCTCCTTTTGATCCCCCGCGTACTTTGGCAGAGAGAAGCTGAATCTGCTGCCTTCGCCCAGTTTACTTTGCATCTCTATCATTCCGCCCATGACCTGCACCAGGCTTTTCGTGACCGCGAGCCCGAGCCCGGTACCCGGGGTTTCGCTGCTTGATCCTTCAGCCCTGAAGAATTTTTCGAACATATGCGGGAGGTCCTTTTCGGATATGCCTATGCCCGTATCCTCAATGTCCACCCTTACCTTTCCGTCGTCTTCGCTGGCGGCAACCCGAACCTTGCCGCCGGCCTTGTTATATTTTATTGCGTTGCTGAGAAGATTGACCATGATCTGCGTTGTTTTATCCTGGTCCGCATAAACGATATAAGGCGCCGGAGCAGGATGGCTCTGGATATCGATACCCTTTGATTCGGCCAGCGGCTTTATGTTCTCTATGTTCTTCATGATAAGGTCCATGATATTGAACGACCTCATGCTCAGCTTTAGTCTGCCGCTTTCGATCCTTGAAATATCCAGCAGGTCCTCGATTATCCTTGTGAGGCGGTCCGTCTCCTCCTCTATTATCCTTAGGAAATCCGCCCTGGTTGCCTCGTCCATCTCTTTATCCGATCGGATGGTGGACACAAATCCTTTTATGGAAGCCAGCGGGGTCCTTAGCTCATGTGATACACCGGAAACATATTCGGTCTTATTCCTGTTGGCTTCCTCCACTTTATGCAATAGTTCTTCCTTCATAGCTTCCGCCGCTTTTCGCTCGGTGATGTCCAAGATACACCCGACCATTTTAGTGGGTTTCCCGCTCTCGTCACGAACTGCCTGGCCTATGGAGTTTTGCCAGCGGTATTCGCCGGATCTATACCGATGCCGATAGTCAACATCATATTTCGTGCCCTTCTCAAGATGGTTGTTCATGGCACTGATCACACGATCATAGTCATCGGGGTGGATCCTTGATGCCCACGATTGGTACGTATGAGGCAATTCCGGATCATCGAACGAGTATCCGATAATTTCACACCAGCGAGGGGAAAAGAACTCCTTGTTGTTTTGAATATCCCATTCCCAAATGCCCTCTTTGGTCGCATTGATCGCTAGCCGAAATCTTTCCTCGCTCTCACGCAGCGCCTCTCCTGCCTTATTGCGTTCAGTAACATCCCTGAAAACACCCAGTAAACAGGCCTCTCCAAGCAATGTCACAGGGGAGGCGTTTACGTCTGCATAGAAAATGCTGCCATCCTTTCTTTTTACGGGAAGATCCTTGGCAACTTCTATCTCTTTTCTTGCTTGCTTCTCGAATTGATCGATGACAAAGGGCAGGTCCTTTTTGGGATGGATATCCACGACGCCGAGGGTTTTTATCTCTTCAGGGGTATACCCCGTCATTTTACAGATCGCTTTATTGGCAAGTATGAATTTTTTATCTTTCATGCTAGCCAGAAGAAATCCGTCATTTGCATTGTCAAAGATAGCTTTAAGTTTTTCTTCGGATTCCTTTAATCCTTTCTCCGCCTTCTTGCATTCCGAAAGGTCGCGGGCGAGCGCAAGCACCATGGTTTGTCCCTTTATTTTTACCGGATGCGTGCTGATTTCAACTAAGACCTGAGTCCCGTCTTTTTTGTTCAAATTAAATTCATCGGGGCCTGTGGACAGCCCCATCATATTCTTAGCTAAAAGAGCGGCAGCCTTTGGTATTTGAGCCAGGGAAAGCAGGTTCAGCTTTAAAAAGTTTTTTCCGAGCAAATCATCTTTCTTGTAACCCGTCAGCTTTTCAGCGGCCTTATTCCCGTCCAGAAAAGTTCCTTTCAGATCATTCAAGTAATATGCGTCCGGAGCGCTGTTAAATATTATACTTAGCCTCTCTTCCGAATCTTTAAGCTTGGTTTCCGCTTCTTTGCGCTTGGTTATGTCCAGCATGCTGCTTACAAAGTAGATCTTTCCATCCGGGGATTTTTCCTCGATCGAATTTACGCTGCCCCAAATGACTGCGCCATCTTTGCGTTTAAACCGTATCTCATGATCGAAAACCGGCCCTTTTTTGCGAAATTCCCCAAGTATTTCCCTGTCTTTCGTATCATAATAATGTTCGATCGCGGGAACTTTTAAGTATTCCTCTCTGGATCCATAACCGAACATTTTCCATAATTCATCATTTGCTTCGACCAAATGCCCATCCGTCGTGCTCAGCGAAATGCCCACCGGAACTGCATTCATTAATCCCCTGATCCTTGTTTCTGCCGCACGTAACGCCTCTTCCGCCTTCTTGCGCTCGGTGATGTCCCTTGTGATCGCCTGGATTCCGATAATTTTGCCGTTTTCTTTCAGTAAGCCGACGCGGACCTCGATAACGATCGGAGTCCCGTCCTTGCGGTTCAGGTTGATCTCGAGCGGTTTCACATCTTTTCCCGAGATCACGGCAGTGAATATTTCAATATACTTTGGAATATCCCTGATATTCATATAGCCTATTTTAGCGAAATGCTTTCCGGTCAATTCATCCACGGAATATCCGAGTATTTTTGCCCCGGCGGAATTAATGGAAGTTATGAAGCCTTTTGTATCCAGGGTCACTATGCTGTCCGGAGAAAGCTCGAAAATGCCCTTATACAATGATCCGGCTTTAACGTTGTTCTCAATATCCATTTATAACTCCCTGATAAACGCCCGCTAGCGCCTTCTGTCTCACCTTCCATATTTTTTCATGGGATGTCTTAAAGATCTCCTCGTCCGGCGCGGTCAGGTTCTCGGTTAATTTTTCCCCCGGCTTCAGGCCTATGAACTTTATGGGAATGTCCTTTCCCGGCTCAAGACCCGAAAGAGTGATCATTTCCCTTGCCAGATCAAGGATCTTTACCGGCTCGCCCATGTCCAGGACGAATATCTCCCCGCCTTCCCCCATAAGCGCCGCGCGGATCACAAGCTGTACGGCCTCCGGGATCGTCATGAAGAAACGGACGACATCGGGATGCGTCACTGTAACGGGCTTTCCTTCCGCTATCTGCTTTTTGAAAAGCGGGATGACGCTTCCCCTGCTGTTCATCACGTTGCCGAACCTGGTGACAATGAACCTTGTTTTGCCCGTTCCCCGAAGACCCAGGACCAATTGCTCGGCCTGACGCTTGGTTTGCCCCATGACGGATGTGGGATCCACCGCTTTATCCGTTGAAATAAGCACGAACTTCTCAACATCGGATTCACGGCATGCTTCGGCAATGTTCTTCGTCCCTGTCACATTATTTACATATGCTTCATCGGGATTCTTCTCCATCATCCTCACATGCTTATAAGCAGCCGCATGGAATACAACGGAAGGACGGTGCTCATTCATAACTTTATTGATCTTTTCCCTGTCCCTTATGTTGGCGATGACGGGAACTATCTCGATATCCCGGAATATCTCCTTAAGCTCCATGTCAATGTTATAGATGCTGTTCTCTCCCTGGCCCAGGAGGACGATCTTTTTGGGGCTGCACCTTGCAAGCTGGCGGCAGAGTTCGCTCCCGATGGAGCCTCCCGCGCCGGTCACGAGCACCACTCTGCCCTTGAACTCTTTTTCCGCCTCATTGGCATCGAACTTGACTGGCTTCCTTTTAAGGAGGTCTTCTTCGTTAATTTCCCTTAACTGTTTCACTGAAACGCTGCCGTTGATGAGCTCGTATATCGCCGGCAGGGTCTTTGACTTGATCCCCACCCTCTTACATATATTAACTATGTCACGGATCACATCCCCGCTCGCGGAAGGTATCGCCAGTATCACTTCGTCGATCTTCTTCTTCTTTGCCAGGTCCGGTATGTCCCGCCTTCCGCCAAGCACGCGTATGCCGTGAATTTCCATCCCGATCTTTGCCCGGTCATCATCAATGAACCCTGCCGGGGAATACTCCGAACTGCCGTTGCTCCTGAGCATCTCCCTTACTATGCTTTCTCCCGCGTTACCGGCCCCGAATACCAGCGCCGTTTTCTTTTTCGCATGTCCCTCTCCCGTCATTTTTTCCCTTGCCACGCGCCACGCAAAACGGCTTCCCCCGACAAGCACCAGCTTTATGAGGGCGGCGATCATGATGACGCTGTAAGGAATTATGCTTCCGGCAAATACCCATAAATAGACGGCGCTGAAAAGCGCTCCGCATGAAACAGCATCGATTATTGAAACAAGCGCATTTATCGAAGCATAAGCCCATATCTGTTTATACAGGCCGAAAGAGTAAAAGAATGACAGGTTGATGAATGTTATCGGCAGGGCCGCCTGGCGGTAAGCGTTGTAATAAAATGCCGGCACCGCCCCCTCGAACCTTACAATAAAGGCCAGAAGGAACGCGATGTTGACCAGGGCTATATCAATGAACCCCAGCAGCACTCGATAATAATTTATCCTCATGTTCTCCCCTCATTAACGCGCTTATTTCGTGACGGTTTTCGTATATCCTGGAGATCGCTCTGCATACGCCCAGGGCTTCTTCTTCTTTCATGTGCGAAAATATCGGAAGGCTCAGGATGTTCTCCGAAACGTGATCGGTCACGGGCAAGTGATGTCCGTTAAACCCGAACATTGATGTGCAAAATCTCTGCCGGTGGACGGGAGGAAAATAATATTTCTTAGTCCTGATGTTCTCCGCGTCAACGCACTTTACCAGCTCGTCACGGGTCAGGCCAAATTCATCCGGTGATATCATTATCGAAAGGTCCTTGTATGTGGAGCGCACTCCCGGCGCTTCGAGCTGGAACCGTATGCCCCGCACCCCGGAAAGGCCCGCCTTGTATGCTTTCGCAAGTTTGTTCCTGTTTTTGACCTTAGCCTCTATCGTTTCAAGGCTTTTCGATCCCAGTATCGCGTTGAACTCGGTCATCCTGGCGTTAAGCCCGGGGAACTGGCAGTCATAATTCCCGGGATTCGCGTAATCCCTTCCGATCCTTATTTTGCCCGCCAGATCGCCGTCATTCGTCGCCACTATCCCGCCTTCGCCGGCCGAAATAAGCTTAGTCGGGCTTAAGCTGAACACCTCCGCGTCCCCGAAACATCCCACGTGCCTGCCGTGATAAAGCGAGCCGAAAGCATGGGCAGCGTCGAATATAAGCTTCAACCCGTGCTTCACGGCTATGTTCTCAAGATGTTCTATGTCCGCGGGCATCCCGAAGACATGGACAGCCACTATCGCCCTTGTTCTTTCATTGATAAGGCCTTCAGCATCGTTAACATCTATATTGAAGTTCCTTATGCCGCAGTCCGCGAAGACCGGCTTCAAGTTGTTCCAGACCAGGGCCTGCACCGTGGCGGAGAACGTGAAGCTGGGTACTATCGCTTCCCCCTCCAGTTCAAGCGACCGGAAAACAAGCATGAGCCCGGACGTGCAGCTGGATACCGCCACTGCGTGCTTTACACCTAGGTATTCCGCCGCTTTCTCCTCAAATTGCCTTACATATATATTATTAGTTATGTTCTTTGATCTGAACGCGTCCCTGACCTTGTATGTCAACTCATCAAGGTCGGGCAAGGTCGGCTGGGCGAACGGCATTGACCCGGGGAATTCAGGGTTCCCCCCAAGCACGGCTGGAATGTTCTTCAGATAAGGCACAGCGAGCTCACCCCCAGTAATATTGAAAAGATATAAATGGCTATAACGACTTGTTCATAGCTCAATCTCCTGCTGTCCATCATCAGGTCATAGAAATGGCCGCGGTCCGACCTGAAGATATTCTCGCGCTTAAGGAAGCGGCGGACCATGGCAAGGAGCGTGTCAAGAACAGGCACCCCCAGGATAAGCACCGGAACGAACAAATTGAGGGGACTTTCAACGTTCAATGTGCTTATTACGCCGAGGACCGAGAGCATGTAGCCGAGGAACATGCTTCCCG
>Ga0315289_10016906_pt1 | contig 10032 bp, 5 predicted proteins | sample YL17G11_40_MG_FD_203452 | JGI IMG/M metagenome (GOLD analysis project Ga0315289, IMG submission 203452) | Sediment microbial communities from Yellowstone Lake, YNP, Wyoming, USA - YL17G11_40 | ecosystem: Environmental > Aquatic > Freshwater > Lake > Sediment | place: USA: Wyoming | collected...
TCTCGAAAGACAACTACGCCTTAACCCGAATTATGATTGGACAGACTGGCCTGCGATTTGCCAAAAGAAATTAGAATATAAATGTCCCATCACAAACCGGGTCATGGCTGGCGAAGATGTTGGTTAAGAAAGTTTTGGAGAATCATTAAATGAAATTTAGAAAATTTTTATTTTGGCTGGTGATCCTTTCAATCGCTGCGGCTGCTTGTGGAGGCAATCTGCCTTTATCGCAAGAGCTGCCCACGCCGCAAATTAAAGTATCTTCTGCGCCGAAAGTGGACGATGCCGCGCGCGCTTTCCTGGGCGCCTGGGAAAGCGAGAATTATGACGCAATGTATCAGCTGCTTTCCAATGCTTCTCGGCAAGCCATTTCAGTTGAAGATTTTTCGACTTTCTATGAAGATACCGCAGTGAATATGAACCTGCAATCGCTGAAGACAGAATTCATTTCAAGCGCCACCAATCCTGCCTCTGCTTCTGCGAAATTTAAAGCGACATTTACAACCGGTATTTTTGGACTCTTTGAACGAGAAATTGAAATGCCCCTGATCCTTGAAAATGGCGCATGGAAAGTCAATTGGGATCACGGGTTGATCATGCCGGAACTGGCAGGCGGGAACCGTTTGCAGGTGGAATCAACCGGCGCGCTCCGCGGCGCAATTTATGACCACAACGGAGAGCCAATCGCTGACCAGACTACCGCCTATGCCCTGGCTATTATTCCCAATCAGATTGAAGATGGGAAAGAAGGCATTTTGCTGAACCAGCTCTCCAAACTGACCGGGCGCACAACCGAATCCATTCAAAAATCATATGAAGATATTCGCCTCACCAACTGGTATGTACCGGTGGGCGAGGCTTCTGAAGCGGAGGTGCAGGCGAACTGGAACATATTATCCACTTTGGGCGGCTTGCAGTTAAGTGAATTCACCTCCCGTTACTATTACAACGGCGGCATCGCCCCGCAGGCAGTGGGATACGTGCAGCCCATCCCGCTTGAACAGATCGATGAATTCAGAAAGTTGGGCTACTTTGGCAATGAAGACGTTGGCCAGGCAGGATTGGAAAAATTTGCTGAAGATGCGTTGGCAGGAAAAGCGGCAGCTTCCCTGTATGTTGTGGATGCCAATAATCAGGTCACTTCACGCCTGAACCAGGCAGACCCGGTTCCGCCGCAGAATATCACCACGACGATTGACAAGAATCTGCAGATCGAAGCGCAGAAAGCGCTGCTAGGATTCAAGGGTGCTATTGTAGTAATGGAAGTTGATACCGGCAGAGTACTCGCGATGGCTTCCTCACCCGGATTTGACCCAAATCTGTTTGAGCCTGATAACCGCAACTCGGTAGAGCAGCTGGCTGGTATGCTGAATGATGGACAACAAAGATTGTTGAACAGGGCGACGCAGGGATCTTACCCGCTTGGTTCAATATTTAAAATTATTGGTATGGCTGCGGCACTGGAAAGCAACTTATACACCCCGGAAACTACCTATTACTGCGGTTCTTACTTTGAAGAAATACCTGGTGAGCGCTTTAAAGACTGGACCGTGGATAAGGATTTCCCGCCCAGCGGCACCCTGACCCTGGTACAGGGGCTGATGCGCTCTTGCAACCCCTGGTTCTACCATATCGGTTTGGACCTCTTCAGACAGAAAGGCGCGACTTTTCTTTCAGATATGTCGCGCAGTTTTGGGTTGGGTGCCGCTACCGGCATCGAACAGGTTGCCGAGAATGAAGGCCAGATCGTTGATCCCAAATCGGATGGCGACGCCGTGCAGCAAGGCATTGGCCAGGGTGATATGCTGGTCACACCCTTACAGGTGGCGCGTTTCACCGCGGCGATCGCCAACGGCGGAACGCTCTACCGTCCGCAGATCGTTGAGAAAATCACAAATTCTGCGGGTGATAGCGTATTTTCTTTCGCGCCTGAATCTAATGGTACTTTGCCAGTCTCAGAATCAACTTTGGAAGCCATTCGCACCGGGATGCGCAATGTGGTGCGGTCAAAAATTGGCACCGCACATATCCCGTTAGGGGATCTGGGAATTCCGATCTATGGCAAAACAGGTACCGCTGAAAATCCCCTTGGAAAACCACATGCCTGGTTTACCGGATATACCAGCACACCCCGAGTCGACCGGCGTGACATCGCGGTAACAGTCATTGTTGAAAACAGCGGCGAAGGTTCCGAGATTGCAGCGCCTGTCTTCCGACGTGTTATCGAAACCTATTACTTTGGCGAACCGCAGAAGCTTTATCCCTGGGAATCAGCTTTCAACATCACCCGCACGCCAACACCGGAGGTTACACCTACTGTGGAAAGCCAATCCGGATCATCATCAGAGCCAGGTATTCCCGCACAGGTTCAGTCCACACCCACACCTTCCGGATGAGCCAGGTACCAGAAAACGGCATTATTGTTCGCTCCCGGTCAGGATTTTATACTGTACATACGCCCTCGGGTGAAGTGACCTGCCGGATGCGCGGACGGCTCAAGGAAACACGCCTGAATTCATCACTGGCCGCAGTTGGGGACAGGGTGGAGATCAGCCGTTTAACAGACGGCACCGGGATTCTTGAATCCATTTTGCCGCGCGAAAAAGAATTTTTCCGGATGGCGCCCACCGCCAGAGGTGAATTCAAGCAGGTGATGCTGGCCAACCCTGACCAGGTGGTTCTGGTCTTTGCCTGCGCCAGCCCTGCCCCAAGTTTTCGAATGCTTGACCGTTTTTTGGTAATCACAGAAAAGCAGCAGATCCCGGTGGTTGTGGTTGCCAATAAAACTGACCTGGTCGGGCAGGATACCGCGAAGGCATTATTCTCTGTTTACCCTGAACTAGGATACAGGGTCATTTTCACTTCGGCAAAAGAAAAGACTGGAATTGATGACCTTAAACAGGTGCTTGTTGGCAAAATAAGCGCCTTGTCAGGTCCCTCGGGTGTGGGAAAATCCAGCCTGCTCAACCGCATCCAGCCGAAACTGGGATTGAAAATAGGCGCGGTAAAAGAATTCACACAAAAAGGAAAACACGTCACTGTTGTCCGCGAACTGTTTCCTCTGGATGACGGCGGTTATGTAGCGGATATGCCTGGCTTGCGGACACTTTCATTGTGGGATACCCAGCCGGAAGAAATGGACGGATACTTTCCGGAACTGCGCGATTTGGTGTCAGGCTGCCAGTTCAGCAATTGCAGCCATATCAGTGAACCGGGCTGCGCGGTAAAAAAAGCTGTTGAACAAGGGAAAGTCAACTCAGATCGCTATAGTTCTTATGTGCGATTACGCCTGGGGGACGTATAACCTCTGAAGCAGTATCCTTTATAATTCGCCCTATCAATTTTTGAGAGATCACAAAACAATGAAAAAAATTTCAATAATTTTCTTATTATTAATCATCGCTTTAAGCGCTTGCCAGTTAATTAGTCCGGCACCGCCGACGGCAACACCCATTCCCCTAACACCCACCCCGCTACCTCCAAAAGAATTGACCATTTGTCTGGGAAACGAACCTGAATCCCTTTACCCATACATGGCGTCTTCCATGGCCGCGCGAGATGTGACGCAGGCTATTTTTGATGGTCCGATTGATATGGTGAATGGTGAGCCGGTTCCAGTCATCCTGGAAAAGATCCCCAATCTGGCAGACAGCAGCGCTTATTTTTCACCTGTCGGCGTGACTGCCGGTGATGAAGTGATTAACACCGCCGGCGATCCGGTCTCGCTTCAGGCTGGAGTGCAGGTTTTTCCGGCCGGCTGCAGCAGTTCGGCCTGCGCGATAACCTGGGATGGAATTACCCTCATCCAGATGGACCAGCTTACCGCAACCTATAAACTAAAATCCGGACTGACCTGGTCCGATGGCCAACCGCTGAAGGCATCCGATTCGGTTTATTCATTCAATGTCGCTTTTGATCCCGCCACACCCACAAGCAAGCGTACCGTTGACCAGACTGCTGCCTATACCACCACTGATGACTTAACAGTCCAGTGGATTGGCAAACCTGGACTGGTGACTGACGCGTTTGAAGGGTATTTCTGGACACCCTTGCCCGAACATGCCTGGGGAAAGTACAGCGCGACTGAACTGCTGACTTCTGATGAGGTAAATCGCGCACCAATTGGATGGGGACCTTATAAGATGGAAAACTGGATGAAAGGTGAAAGCCTCCGCCTGGTCAGAAACCCCACCTATTTCAGGGCAGGTGAAGGATTGCCCTATTTCGATATCCTCAATTTTAAATTCGTCGGGTTGGTCAGCAACCCGGATGGAATTCAAAGTTACAAAGATGATTGCGATATTGTCTCCGAATCCGCGCTGGATATTGCCAGCCTCGCTTCGATCAAGACAGGTCTGGAGAGTTCAGGATACAAATTATTTACCCGTGAATCCAACCGGTTGGAAATGCTGGCTTTTGGCATCAAGCCTTCTTCTTACGATGACAATTATTACCCTTACGGAGGCGACAGGCCTGATATCTTTGGTGATGTGCGCACCCGCCAGGCATTTGCCATCTGTATCGACCGGCAGGCTATCGCGAATGACCTGGTTAAAGGTTTGGCGGGAGTATTAAACTCTTACCTGACTTCTGATAACACGCTGCTTGCGGGGTTGACCCTGAATCAGTATCCCTATGACCCGACTGCTGCTATGGCCCTGCTTGAAGAAGCGGGGTGGAGAGACCTGGACCAGAACCCCGAGACGCCATTAACGCACGGCGGAAACGCGCGGATTCCTTTTGGCACCCCCCTGGAAGTGACTTTGCTAAGTTCAATAGCCGGCCTGCAGGGAGAGATTGCCAACAAGATAGCCGCGGACCTGAAAACCTGCGGGATCAAAGTCAATGTCACCCAAATGGCTTCGGATGAACTTTTTCAGCCAGGTCCGGATGGAATTATTTTCGGACGGAAATTTGACCTGGCATTAGTGCCCTTGCAAACACGTTCTGAATTTGATTGTGGTTATTTTGAAACCAAAGAAATACCCACCTATGCAAATTACTGGCTGGGTGAGGTGACGGGCGGCGCGAATTTTTATGGGTACTCCAATCCGGCTTATGATGCCGAATGTGAACGCATGAAGGCAACCGGTTTGGATAGCGCGCTAATCCAGCAGACTGGCGGCGGACTGCTGCAAATCCTGTCCAATGATTTGCCTTTTATCCCGATGTTCCATTTCCCGGAAGGGTATTTAATTCGCGACACCTTATGCATCCCGGGCGGAATTCAAAATGACGCCGGTCTTTTTGCTGCGATTGAGGGTATCAATGGCAGTGGAGGCTGTTAATTTTTTGTTATGAATCATATAAGGAATTATTACAACCAAGGGAATATTTGGGTGATTTGACAGTGATTTTTAACTGTTGTAAAATCGAATAAAATAACCAGATAATTTGGGTTTTTTTTGTATACCTGTTTAACTAATCGATTAAAATTGAATAAAAGTCTTTGTTTTGTATAAAAAGGAGGTGGAATATTAAATATATTGGACATATTTTGATTGTAAAAAAAATAATGTTAATAAAACTGATTGGAGGAGTAAGATGCGTTCAAAAATATTTGTACTGTTTTCCATAATCGCAATCTTTGCGATGATTGCGGCAGCCTGCGGACCAAAAGCTGCGCCTGAAGCTGCGCCCGAAGCTGCACCTGAGACTGCCGAGAAACCTGCAGAGGCTGAAAAGCCAGCTGAGGTTGTGAAATCAGACCGTATGGGTGGTTGGCTGGATAAAGTGATCTTTTCTACTATCCCTGATGCTGAACCCGCGATAGCTCAAATACAGGCTGGCGCGATTGATATGTATTCCGCCACCATTGACAAGGCCGATGTATTTAAGGTGGTCAAAGCTGATGCGAATTTGGGGTATGCCTATGTCTATGGTTCAAGCAACCAGATGCTTCTCAACACCGTGGATTGCACCAGCAAGGGTATACTCAACCCCTTTAATAATGCCAAGATTCGCGAAGCGATGAACTGGGCAATGGATCGTGATTATGTCGTTCAGGAAATTTTTGGCGGTCTGGCCAAACCAAAGTTCAACCCCTTCACAACAGCTTTCCCGGATTACGCTCGTTATGCGGATTTGTTCAGCGCAATCGAGACCAAATACGCCTTTGACCTGGAAAAAGCCCAGGCGGTTGTGGACGCTGAAATGCCAGGACTGGGCGCGACCAAAGGCGCAGATGGCAAGTGGCAATATAAGGGCAAACCTGTTACCGTTATTGTCCTGATCCGAACTGAAGACCTGCGTAAGGAGATCGGCAACTACTTCAGCAACCAGCTTGAAGCCCTTGGTTTCACCGTGAACCGCCAGGAAAAGGTGCGTGCAGAAGCAAGTCCTATCTGGCAGGGTGACCCAAACTTGTGCACATTCATGGCTTATACTGCCGGGTGGATCAGCCCCCAGATTTACCGCGATGAAGGCTTAAACTTCATACAATACAACACCGGTGAACTCCAGCAATTGCCTGTGATGAACGCCTATGAGCCTTCGGAGGCTTTACAGGAGGTCAACACCAAATTATACACAAACGATTTTGCCACGATGGATGAACGACGCGAACTGTTTGACAAAGGGCTAACGCTGTCAATGGAAGAATCTTGGTGGGGCGTTTGGGTGAACGATCCAATCATGTTTGAAGCTTTCACTAACAAGTTCGAAGGTGCCTCCGACCTGGCTGGCGGTTTCGCCGGCGGCCAGTTGTTCCCCTTCACTGCCCGCTTTAAAGGTGAGGAAGGTGGAGAAGCCAAGATCGCGAGTTCAGGTATGTTTGTTCAACCCTGGAACCCGATCGGCGGGTCAAACTGGATCGATGACACCATCATCCGCAACTTTACCGTTGATTACGGCGTGATCTATAACCCGTTCACAGGCTTATTAATGCCGAAACTGGTTGAAAAGGCAGATCTTGTGGCTCAGGAGGGCCTGCCGATCGCAGCGCCTCAAAGCGACTGGATCACATTGAAATTCGAACCAGAGATCAAGGTTCCGGATGATGCCTGGGTGGACTGGGATGCCACAACACAGAAATTTATAACAGCCGCAGAAAAAGTTGCAGCAGATCCGGAGTGGACGCAAACTGCCAAGACCAAGACAACAGTTAAATATACTCCTGACCTTTCTAAAACCTCATGGTCTGATGGCAGCCCGTTCACGGTGGCTGATATCGTCTTCAACATGATCATGTACTTTGATCCTGGCAAAACGGAAAGCAAGATTTACGATGAATCCCTGGCTGCTTCAATCGATACCTTCTTAACCCATTTTAAGGGTGTCAGGATCGTCTCGACTAATCCCCTGACCATCGAAACCTATGATGACCTGTTCGCACTTGATGCGGAAAATAATGTGAGAGACTGGTATCCAAATCTTTATGTCACTGCCTTCCCAGGCGGCATGGGTGCCTGGCATAACATGGCCCCGGCTGTGCAGGCTGAGGCAGACGGCAAGATGGCATTCTCGGAAACCAAATCCACGGAAAAAGAAATAGACTATACCAACCAGATCTCCGGTCCGACTTTGGATGTCCAGATGGCTTATGTAGACACTGATCTTACGGAAAAATATGTTCCCTATGCTGCTACTATGGGCGAGTATGTCACACCGGAAGAAGCGGAAGCGCGCTACACCAACCTGAAAGCCTTCTATGCCGCCCACAAGCACATCGTTCTAGGCACAGGTCCTTACTATATTGATGAGGTCTTTCCGGTTGAAACCACGGTTACAGTGGCACGGAATGAGAACTATCCATTCCGGGCGGATCAGTTCTCTGGATTCAGCGAACCCAAGATGATGACCATGAGTGTTGACGGCCCGACAGCGGTTGTGGCTGGTGAGGAAGCGTTGTTCGATATCACCATCAACTTCAAAGACAAACCGTACGCAGCCAGTGACATGGACAAGGTTTCCTACACCCTGTTCAATACCAGTGGTGAAGCCTCGGCTTCCGGTACTGCTGAGCTTGTGACTGATGGTCAGTACAAGGTTGTATTGAGCAAAGATGTTACTGCCAAACTGGATTCCGGCACTGCCAAACTGACAGTAGCGGCTGCATCAAAGGCAGTCAGTTTGCCAGCGTTTGAGACTGTGGAGTTCGTTGTTACCAAATAAACATACAACGAAACTAATTTATAATTACGAATGAACACAATTGGGGCGGTGAAAACCCGCCCCAATTTAGTATTATTGTCAGAAGGTGTAAAAATCATGGCTGAAGAAGAACTGACGCTTTCCGCTCCGGAAAAATCGCAAAAAGAAATAAAAAACTTAACCAGTGCGACCATAATTCGTGTGGTGAAGTATTCCGGTGTACGATTATTAAGTTTGGCACTGACCGTGGTCGTTGGGCTTTATTTAACCATCCTGATTGCCAATATGGGGGGATATGTGGATACCATCCGCCTGGCTCAAATTCGGGAAGATGTTAATATGCGAATGGCAAGCAATCCCGCCTTTCGTGGTCTAGCTGCTGAAGAACGAGCCAATTTGGCTACGGAACAAATTCAAAGCCGGGCTCATGCTTTGGGACTGGATCGGCCATTTGTAATAAGAAGTTTTAATTTTCTCAAACACGCTATTACACTGAATCTGGGGAGAGCCTTTAATATGGTTAGCAATTCCGGCGCAAATCAGGTGCGGCTGATCATATTGGAGCGTCTTCCACCCACCCTGATACTCTTTGCGACAGCAGATATTATCTTGTTCTTCATTGCATTATTTGCAGCACTTGCTCTGTCAAGGCAGTATGGCAGCTTTATGGATAAATTATCGGTAGCCATGACCCCCCTGTCTTCAGCTCCGGGCTGGTTCTACGGAATTTTCCTGATTCTAATCTTTGCATCAGTCCTAAAAGTATTGCCATTTGGCGGCATGGTTGATTCTCCCCCTCCGCCGACTACACTGGGTTATTTATTCAGTCTGCTTAAACACATGGTTTTACCGGTAATAGCTATTACCATCAGCTCGGTTTTCTTCAGTATTTTTTCATGGCGGACTTTCTTCCTGATTTATTCTAGCGAAGATTATGTGGATATGGCCAAAGCCAAAGGATTAATGGCCAAGGATATTCAGAACAAATATATATTGCGACCAACCCTGCCGACGATTATCACCAGCTTTGCGCTTTTGGTGATAGCTTCATGGACCGGCGCCCCAATATTTGAAACTATATTCAACTGGCCTGGTTTAGGCCGTGCGCTTTATCAGGCGGTTGGATTGTTTGATACTCCGGTCATCATTGGCGAGACGGTTATTTTTTCCTATCTTTTGGCAGTAACGGTATTTCTTTTGGATTTTATATATGCCTTGGTTGATCCACGCGTCAAGGTGGGAGAGGTTTAGGATGACAAAATCATTAAAAGAGATTTTCCGTTATCCATCAGTTGTAATTGGTGTGATGATCATTTTCCTTCTGATAGTGGTTTCAATTTATACAGTCATAACAATCCCTTACAGCAAAGCTGTGCAGCTTTGGCGAGGAAACGAGGCGGATTGGTATCAGAACCCAAAAACTGCTGCGCCTGTCTGGTATAACTGGTTTCGCAGGGATAAACTCCCCGAGACAGTCATTGTAACCAGCGATGATCCATCAGTAACCAAAACCATAAAAGATACCAATTCCGGCCGAATAATTACGATGATGGTGCCTGTTAATTTCAGATATGACAGCTTCGCAGATGATATGGCGTTGTACTTTAAATCCGAATTTGAAAAAAACGCACCTTTTATTGGTTTGAGATGGATTTATCCTGATGGAAAAGAAATTGGCATTGGAAATTTTTCTATTGACCGAAAATTTACGCTTCGTTTAAACCAGGACAAGAAAATAACCAACAAATTGCGAGGTCGGGTTGCGTCGCAAGGATTGTTTATCAATCCTGATGCTGAAAACCCCAATTTGCCTGTAAAGGGTGAATATTTTCTGAAAATTGAAGCGATCACTTTTGACAAGACCGCGGATGTTTCGGCAGAGCTGGTGGTATACGGCCAGCTTGCGGGATGGTCTGGCACCGATATTCTTCGGCGTGATTT
>Ga0315289_10016907_pt1 | contig 10031 bp, 7 predicted proteins | sample YL17G11_40_MG_FD_203452 | JGI IMG/M metagenome (GOLD analysis project Ga0315289, IMG submission 203452) | Sediment microbial communities from Yellowstone Lake, YNP, Wyoming, USA - YL17G11_40 | ecosystem: Environmental > Aquatic > Freshwater > Lake > Sediment | place: USA: Wyoming | collected...
TCAACCATCGCGTCTGCCAGGAGCAGGTCATCGAGGTGAAGTTCATGGAATCGCCCTATAGCGTGGCCATGAGCTGGACCCCGCGGACCGCCCAGCGCAACGACCGCCTGCTGTTCGTGGAGGGCAAGTACGGCGGGCAGATGCTCGTGCGCCCCACGGGCCTGCTGGCCAGTCTGGTGGGCACGGTCAAGCGCGGCGTCGATAGTCCCGAGGCCCGGCAGAGCAGCCTTCACCCGGTCAACCAGTTCGGCTTTCGCCGCAGCCTGGAAGGCCTGCTGGCCGTTTACCGGAAGGCCCAGCAGGCAGGCGATCTCCACCAGGAGTTTGCGGGAATAGCCCAGGTGAACGGACGCAGGGCCATGAGCCTGGTGCGGTACCTCCCCGCCAAGCAGGACTACCCTGCCTACAAGACCGTAACGTACATCGACCTGGAGTACCTGGTGCCTGTTCTCATCGAGTTCTACGACTGGAATCAGCAACCCAGCAGCAGCTATGCCTTCAAGGACGTGAGGTTCAACGTCGGGTTGACCAATCAGGACTTCCTGCCCCAGGCCAACGACATGAAGCCGCCGGCCTAGGCGCGGCGGCCGCCAACTGCCCGCGTGCCCCGCTCTTGGGCGGGAGTTTTCTTGCGCGGGGCGAGCCTTGTGGCCCATGCCTGGCCTCTATGATATGCTCCCGTCCCATGGGGATGTCCCCGGGCGATAGGCGCCGGTCCCCCCGCTGCATTAGCTGTGGATCCTTCTTGCTCCTTGGCAGCTTGGCGTGGTTGTTTGGCCCGATGCGACAGCAGGCGGCTAGACTGATGATGAATGGAGCCGGCAGAATCCACAGAAACCTTAGAAGCAGGCGCAACGTAGAAGCAGCCGAAGGGAGAAGTTCCATGAGGGCTGCACTTTGGATAACGATGGGGGCTTGGCTGTTCACGGCGGGATGCTCGGACCAGGACCGGGAGCAGACGCCCGCCACCCAGCCGGCCCAGAAGCTCAACGTCGTGGCGACGATCTTTCCCATCGCCAGCGTCGTGGAGGCGATCGCCGGCCCGGACGTGCAGGTGTACACGCTGCTGACGGGCGCCCAGAGTCCCCACGAATTCACGCTCAGGCCCGCACAGGCCGAAGTGCTGGGGCGGTCTGCCGTGCTGTTCATGGTCGGCCTGGGGGCGGATGCCTGGGCCGGCAAGGCGGCCGACTCGGCAGGGGGAAGGCATCTGCGGGTAGTCAAGCTGGGGGAGGAGCCTGACTTCCTAGCCGCCGCCGGCCTGGCTGCCGGCGCTCCGGCTGCTGAGCACCATCATGAATATGAGGAGGACGGCGCGGCTAAGCCCGTGCACAACCAACCGCATGAGCACGATCCCTTAGTCAGCCAAGCCGTGTCGGCGGAGCAGGAGCACCTGGCGGAGCAGCCCGAGCATCGCCACGAGGGCCCCATCGACCCGCACGTCTGGCTGGACCCGGTCTTCATGCAGCATTTCGCCCGGCGGATCGCGCAGGAGCTGGGCCAGGCCGATCCATCACACGCACAGGATTTCCAGCGGCGCGCCCAGGAGTTCATCGCCCAGCTCCAGGAGCTGGACGGCCAGTACCGCCGGCGTCTGGCTGATCTTTCCAGCCGTTACATCGTCACCTATCACAGCGCCTTCGGCTACCTGGCCCGCCGATACGGGTTGGAGCCGATCTCAGTCTATGGCATCCAGGGCGCTGGCCTGGGTTCCAGTCGAATCGAGAGCGTGACGGATTTCATCCGCCGCCACAACGTGAAGGTGCTGTTCACCGAGCCGCAGTATCCCCCCGAGAAGCTCCAGGACCTGGCCCGGCGGATGGGCCTGCGCCTGGCGGCGCTCGATGACTTGGGCAGCCCCGACCGTCCCGGCTATACTAGTTATCTGGAGATGATGCGAACGAATCTGGACACGCTGGAGCGCAACCTAAAGGACTGACATGACCACCGCCAAGCCGTCCCCGGCCGTGCCGTACGTGGGTCCCCAGCACGTGGGGCAGGAGATGCTATGCGCGGAGGATCTGTCCTACGCGTATCCCGACGGCACCTTGGCGCTGGAGGGGGTAAACCTGCACGTCCAGCGCGGCTGCACGCTGGCGGTAGTCGGGCCTAACGGAGCGGGCAAGACCACGCTGCTGAAGATCCTGCTGGGCCTGCTGCCGGGCTACCGCGGGAAGGTGGAGGTGGCCGGCATGTCGCCCTCGCAGGCCCGCCGGAGGGGCGACGTGGTGACGTGGATCCCCCAGCGAGCGAGGATGGTCTGGGACTTTCCGGTGACCGTCGAGGGCGTGGTGCGGATGGGACTGGTCAAGCGGGCCCGTCTGCTGGGCGGGTATCGGCGGGACGATCTGGACTTCATCCACCGGATCATGGACGTGCTGCGCCTGACCGAGATCGCCCGCCGGCCGATCGGGGAGGTCTCCGGGGGCCAGCAGCAGCGGGCGATCATGGCCCGCGCCCTGGCGCCGCGCCCAGCCATCCTCATGCTCGACGAGCCGACCGTCGGCATCGACCAGGCCGGCCAGCAGGCGTTCGCCGAGTTGATCGAGATGATCAAGCAGTCCTTCGAGGTGACGCTGGTGCTGGTCAGCCACGACCTGCGGACGGTCATCCAGAGCTGCCAGCGAATCGCCTGCCTCAACCGCAGCCTGCACTTCCACGACTCCCCCAGCCGGTTGACTCCCGACGTGCTGGCGGACGTGTTCCGCTGCGACCTCACCGGGCTGTTTCCCGCCCAGTACGTCGGCCCTTCCTGTCCGTTGGACGCCGGAGGCGGCGCGGCGGACTCTGGCCAGGACGCCAAGGCTCCGGTATAAAGGCCCAGCGGTGACGGCTATGCTGGCACAGACCCTCTGGAGCCGCTTTATCGAGAATCCGTTCTACCCCTATGCCCTGCTGGGCGGGGTGGGCGTGGCGCTGTTGTGCAGCGTGCTGAGCGTGTTCGTGGTGCTCAAGCGCCTGGCCTTCATCGGCCAGGGCATCTCTCACGCCGCGTTCGGAGGGGTGGGGGTGGCGCTGCTGTTGTCGATCTTCTACCCGGTCCTGCTGGACGTGCTCTACCGCGACGCCGTCATCGCCGGCTTCTGCGTCCTGACGGCGGTGATGATCGGCCTGATCGCCAGCCGGGGGCGCCTGGCTGAGGACACTGCCATCGGCATCACGCTGGTGGCGGGCGTGGGAGGCTGCGGGGTCCCCGGTCCGGGCGGTCCGGCGGACACGTATGGCCTGGATCTATCGGCGCCTCAGGTGGAATCGCAAAGTGGGGCGATTGTCTTTGTGGTCGACGGCCTAGACGCCACCCTCTTTGAGCAGATGCTTCAGGCGGGCGAGATGCCTGCGATCAAGCAGTACTTCGCCGACCGGGGGCTGTACGTGCGCCGCGCGGTGGCCAACGTGCCTTCGGTGACGCTGGCGAACCTGACCAGCCTGGCCAGCGGGCAATTCCCCGGCCATCACGACATCACCGGCGTCAACTGGTTCGACCGCAACCAGCTCATCTGGCGCAATTACGAGACCATCGCCCAGAAGAACACCCTGGACGGCGACACGCTGGCTCCGTACATCTTCAGCCGCTTCCCCGACCGCGCGACGGTGTCGATCTTCTTCCAGCCGCACCGGATGACGACGAAGTTTTTCGAGAACTGGACCAGCGCCGGTCCGCCGTTCTTCTTCGGCTGGCACCAGTTCGTCGACCGCCTGACCCTGCTGCGCCTGGGCCAGATGGCCCGGATCGCCCGTCAGGGCAGGCAGTGGCCGGCGGTGACCTACGTGTACCTGCTGGCCCCGGACTTCGCGGCGTATGGGCACGGGGTCGGGTCCAAGCAGTATCGCCAGGCCCTGGTCCACACCGACCGGCAGATCGGGCGTGTCCTGGGCGACCTGGAGCGGGCGGGGATGCTCGACCGGCTGGTGATCGCGCTGGTCAGCGACCACGGCATGGCGCAGGTCAATCGGCACTTCGAGCTGACGGACTACCTGCGGGAGGAGCTTGGGCTGCGGGTGGCCTCCAAGCGGCTGTGGGAGAAAACCTCCTTCGAAGGCCGGCTGAAGTACTACCGAAGGTTTTCCGTTGTCACGCACGGCAGCGGGGAGCGGTACGTGGCGATGTGTCTGCGCAAGCCCATCCGCGTCGATGGCATCGTGACGGGGTACGAGCCTTGGACGGTTCGCCCGGATGCGCAGGATCTGCGGAGCTACCCCACCGGCCGGGGTCACAATGTGGACCTGATTGCCCGCCTGCTGGAGCAAGAGGCGGTGCGGGCGGTGGCTTATGCGGTTGGGCAGAATACGGCGCGCCTGGCGGTGGCGCCCGGGGAGGTTGAGTTCCGCCAGCCGCAGGGGCCGGGCGGGCCCATAAGCTATCGCGTAATCAGCGGGCAGGACCCGCTGGGCTGGGCAATATCATCCGGCGCCAGCCTGAGGTCGCGACAGTGGCTTGACCGGACCACGGGGACGAATTGGCCGGACCTGCCCGCCCAATTGGTGGCCTACTTCCGCTCGCGCCGCGCGGGCGACCTGGCGGTCTTCGCCGGGGGCGACTGGGACCTGGGCGGGAAGCTCCACGCCGGGCATGGCGCCCTGGAGCCGCAGGACATGCACGTGCCGATGATGCTGGCCGGCCCGGGCATTCCGCCCGCCGTCATGGACCACGCCCGCACCGTGGACCTGGTGCCGACGCTCCTGGCCCTGCTGGGCCGGCCAACACTCTACAGTGACGGAACAAACATCCTCCCGCTGTGCACGGCGAGGTCCACACAGGCCGCGATGGGGCCTGATTCCGGCGACACTTGCTCGCCGGCGACTCAGCCGGCGGATGCCCCTTCGCCTGCCAAGGAACCGCAGGCGGCCGGAATTGTCCCCCGCACGTGAATCCGCGAAAGCACCCGGCGGAGGAAGCGGTCGGCAATGAGTTCGTAACCGTCGCCGCTGGGGTGCAGGCCGTCGTGGAGGAATCGAGCGTCTTCTTGGCCCAGCAGTTCCCGGCCATCAAAGTAGTACAGGTTCGTATCCCCGCGCTCGTTGAGGGCGATGGCGGCCCGGCGGGTCATCTCGCGGTAATCACTAAGGGTCAGGCCCACGGCGTTGGGCTTGGCTTCGCGGTCGGGGCTGATGATCGACGAGATCATCGCAATCGGCACGCGGGGGTGCGCCTCGCGGATAATCCGCACCAGCCCGATGACGGCGGCGGGATAGGTGATCGCGTTGAGCGAACCGGAGCCATAAACGTTGATGCCGACCTTGAGGCTGATGAAGTCGGTCGGCAGGTCGCGGATGGTCATCGCCACCAGCGGCTCCAGGTGTTCCGCCCCGCCGTAGCCCAGGCAGGTAAGGTTCAGCCCCGCCTGCCGCGCAACGATGGCCGGCCAGGTGCGAGCGGGGCTGTGGGCGGCCCCGCACTGGGTGATCGAACTGCCGTAGGTGGTCCATCGCGGGCGATCGTCCGCTGACGGGGCGACCGACGCCTCGTCATCCACCTCCAGGCATACCAGGCCGGTCGGGTCGTCGCTCTTTTGCGGCAGCCAGACCTCCAGCGCTTGATCGCGGCCCGCCAGCGGGTCGAACGCGACCCATTCCTGCCCAGCGGGCAGCTTGGCGCTCTGGATCAGTTGCCCGCCGATCACCAGGTCAAACGGCCGGTCCGCGGCCGTCGCGACAACCCGGAGGTGCAGCGTCCGCGTGCCGGTCCGCACCCGCACGCGCACCCCCGCGGCCACGCGGACCTGCCTGGCCAGCCGCTGGGCAGGATCGAGCAGGGGCAGGTCGCGGGCGGGAAATCGTAGCGGCCAAATCGCATTGTGCTGCGACCGAAAACTCACCGCCCCGTGCACCATCGCCGGTTCCAGGGGGATCGTTCGCATCGCGGCCTCCTTCGCTGGCGTTATACCCGCCACGCCCCGACGGGGGCAAAGGGAAAGGGACAGATACCGAAACTCTCACGTTGGCACCTTCGCGGGCCCACAGAGTCCGCCAGCCTGGGAGAGTTTCGGTATCTGTCCCCAAGGGAGGCCTTACATTACTTTTGCGAAACTCAATAGTGGCGGAGTAGGCAAAAAGCTACTGCCCAATGCTTCGGTTATGGCAAAGCAATGGTGCTGAGCTTAGAGGCGAAGACGTTTATTGAGATATACGCTCGTAGGCGAACGGATCCAACACATAGTCGCTTGGAACGTGAGCTAGATTGGCGACAGTTTGTAAGGTGGGTACAGAGGCGGGTAACGCCTGTCACCACCATGGGAAAAAGGCGACATTCTACTTTTCCGTCCTTCCTGCCCCTGCGGGTGTCACAGAGGTGCACACCGTTCAGGCAATTGCAGCCGGAAAAGCAGACGTCCAGCCCCTTTTTTCACCGGCTTGGCGGTGGTATCCTGCCGGTTCCGCAGGCAAGGAGAACGTGATGAAAGCCTTTGCCAACGCCGCCGCCCTGGACAAGGCCGTGCGCGGCACCGTCGCCGGCGTGACGATCTCCGACATCCGCACCCACCTGTTTCCCCCCAGCCATGATGGCTTGTTGCTGTGGGGCGTGGACGAGATGCTGACGTATCACTACCTGGCGGCGGAGTTGTTCACGTTGGCCCCGCGCGAGCTGACCTACGAGCGATTCTGGAAGCTTTCGAAGGCTCAGCAGGCGGACCTGATCTGGCAGCACGTGATCCTGGCGCACGGGGGGCTATCGGAGGCGGCTCGGGTCGTCCACGCGCGGAGGGGCTTGGCACGGACACTCAACCAGCTCCTACAGCACACGGAGCGAACGTGGCAGAAGGTCCGTCACAACCCGGCTGACCCGGCGAACAACGCTCGGAGCAGGTGATCCCTCTGACGTTCAAGACTCGCGCCAAGACGATGCGGGGATTCAAGTCGATGGCCAAGGTGGTCGCCCACCCGCACCTGGCGTTTTTGCCGCGGGGCCTGGAGGGAACCTGCGACCTGCGCAGGATAAGCTAACCCCTCGGGGCAGGGGCCGCCCGCCATCAAGAGAACCTCCACGATCGTTGCGATAGTGCCTAGGGGCAGGCTGCCTTGTTCAGGCCCTTGCGAGGTGGTACAATTCGTCCTTGCCACATGGGCACTTAAGAGGGCTTTGACATGCACTTTACGAAGATGCACGGCCTAGGCAACGATTACGTCTACGTGGACTGCTTTGACCAGCAGGTGCCCGACCCGGCGGCGCTGGCGAAGCTCATCAGCGACCGGCACTTCGGCGTCGGCGGGGACGGGTTGATCCTGATCCTGCCCTCCGGCCAGGCCGACGTGCGGATGCAGATGTTCAACGCCGACGGCTCCGAGGGGCGGATGAGCGGCAACGGCATCCGTTGCGTCGCCAAGTACGCTTACGACCACGGCCGGGCGCGGAGCAACCCGATGGCCGTCGAGACGGCCGCGGGCATCAAGACCCTTCAACTCGAGCTGAGCGCCGATGGCCGCGTGGCCTCGGCCACCGTGGACATGGGCGAGCCGATCCTGGACCCCGCGCAGATCCCGGTCGCCATTCCGCAGCGGCGCGTGGTGGACCTGCCGGTCCGCACCGCCAAGCACGCCTACAACATGACGTGCGTGTCGATGGGCAATCCCCACGCGGTCATTTATGTGCCGGCTGTGTCGGCCGTGCCGCTGGAGGAAGTGGGGCCCGAGCTGGAGCATCATCGGTTGTTTCCCCAGCGGGTGAACGCGCACTTCGTGCAGGTACTGTCAGCGGCCGAGGTGACGATGCGGACCTGGGAGCGGGGCAGCGGCATCACGCTGGCCTGCGGGACGGGCGCGTCGGCGGTGTGCGTGGCGGGGGTGCTGACGGGGCGGACCGGGCGGAGCATTGTGGCGCACCTGGACGGTGGCGACCTGCGCCTGGAATGGCGTGCGGACAACGGCCACGTGTACATGACCGGCCCGGCGACAGAGGTCTTCAGCGGGGACTGGCCCGACCAAGCTTAGCTGCCCGTTGAAGAAGCGGCATGGGCATCGTGTCCGTGCATCCCACGGCCGTCTCAGCCGTGCAAGAGGCCGGCATGGGCATGGGCAAGAGGCCCTTGTGAGCCATGGGCCAGACGCGCACGCCACAAAAGACAGCCTTTTGAACGACGGGCTGCTAGACCTGCTGGGGCTTGGCGGGTATCGTCACTGCACGATCCATCGTCCTGGCGACCCAATCACGTGCAGGAGGTCCCTGGTGGTCCGAACGCCGATCGATGTCGCCAACCGCAAACAGCTTTTCATTGACCAACGATTCATCGTCGAAAGCAACGGGATCAAACAGACGGTGAACCAGCCGAAGCTGGCGTCGGTGGCGATCGAGCCGGGGCCGGCGGAGGCCTGGGACGACGGCATCGTGGGCGGTTACGGGCAGGTCTTCGAGGAGGACGGCCGGCTGCGGCAGTACTTCTCCTGCCGCTCGGCGCGCCGGTTGGCCGGGCAGTTCGACGCCGGCGGGGACGCCTCGGTGCACCTGTGCTATGCCGAGTCGACCGACGGCGTCCGTTGGACCAAGCCTAACCTGGGCGTGTTCGAGTACAACGGCAGCCGGGACAACAACATCACCTGTCCCGACGCCGGGTACGTCATGGCGGACCCCAAGGGCAGGCCCGGCGAGCGCTACAAGCTGATGTGCTGCGCCTATGCGCAGATCGGCGCGAAGAACATCTTCGACGCGCTCCAGCCCGACACGGGCGGCCTGTACTTCTACACCTCGCCCGACGGCCTGCACTGGACCTGGCGGCCGCGGCGCGTCCTAGGGCTGTACCCCGACTCGGCCAACCAGATCGACTACGACGAGCGGATCGGCAAGTACGTCGCCTACGTCCGCACTTGGCCGGACGGGTTTTTCCGCCCCCGGTACACCTATGGGCGGGCCGTCGGGCGGGCCGAGCTGGACGACCCGATGCACCCTTGGCCGTACGACAAAGTTTCTCCCGGCTTCAGGCCCTGGGGCCCCCAGCGCATCGCCACCATCAGCAAGGAGGTGCCGACGGTCCTGGCGTATCCCGGGTACGCCGACGAGGGCCATTGGACGGACATCTACAACCCCGCCCTGGTGCAGTACCCTTGGGCGGACGACGTGTATCTGGCGTTCCCCTCGCTCAACCACATAGAGGTGGACTCGCCGATCCCCAACCACAGCCGGCTGGAGATCGGCCTGGCCGTCAGCCGCGACGGCATCGCATGGACCTGGCCCAGCGTCGATCCATACATCCCCTTCGGTCCGCCCGACACCGGGCGCGGCGGCATGCTGTACATGCACGTCGGGCTGGCGCGGCGGGGCGACGAGGTTTATCAGTACCACATGGGTACCGACATCGAGCACCACGGGCAGGTGGGCAAGGTTTACGGACTGGAAGGTTGCCGCAACTCCGGGCGGGTCTACCGCATGGTGCAGCGGCTCGACGGGTTTGTGAGCGTGGACTTCCCCGGCGCCGGGGGCAGCTTCACGACGCCGCCGGTGCGTTTTGCGGGCCGGGAGCTTCATCTGAACGCCAGCGCCGCCGGCGGCGAGCTGCGCGTTGCGGTTCAGGACCCGTCCGGCCGGCCGGCACCGGGGCTGGAGGCCGACGCCTGCGACGTGATCGCAAAGGACGCCGTTGACCTGCGCGTGAGCTGGAAGGACCCGCGGGACCTGGAAGCTCTTTCCGGTCAGCCGATCCGGCTGCGGTTCCAGGGGCGGTCGGCCAAGCTGTTCGCGTTCCAGTTCCGATGACCTGGCGGTGTTCGCGGCGGGTGGACTTGCGCCCCTTCGGGTGCTATCATCTGGCCACGGACGCACCCCAGTGCAGCCAGAACCGAAAGGACTCGGCCCCATGGGCGGCTTCTTCGGCGTTGCATCCAAGGAAGACTGCGTTGAGGACCTGTTCTACGGCACCGACTATCACTGCCACTTGGGCACCCGCCGCGGCGGCCTGGCGGTCCACAACTCCGCGGGCCTGACGCGGTTCATCCACAACATCATCAACGCCCAGTTCCGCTCCAAGTTCGAGAGCGACATCCTCACCATGCACGGGCGGACGGGCATCGGCGTCATCAGCGACCACGAGGACCAGCCGCTGATC
>Ga0315289_10016909_pt1 | contig 10031 bp, 8 predicted proteins | sample YL17G11_40_MG_FD_203452 | JGI IMG/M metagenome (GOLD analysis project Ga0315289, IMG submission 203452) | Sediment microbial communities from Yellowstone Lake, YNP, Wyoming, USA - YL17G11_40 | ecosystem: Environmental > Aquatic > Freshwater > Lake > Sediment | place: USA: Wyoming | collected...
AGACCAGCAATAGGTTCCTTGACGAAACCGCCAACATAAGGAGAGACCTCTCTCCTATTTTGAATGTCTTCCCATTTTGGTTGATTAGGAATTATTATATTCATTGCAAAAGCTCTTTTTGAGAGATACCACTCAACGAGCTGAGAGTAGGTCATTCTAGAAACATCAAATAATAATTGTCCAGATAATTCTGATAATTCATATATTTGTGGGAAAATAAACTCACCAAGCCTTAAGGTCAGTTCGGAATCCTTTAGGCAATACTCGGCAAGTTTTCCTAGATCCTTTCCTTTCCTCCAAGATTCTAGAATCTCTTCATAGTCTATCTCAATCTTTTTATCTCCTAACAATTCTGCTGAGACAGCATCCAAACTCAGGACTTCTGTTTGCAGTTGCGGAGAGATTACGTTACTTATGAACTCAAATAGGTCAATATGAACCAAACCTTTGAGTCTGGCTGATGATATCCTCACTCTTCTTGAAAACTTTAAGCTTGAAAAGTCCCTCGACAATTTCAGATTAACTTTCAGTTCATCGGCTCTCTGCTGAATTATTTGCATGTCGAAAAGATCTGAATTAAAGCCTAGCAGCAAGTCACAATCTTGTTTGTTTGTATAATCAACGAATTTCTCTAGCAATTCTTTTTCATCTTTTACAACATCTACATATTTCCCATAATGCTTATCTTTTTTATATGTTAGAACCTTCTCAAAGGTTTTTGACTTCAATGAGAGCATGACAATCTTCTGTTTTCCACCTTCATCCACAGTTTCTATGTCAAAAGCCATTAACTTCAACTTCGGTGTCTCGTCAGATTTTATTGCCTTTATTTTTTCAATTTTAATGATTTTGTCAGCATTATAATTCTTTTTCATCTCCTTACCTTCAACTTCTATCCAATTCTCTATCTGGTTGTCTATAAGATATCTTTTGTAGAAGTTTATCGAGTATTCATACTCTTCTTCTATCAATCCTTTCCATCTTTTTACAATATCTCTGACTTTTGGAACGTCAGTTGAAAGAAAACAAAATACTTTTACAAGTTTTCTTTTTTCTCCAGATAAAATCCTTTCAACTGTCTCAACTCTTCTTATTTTGATAGATTTTATTGCTTCAACTCTTTTCTTTACTTCACCATCTTTTCCTTGTTTAGGCAAGATATAGAAGTAAGGCTCAAAATCATAATCTAAGCAAATAACAGTCTTTCCGCTAGTATCCTTACAGAAGAGCCTTATTACAGACTGATTATTTTCATCAATATAGTCTGCATCTAGCAAACAAAGTTTCATAATATCAAATTTGCTTAGCCAAATTAATAAACATAGATTATTGCCAATACTTTTTGTTTTTTATAAATTCTCTTTCAGCTTCCAATATATGCTTAAACAAATCATCCTCATTTCTTCTAGGCTTGGAGAGAATTCTGGTGGCTGTTTGCGGTCCTACTCCTCTTCCAGCTAAAACAATAGCAGCGTCTTTGTTATAAACTATAGCAAGGTCAGCAGATTTTTTTATAAACTCAAGCTTTTCCTTTTCCTCGTCTGTCAGTTCTGTTCCCTTGAGCCATTTCTTAACAATACCTTGGGATTCTTCTCTATGAGGCTTGAGAACAGCTATAAGCTTTGATTGGCATATCCTACATCTTAAATCTTCTATATCCTTTACAGTTTCAGTAATAGAATATTTACCGCAGTTAATGCAAAGCAGTCTTACCCTTGAGTTCAAGAGTCTATTCTTGAATATTTTAAAGATTTCTTTTTCAGGTCTTTCAGGTCTCGCTACGTCTTGAAGTTCGTACCTAAATCCCATCTGAGCTAGAGGCGATAGACCTTCTAGACTTTCAATCTTAATTTCCTTATTCTGTATTTTCTGTAGTATTTCCTTAGTCTTTTCTATATCAAGTTTCTCTATGAATAACTCATGCATAGTCTCCTTATGTATTGGCGAGTTCCAGTAAACGTCTATTATCCTATCGATGTTAATAGAATCAAAGCTTGCTTTCTTGCTTATTGCTCCGAATCGTTTGGCAACATGAATAAACCTGAACTTAAACAAAGAGGAGCGAGGCAAAGACTTTTCTAGAATAACTTCAATATCCTCAGGTTTGTAATTCAGTAGAACTTTTTTAACATCATCGATACTGCAACCCTTAATTATTATTCTGTAAGGGTCGGTCTTGCTAGTTATTATTTCGCCATAGTCTGCTGACAATATGGCAGATATAAAACGAGATAAGGTTTCGTTGACTAAGCTACCAAACAAAGAATGTAGGACAACATACTCATTGAATTTTTCAATTAAGATGTTCTTTTCATTAGGCAATGGATATTTCTTTATCTGATTCTTCAGAATCTGTATCATTTTTACTGCTGTTTGCGAGGAAATTGGATAAGAACTTTTAAGTTTTTCAATAATCTCATTGTTCTTAATCTTTCCTTCAAGCATTTTCTTAATTTCTCTTCTAAGTACTCCAACTTCTTGGGCAACATCGAACGGTACAGGTATTAATTCTCCTTCCCATGCAGGTATTGCAGATTCGATGTCATCTACAGCCTCAACGAAGACCTTTTCATTTTCTATGGATAAAATCTTCCATGGTCTTCCTTTAACAATAAAGCTAGAGCCAACATCTCCATGAGAGGCTATGAACTCTTCATCTAAAGTGCCGACAAAGCTGTTCGATGTCGTATCTAAGACCTTATAGCTTTTTTGGTTAGGAATTACAGATAAGTTCTCAAAGTAATATTCGAATGCCTTTCTCCTTCTTTTGATTCCGTTGTCAGAAAATACCAGTCTTAATTGATTAGTTAAAAAACTTACAAGGAAATTAAATTCTTCTTCCCTTAAACTCTTAAATGGATAAGCCTTCTTGATTAGTTCAAAAGCTATTTTAGGATCGATGCTATAATCTTCCATTGTTAAACCGATTAATTGCTGCGTTAGAACATCTAAGGAATTTTCATGTATTTTCAATTGCTCCAATTCTCCTTTCAATGCTTTTTTTGCAATAACAACAGACTCGAATATGTCATCTCCTTCACTTGATATTATAAAACTTTTTGAGGTTTTGCCAACACCATGACCAGAACGACCAGACCTTTGCAGAAACTGTGTGACAGTTCTCGGTGACTGATATTGTAAAACCAAGTCAATGCTACCAATATCTATGCCGAGTTGCAAGCTACTGGTACAGATTATGCTTTTTAACTTCTCTTCCTTAAAGTCCTTTTCAGCTTTTATTCTTACTTCCTTGCTTAACGAAGAATGGTGAATCTCATGCTGCAAATTCTTATCGAACATCCTTAGTCTAGAGGATAGAATCTCTGCAGCCTCTCGTGTGTTTGTAAACACCAAAGTAGAATGATGTTCTAATATCAAGTCACGTATCCTTCTTAGTCTTGCTACCACAGAACTTCCAATGAATATTTTTTCTGCTATTATCCTATCTTCATTGTTAGGATAAGGGCTTTCAACTTTTATATCAACATTTTTTGGAGAAATAGCATTAACTATCTCATAGCTTTTATCTGAAAAAATGAACTTTGCAGCAGTTTCTGGAGAGCCGACAGTAGCGGACAATGCGACTATTTGAGGTTCACCACAGTATCTTTTTAATCTCTCCAAGGAGACTGTTAGTTGAACACCTCTTTTACTATTTACAATCTCATGAATCTCGTCAATGACAATGTATTTTAAATTTCTCAAATGTTCTCTGAATCTCTTTCCTACTAGCATAGCACCAATCTGTTCAGGTGTAGAAATCAAAATCTGAGGAGGGTGCTCTAATTGCATTTTCCTTTCATACTGAGTAGTGTCACCGTGTCTGATGGAAATTTCAATATCAAGCTTGTTACACCACCAGAGTAGCCTGTCCATTAGATTCCTGTTCAAAGCCTTCAGAGGTGTTATATACAAGAGAGCGATGGGAGCATGTTCTTTCACAACCAGTTTGTTAAACAAACCAAGCATTATACTCTCAGTTTTTCCAGAACCAGTTTCAGCTATTACAAGAACATTTTTTCCATCAAGAACTTTTGGGATTGCTAATTCTTGGACATAAGTAGGTTTTTCAAATCGAGATACGGCTAGCTCTTTTGTTCTATTATCTAATATGTTGAATATATTTGACATTTCTAGCCGCTGATAATAAACTCTTTCTCAAAGTATTTAAATAATTCTGTGAACAAACAGTACAAGTTAATCCGTTATGAAATTTCTTACTTGAACAAACTTTCAATATGACCAATTAGATAGTGTTTTACCAAATACTTTGTTACATAAACAGGATGTAACAGAAACATGTTCATCGCCACTTTAGGGTTGTTTCTAATAATATTTAATATGACTTTAGACTGTGAGTTGCCTACGGCTTGCTCCCTAAATATTTTAAGGTCGTTAGGCGTAAATTCTGGCGTTTGTATAACAGCATCCTGACAAAGCAGAGAATACTCCAGTTCTTCACCATCTTTTACAGTTAAATAATTTAACTTTTTTGCTTGCTCATATAGCCTTGTGCCGTAAAAAGGCAATGCAATATAACAATTACTAAAGTCCAAACCAATTCCTTTCAGTTTATTGGCAAAATCTACAGTATTCCTGATGTTTTGCTTGGTCTCTCCGACCATTCCAATGACAAAATTACAATCGACTCGGAGGCCTATCTTCTTGCATAGCCTTACGACATTCTCTACAGCTTTCAAATCCATATTTTTTCCTACTATCTTATTTAACACCTCTTGATCTCCAGACTCTGGAGAGATAGCGACCCCAATGCATCCAGAGTCTTTCATCTTCCTTAGAAGTTCTTCATCTAGTGTGTCTGCCCTTAAGGCATTCCCTGCTACCCAACGTATATTCAATTTCTTTTCTATAATAGAATCAAATATCTTCTCCGCCCTCTTCCTGTCGAGCGTCATATTGTCATCCTCGAATGATATTCCTGTCACTTTGTACGTCTTAATAAGATATTCGATTTCATTGATTATGCTCTCTGCACTTCTGGGTCTCCATTCCCATCCATAGACAGAATGGATGCTACAGAAACAACAATTATATGGGCATCCTCTGCTTGAAATAATCACTACAGTCCTTTCTGTTGTCTGTCTACCTCCTTGCAGGGACTTTGTAGCATTGAAGTATCTTTCCATATCGAACAAATGTCTTGCTGGCATTGGCAGTTCATCCAGATTTTTGATTAACGGTCTTGGGCTGTTTATGATTATATCTTCACCTTGTTTGAATCCGATTCCCTTTATGTCCTTAAAACTTGGATTTTCTTTTCCTAATTCCTCGATTAATTCTAGTGTCGTATATTCGCCTTCGCCAATCACCACAAAGTCTACATTTGGGTTTGAAAGACAGTCCTTCGGTCGTATTGAAGGATGGATGCCTCCTAATACAGTAAATATGTTCTTGTCCACTTTCTTTACTGTTTCAGCGACCCTAAATGCGCTTGGTGCTTCAACTGACCATGATGTAATTCCTACCACATCTGGCTTTTCTTTTTTTATGGCATCGGCTATTTTTTCATAGCTTAATCCTAAGTATTTTATCTTCTCATTGAACTTGTTAATTTTTTTCCAGTCTTCTAATATGCAATCTAATATCTTAATTTCGTGTCCATTTTTCTCGAGAACTGCTGCTACATATGCCAATCCTAATGGTGGAACAACACCTATTATTCCTTTCCAATCTTTTGGAATTAATGCCGGTGGTTTAATTAACATTATTTTCATATCTTCATCTCATTTATAACAAATAATCTTATAAATTTAAACATATTTGACATTTCTAGCCGCTGATAATAAAATCTCCCTCAAGGTATTTAAATAAATTTCTACTAGGTTGGATGTCCTCTAACTATTATTTTGCCGTGATACACAATCAAGAATATGCCGAGTATAATCATATAAGAATAAACAAAGGCCACTACGAATTGAAGAGTATGGTCTCCATACACTTCTGGATATGTTACAACCATTATCAATCCAGCAAATCCAATAAATAAGGAAATAATTCCTGCCCATACAAGAATCTTTTCTGCAATACCCTCCATATCAGAGGACACATCTTCTGTTTTTCCTTCTTGTGGAACCATTCAATTCATATAGAATTTGGAATATCTAGCTTAAAACTATTCTAAGAAAGTGGATTCTTCTTTCTCTTTTTTATCATTAGAACTTACATGATTTGAAAGATTTTGTCCAAAACTACTTAGTTTTTCTTCTAAAGACAAGGTTTTTTCATTTATTTTCTCTATCATAGAACTTATATCCTCTTTTTGTTTGTTTATCTTTTCTTCTAGGTTTAACACAGAAGAAACCGAACTTATGCCTTCCAATATGCTCGAGCATGCTGTTTCTAGGTTTTCAATTTTTCTAATTACATTGCTATCTATTCCTGCTAAAGATTTTTTCTTTTCAAGATAAAGCCAAAGTGCTATAAAATCCATTACTATCAAGAATATCACAGTTTCTAAGATTTGATATCCGCTTATCTGAAGAAACATGCTAACTACTGTGACAATGATTAGAATCCAAAAAGCTGTTTTATACATGAGAATATTGTTTACATAAAACAATTTATACTTATTTTAGGCTTCTTAGCAATCTAGATAAAAAACTCTCTTGGATATATTTTTCTCCTACGAGAAAAGATGCGAGTTTAAACATTTCTTTGCTTGCAGCTGTGTTCGGTTTGTACAAAGCAATAGGCATTTTTAATGCAAGACTTTTGTGAACATTGGTGTCAAATGGAATTGTAGATATTACTGGCAGTTTTGTTAATTCTTCTATTTCATGCTTTGTCATCTCATGCTTCTTCTTATGGACCATGTTGAGGACTATGCCTAATTCCTTTACTCCAATCTCTTTTGCGACTTCCTGGCATCTTATCACATCCATCACAAATGGAACATATGGGTTTGTTATGTAAAGAAGCTCGTCACTTGCCTTGATTGTTGCCATGGCTTCCCTGCCTAAGCCAGGGCTGCTGTCGAGAAGTATAATATCGTTTCTATTGAAGATGCCCTTTAGGTTGTTTCTTAATTCTGTCATATCAATCCCTTCCAAATCACTTAGCGATAATGATGCAGGTATTATCTTCATGCCGCTGAAATGCTCATGAATAGAATCTTCAATGTAATTTTCACCTCTTAAAACTTTATTCAAAGTTACAGGACAATAATACATTCCTAAATAAAGGCTTAGGTGAGACGTCGTAACGTTACAGTCCACTAAAGTAACATTCTTTTTATGATGCTTTGCGAGAATCGCTCCTAAATTAAGACTAACAGTGGTCTTACCTACTCCACCCTTACCACTTACAATCCCTATTATTCTTACCAAATTAACACCATTTTATTTGGTTTGTTGGGTACTTTCCTTATTTTCATTAGGTTTCGACTTTTTAAAAGCGCCACCAAAAAGTCCGCCGCCACTTTTCTTTAACATAGGAAGGTCTTTATTTACAGCTCTAACAACCTTATAGCCCCTTGGTATGTTGAAAACTGCTCCAGCAGGGTCTTTTGAAAAATAATACAATAATGTCTTCCCTCTTCTCTTTACATGAAGCCAAAATCTTTTTCCATCTTTAGTTTTATAGTTATAGGGGCTAAGTAAACCCATATTTATATCATTTTTATCTATAAGATATAAAATTATGTTTCTTCACTAGCCTCTCTTAAAAGTTTTGGCCTCTTTTCCTTCCTTCTTCTCCTCAAAATAAAGAGGAACAATACAGCTAGCAGAATCAATGCAACTACTATTATGAACGGGGAGAATGCTGGAGCAACCTGTAATTTAATCTTTGAGTGTGCTAGCTGGAACACAACATCTTCAAAATACTTCTTAATTTCATCTAGCTTGTCTCTTACACCTTGATAATCTTCTGAATCATAATATTCCTTTGCTCTTTTAAGACCTTCCTTTGCCTTTTCAAAGCTCCTTTCAGCTATCGTAGTGTCTAAACCTTCTGACTTTGCATCAGCAATCATCTTTTCCAATTCGTTTAATAAATAATCATAATTTAAGATATCTCGATAGACATCATCCTTTATCGATACTTCAAGAGATGTTATGTTCAAAGATATAGCACCATATTCTGTTATTTTATCACTCATTACTTCAAAGCTTAATGGATACACCCCAGTAGGAATATCATTTGGTATATTTAATGAGATTAAGAACAGAGTTGAAGCATTAGCATTCAAATAAATCAATACCTTTGGATTTACTTCAGTTGTTATAAGATTTGATGTTGACGTTGTTAGCCTTAAGTTATTTAGAATTGTTTCTCCTATGTTTTTCACATTAATATTTATTATTAGGCTTTGTCCTGGGTATAAATCGTAATTTTTCTGGTATTCTGCGCTTAGCTTAGGTACTCCAGCCTCTTTTATTATATATGTCCATTCTGGAGGCGGTCCTGAATAAGGAATGGTTATTATTATAGGAGGTAGAGGAGAGAATGTGTAAGTAACTGTGAAAACTCCCCACAGTTCAGTTACCTTCGTCTCATAAGGAACTCTAACTTTTATGTAGTATGTCCCAAGATTCGGAGGCATGAAAATAGTTTTAAAAGACCTTTTCATTCCAGGTGCAAGGCTCACGGAAGAATCATAATAGTATGCAACAGGGTTTAGTTTAGTGTTATTATAAAAATATATTGTTTCTTCTATTCTTGCTGTTCCAATTGGAAGAGATCCTATGTTAGTAAATTCTGCTGTGATGTTCTGTAGTTCTGATATGTTTAGATTGCCTTTGTAACTAAATCCAGTTATTTTCCCTAAAACATTATCCTTTATGTTTACATCAGCGCCTATCTCTAATCCAGTGATACTTGGAACAAACTCGTTGAAAATAAAGATTGCCAACAATGAGACAACTAGCAAAAAAACTTTATTCATACTAATACTTTTTGTTTTTAAATATAAATTAAGAATACTTGTAAATTAGGAATGATACAAGGATAACAATTAGAACAATTATCAAATAAAAGTAATTAGGATTAACATTCTCCTTTTCAAATGATATAACTTCTCTTGACAAATTTTTATTTTCATTTGTCTGGCTGACATCTTGCTTTTGTGTTTCTTTAAAAAACAAAGGGTTTTCAACTTCTACTGTGAATTTAAACAACCTTTCTTGAGATAGGCTTATTCCATTGCTAGGTAAGACAGAATTAGCGCTTACTGTTATTTCATACCTTCCTGGGCTTGTAGAATTAGGAGGCTTAACTATTATGTCAATAGGGGTAGCCTTAATGCTATCGGCTCTGTATGGCAGTTTTATATATTCCTTACCTGAGTATGAGCTTAAAATAAAATTATTAGGCTCTATTATGATTATCCAATTTTCAGGCATTTCCTTCGCATTTAATTCTAGTATATAATCATTTTCAGTGTTCCAAAATAACACTCTAAACTTTGCTGAGTCACCAATGCTTACTTTAATAAAGTCATTTTTAACAACAGCGCCCATGTTTATAGCATATGCTCCTGTTGAAAGCAATCCTAAAAATATTATCATAAAAATAAGAAGTTTAACCATTTTTAACACCAGTTATTGTTATTGTTCCATTATAGTAACCAGTATAAACTGCTGGGACATTTATCCAATACCAAGTTGTAACATTCGATTTTTGAGGAACATTTAGTTTAATAACTTCGTCTGTTGTTTTTAGGCTGAAAGAACTTGAATAGTTGTTGCTTGTATTACTCCAAGTTACATTTCCAGCTCCTATGAAAGAATTTAAGGTTTCATTTACAAGATTAGTTCCTTTTATATAAAAGTCCAAGTTACAGCTTCCAGCATTAACAGTTATGTTATACTCATTATTTTCATTTCCTGGAGCAGACTTTTGCTCTGTACTGGGATTCAACAAGCCAAATTTTATTGAAGACCAGGATAAGCTAAAATCCTCTGTACAAGAAACTATAGAGACTGTTACATTATCTGTATGATTTCTCTGCAACTCGGGATAGGATGAATTAAATAAAACACCGATTTTCCAATAGCTGTTGGTATCGCCTG
>Ga0315289_10016910_pt1 | contig 10030 bp, 10 predicted proteins | sample YL17G11_40_MG_FD_203452 | JGI IMG/M metagenome (GOLD analysis project Ga0315289, IMG submission 203452) | Sediment microbial communities from Yellowstone Lake, YNP, Wyoming, USA - YL17G11_40 | ecosystem: Environmental > Aquatic > Freshwater > Lake > Sediment | place: USA: Wyoming | collected...
GATTTAGTTTCTAGAATGGTTTCTGGAATGGAATGTCCAAAATGCAAAGAAAGCGAAAAAAGTGGATATTTATATTTAGTTGGCATAGATTTTGAAGATAAAAAGGCATTTTTAAGATGTAATGTTTGTGAAGTTAAATATTCTGCAGATTTAGTTTTGAAACCAAAAGTTGTTCAAGCAACTGAAATTCTAGAAGATGAAATTATAGCAGATGTTGAAGATTTAGAAAAATTTGAAGTTGAGTTAATTTCTACTGTTGAAGATGAAATAGAAGAAGAGGCTGCGAGATTAACATATGAACAGAAACAAGCACTTCCTGATAGTGATTTTGCTGTTATTGTTGTTGTTAAAAAGAAAAAGGGAGAAGGAACACGCAAAATTAGAATGTTTCCTATCAATGATGCAGCTCATGTTAGAAATGCTTTAGCTAGATTAGGTCAACCAAAACCTAAAGCTACTTTAAAATCTCTAAGCGTAAAAATAGATGATGTTTATACAAAGGTTTTAAAGAAGGCAAAAGATTTGGGTCTTGATGATTTATTAAGGAGAAATGAAGACCTATGTAAAAGATTAGGAATAGGAGTTCCTAAAGCCAAAGCAAGTGAAAATCCAGGGAAAGGAGAAAATAAATCAGTGGATGAAAAAACTAAAGAAGAATTAGCTGAAAAATCCAGTTTACCTGAAAATAAAGATAAAGAAATAAAGGAAGAAACTAAAATTGAAGATAAGAAACCTGAAGAAGAAGTTAAAGATATAAAAATTAAGGAGTTAGAGACTAAAATAGCTGCTCTTGAAAAAACTATTGAGGAAAATAAAGTTGATATTGAAAAAATTAAAACTGATACTATTAAAGTGTTTAAATTAAGGGAAGAATTTGGAGATTATGCTAAAGATATAAAAGATGAAGAATTATTAGATGAAAAAAAGCTTGGAGAACTAAAGGTTAAAAAAGAAAATGATGAGTTAAAGGCTGAAGTTGAAAAGTTGAATAAAAAACTTGAAAAAGCTAATATTAAAGAGGATGAAGAAACAGGTCATACAGAAATTGTTGAGGCTATTTCTGAAGAAACAAAAAAGATAGACAAATCTGCCTATGGCAAGTCCAGATAATAGGACAGAAAATTAAACAAAGGAGGAAAAAAGATAATGGATAGACTTGAAAAAGCTGCAAGGGAAGGTAACTTTACTGAAGTTGCTAAAATAGTAGGTGAACCTTTAGACCCTCTTAAACCTTATCCTGAAGTTGTTGCTTTAATTTGTGATGTTGATACTACAGGAGTAGGTGTAGACCTTTTTAGTTTTGATGTTGATGAAGATGTTAAAGAGGTTTATATTTTAGCGAATAATGCTGCTACTATTACATCTGTGCAAGTAACACCAGCAAGTCCAAATACAGTGCCTTTTAATGATATAGCTTCTAGAGAATATCGTTTTCATCTTTATGATTTATATAGGGCTAAATATGATGTAGTTGGTAAAAAGAAAAATGCTATTACTCGTTCTATGGATGCTAAAGAAATTAAGATGACATTGGATGTTGCACTTACTGCGGTTCCTGGAGCAAATGCTCACAATGGTGCTGCTGATGCAAAGTTTAAGTATCCTGATTTAATTGACATGATTGAAGACATTATGGATTATGGGGATAAGTTTGTATTAGTAGCTGGAGCTAGCGTTTGGAAAGACATGATTCTTTGGGATTATGATGAAAATAAATATCGTAGTCTTAAAGAAGCTCTTGAAGATTTAGGTATTGAGAGAGTTAGAGTTAGTGGAACGGTAAAAACTGATGGTGGTTCAGCTGAAGCACTTTTAAGTAAAGATAAGGTTCTTTTAGTGGCTCTTAATAGTATCACTGGAAAACCAGTTAAGTTCTCTAGAAGAGAATTACCTGGTGATTTTGAAGGTGTTAAAGAAGAGAAGGATGCTACGAAACAAAGAGTAGTAATTATTTCTCCTGCTATTATGAATGTTGGTTCTGATAGATTACCTTCAGTTGGTGCTGTTGGTTTGGAATCTATAGCTATTGTTGCTACTAATTCTAAATGTTTAAGTTCATTTACAAAGACATATACACCTTAAAGTTTAATATAAAGGGATGGGAGCTTTATGCTCCCTCCCTTCCAAGAAAACTAAACGAGGAAAAATGAAAGTTCGAAGATTAAAAAATAAAGATTTTTTAGATGTATATTCATTAATACAAAGTTGTAGAGATTTCTCTAATTTCTATATTACAAAAGATAATGTTCGTTCTCAAATTAAAAACTATAATGTAGTGAAAAAAATAATTAATGATTGCACTAAATGGAATGAAATTTTATATGGATATTTTCAAGATGGTGAATTAACAGCAATAGCACTTATTATTGGTTTTAGAGAAAAGACAAGAAAATATATAAAAATATTAAGTAAAGAAGAAAATTTTAAAATTTTGGATGATTTAATTAGGGTTTTGTTTTGGAATCATGGAATGGAAACATATATTAAAGTTAAAAAAGATAGTAAAATTTTAGTTGCCGTTTTGAAGAAAAATAAATTTGAATTTCTTGGAGATAGAGGAAGAGAAGTTCTTTTGAAACGAAACAAATATGAAATAAAAAGATTGGACAGGGAAAACGATGGAAGAGATAATTATATTGATAAGAGCAATAATTCAAGACCTAGAGGCGAAAGGTAAAGACTTTTTTACTTACGACAATGAAACTACTTTTACTTTGACTGAAGCTAATCTTATTTTAGGGTCTATAAAAGTATATGTTAATGGTGTAAGTATTACTGGTTTTTTAGTTGATTATGATACTTGCAAAGTTAAGATTACAACTTCTCTAGTTGTTGGAGATAGCATAGAAATTTATTATTCTTATTATTCTCAATATTCTGATACAGAACTTGAAAAATATATTTATGCTACTTTAGCTTATTTATCAGTAAATCAGGTTTGTGCTAATGATTTTAAAATAAAAGATAGTGAGTTGTATCCAAATCCTTCTTTAAGGGAAAGAAGACTTATTGCATTAATGACTTCTGTTTTAACTGAACCAAATTTAAGGTCTTATAGAACGCCTGATTTTAGTTTTGTTTTTAATGAAGATGAAACTAAAGAACAGAAAATAAGAAAACTTATTCGCTTATATAAAAGCAAAAGTGGAATATTTGATACACTATAATGAATAACGGAGCAGAATAATGTATAAAAATTCTTATCATACAGAAGAATCTAAAAGAAAAATGCGAGAAAATCATGCAGATTTTTCTAAAGAGAAACATCCTCGTTATAAATATATTCCTAAAAAACAACTTTATGACTTATATTGGCGTAAAGAATTATCTATTAATAAAATAAGCAAAAAATTGAGATATAGTGAAAAAGCTATAAGAAATAGATTAATAGAATATAATATTTCAAGAAGAACTTTAAGTAAAGCACTAAGAGGAAAACATTGCTCACCAAAAACAGAATTTAAAAAAGGACAACATATAGGAAAAGACAGTTTTAATTTTGGTAAACCTCCTAAACCAAAATGGGGGATTTATAAAGGTATTAATATGAGAAGTTCTTGGGAAATCAAATATGCTAAATATCTTGATAGAAATAATATTAATTGGCAATATGAGTCAAAAACTTTTGATTTGGGTAACACTACTTATACTCCAGATTTTAAATTATCAGATAATGTATATGTAGAAATTAAAGGTTATATGAGTGAAGAAATTTATTTAAAAATTAAGAATTTTTTAAAACAATATCCAAATATAAAATTACAAATTTTGATGCAAAAAGATTTAAAAAAATTGGGAATTTTATAAGGAGAAAAAAGTGTATAAGGATTTAAGTGCTATATATAGAGGAGACGACAGAACAATTCACCTTCATGTAGTAAATGCTATAACTGGAGATGATATAAACATAACTGGGTGGAAAGTTTATTTTACAATTAAAGAAAATAAAGATGATAGTGATGAAGATGCAAAAATTAGAAAAGATATAACAACTCACACCCATCCAACCGAAGGAAAAACTGATATATTATTAACTCATGAAGATACTTACATTTTAACTCCAGGCACTAACTTTTATGATATTCAAATTAAAAAAGTGGATGGCACAATACAAACTTTTGTTTCTGGCGAAATAGATGTTTTAGAGGATATTACAAGAAGGGCAGATTAAAATGGCAGACGAAGAAATTAAAATACTTGTAGAAGAAGAATTAGAACCTGTCAATATCCTAATAGAAGAATTAGGTCATGGAGTTACTGCATCTATTTTTGACCACAAAGATGTAGAAAAAATAGGAAGTTTACAAGAAAGTCAATCTCTAGTATATGACCCAACTAAACAAAAATTTGTAAATAAATTAATTTCTGGAGTTTTGGTTCTCGATGAGGAATATGAATGTTTTATAGTTCCTTAATAGATAGCATAAATTTACAAACAGATAAAACAGATATATCTGATAAATCTCGCGAGAAGGAGGAAAACTAGACTATGGCTAATTATAGAGTCAATATAAAGGATAAATTTTTTGCTCAAGAACCTGTTGCAGATAGAGTAACTGTTCCTGCTGGTGGTGAACCCAAAGGTCGTCGTTATTTGGTAATTTCGCCAGCTACTGGAGCTTTTGAAGGTAAAGAAAACCAGATAGCTTATTATGATGGTGCTAGTTGGCAATTTATTGTTCCAGGTGAAGGTTATTTAGTTTGGGTAAAAGATGAGGATAAATATTATTATTATAGTGGTGCTGCATGGGCACAGTTAGACACACAAGGTGAAACTGGTCCAACAGGTCCACAAGGTTCTACTGGACCGACAGGTCCACAGGGAACTACTGGTCCTACTGGACCACAAGGCACAACTGGACCAACAGGTCCACTTGGTCCTACAGGTCCAACTGGTCCTATTGGAACAACTGGTCCAACAGGTCCAATTGGAACAACAGGTCCTACTGGACCACAAGGTGATGTTGGAGATACAGGAGCAACTGGTCCTACTGGACCACAAGGCACAACTGGTCCTACTGGACCAATTGGTCCTACTGGAGCTACGGGTCCTACTGGTCCACAGGGAACTACGGGTCCTACTGGTCCTATCGGACCAACAGGAGCAACTGGTCCTACTGGACCTTCTGGTCCTGATGCAGTTTATGATGAAGAGTATGAATGTTTAGTCATTTCAGCTACTTAATTTTAGTTGATAATTGAAATAACAAGGGTAGGGAGTTTAGGTTTCTCTAAACTTCCTATCCGCCAAAGTATATAATAAAGTAAGGAGGAAATAATGGAAAAAGTATGGTTAGCAGCAAATGAATGGGAAAGAAGTTGGTGGGGGGATTGTTCTAATACTATTGGAGAAGAAATTAAACAATATTATTATGCTTCTTTAATAGGTATAGACAAATATAAAATAGCTGGTGGTAAAGGAACTTTCCAATTTGATTTAGAAGGCAAATCAATTTTAGATATAGGTGGTGGTCCAATATCATTACTCTTAAAATGCATTAATTTTGAAAAAGCAGTTGTAATAGACCCTTGTAATTTTCCCAAATGGGTAGAAGAAAGATATAAAACTCATAATATTGAGTTTATAAACAAAAAAGCTGAAGATATGGAATTGACAGGATTTGATGAAGTTTGGATTTATAATTGTTTACAACATACTGAAGACCCAGAAAAAATAATTAAAAATGCTTTAAAAGCTGGAAAAGTAATAAGAATATTTGAGTGGATAAATACAGGAACTAATGAAGGTCATATTCAAAATCTAACTAAAGAGTTTTTAGATAAATATTTTAGTGGTAGAGTAGAAAAATTAAATAGGCATGGATGTTTTGGAGATGCTTATATAGCTACTTTAGATTATACTAAACAAATAATAATACCTCAAAAATTTGAGAGAATTAAAAAGAAAAGATTTCATCTATTGGGAGTTGCCCATTTAGCGACAAATAAAAAAGAAGCAATAGCATGTGCTTATTCTCAAAAAGTTTTAAAAATGGCTCAAATGTTAAAATCTTTGGGGCATACAGTATATTTTTATGGAGTTGAAGGTTCTACAGTAGAATGTGATGAGTTTATTCCAGTTGTAGATAAGGCTACTTTAATAAAGGTTTATGGAGATTATGATTACCAGACTAAATTATATAAATTTGACTCCGAGGATTTAGTTTATCAGACATTTAGTAAAAATGCTATTAGAGAAATAAATAAAAGAAAACAAGAAAGAGATTATTTGCTTATTAGCATGGGCACATGGCAACAACCAATAGCTGATGCAGTAAATATATCATTAACAGTTGAGATGGGAATAGGTTATAGAGGAATTTTTGCTAAATATAAAGTTTTTGAAAGTTATGCTTGGATGCATAATGTTTATGGATGGGTAAGACAACCTGATGGGCTATTTTATGATTGTGTTATCCCAAATTATTTTGACCCAAAAGATTTTGAATATAAAGAAAATAAAAAAGATTATTTTCTATTTTTAGGAAGATTGGTTCACAGAAAAGGGGTAATGATAGCTAAACAGGTTGTAGAAGCAATCGATGGTAAATTACTTTTAGCAGGACAAAAGGGAGAAGGTGGAGATTTAGTTGATATAGATTCTCCTAATTTAGAATATGTTGGTTTTGCTGATTTAGAAAAAAGAAGAAAATTATTATCTGAAGCAAAAGCATTGTTTTGTCCCACAATATATATAGAACCATTTGGAGGAGTTATAATTGAAGCTGCATTTTCAGGAACACCTGTTATTACTACCGATTGGGGAACTTTTAGTGAAAATGTTATACAAGGTAAAACAGGATATAGATGTAAAACTTTTGAACAATTTATTTGGGCTGCAAAAAATATAGATAAAATAAAACCAAAAGATTGTTATGATTTCGCTATGAATAATTATACTCTTGAAAGAGTTGCAAAAATGTATGAAGAGTATTTTTGCCAATTAGAGTCAATGTTTGGTAAGGGTTGGTATGAGTTAAATCCAGAAAGAGAACAATTAGATTGGCTTAAAAAATATATATAAGGAATATAAACTATGGCAAACTATTTAGTAGAAGAAAGAAGTCATTCGTCTTGGCAATTTCCAGTTTTAGATAAAGACTTAATTACTTCTCCAGATTCTCCTTCTAAAGGCAAGAGGTATATTATTGCAGGAACTGGTGGAGGATGGTCTGGTGGAACTATAAATGATATTGCAATATATAATGGTGCTACTTGGAACTTTCACACTCCCACAGAAGGATGGATGGTTTATATAAAGGATGAGGATAAAATATATAGATTTAATGGTTCAAATTGGGTTGCATATAAGACAGGAATTATTGGAATTACAATTGATGGTGGAGAAGATGTTATTGCAACAGGATATAAAGGATTTATTAGAGTTCCTTGGGATTGCACAATAACAAAAGTAACCTTATTAGGAGATAAAGTAGGTTCTATAATCATAGATATTTGGAAATGTTCATTTTCAAATTATGATGGAGGTTCTACACATCCAGTTAATGCAGATAGTATAACTGCTTCTGCTCCTCCAACAATTTCTAGTGCAACAAAATCGGAAGATTCTACTTTAGTTGGATGGACAAAAAGTATTTCTGCAGGAGAAATAATAGCATTTAATGTAGATAGTTGTAGCACTATTGAAAATGTAGTTTTAGAATTAGAGGTTACTAAAGTATAATGGGCAAAACTTATAATATAGGTGAAAATAATGGTATGTATGGTAAGAGACCCATGAATTATTTAGGTTATATTATTTCTAAAAAGAGTTTATATAATATGTATAGGATTAAAAGATTAACAATTAAACAGATAGCCAATGAAGTAAAATGTAGTTATAATGCAATAAGATATAGATTAATTGAATTTAATATTCCTATCAGAACTTTTAGTGAGGCTTTTAAAGGATTAAAAAAATCTATAAAACATAGGAAAGCAATAAGTCAAAGTAATAAAGGAAAACATAATAATAAAGGCAAATTAAATCCTAATTATGGTAAGAAACATCCTGGATTAAATAAAGGTATTAAATTTACAGATAATCGTAGAAAAAATATGAGTTTAGCCAAAAAAGGGAAGTATAATGGAAAAAATAATCCTCATTTTGGTAAACCTATTAGACCTAATTGGGGCATTTATAAAGGTATAAATATGAGAAGTTCTTGGGAAGTATTATTTGCCCAATTTTTAGATTTATCTGGAATTAAATACTTATATGAACCTAAAACTTTTGATTTAGGCTATACTACTTATACTCCAGATTTTTATTTACCAGAGTTAGATTTCTATATAGAAATAAAAGGATATTTTCCAATTAAAACCAAAAAAAAGTTAGAATTATTTAAAAAATTATATCCAAATATAAATTTTAGTATTTTACAAGGGAAAGAGTTATCTAAATTAGGGATTCTTATAGAAGAGAGGTTTATAAAGTGAAAATTCTATATACGGACCTCATGGAATATTCTACAGACCTATTAGCACAAGCAGCTTGGGTGTCAAATGCACCAACTGGTTTAGAACTAGACTACATGGAATATGCTAATGATGGAGCAGCACAGGCTGCTTATATAAGTAGTGATATTGGTGGACTTCCAAGTGGAGAATATTCTTCAGATTCTTATACTAAATTATTATTACATCTTAATAATAATGTAACTGATTCTGGAAATACGGGACATACTGTAACTAATAATGGTGTAACTTTTAGTGATAGTGTAAAGAAATTTGGTTCTCATTCTGCTTTATTTGACACCAATACAGATTATTTATCTATTCCAGATAGTAGCGATTGGGATATGGGGACAGATGATTTAACTATTGATTTTTGGATTTATTTTAATTCATTAACAGGAGAACAATTTTTTGTTGACCAGAGACAAAGTGGTAGTAATACCTGGTATTTTAAAAAAGAAAGTAGCAATGATTTATATTTTTCTTGTGATGGTGGTGGTGGAGGTGTTTTTTATTTTCTTCGTTCTTGGTCTCCTTTAACAGGACAATGGTATCATTTAGCACTTGTTAGAAACGGTGCTGATATGAAAATGTATGTGAATGGGGTTCAATTAGGTGCAACTTATAATGTAGGAAGTAATAGTTTTGGAAGTTTTAGTGCCCCTTTAATCATCGGCAATGAATTAGCTGGGGGAACTTGTGCAGTTAATGGTTATATGGATGAAGTTAGAATTAGCAAAGGTATAGCTCGTTGGACTTCTAATTTTGATGCCCTAATACTTCAATGTTATTCCGAAGCAACATTAAAAACCCAAGGTTCATATTCTTTAAAAGCAATAGCAAAACAAACAGACTCATTAAATGATACTTTAACCAAATCAGGATTATCTTTAGATTTATCGGATAAAAATACATTAAACTTAGATGTTAGGGCAAGTAGAACAGGAAGTAATTTACAAGTGCAATTGAAAGAAGAAGCAGATACCTATACTAAATTACTATTACATTGTAATGGTCCAGATGGAAGTAAAGAAATAATAGATTCAGGAAATACAGGACATATAGTTCAACAAAATGGTGGAGCGACTTTATCTACTTCTCAAAAGGAATTTGGTTCATCTTCTGTCTATTTTGATGGGACAGGTGATTATTTAAGTATTCCTGATTCAGATGATTGGGTTTTCGGAACAGGTAATTTTACTATTGATTTTTGGATAAAAATAAATTCTTATATAGGCACTGATACTATATTTTATCAATGCACTGATGCTAGTAATCGTATATTCTGTAAGTATAGTGATGCTGAAATTTCCTTTGCATTTAATAATGGTGGTAGTTCTTTCCAAATACAAGTAGCATCAATAATGACTACTGGAACATGGATGCACATAGCTATTGTAAGAAATGGAAATACTTTTACGATATATAAAAATGGAACTTCGGTTGGTTCTGATACAAGTTCTCTTGAAATTCCTAATTTTACTGGAATATTTAGTATTGGAGCACGATATATCAGTTCGGCAGATTGGTTTATGAATGGTTGGATAGACGAATTTAGAATTTCTAAAGGCAT
>Ga0315289_10016911_pt1 | contig 10030 bp, 12 predicted proteins | sample YL17G11_40_MG_FD_203452 | JGI IMG/M metagenome (GOLD analysis project Ga0315289, IMG submission 203452) | Sediment microbial communities from Yellowstone Lake, YNP, Wyoming, USA - YL17G11_40 | ecosystem: Environmental > Aquatic > Freshwater > Lake > Sediment | place: USA: Wyoming | collected...
TCAACGATATTGAGACAGCTACGGGTGGGGGTAAGACAGTTTATGAGCTGATCCAATACGACCCCCAGCATTGGCATAGCCGCAGTGGTTACTGGAACAGCTACATATTAGTCTCGCCAGCGCTTCCATCTGTATAAGTCCACCCTTCTCTGCTTCTTGCCGTCACCGTAATTTCATTTTAGTTTTGTACGTCATATATGCTAGTGTAGCTATGAGCTAATGTCAATATGATAGGTAGCTATTATTGACAAATCGCACGTTATGAAATCAATTGACCATATTGATGAGCAATTAATACAGCTATTAGAGGGAAATACTCAACAAAACAGTGAAGCTCTTGCCAGGCAACTAAATGTGAGTTCAGCCACGGTCAGGCGGAGCTTCTGGGGCTGCGCTGGAGGGATATTGACCTCGACCTGGCTGCGCTTTCGGTAAACCAGGTGCTTTACAAGAGGCGCGGCGTGCGCATATTTAAGGAGCCTAAAAGCGAGCACAGCCGGAGAAGGCTGGACCTCTCGCCTTCACTGGCGCTTTACCTGCGAACACACAGGGCACAGAAGGAAGCGGAACGCACCATACTAGGAAAAGCGTTAACGGACGATGACCTGGTGTTCAGCCGGATTGACGGGACGGCGGTGGATCCGGGGACGCTGACGCACCATTTCGCTGATATGGTGAGGAAGTTAGGGTTCTCGAGGGTTCGGTTCCACGATCTCAGGCACTCGTTCGCCAGCCTGATGCTGCTTGCTAATGTGCATCCGAAGATAGTGAGCGAGATGCTAGGACACTCAAGCGTGGCGTTTACCCTGGACACTTACAGCCACGTAATCGGGGGCTTGCAACAGGCAGCCATGAGACGCCTGGACGAAATGCTGCAACCGGAGCTGCAAAAGGATAAAGGCGTTAGCAAAGCGTTAGCAAAAGAGGACGATTTAGATACAGCCAGCGGTCAGAGTCGAACTGACGACCGACGGTTTACGAAAGACGAGCCCATCATACCACATGATGACTCCAGATAGGAAATGGTGTTTTTCGGTCTAAAAGACATGGGTGGTTTTGTATCTAGCGTGGCGTCTGGTGGTCGGCGATGTCGAGAAGTATGTTAGCAAAATGTTAGCAAAAAATGGTGGCTATTCTCTTAAACGAAACGCTATGTTGTTACCTTCAGCCTGTTCTTGGTCGAATTGCCGAGACACTTTAGAAAGGCTATGAAGCCTAGTTATTGTAAAGCTATGCGCTATGAACAGACCTGGGACGAAAGAGGAATTCTGCACATATAGAGAGTAGTTTGAAGGTTATAATTCTATGTCACTATTCACTTCGTTTCCCCAACAATCCCAACCTTCTATTTTCCTACGGGAGAATAGTTCTATACGAGGCAGGTCTCCAGACCAAGCAACAATCCATTGCCTGACATCGTCTGGTTTTGCGCTATGACTACCACCAAACCATCTGGGATTCACTAAATGAAACATGTTTCTAGTTATTTTGTTCCGTGTTTTCAATTTACCCCTTGTACCAAAAATAATGTGTTCCGTGCAACTCCTGAAATAATAGCCCATGCCCATTTCTGGTGAGCCGTCCGAATAAGTCTTAACCCAAGTTATGAGTGTCTTGTAATCAAACCCCCAAGCTTTACAGACCTCCAATCCTTCTGACAGAAAAGGATTTGTTACCCATAAATATAAATGTGCCGTATCACTCACGATGTCCTTGATAGGTAATGATTTTATCTCCTCAACAGTCATTGTCTTGTAAGTGTGTTCATTACTTCCATTCCCCCAGCTCTCTTTATAGCGCCACGGCGGATCAGCATATACTATCTGGTATTTATTTATCATGCACCTACAAAACCTACTACTATCGAATATGACCCTTTTACTTATGACTAGACCTTTGATTCTTTATGAACGAACCTAACTTCATACAGCAGTGTTTCTAGGCTGCTGGTCGAAGTGGATCTCCATCATGAGCGCGAACAATATCTCCGTGGAGTAATATTATGCTTAAACAAGCTAATAAGCGGGCCAGCTTGTCTCCCTAAGATAATACATTCCTAGAGAGGTTCGCACAAAGCGTTTGTCGCGCATCAGTATTGAACGAATCGTGGCAGCCACATCTTTTGAAAGGAAATCATTTCTTTCCTTCTCAACTACGTCTACTAGTTCTTTCCAGTTCACCGGTGTCTTCTTACTAGCCATGTGGCTTGCCATTATTGTACTTACCGATCGTACGCTTACGCCAACATTCCTGTTACGTGGCATTATTGCCTCCTTTACGACGATTTTCGTGGCTCTTTGCTGTTTTCTCTCGTTACTAGACTATACACTGGCAGCTACCACCAGAAATTATACGTTCATTGATTGCGTTAGCAAGATGTAGTTGCTGATCCTTAAGCCCAATATTGTAACAAGTTTTTAATCGCTTCCTTAAAAAGTTCTGGAGCTCTAATACCTAGGATTAAGTCACCATTTTCGTTCAGCAAAAACCCCACCTCTATTTCAATAATTCTCTTTTCTTTACTACCATATAGGACAACAGTGCGTATTATATCGAACTCTGGGTAGTATTTTTTGATATACCTGGTTTCAATCTCATCAAAATTTGCAAGTTCCCTAATTCCATCTTGCCGGAAGCAGTATTGTTTCCCTTCTATATTGATTATTTTACTTCTTCCAAAATCGATGAGGATTAAGTCCGGAATATTAATTATCTTACTTTTATCACCTGCTTTGTATGCTGCCCTATCTGAATATTTTTCAATCTGTAATGGTGTCCCATCTTTTGTAAAGAAATACCCCTTTTCACAACCAGCATGATTTTCAAATATTGAATAACCTTCAGTAAAATTCTCAACAACAATATGAATAAAAATTGTGCCCAGCTTTTCCCCTGCCAATTCATAAGCCCAGTATGCGCCGGTATGTGTTGATTCTGGCACAGTCAAGCCGTCTAATTCAATATTTAGGAAGTTTGCTATCCTGATAAACTTATTATTCCTTCCAAGATGCCTCTGTTCCAGACCATGCTGAGTAACTATGATTCTACCAGTCCAGCCAAGCCTCCTTATTGCTGCACTTATTATACTCAACTGACCAATACTCGGGTCATGAGACAAGCTGTCAGACTTTATCAACCTACCGGAAATCCTAATGACGTTATTTGATTTTGTAATCAGTATAGGCACATTCCCTGTTGGTGGTCTGTGCATATTGCTCTTGAATTCAATTACTTCATCTACTGATGAAAAAGGTTTAAATATTTTTTCATCTAGCTGTTTCCCTATAAATTCCACTCCAACTGTTAGAAGCAATCTAGTGCCGAAGACGTTTGTTGCAGTAGGTACCTTTTTTGGAGTTATTTGAAAATTGTACAGCATAATCTTCTTTATATCAGGATAATGCTGATTTATATATACAAATTTAGATGAACGCTGGCCTACCCCGGTGTTGCGGCTTTCACTATCATCAGTTTTTGTCTCTTCAATAGCATAAATCGGTATATCACTTGTATTAGGTTGCTCGTTCTGATAAAAAACCAGAAAATCTACGCAGCTTGAGGGTCCGCTTATGGACTTTATGTATATGTTATCCACGCGATTACATTCAAATCCAGCCACCTTATACAAGAAAGAGAACTTACCATTCTCTAAGACTGGGAGGATCCTGAGCGCACTTAAGAAACACGCAAATTGCCTATCCCTAGCAAATTTCAAGAGCACCTCTTTTATAACCTCTTTCTTAGGCCTCTCTTCAGTAAGAATCCACAGATTCTTCTTTTCCATGATATTTACTCTCTATTTCTCTTTACGGAATACTAAAATGTATTGATGGAATTGGTTTGCAACAAATGCATGAGGGTAACCAAACGGATATAGCTTCTGCGTCGCATCATACCAGATCTTATAACCCCTAAAAGTCAGACTCGGAATCTCCAGTAATTTTTCTGTAACTATAGCATGTAACATATTGTGTGACTTTCCATTTGGTTGCAGGTCTTTAATAAAAACTGCTATATAACCTTTTACTTTCAGGTATTTGGAAGCCTTGCATATAATATCTTTTAAAGACTCAAGGAAATCTTCCTGATTCATGTTACCCAAATCTAACTCATTTTCAGTGAAAGGAGTAGCTTCAGCAAGGCCGGTTTTCTTTTTCCTCTCTCCTGTTCTCTTGCGACTCAGCATTTCGCCATAAGGCGGATCTGTTAATATGAAGTCAACTGTAGTATCTAAATCGAGCAATTTTTCAATATTCGCAGAATCACCGACAATAGCAGTTTGCTTCTCGAAACCCAACTCAGCGCATACTTGTTCATAGGTATCTATATAATCTTTAGATATGTCTATACCTATGCCTTTTCTGCCTGACAAAGAGCAAGCCAATAGGCTACTCCCAACACCCATAAACGGATCAAGGACAACCTGACCTTCTTTTGTGAAGAAATCAACAAATTTTTTCATTAGTTGCGGTGGCTTGGGTGAAGGAATCTTTTTTCTCAAATGGTGTGCGAAACTGTCGGCACCTCCGGTCGAATAGTGTGTTACTTCCACTGAGTTCAGAAAATGAGTCCATTCAGCACCATTTAAATCATTTAGCTTATTAAGACTATCTAACGGCTTCATGTAGTATAACTTCTCTTTTACCCTGTTCTTTGATTCACCATTGCTATTACTCTTAAAACGCTGATAGTTTTGCTCCATTATTTCTGTTTTGCCATACTTATTAAACAAGGCTAAAATTTCTTTTTCAGGCATTATTCCTTCACTGTTGTAACTCAACACTAAATACTTAAATTTTTTCTTCTTAGCGATTTCTTCCATAGCTTTAAGTGCCGTATTTACATTGCAGAAGTCTGATTTTTGGTCGTTGTATTCCCGTAATCCTGTCACTCCTTTAATCCTAGGGTTATCCCATTTCGCGATTGTTTCCAGAATATGATAGTTCGGAGCATATTGCCTCTCATTATAAGGTGGATCAAGATACAAAATATCCACTTTCCCGATTTTATCTAAAAGGTCAATTCCATCTGTGTTAAAAACTTTGTGTGAAGCCTTACTTTCTATTATGACTGGAGCTCCAAGAGTCAATTTCTTGAATGCTCTTTTGTCCCATTCTTTTAAAAATGCTCCATAAGTTCCGCTAATATTCGAAACGAATGGCACAGCTTCAATAAGAGAACACAGTAGATAGAAATATTCCGGCTCGTTTATCAGGTCTTTCTGTTTCCATTCTTCAATTTTCTCCCTAATAGCATCAATCTTTTTTGCGTTTTCTCCTGTAAAATATTTTCTTATGTGCTTCTGATCCTTGGTCCCTTCGGGAGAATAGTTTGTGTAAATATACCCTTCTAAGCCTTCAATACTGTTCAAGTAGCTGACGATTGATTTAGCATTAAGGTTTTCATTCTCGAATAATGTAGTTTTTAGAGGTTTAATACCGAGATATTTTATGAGAATATTAAACTTTGGGTATTTATTCTGCTCTATATAGACCTTCTGTAATACATAGGAAAAATACAAAATGTCTGTAGATATAATTTTATATCCCAGTTTCTTAAAATGTTTACCTACACTTGCTGTCCCAGCGAAAAGGTCGCAGAAGATCTCACCCCTAATGTCTTTTTCTTTTATAAAGAATTCAATATAACCCAATAGATTTTCTTTACAGCCAATGAATCTCATATCTTATGCTCACATAGCTAGTAATATTTTATGCACATATGGCTGGCTACATCAGCTCAAGCCGCTTGCTAATGATTCTAACCCCTCTTTAACTCTTCTATCTTAGTCTTAAGTTCTATTACCTCAATTGGACAATCCTTCCAGTCATGCTCCCAGCATATAATAGCATCACAGTCCTTGGGATCATGACCATGCACCTTGAATTGGGAACTCTTGAACTCGAACTCGATCCAAATGTCTTCCCACCCCTTACGAATTTTTCGCCTTCCTTTTGCATCAGGAAAACCCGGCTGGATTGCTTCTATATTGATTCCAAGTTTGTCGTGAATCTTGCTAAAAAGAAAGATTACACCATTCTCATTAAGAGGCCCATATATGAGTCCCTCAAAGTTTATGGGGTCGCCTACAATTGACCTCTTCCTTTCATTAGCAGGAAGAGCCTTATCACTCTCCGCTTTGTTGATTTCATCCTCGATTACCTCAAGGCCCCATTCCCTAAGCCCGAATCTATTCTTAGCAAGTTGAGCGAAGACCGACTTCTCTTTCTTAGTCTTTATATCAGTATAGAGTTGTGCACCCATTGTAGCATCGGGTGTTTTACCAGCCGTTCTCAGCAAGCCTCTTTTTAAGGCAATGCGAGTGATGTCCTCGATTCGCAATGGGCGCTTTTCACTTAGAAGTACCTTGTATGCAACCTCCTTAAAGGTTGAAGGGCGAAACCCTGAAGTGCTAGCCATTGGAGATTGCGACCATTCCCTCAGTGCGAATTTTCCGCGGTTTACTTTGACGAACTTTGAGTCATTACCTTTTCTCTTTACATCAACGTAAAGTCGGGCACCCATCGTAGCAGAAGGCGTTTTTCCAGCTGTGGAAACGATCCCTTGTTTAAGAGCTACTGCTGTAATTTCGTTTGCATTTAATGGTTTCCCGACTTGTTTGAGAACTTGATAGGCTGCCTCACTGAAGGTCATATTCCTCACGGTCTGTCCTCCCTCATACTTGTTTTAAATAGGTGCGAATAATAAGCCTTCTTTTGGTGTAATTCTAGCACAAGCACAGATAGCAATAAACCCACATCTAGTAGCAACTAAATTCAAGATTTGACAATCCGTCATAGTGTGTGGGAAGTAGGCTTGGGGTTCAGTAATGAGCGTGGTGACGGATGCGCTCCCCCCGGCAGCCTATTCTAGCTTGAAGAGCGGCTGCTGCTCTGGCGGCACCGGCTTACCGTTGCGGCGACGCCGTTTTGAAGGCCAAAGGTCTGGCGTGTCGAGCGAAGCGAGCTGGTCAAAGGCTGTTCCGTGCCGAAAGGCGAAGGGAGTGACGGGGTGGGGAGTAATCTTTCTGGGGGTTGTGGGAGTGGCGGTAACAGCGGGTGGGCAAGATAGGCTTGAGTTGGCGCCGACAATTGTGGGTGGGCAAACATCGGGACACGGTTAGATTTTTAGCAGACTATTGACTTGGTTTGATGGATACGATTATTATTGGAGAGATGAACAAGCTGAACATATGGCTGCGCTGGGCGCTATGCGTTTTCGGCTTAGGATTGATGATAAGCCTGTCCACGATGGCATTATTGAAGGCTGCGATAGCCGGTTCGATCGTGTTACCGCCGGTGCTGTGGTGGGGAGTGATGGTGGGGCTTGTTTTGTCCTGGCTATGTCCAGTGGCTGGGATTGTTTTGGCTGTGCGAGGGCTGAGGGTGTTAGGTAAGGGGTAGGGTGGGGGATGGTGAACAATTCGATGGATTATGCAACCCATGTTATAGTAGTCCAGATATTTACAGCAATCGTATTAATTAGTTCACAATAGATTAGATAAGCCCCAGTTTTTTAGCTTCTTTAGTGATATCTTTTCCGGGAGATTTCTTTAAGAAATAATCATAGTCTTCATCTCTTTTTCGTTTAAGTAACCAAAGTGGAATAATACATCCCAAAAGGACAACATATGGAATAATGATTTCCACCTCAAAATTATTAATGCCATTAATTACTGGAATAATCCTTTGAATACAATGAAGAAGTATAACAATAACCGCAATGCCAATTCCCAAAGATGTTTGGATCTTTAAATAGGTAACCATTTTATTTGGTCTAGGTGAGATAAAATATGGATAAAGTAATTTTACATCCTTCACTGAGAGAAATAACTTTTCAATATTTATGATCATAGCTAAATTTCTATTAAACCAATATGACATATCAATAGTATGTGCTAAAAACCAAGCTGAAATAAGAATAATTAATGCCGTAGCAATATCTAGGGAAATAACATTATTTTGAATAAGAGCAAAGATGGCGAATGCGCTCACTAGTACCCCGATGGATTCCCAGATAAGATTTAGCCTGGTGTTTATGCTATTCCATAATTGATTATACAATTCAAGTAGTAATCTATTACGTAACTCGTCCTTTTCTTTCATTGAGTCCTCCCCCCTGCTATTTATCTATTTTCTTATCCCATGAACTAATAACATTAATGCAAGATCTTCTGAATGCCTCATAAGGTGCGTCTTTTGACCATTTCCTGCCATCAGCCTCATCAAGACGAGGTAGCCATCTGTTTTCCGCGTATGTAGCATCTCCATTTGTCCAAAACTTGTTATATCTTAATGCAATCATTTGGATAAAATTACCATCTACAGAAAATATATGGGAATATTTACTCATTATATCCCAAATTGACATTTGTCGATGGGGAGAACCACCCAATAAATGGACTGGCCATTTAGCAAATTCTTCTGGATTTACAGAAGTTGCGCCATATTTTGTAGGTACGGAGTATCCAAGAATTACTTCCTTATTGTTTATTTTCTTGGGTAATCTTCTAACCACAAACGGTATTTTTGGAATAATCACGACATAATCACAAAATTGACTGGCCTCTTCAGCCCAATTTAGCACCTCCCTGAGTTGGTCTAAGGATTGCAGGTCAAGTACAGTAGCGATTTTTGGCCTATACTTTCTGAGCTGAGCCATATATTGTCTTCGATTTGGATTCTTCCAATCCTGATCAGCAAAATAGATAGGATAGTGCGGTTTATCGCGCGGTATTCTGGCACCATATAAAAATCCGTTCTCAATTGCAATCTCTGCAAATCTTCGATTTCCGCCTCCGCAATAAATGATATTTGGTATATTCATTGTATTAAAGATAATCTCCAAATATATACCGTTTTTCCGGATTTAGTTGTTTGTTTTCCAATTTGGTGAAACCCTTTTTTCTCATACCAGCAATTTGCAGATAACTCAGATGGACAACGCGCAACAATGCTCTTTGCTCCAGATATTCTCCTAAGAGATTCTAGTATTTTTGAGCCAATACCACTACCTTGCTTTTCAGGTAACACAATTATTTCTCTTATGGTTATTTGACCATCTTTCCTTAAGTGCCAATGGCAAATGCCGCCATCAACTAATATTAATTCACCTCGTATCGAGCTCTCATATAGTGATTGAAAGAGCATTTTGAAAAGATCTCCTAATCATTAAATATAAGTGACACCCCCCTATAAGGGGAGATAATTATTATTATACTTCATGATTATAGAATTGACACAGGTAGGGACACTTAAATAGTTCGTATTTGAGCTAATCTAGCAAGGACAAAGAAAAGTATAGCAAGCATTAACAATGACCGCATCGAAGGATTTGACTTAGTACCTACATATGCAGCGGCGAATGCAATAATTCCAGCGATAAAGTCTGATATAAACATTGCCCCGACTAATCCCTTAGTAGTTATGAGCCACACAGAAAGCACTAATAATGCAAATAACCCAATGACAGCAAGAACTACAAATACTATAGGATAACGTTTCTCTGATGATTTTTTCATAATTCCCCCCCTTAGTCAATTATATTCCCCCAATGATTGAATTTGTCAATGGTTTAATTGACAGAGCGGGAAATAAATTTTTTGGAAAAACAATTCGAAGCTAAAATTGAAGGGAGGGGGGATTGTTAGTCCCCCTCCTCAAGATTGAATAGAGGTTCCTGGTGGAACAAGGCAGTTGATTTTTTGGACCTGCGCTTGGTGGGCCAAAGATCGGGGCGGTCAAGGAACATGGCGCCCTGGTAACGGCGCAAGTCCGGCGGGTTGGGCGGAAGTTCCTGGAATTTGACTACCTCGTCCTCGGTGAAATCAGCTTGTAAATTCATTATGCTCCTTTATATGAGGGATGCTTGTATAGGCTGGGCTTCTTCCTCATCTTCTTCCTCGACCTGCGGGCTTGTATCCAGCCTGCATTGCGCAGTCACGGTTTCCGGTTCGTTCCGCTTAATCTCGACCTTTATCATTCCATTCTCACGGAAACCATCGGCCTGTCTGTTGAAGTCGGCTATAATT
>Ga0315289_10016912_pt1 | contig 10030 bp, 7 predicted proteins | sample YL17G11_40_MG_FD_203452 | JGI IMG/M metagenome (GOLD analysis project Ga0315289, IMG submission 203452) | Sediment microbial communities from Yellowstone Lake, YNP, Wyoming, USA - YL17G11_40 | ecosystem: Environmental > Aquatic > Freshwater > Lake > Sediment | place: USA: Wyoming | collected...
AAGACGGGGAAACCGTTAAAGTTGCCTCGGCCCAGGGGGAGCTATTGATAACCGCTAAAGTCGGCAACACGCTACCAGTGGGTCTATTGTATATGCCGATATCTTTCCCCGATAGCCCGGTCTACGAGCTGTTTGATACCATTCTTGACCATCAGGCCAGAACACCAGCGCTGAAATCATGTGCCGTAAGGCTGGAAAGGACTGCCGATGACCGTTAAATCGAAGAAAGCACCCAAAGTGAACCTGAAACAGGTGGAGAAAATCATCGCCGGTTACCGGGGTCAAAAATGGGCGCTGATACCTCTGGTTCAGGAGATTCAGGAAAAGGTTGGCTATATTCCACCCGAGGTGATACCCGCCATCGCCGATGCGGTCGGACTGTTCCCCAGCCAGGTACAGGGGGTAGTAAGTTTTTACGCTCAGCTTTATACCGAGCCCCGGGGCAAAAACATCGTCAGGGTCTGCCGGGGTACCGCCTGTCATGTGCGCGGCGGCAAATCAATCCTAAAGCTGGTCAAACAGCACCTTGGCCTAAACGAAGGAGAAACCACCCCCGATATGGAATATACACTGGAAACGGTCGCCTGCATTGGCGTTTGCGCGCTGGCCCCGAACATCATGATTAATAAAGAAGCCCACGGTAATATGAATCCGAAAAAAGTAGCTCGATTGTTCAGCAGGAGCGAGAAGGAGTAGTATGGCGCCAAAGCGTACGGTATTCGTCTGCCGGGGCACCGGATGTGTCTCCGGAGGCGGTGATGCCATCTACGAAGCCCTGAAAGCAGAACTAATAAGACAGGGTGTGACCGGAGCCGGGATTGATTTCACCGGCTGCCACGGCTTCTGCCAGCAGGGACCTAATGTCGTGGTCGAACCCGATGGCATTTTCTATACCCACGTCGATGTGGAGGATACTGCCGATATCGTGTCATCGCACCTCCGGGACGGTAAACCGGTTGAGCGCCTATTCTACCATGACCCTGTGACCAATCAGGCGATACCGCACTATTCGGATATAAGGTTCTATCAGGGGCAGGAGCGTGTCGTCCTGCGTAACTGCGGGCACATTAATCCCGAGCGTATCAGCGACTATATCGTGCGGGGAGGATACCAGTCGCTCAAAAAAGTTATTTTCACGATGAAGCCGAAAGAGGTTATCGAGGAAATCAAGCGCTCCGGCCTGCGGGGGCGGGGAGGCGCTGGCTTCCCCACCGGTACAAAGTGGGAATTCTGCCACAACGCCCCCGGCGACCAGAAGTATATGATATGCAATGCCGATGAAGGCGACCCTGGTGCGTTCATGGACCGCTCCATTCTGGAAGCTGACCCGCATGCCATCCTGGAAGGGCTGGCGATTGCGGCCTATGCCATCGGCGCCAGCGAAGCTTATATCTACGTCCGCGCCGAGTACCCCCTGGCCGTGACCCGACTGCGCACAGCGCTCGGACAGGCGCAGGAGAAAAATTTTCTGGGAAATAGCATCCTCGGTACCAATTTTAATTTAACAGTACATATCAAGGAAGGCGCCGGCGCTTTCGTCTGCGGTGAGGAGACCGCGCTGATAGCCTCCATCGAGAGCCGACGGGGCATGCCCCGTCCCCGTCCACCCTTCCCGGCCAATTCCGGCCTGGACGGTAAACCCACCATTATCAATAATGTCAAGACCCTGGCCACTGTCCCGGTTATTATCGAAAAAGGCGCTGCCTGGTTTGCCAGCATCGGCACGGAGAAAAGCAAGGGCACCGCCGTGTTTGCCCTCACCGGTAAAATCGCCAACAGCGGACTGGTCGAGGTGCCAATGGGGACGCCGCTATCGCACATCGTCTATAAAGTTGGGGGAGGCATACCGCGTGAGCGGCGACTCAAGGCGGTACAGACCGGCGGCCCCTCGGGAGGCTGCATTCCCGCCCGTTTCATCGAATCACCCATCGAGTACGAAACACTGGCCAAGCTGGGCTCGATTATGGGCTCCGGCGGCATGGTAATTATGGACGAGGCTAACTGCATGGTTGAAATCGCCCGATACTTCCTGAGTTTTACGCAGGCGGAGTCCTGCGGTAAGTGTACGCCCTGCCGGCTGGGCACCCGGCAGATGCTGGAGATACTGACCCGAATTACCGAGGGCAGAGGGCGCGACGAGGATATAGATACCCTGCTTTCCATCGCTAAAACGGTCAAGGAGTGTTCGCTCTGCGGGCTGGGCCAGACGGCCCCGAATCCGGTTATATCCACCATAAACTACTTCCGCGACGAGTACGAGGCGCACATCAAAGAGAAGAGGTGCCCGGCCGCGGTCTGCGAAGCTCTGATGATATCCCCCTGCCAGCATACCTGTCCGGCAGGCATCAATATTCCCAAGTACGTGGCCCATATCGCTGCCAGCGAATACCGGGCAGCCATCGAGACCATCAGGGAACGTAATCCTTTCGCCGCCGTCTGCGGTCGCATCTGTAACCACCCCTGCGAAGGCAGGTGCCGCCGCGGTGAGCTTGACGACCCGGTAGCCATCAGGACACTGAAGCGCTTCGCAGCCGACTGGTACGTTGAACATGGCTCGGAGATGGGCGGGATTGAACCATTCCCGCAGACAAAGAAGCAAAAGGTGGCTGTGGTGGGAGCCGGGCCCACTGGCCTGGCCTGTGCCTATTTCCTGGCGCAGTCGGGCTACCCGGTCAAGGTATTTGAAGCCCTCCCCGTAGGCGGCGGCATGTTATCCGTGGCGATACCGGAGTTCCGCCTGCCGCAATCCTCCATCCAGCAGGATATCGATTACATTACACGGCGGGGAGTGGCGATACAATATAATACCCCGATTAACGTAAATTATACGGTGGAGGACCTGCGTAAGGACGGCTTTAATGCTGTCTTTATCGCCGCCGGCGCCCAGCGTAGCCAGCGTCTGGGCATTCCGGGGGAAGTGGAAGATATAGAAGGACTCTATTACGGGTTGAGATTCCTGCGGGATGTACGGCTGGGCCGCCGGGTAAAGGTCGGCAAACGGGTAGCTATTATCGGTGGTGGCAACGTAGCCCTCGATGCCGCCCGGACATCACTGCGCCTCGGTGCCGAGGAAACCAGCATCTACTATCGGCGTTCTCGCGATGAGATGCCGGTGTCAGACGTGGAGTACGATGATGCTGTAGCCGAGGGCGTCAGGATTAATTTTCTCGTCAGCCCGATAAGGGTAACCAGCGCCGACTGGAAGGTAACCAGCCTGCAATGCACCCGCATGAAGCTGGGAGAACCCGATGAAAGCGGCCGGCGGCGCCCCATCCCCATTACCGGCTCTGAGTTCACCACCGAAGCGGATACGGTCATTGCGGCGGTGGGGCAGGCCCCCGACCTTTCTTTCCTGCCTCCCGATAGTGCCCTGGAGCGTACCAGATGGGAGACACTGGTTGTCAACAGCAATTCCCTGGCTACCAACGTCGCCGGGGTTTTCGCCGGCGGCGACTTCGTTACCGGACCGGGTATGGTTGTCGATGCCATTGCCGCCGGGAGGAGGGGGGCCATCGCTATCGACAAGTACCTCAGGGCCGATGCTTCACGGGTGGAAATATACGAACGCAAGACCGGTGTTGCCGCCGCGGTCGGTACCCTGGAACTTGAGGAGACATGGGAGACAAAACCGAGGACAGGAGTGAAGACGCTGCCGCTGACCGAAAGAAGGTCCAGTTTTACAGAAATAGAACTCGGCTTTTCCGAGGATATTGCGATTCGAGAAGCGAAGCGGTGCCTGCGGTGTGACCTGGAGGCCTGAGAAACAAATGTCATTCTGAGTCTCGATGCAATCGGGACGAAGAATCCGTTTACTATCGGGAAGGATACGGATCCTTCGCTGCGCTCAGGATGACAATAACAAATAATCTTGGGAGAGGTTCGTTATGAAATCTATAACCAGGCAGAAATCAAAAGAAGAGATTCAACAGGGCCTCAAAGGTCTGGAGAGAGTCTTTATTATCGGCTGCGGTACCTGTACCACCATGACCAAGACCGGTGGTATCGACCAGGTTATCGAGATGAAGGGGCGTCTTCAGGAGATGGGCAAACGTGTCACCGGCTGGGCGGTTATCGCCACCGCCTGCGATGACATGACCGAGGCCGCGATGAAAGAAAATGAACAGTACATTCGCAGCGCCGATGGTATTCTTTCGATGAGCTGCGCTCTGGGAGTACACCGTATGAACCTCTATATAGGCAAACCGGTGATTCCGGCGGTGGACACCCTTTTTATCGGCGTGGAAGAAAGCCCCGGCTACTTCCGCGAGGCCTGCGCCCAGTGCGGCCAGTGTCTTCTGGGTGAAACGGCTGGTATCTGCCCCATCACCGCCTGTCACAAGGGTCTGGTCAACGGTCCCTGCGGCGGCACCAACAACGGCAAGTGCGAGGTGGATAAGGAAAAAGACTGCGCCTGGACACTTATCTATAACCGCCTGAAAGAGCAGAACAGGCTCGACCTGATGCGCCAGTATCATCCGCCTCGTAATCATCATATCGCGCTTAAACCGAGAGCCATTAAAATTCTTTGATGAGGCAAGGACAATGATATCACGTTTCCAAGAAGCTCTTGACTCCGATGGTCATAAGAGTTTTTTAAGGGGGTAAGGACAATGGTTTCACGCTTTAAAGAAACCCTTAACTCCGGCAAGTTTGTGATTACCAGCGAGGTTGCTCCGCCCAAAGGGACGAACCTGGAAAAGATGCTGCACCATATCGACCTTCTCAAGGACAGGGTGGATGCGATTAACGTCACCGACCACCAGAGCTCGGTAATGCGCTTTCCCTCTATAGGAGGCTGCCTGGCCATTAAAGAGCGGGGGGGCGAGCCCATTTTGCAAATGACCTGCCGCGACCGCAACCGAATGGCTCTGGAGGCTGACCTTCTCTTCGCTTACAGCCGGGGTATACGAAATGTCTTATGCCTTACCGGCGACGCCGTGCCGGTGGGCGACCATAAAGAGGCTAAAGGAGTCTTCGACCTTGATTCTCTGCAACTGCTAAAGGCAATCCGCCAGATGGCATCCGGCCAGGACCTGGGGGGCAATAAACTCGACGGGGCGGTAGAGTTCTGCATGGGAGCTATCGTCACCCCAGAGGCAAAGCCCATCGAGCCGCAGATGATTAAATTCGAAAAGAAGGTCGAGGCGGGTGCCGAGTTTTTCCAGACCCAGGCAATCTATGACCTGGAAAACTTCAGCAAGTTCATGCAATACGCCCGACGTTTAAATGCCAGGGTACTGGCCGGCATTGTCCTGCTGTCATCGGCCAGGATGGCTAAATACATGACGGAAAATGTTCCCGGCATCTTCGTTCCCCAGGACCTGATTGATGAGTTATCTAAGACCCCTAAAGAACAGATGCTAGCTAAAGGGATTGATATTGCCGGACGAACGATTGCTGCCCTGAAAAAGAACGCTATCTGTGATGGCGTCCACATTATGGCCATCGGCCGGGAGGAAGTGGTCCCCGATATCCTGGCCGCGGCTGGACTCTAGGCCGTTTTCAATGGATATGTTACTCTTTAGATTTTAAGCCTTCGCCCGCACCTGGTGCAGAGAATGCTATCGTCGGGAAAACCGGGCGGTATCTTCCATTTGGCGCCACAAGTGCAGTCGACGGTTCGATATTTGTTCAGGCGCAGCATCACATCCGAAACCTCGCGGGTTCGTGCCACCTTCTCAGAGGTCAACTCCACACCTCCCGGCTCAGCCAGCGAAGCAGACCTGACGCTTACGGCTCCCGCCCCGGCAATTGCCGCCGTCGAGAGAATACCCTTTCCCGAAGAATGAACCTGGCGGTAAGCCTTTTCATATTCGCTGAAAGAAGCGCCGCCCGCCATGGCCCGCAGGATACGCACCCTCTCCGAAATGGGCGGATGGGTACTGGTGAGGTCGGAGGCTTTTATTCCCTCTTTGTGCAAAGGATTAATAATGTACATGGGTGCCGTAGCCTGGTTGGCTGATTTCAATTGCTGGGTTGAGGCGCCAAGCTTTTCCAGGGCCGATGCCAGCCCTTCCGGATAGCGTGTATATAGAGCCGAGGAGGCATCCGCCAGATACTCCCTCTTTCGGGAAATGGCATAGTAAATAAGCTGGGCTAATATAGGCGCTAAAATCATCAGAATAAGACCGACCGCCAGAATAACTATCTGTACCATCCCGGCGCTATTGCCGCTACTTGAAGAACTCCTTCTTGAGCCGGCCATGCCGCCAAAGAGAAGAAAACGTGATGCATACCATGCCAGTATGACGATAGTACCGAGCATAACGCTACATATCGCCATGAGGAGGACATCCCGGTTTTTAACGTGCGAAATTTCGTGGCCAATAACCCCCTGCAATTCATCACGGTTGAGCTTCTGCAACAATCCCGAAGTAATAGCCACCGATGCTCTACTGGGGTCGCGGCCGGTAGCAAAAGCATTCAGTGCCGGGTCGTCAATGATGTAAACATCGGGCACTTTCTCCAGACCGGAGGCTATTTTCATCTCCTCAACAACATTGTAGAGACGAGGGTAGTCATCAGGGCCGATTTTTTTCGCCCGCGACAGGGAAAGTAAGATGCTGTCTCCCTGATAATAGGCAATCAGGCTCATGATTGCCCAGACAATGAAAGCAATAAGTAGTCCACCAATGCCGTTACCGATAAAGTATAGTCCCAGGAAATAGCCGAGCAACAGCAATAACACGGCTATGGCCGCGACAAGTGCTGCCGACCTTATTTGATTCGACTTTATCTGTTCCCACATGGTTTAATTACTTCTCGGTTTAGGTAAAACTGACCTTGGGAGCCTCTCTCTGCTCAGGTACAGTAACTTCAAAGAACTCACCCGCTTTGAAGCTGAACATACCGGCGATTATATTGGAAGGAAACATTTGTGTTTTGTTGTTATACTTCAGCGCCGAATCATTGTAAAACTGCCGCGAGAAGCTTATCTTATTTTCGGTTGATGTCAGCTCTTCCTGCAAAGCAAGGAAGTTCTGGTTGGCCTTTAATTCAGGATATGCCTCGGCGACAGCCAGTAGTCTACCCAGAGCCATGCTGAGTTCACCTTCGACTTTGCCTCTTTCGGCGGCGCCGGCTGAAGAAGCCTTCTGGGCGAGATTACGGGCGTTGGTTACCATTTCAAACGTTTCACGCTCGTGCTTAGCGTAACCCTTGACCGTCTCCACCAAATTTGGGATAAGGTCATGGCGCCTCTTAAGCTGAACGTCTATCTGCGCCCAGGCGTTTTTTAACTGATTACGCAGGCCCACCAGGCCATTGTAATTGCCGGCGAGGATGGCTAAAAAGATAACAACGATGGCAATAATAATCCAGACCCAAAACTGCATAGAACACCTCCTATTTTTATTTATTCAAACAGCGCAGTAAACAAAATTATTTATTAATGTCATTCTGAAAGAGTCCCGACTCAGTCGGGACGATTGAAGAATCCGTCCTTGAAGCGAATGGTTACGGATTCTTCGCCCTTCAGCGGAAGGGCTCAGAATGACAGTAAAACCTTTCAAATAATCTCATTTTATCCTGTTGCTTTTTATCTATTTTTATTTCTGAGACTTAAAAACTTCTCCAACGAAAGCCAAAACATCCTGATAAGCAGCTTTCCCCGGTGTTTTCCCCGCTAACTTCTTCAGCAGGTGATTAACCTCACCGCTATCAAACCAGATGCCATGCCCGCGGCGGCAGAAGTCAATCATTATTTCCCGCTCTTCATCAATATAGACCTTTTTCATTTTCCGGCGGCAAATGGGACATTTCCATTTCTTTTCCGATGAAACGGCTTCCGGGGCACTAATAATGTTATTCAAAAAACTCTGATAGTGCCCGAGACCAGCCGATTCCAGCAGCAACTCGAGCTCTCCTGAATCAAACCAGACGCCCCTGCAAGCGGGGCAATTATCAAGCTCGATATTATTAAACTCGACTATCAGCGTCTGGCTCCGACACACCGGGCATATCATGACATTACACCTTCAATTATAATTGTACGTTTATCCCATATTCCTGTCAAAAAACTCCATATGAGGTCGTTTAACAACCGCTCATGGTGAGACCTCGGCGTGAGCTCGGTCGAACGCATATCGAACCATAGTGACATGATTAACTCTGCCCTTCGACAAGCTCACTTCGTGGTGACTCAGTGGAACCAGGGCGAGCGGTAAATCTAAAATTTTTAGAATTGTTAAACGACCTCCAATAATATTTTTTCTATCTGGGAGGCGGTCCGCCGAACATCGGCATTTTATCCGGCGGCCAGAGCTCATCGGCGATATCTTTCAGGCCCAGTTCCAGCAGTTTCATCCGGCTCGGCCTGGTGGTAACACGGTCCCAATCAAGGCCGCCAAGGTTCCAGTAAGCCTGCGCCTCCATATCCGTCGAGACCCCGACGAGCGGCCCTTCCTTCTGAGGTGGTCGACCGATAATCCTGGGATGTACGAACCGCTGCAACGGATTATCACCTTCACGCAGGGTAAAGGCATGCCTTATGTTGGCAATCCTCTCACCGCACTTGAGCAGTTCTCCCATAGAGCGGTCCCACCCGGTGACTGCCTTTAAGAAACCAGCTATGTATTTCGGCGGATTGCCGGCCATGCCGCCATGCATGCAGAGCCCGGCGGCGCTGTTAACATACTGCATGAACTGGCTCGGTCCGAAGCCGGTAGTGTGGCGGCCCGGGGTAGCATCCATGTGGTACATGGCGGTAGTCATCCTTTCGCCGAAGAAACCGCTCTTGGGGTCGTGCATTCCCAGTTCCTGTCCCGCGATATGTACCGCGAATTTCTCAGCCCCCTTGCCGATTCTTTCCGCAGCCTTCTTTACACCATCAGCCAGAACGTCACCGAAGCCTTCCCGCTGCACCATCTTCTCCATCATAGCGACAAGGGCTTTGTGATTGCCCCAGGTAAGCTCGATGCCATCGGTATCCTTCCTGGTGATTATGCCGTTCTCGTAGCATTCCATGGCAAAGGCGATGATGCTGCCCGCCGAGATAGTATCCATGCCGCTGCTATTACAGATATGACTGGCCATAGCTATCGACTCGGCATTGGTATTGGCACAGTTCGCGCCGAAAGCGCCGATGGTCTCATATTCCAGTCGATGATTGCCGGCCGGATAATCATACTCGATTCCTTTTTTAAGGCTGCCCTTACAGGCCGCCGGGCAGTGCCAGCAGCCCTTTCTCTTATTAAGGTTGGCGATTATCTTATCCTTGTTAAGACCCGAGACATCGGGCAGGTCAATGATGCCAACGCCACCCCAGTTTTTCACGGGAGTGTCGCCGCTCTGGGCTGATGTATCGCCGTGCCCCCCGGTGCCATAAGTGCCAAAGCGTTCGATGAACATCTTGCCCTCGGCCAGGTGCTCTTTTCGCAGATTATTGGCTGCTTCGATATCGGCGATGGGGACCTTCATTTCGCCTTTAGCGACCACAGCCTTGAGCTTCTTGGAACCCATCACAGCGCCCAGCCCGGAACGACCGGCCGCATCACCTTTATTGGTCATAATGCAGGCGACGCAACACATCTTTTCCCCGGCCGGGCCGATACTGGCCACTTTAGCCGTCGGACCATACTCCGTCTCAAGGGTATCCTCGGTTTCATACGTGCTTTTTCCCCAGAGCTTTCCGGCATCTTTCAGCACGGCTTTTCCATTATCAATAAGGAGATAGACCGGTTTCTCCGAGATACCGGTAAAAAAGATACCATCACATCCGGCGAATTTTAGGTGCGGGCCGAAATGTCCACCGGAATTGGCATCCCCCCACCCGCCGGTGAGCGGTGATTTCGCCACGGCGCAGTATCGGGCACCAAACGTGGCGGGAGTCCCGGTGAGTGGGCCGGTGAGAAGTCCAAGTGTATTCTCCGGCCCCAGCGGGTCGACCCCACCCTTCTGCCGACTATAAAGAATCCTGGCGCCGATACCATAACCCCCGATAAAGTCCTTACAGAGGCTCTCATCGAATGCCTCAGCCTCTATCTTCCCCGTGGAAAGATTCACGAATAACCACTTTCCCATGTAGCCTCTG
>Ga0315289_10016914_pt1 | contig 10029 bp, 9 predicted proteins | sample YL17G11_40_MG_FD_203452 | JGI IMG/M metagenome (GOLD analysis project Ga0315289, IMG submission 203452) | Sediment microbial communities from Yellowstone Lake, YNP, Wyoming, USA - YL17G11_40 | ecosystem: Environmental > Aquatic > Freshwater > Lake > Sediment | place: USA: Wyoming | collected...
AACCAAGCGGACGATCCTGATCGATCGCATTGGCGTGATCGAGGCCCCAGAAGGCAAGTAGTCTGCTTGCGCCAGCCGACGCCAGAGGAAACGGCTTCAAGGCGGGCGGATGCACCACAGAAACCCGAAGCCGGGTGCCGCCCGCCAAACGGAGGCAAGCACACGACTCAGCGTGGTGCAGTGGCATTAGCGCGGCGGACAGCCGAGCACAGGACAATGCCCGCCCTTGTGGCGTAGAGGCAGGCGAGGCGGACGCCTTGAAGACCTTGAATCGCTACTTGCCCTGCGGCGGCATTCGATAATAGCCCAGCGATTTATCGCTGGGAAGATGGCCCACGTTCTCGATGATTCGTCCCGTAGGGACGAATGAAAGTCAGCCGCGTCCTTCAATCGTCCCTACGGGACGACGCAGCGGATGACGGAAACCACGCGGACCCAGCGATAAATCGCTGGGCTATTGTCGCCCGTCCCTACCTTCCAGACATATGTCCGACCGGTCACCTCGGTCATGTACCTACCGACACGGTTTCTAAACGCGAGAAACCGGGGAACAGAGAAGAGGAACCCGTACCTTTCGCAGGAATACGGGTTCCTCTTCTCTGTTGGCGCGAGGAAGATGGAAATGTGGCATGTTGTGCGGAAATCGACCACGTTGGCTCCCCCGGCAGCCGCGGACCGGTCGGACACGTGTCCGGATCTCCGGGACGGAAAACCACCGCAGACTTCTGCGCGGCGATCAGGCAAAGGCTACGGAAGCCAACCACGCCGCGACAGGTATTCCGCCGCCGCCGTTCCGCGCCGGAACAAAAAAACGAGCCACCCCGAAAGATGACCCGCTGTTCGTCGGCTCATCCAGTGGTGCATTACGCTGGTTGCTTTCGCCGTCGCCCGCAGGCATAGGCGAAGAGGCTGATAGCACCGACGCCGAGCAACGCGATGCTGGAGGGTTCGGGAATGGAAGCCACACTTGCCACGCGGAAGCCGCTTGCGGGATACCCGAACTGCGGCCACGATTGGTATACTCGTTTGTCCGCTGCTAGGTTGAAACCGTCGTTGAACGCCCCGCCGCGCACTCCACGTGTCAGACCCATCGAACCCGAAATCAACGCCTCATTCCATTCGTTGACGTTGCCGCCCTGGTCGAACGTGTCGTATGCGCTAGGCGAAAGCGTGTACGCCCCCACCTCTGTCAGGTAGTGCAGCGGATCGACAAACCCCGAGGCGGAATAATAGTTGGCCGAGCCGGGCGGTTCCGCGTGGCCAGGTGGCGCTTCCGAGATCGGCACCGTGTTGCTCTTGGTCGCGTAATCCCAGTAGCCTGCCCCGCCCGGTCTGTTCGGATCGTAGTATGCCGCCTTGTACCACTCGTCCTCGCTGGGAATCACCCAGGTGGCGTTCGGCTTGCGCGTCACCGCCACCAGGGCCGCATTGCTCGTGGCCCCGTTGAGGAAGTACGAGCCGTCTTCGGTCGTGGAAAGGTTCTCCCCGCCGGTGGGCTGGCCGTTGCTCAGCCAGTTGGCGAACCGTGTCGCATCGCCCCAGGAGATAATGTTGACCGGCCGGTCCGCGTAGTCCGTCGGTACGCTGTAGGTATAGGCGCCGAACGAGCCGCTACGCTCGATTTTGCAGCCCCCGACATCGCTCATAAGAAAGTTGTAAAGCCCGTGAATGTCTGCTTTTGCCACGGCGTTGAGGAACGCGGTGTACTGTCCGGCGGTAACCTCGAACTTGCCGATCTGGTAGGTGTAACCCACCGCGCCGAAGCCGGTCGGGTTGTAACGCGTGTCCGGCGCGTTGCCCGGGTTGCCCACGGTCACCATGTCGATGGTGATCGCCGACGCCGCGCTCGCGCTCAGGACGAGCGTCACCGCAGCCAAAACCAGCCGACTCGCGTTGTAATGCTTCACGGCTTGTTTCCTCCTCAACGATTGTGTCGAAACTCGCAATCCGGGCGATGAACACCAACCGCCGCGCGGCTGCGTAGCACCCGCTCCCTTTGGAAGGGGGCTTTCTGATGTGGAACGAACCCATACGCCCCTACTACTCCCGATTGTTGGGGAGAACTCCCGTTTTGTCAAGCGTTTGGGGGCAGGCTTCCCCCTCTAAGTTATGGCTATTCCGGCTGGCAGAAATATGCCAGCGATCGCGAGTCCGCACCACTCTTTCCCGCCAAAGGTCATCACGGCAGGACGGCGATACCGCTTTCGGTCGCCTGCCTCGGTCAAGAACGGGCGACGTGCCTCGGCAGACGCTTCTTGTCGCATCTGAGACAAGAGCGAGGGATCGCCGATGTTTCTGCGGCGTTATGAACGACGCGCGGGTGGACGACGGCGCACGTATTGGGCGCTGGTGGAGTCGGTGCGGACCGGCCGGGGATCGCGGCAGCGGGTGGTGGCCTATCTGGGCGAGCTCCAGCGGAGCGAGCAAAGCGGCTGGGCGCAACTGGGTCGGAAGCTTTCCGGAAAGCAGCCCTTTACTATGCCAATCTTTTGGAAGTGCGGCGTGTGGGGAATGCCCAGCAAGCTCAGAGCGGCAACAACCATCACGTATCGCATGTTTGTTCTCCGCAGGAACCACAGAGAGACTACCATTCTACTTCCACTGCATCGTCCAGCCGCGCGGTGCAAGGTGGTGTTGCGCTGCGTCGAGCTCCACGACGACCGCGTCGTCGTTAAAATTCTCGACCACCCAACTGCCATCCGCAAACAGGTAAAGCCCTACACGATTGGCCGCACGAAAGCTGTGCCCCAGCGGCTTGAGCAGCGGCGCCCGCAGCTCATCCACTTTCTTCTGCGGCAGTTCCAACAGTCGTTTTGGCTCGCCGTGCACCGCAAGCACGTAAACATTGCCGCCGCTTAGATCCATCTTGCCCGCCAGTTCTTCCTTCAGCCCATCGGTCAGCAGTACCGGCTTGCCGGAGGCGATAAGCCGCGTCAGCCGAACGGGAAGATCGGGGTCCTTCAGTGCGTGGATCGAGAAGAAGGCCGCCGGCGCATCGGCCGGGAACTCATGGCAAGGGACCAACGGTATACCCAGCATGCCCACAAAGTCGAACACTCGTTTTTCCTTCTCGGAATGGCTATTGACGGGCTTGTAGGCGGCCACGCCCACGATCGGGCGGCGACGGACCTCGGCGGCCACCGCCAGAAGCTCGGGGATGTTTTGCCGCAGCACTTGGACGTTTCTCGGGCCGGTCTGCTTCTGCAGCGCCCCGTAAGCGAAGAGCATCGACTCGCCCGCCCCGCCGAGCACGGTCTGCCGGGCCTGCTCCAGGTAGGTCCGCTCCGTGGTGCCGAAGGGATCGTACCAGCCGCCGCCGCACTTGTTTCCGCCGATCTGCCCCAACCAGCGCATGATGAAATACGCCTCGTACGGCGGCGTACCGCCCCAGCGCGCGTCGCCGTAGTCGCGCGTCTCGGTGCCCACCCAGATGCGGTCGAAGGCAGCCGTCTCCCGCAGTACCTCGTACCCCCGCTCGTGAAACTGATCGTACCACTGGGGATACTTGATGATCAGCCGCACCTTGGGATTGACCTGCTTGGCCGCCGCCAACACCCGATCCTGCGACACGCGGAGCATCAACTCGCAACGATAGTCCTCCCAGGTGTCCCCCGCCACCGGATACATGTGCTCGCCGAGCTTGACCGTCCTGGCGCGCCGGGCAGCGTCACACTGCGGGCAGGAGCAATCAGTGAACCAGAAGTCGTCAATCATGATTTCGTCGAACAGTCCTGCCGCGTACTCGAAGATCTCCTGGAGCCTCTGTTGCGTCGGGTGGTCGCTGTAGCAGGCGATGATCTTCCAGCCGGTCGAGGCCTTGCCTACCTGGGTGGTCGTCACACAGCCCGAGACCTCAAAACCCGCCGCCTGGAATCGCTGCCTGGCCCTGGCGAGCGCCGACCGCTCTGCCTGGTAACCGTTTCGCGGAAGACCTCCACATAAACCTTGGTGACGGTGGTCTTACGGCACCAGTCGATCGCGGTGGCAATCCCCTCTTCGCTGGACAAATGATCCCGCACGCTTTGCGCGGTCAAAAGGGTCGAAAACTGATGGATCGGCCGCGTGCTCCCGGCCAGGTGAGGCGTTCCAGGTTCATCGGCCACTGCGCAAATCGTGGAAAGAACGGCAAGACACGCGGGAAACAGTCTTATTACTGGCATGGTGATCCTCGGCGGTAAAACGACTTTGGGCAATGCTCGCCCGCCCCAGTCAGCGAATATAGCATGTTTGGTTACAAAGTCCATGAAACGGCTCGAGTTGCCGGCGAGTGGTACCGTTTCCGACTCAGGTGTGGCCGGCGGCGCGCAGCTTGGAGAGCGAATTCGTGGGAATTCGGGCTGTTCTGATGGGTGCGCAGGGCGGAATCCCCGGCGAGTAGCTACCGGTCAGGAGAGGTGTGTCACTTACTCGAAGTCGATCGCCAGCTTGCCGCCTCGCGGCAGGACGATTCGCAGTCAAATCGCGGAAATCGACTCCCCGCAGTTGCCAGCCAACGCCCAGGTCGCGGCTGTCATCGGTCATCAAGACAATCGTCGCTCGCTCTTGGTTGCGGGATCGGCCGTCGTAGCCCCGTGGTCCAACAGTAAGGATGTCTTGCGCATCGGGCTTTTCTGCCCCACGCCGATGGTGCGAAATGTCGCCGGAAAGACCTGCCGTTGCCGGGCCGCATTCAGTAAGTCGGCAGTGACAAGGGTTCAAGCTTTACTGGCAATGGAAGTCCCGGCCGGGTAACAAGCGTGGAAGGCCCGGCACTGCAAACCTCCCCCCAAGACCTGGCGGACCTCCTGGGATAACCACATACCAGACCTGGTAGCCATCGAGTTCTCCATCGTGCCGACGCTCACGTTTCGTCGGCATTATGGGGCCAAGTGGCGTTTGCGGTTGCAGGAAGCCCGTCTGCAGCACAGACTGTACCAGACGGGTCTTCCCCGCCTTACGGATGAAGTTCTTGCGAGGGAATGTCGTAGAGAACGACAAGACCTACGCTCTGCCGACGGAAAAGGCGACACGGCGAACGACGGCGGCGCAGAGGGCAATGCCAAGGGCCATCGCCAGAAACGCGGCAAGTTACCAAATGGTCCCGGCGGAAGCGGCGGCTGCCGCGGCTAAGGCGATGATGAATCAAGGAAAGCAGATGCAGTGATGAACCGAAGACTGTGGGTTGTGTCTGCCGTGGCTGTGGCGTTCGGCATGTGGTTCGCCACGGGGGTGGGAGCCGCTGTGGCCGATTCACCCGAGCGGGCCATGCCCCGTCAGATCCTCGATGCCACGGGCGTCCAGGGCGGCCTGATCGTGCACCTCGGCTGCGGCGACGGCAATCTCACGGCCGGTTTGCGCGCCAGTGACAGTTATCTCGTCCATGGCCTGGACTCCGAGGCGAACAGCGTCGCGGCGGCCCGCAAGCACATCCAATCGCTGGGGCTGTACGGCAACGTTTCTGCGGAACACTGGACGGGCCCTCACCTGCCGTACATCGATAACCTGGTGAACCTGGTCGTTGCGGAGAGTCTCGGCGCAATTCCGATGGCGGAGTGCCAACTCGAGTCGCCGCCCGTTTTTGACGGCATGATCGCCGCCAACGGCCGGTTGTACATCGCCACAATGGATGGCAGGGTGATATGCCTGGGCGGAAAGAACAACCTTCCATGAGTCCTTTCCGATTTACTTCTGTTCCATCCCCAGCAGCGCGGCCTTCGGATGTGGCGCAGGCGTGAGATCCTTCGCGCTGGCCAGCGCTGCCAGAAGCGCCAGCGGGACGAAAAACCTCCGCTTCATCGAGGTGAATCCTCTTCCACTACCTCGCGCGGCAACAGCAGCGCGGCCGGCGACGCCGCAATGACGTTGGGCGCGTTGAAGAACCAGAGCTGGCTGTGGGCGCGCGGGGAGAGGCTCCAGACGCGACCGTCGCCGCCGTCGGGCACGGGAATCGTTACGACCTCGTCGCTCACTTTCACCTCGGCGATCACCTTGTGATCGGGGCCGAACACTTTGTGCGAACCGCCGCTCCAGAAATACTGCAACTCGCGCGTGCCCTTCGGGACAAAGAAAAACATCTCCTGCATCTGGCCCAGGCTGATGACACGATGGCCACGCTGATTGAGCAGCGTCGCCGCCCGATCCGGCTCAACCTTCAGCCTCCATCCTGCACCGGAATCGTTGCCCTCGAAGAAATAGGTCCCCGCGCGCGGCACCTTCATCAGCAACTTGTGCGGCTCGCCGTCTTGTGGAAGCGAGCCGGACGCGACCTCGTGGTTCGCGCCGTCGCTCAATTGCCACTTCGCCGGCGGACGGTCGCGATACCAGGCGATGACCCCCGTGGTGAACTCGACTTCGAGCGGCTCGCCGGCGCGGCTGTGCAGGGCGTAGCGCATCTTCCGCTGATAACTTTGCTGACTCACCACCGGCGCCGTCTTGCCGAAATCCACGGGGACCAGATCCTCGGAAAACTTCCTCTCGGTCACGCGCACAGGCTGGAAATACTCCAGGCCTTCGTGGAACCATTGCTCGGTCTCCGCGGGCGTCACCGGCTTCTCGACCAGCCAGGGCTTGGGTGACTTGTCATTTAGCTTCCAGCCTGGTTCTGCGAACTTCTTCGCGGCGTCGCCGGCCAGCGCCTGGCGCATCGCGGCCCAGTGATTCATGTATTCGTAGCGCGTGCGGTGCGCGAGCGTCAGCACCGCCACGGTGAGTTCCTTCTGCTTCGCCTGGTCCTTCTCGTGATCGAGTTGCCAGCGCAAGTGGATGTAGCGGAGATAGTGCTTGAGCTGATCGATGCGCGCGAGCACATCGGGCCGGTCCTTTGCCAGGCGCGCGGCCTCCGCGATGTCGCGAAACGCTTCACCCAGCAGACTGCGGCTGATGAGCGGTTCGCTGTCGGGCGCGACGCGATCATAATAGCCCTTCATCGCCGGCGCGGCGGGCCCGAAGGCCTTGTCATAGAAGTCCGCCAGCAGCGCGCTCACATCGGCGTCGGGGTTCCAGAGCAGCTTGTTCGCAATGTAATAGCCGCGGCCGTGCAGGCCCCAGTTGTTGCCGCTTTCGGCATCGAAGCTCGTCGCGCCCGCCTTGAGGTAGCGGTCAATCATCATCTTCGTGCGCGTGAGGTTCGCGCCGTTGCCGCCGGGCAGACGGTCGAAGTCCCACGGCCACACGGAAAAGTATTCGTAGAAGCCGAGGTTACGACACTTCTTCGGCCAGAGATCGAGCAACTCGTCGTGCGTGTAGCGCCCGTAAGTGAACCCGGCGGTCAACTGCACGTGTACGTTGGGTTCGAGCGCGAACGACGGCGGCTCGCTGTGCTGCGCGTAGGCGAGGCAGCCCACCAGCTTGCCGGGAAACTTCTTCCCGACCGCGCGCGCCACGTGGTTGGCGAGGCCGAACACGCGGTCGGAGATGCTGCCGATTTTCGCACACTCCGCACACTCGCACTGGCCCAAGCCGTCGGAGCATTCCATCGAGACCATTTCGCGGTCGGGATTCTTCTCGAAGAACGCCAGCGCCCACTCGGTCGTTAAACGCTGGACTTCGGGATTGCTCACGCACAATTGCTCACCGCCGCGTTTGCCCTTGACCAGCGCGAGATACTCCGGATGCTCGGTGAAACTCTTCTTGTTCGCGAGAATGATGGCTTGCCAGGCGTGCCCGGCATGCACCGAGAATGAAGAGGCCATGCGATTGTGCCGCGCCCAGGCTTGGTAATCCTTCAGCGTGCTGCCGCCGCGCGGGTGGCCCCTGTCGGCGAATGCGCCGTAGCCGTACCAGATGCGCCGGGCGAGAATCCGCGGCCGGTCGGTTTCCTCCAGCGACACGCTCAAGGTCTTTGTCGTGGGAACCACCTCCCACTCCTTCGCGGGGAAAAACCAGCGACACCCAAGATGTTCCAGCAGGCGAAACGCCGCGTGCGACACGCCCAGTTCCGTCGCACCGATGAGTAACAACCGCTTCGGCTCCGTGCGGATGGCGAATGCCTCGCGGCCATCGTAATCGTTCCGGATTTCCAACGGCTTGGTGAGCGACGGATGCGGAAACTCGGCGAGCGTACCCATCACAATTCCCTGCGAGCCGTCGCCGGCCTGAACCTCGAACTTCGCGCCTGCGATGCGGCCGAGATATTCGGCGAGTTCGCCGGCAACGGCTTTTGTGGTCTCGGAGGCGTGCGCCGAGATGACAATAGGCTGGCATGCGCTTTCATGGTCTGCCAGACGGAATCCGTCTGCTGCTGTCACTTGTGCAGCGAGCGGAGCCAGCAGCAGAACGGTGAAAGTGAAGAGGGTGAATCGTCTCATTTTTTGCCCGCCCCCTTGAGTTTCTCGATGAGATAATCGTGCACCTGCGGATGCTTCACGTCGGGCGCGCCGGGATAGACGAGTTCACATTCGACACCGACGCTGCGGAGTTTTTCCTGCAACTTCACGCCAAAGTTGGCGGTGTGCGTTGGGTCTTTCTGATCCTGGCCGAGAGCAGGTGGCGCGGAGTAGATCATGTAGATCGGCGGGTCGTCGCTGCTGACGTGTTCGTAGGGCGAGTATTCCTTGATCCACGGCAGGACTTGATCCCGCGCCGCGAGGAACCGCGCGAACTGCGTGTCGCGCGTTTTGGTGTCCTTCGGGTCGGGCATGAAGCCGAAAGCGTGGCCGCCGTAGCGGCTGTTGGGCGTCCAGTCCTTCATCTGTTGCGGGTCGAGCGTGGTCTGCGCGCCCGTCACGGCGGCGCAGCACAAGCGCGTGGATTCGCGCGCCACCGGGTCGGCGCTCTTCGGCTCAGCGAGGTCGTCGTGAAAGGCCAACCACAGGCTCGAACACGCGCCCGCCGAACCGCCCGAGGCGCCGATGCGCGCTTTGTCGATGTTCCAGTCGCCAGCCTTGCTGCGGCCGAATTGCAGCGCGCGGGCGGCGTCGTGGAGCGGCCACTCGACGGGCGGTTTCACGCCGGCGGTCTGGGCTTGCGTGGTGTAACGATAGTTGATGGAGACCACGGAGATGCCCGCTGCGAGGTATTTGTCGAGATTGGCGACGCGCGCCTTATCGCCCGCCACCCAACCGCCCCCATGGATGAAGAACAGCAGCGGCGTGGGCTGCGACGACTCGGCCTTCCAGAAGTCGAGCACCTGCTGCTCGTGCTCGCCGTAGGCGACGTTCGCAAGCGTGGCCGGGGGCTGCGCGGGCGCCTTCACTTCGGTCTTGGGGGGAGCCTTGGTCTTGGCGGCGGCCTTCGATTTTGCCGGTGTGTCGGCGGCGCGCAGCATGGCCAGTGGAGCCAACAGCAGGGCAGCGGTGAAGGCTACGAGAGTGTGTCTTGTTATTCTGTTCATAGGGGGGTTCTCTTTCGCATGTAGATTGACAACTGTTCGGGTCTTGGTACGGCCGGCTACCTCGCCACGCCCCCCTTATTGTAGCGATTTCCGAGGCCGTGTCAGGATACGTTGGTAATTCGGGGCGCCCGAGAGACCGTTCTGGCCGGACTCCTCGGTTCAGGCCCAATTCCGAGAAAGGGTCTGACGGGACGCGAAGAAGCCGCATGGCGAACTCTTTCGGCCGACAAGTTGACACGGCGAACGATCGCGGCAAAGATAGCAATGCTAAGGGCAAGCGAAAGAAACGCGGCATAAGAAACCGGCCTGTGCGGCAGCGATGCCCGCCGCAGCCAAAGTGATCGCGAACCGACAAAAGGAGATGCACTGATGAACCGCAGACTGCTGGTCGTGTACGTCCTGGCTATCGCATTGGGCGTGCGGTTGGCCGCGGGGTCGGGCGCGGCTGCGGCCGAGTCGCCCGAGCAGCCCGTGGCCCGTGAGATCTTGAGTGCCACGGGCGTCAAAGGCGGTTTGATCGTCCACCTCGGGGACAGAAAGGGGGACAGGCGCGCTTATTGACAAGCGGCGAGAGTTTCGCTAGGCTTTTGTTATGCTGCGTGCCGCACGGTTTGCTCCGGGAGAAATGCTGGTCTACGTCTTGCGCGATGAAAGCGCGCCTGTCCCCCTTTCTCTCCCTCCCATCAGAACAGCCCGAATTCCCACGAATTCGCTCTCCA
>Ga0315289_10016915_pt1 | contig 10029 bp, 6 predicted proteins | sample YL17G11_40_MG_FD_203452 | JGI IMG/M metagenome (GOLD analysis project Ga0315289, IMG submission 203452) | Sediment microbial communities from Yellowstone Lake, YNP, Wyoming, USA - YL17G11_40 | ecosystem: Environmental > Aquatic > Freshwater > Lake > Sediment | place: USA: Wyoming | collected...
CTGGGAACGGCCTCGAAAGAGGTCATGGTCACCGCGCCACTGATGGTGTTGTTGTACGATCGCACATTTCTGGCCGGCTCCTTTGCCGAGGCCCTGCGGCAGCGATGGAAACTGTACGTGGGCCTCGCGGCCACTTGGGGTCTGTTAGGTTATCTGGTCGTCTCGGCCGGCCCGAGCGACCGCCCATCGGGACTGCCGGCCCCCGATGCCTGGAGCTACGCCCGCACGCAACCGGGCGTGATCTTGCACTACCTGCGATTGTCGGCTTGGCCCAGCCCGCTCTGCTTCCACAATGAGTGGCCCGTGGCGAACACGCTTGGGGAGATTCTTCCTGGGGTGGTTCTTGTTGGATTGCTTCTGGCGGCGACCGTATGGGGCCTGCTGCGGCGGAAGGGCTGGGGTCTGCTGGGCGCATGGTTCTTGCTGATCTTGGCGCCGACGTCCAGCATCCTGCCGCTAAGGCAACTGGCGGTTGAGCATCGCATGTATCTCCCGTTGGCGGCGATCACAGTGCTGGCAGTTACGGGAGGATATTGGTTGGGGGATAAGTCCGTGCGTCGCCCGGCGGCATCCGGCTTGGCTGTAGTATGGCGCCGGGCGGCGCCGGTGGTACTATTGGTGGCCGTCCTCTTGGCCTTGGGCTGTGCCACGGCGAGTCGCAACGCGGATTACCGGTCGGCGATGGCCATCTGGCAGGACACCGTCAACAAACGTCCGCACAGTGCCATCGCCCATTACAACCTGGCCACCGTGCTGGACGGTTTGGGCAGGACCGAGGAAGCCATTCAGCAGTACCAACAGGCCCTGCAAGTGAAGCCCGACTACGCCGAGGCCATGAACAACCTGGGCCGCGACCTGGCCGGTTTCGGTCGTATCGACGAAGCCGTGGAACGCTTCCGTCAAGCCCTGCGATGGAAACCGGACTATCCCGAGGCCCATAACAACCTGGGCAATGCCCTGGCCAAGATGGGAAATACCGCCGAAGCCGTCGCGGCATACGATCGGGCGTTGCGGCTGGAGCCGAATTACGCCGAGGCATATCACAACTTGGGCACGGTGCTGGCCAACTCGGGAAACACCGCCGTAGCCATCCAACAGTACCGACAGGCCTTGCGGCTGAAACCCAACTACGCTGAGGCGCACCACAGCCTAGGGCACAGCTTGGCCACCTCGGGCAGAACCGAGGAAGCGATCGAACAATATCACGAGGCCTTGCGGCTGAAGCCCGACTACACCGAGGCGCACCACAGCCTTGGTAGTGCATTGTTTACCGCAGGGAAAATCAGCGAGGCGATCGAGCAATACGCTGAGGCCGTGCGTCTAAAACCCTACTCCGCCAGCGTGCATCATAACTTAGGCGTGGCCTTGGCCACGGTGGGCAAAACCGCCGAGGCCATCGAACAGTATCAGCAGGCCTTGCAACTGAAGCCTGACTACGCCGAGGCGCACAGCAACCTTGGCGCCATTTTGGCCGGCTCGGGCAACTCGGGCGAAGCGATCGAGCATTACCAAGAGGCCTTACGGCTGAAGCCCAATTACGCCGAAGCCCACAGCAATCTGGGCGCCGCGCTGGTCGCTGCGGGCAGAACCGCCGAGGCCATCGAGCACGACCGCGAGGCGCTGCGGCTGAAACCCAATTACGCCGAGGCCCATAACAATCTGGCCAACGCGTTGACCGGCTTGGGCAGCACGGACGAGGCGATCGAGCACTATGCGCAAGCCTTGCGGATCAAACCCCATTACCTCATGGCCCACGTCAACCTGGCATGGTTGTTGGCGACCCGTGAAAGCGCCCAAGGCGGCGACCCGGACCGAGCGGTGCAGTTGGCCCAGCGGGCGCTCGAGTTGGGCGGGAACAGAAATGCCCGGTGCCTGGATACACTGGCTGCCGCTTATGCCGCTGCCGGTCGATTTCCCGAGGCCGTAGCCACGGCAGAAAAGGCCCGTCAACTGGCCGAGTCATCAGGACAGTCAACGTTGGCGGCATCCATCCAAGCCCGGCTCGAACTGTATCGCGCCGGCCGGCCGCACCGCGAGGCTCCGCCCTCTGCGCAGTCGCCCAATCGCTGAAAGCCTGTCCCATCACGACTGCTTCACCTCAGCTCGATGGATGGGTTGGGTGCCACGACCAACGACCGACCTTCGGTCGGTGCCCGTCGCTGCTCGGCTTGCCCGCCACTGCTGACACCGGGGCGAACAACCTGCCCCTGGCACCCGCGACGTGTAGACGCCCCTCTGTCTTTGGCCTAGAATAACGTCCTGGGAAACCGCCCGGGTGCCTCGAAAAAACGCCAAAGACGCAGCTTGAATCCGTGGTGGGTAGCATGGGATATGCTTGTGCTTAATCACTAGAACGCGCGGCTTGTTGCAGTGCGGTAGTGAGCATGAAACGGCACAGAACCCCGCCATCCCGCAGCCAGAGCGGGACGAAAGCGTCTCGATGCCAGATTTTGCCGCGGTCGAAAGGCGAGGGGAATCTGGCGGCGCACAATTCGCCGCGGTGTTGGCGCCCCAACGTCTTGGCTGCCAGCCTGATTGTGCTGGCCGCCGCCGCCGCGTATCACAACAGCTTTCGCGGGGCCTTCGTTTACGACGATGAGGATGCGATTGAGCAGAACAAGGCCAGTGGAGCCAGGCCATCGAGCAATATGAAGAGGCCTTGCGGCTACAACCCCATGACGTCAAGGCCCTTTACAACTTCGGCAACCTCCTGCTCGACATGGGCAGAACTGACGAAGGATTGCAACGCTGCCACGAGGCCTTGCGGTTGAAGCCCGACTTCGCCGAAGCTCACAACAGCCTGGGCACGGCCTTGGTCAAGGTGGGCAGGCCCACGGAGGCGATCCAGCATTACCACCAGGCCTTACAGCTAACACCCCGCGATGCCATCGCACGTCACAATCTAGCCAAAGTTCTGGTGGGCACCGGCAGGATCAACGAGGCAATCGAGCATTACAACGAGTTCCTGCAACTGGCTCCGGATTCGATCGTAGCCCTCACCAATCTGGCTTGGCTGCTGGCAAGCCGCGAGCCGGAACAAGGGGGCGACCCGGCCCGGGCGATTCAGTTGGCCCAGCGAGCACGGGAGCTCAGCCGGCAGGAAAACCCTTACTGCCTCGATGCGCTGGCCGTGGCGTACGCCGCGGCCGGTCGATTTTCCGATGCGGTCATCACGGCCGAGCGCGCTGTGGAAGTGGCCGAATCGACCGGGCAGTCGCGGTTGGCGCAGAAGATCTGCGCGCGGCTGGAACTGTTTCGCGCCGGCCAGCCGTATTACGAGGTGCCAAGTCCGGCGAAGTAGAATTCCGCGTGTGTCTCGCTTCGCTCCGCACATCCTACGCCGCGTGTGCCACTGCTTGCGGTGGACTGTGCGAGACGTTGGCCGTATCGAAAAGCACTGCTTGCCCGTGGCCGTTGCCATTTGTACCGTCCGCAAGCAGTGCCGGGCGAACGGGTCGTTCGCGGGCAAGCAGTGGCACACGGCGGCGTGCCAGAAAAACTTACCGGACACCCGACGCCAGATTAGGCCCCCGGGTGGCAACCCATAGGCATGGGAATCGCTGCAAGACACCTGGGTCGCACCCATCCACCCGCCAAGCCAATTCATGTATTGTTGGCAAAAAAACGAAGATACTTGGCAGCGCGGAGCGAGTGGGTGTACTTTGTGTCTCGTTTAGATGAGCATCTGGGAAAACTAGGTAAACAATACTGGCCGATTCCCGGCGGGAAGCGGCGTGATTGGACTTGCGTTTTTGCTTATTTTCCCTGAAACAAATGGCGTGACATCGATCGCCGTGCGACGCCTCTGTTGATAAAACGCCTGCGCAGATACACTACTAGGCGAGCCAGGTGAAAGTATGTGGCTAAGAAAACGGCTGGATCTCGGCTGGTCCGATCTTGCCCTGGGCATGCTCGCTTGCTTGCGGCCTGGAGGTGCCGGTGCCGCTCAAGCAGAGCTCGAAAGCTGTTGGTCCTCGACCGGTGATGCGCTGGCCTGCCTGTCGGTCCGCAGCGGCTTCGACTTATTGTTCGCCGCGCTGAATTTGCCGCGGGACAGCGAAGTACTGATCTCGGCCATCACCATTCCCGACATGGTGCGGATCATCGAAGATCATGGGCTGGTGCCGGTGCCGATCGACCTGGAGGTCAGCCAGATGGCGCCGCAGATCGAGCTGCTTCGGCGCGCGATCACGCCTGCGGCGCGGGCGATTGTGGTGGCCCATCTTTTCGGCGGCCATATCCTCATGGAACCGATTCTCGAACTGGCCCGGAAACATGGTCTGCTGGTCATCGAAGATTGTGCGCAGGCCTTTGCCGATCAGACTTACCGCGGCCATCCGCAGGCCGACGTGAGCATGTTCAGCTTCGGCCCGATCAAGACCGCCACCGCGCTGGGGGGCGGCATCTTGCGCGTGCGCGATGCTGAGCTGCTGGCGCGGATGCGCAGCCGGCAGGCCGAGTATCCGGTGCAAGGCCGCGGCGCTTACCTGCGGCGGCTGCTGAAGTACGCGCTGCTGAAGGCATTCTCGGTGCGGCCGGTGGTCAAGATCGTCGTGGGCTTCTGCCGCGTTATCCACTACGACTATGACCGCATGATCAACGGGGCGGTGCGGGGATTTGCCGGCCCCGGTTTCTTTCGGCGCATCCGCCAGCGCCCCTGCCCGGCGCTGCTGAGCCTGCTAAAGCGGCGGCTGCGCAGCTACGATCTTCGCCGTCTGGAGCGGCGCACGGCCCACGGCGAATTGCTGGCGAAACTGCTGGGCGAGCGGGTGATCCGGCCCGGCGCCAAGCTGGCCGCGCACACGCACTGGGTGTTTCCCATCCTGGTTGACGATCCGGACCGCGTGGTGCAGCGATTGCAGCGGGCGGGCTTCGACGCGACCCAGGGCCAAAGCCTCTGTGTCGTGCCCCCGCCCGAGGGACGCCGCCAACTCCAGGCCCAGGCGGCCGACGACGTGCTGGCGAAGACCGTCTATCTCCCCATGTATCCGGAGCTGCCGCGGCGAGCGTTGCAGAATATGGCCGCTGCGGTGCTCGAGGCCTGCGGCCAGCGCCGCGTGGAGGTGAGCCTGCGGCCGGCGCGGGTCACCACCACGTCAGCAGCGCGCCCAGCCGGTTGACCAAGATGATCGTGCCCACCACCGCCGCTCCCACGGCCGCTACCAGCACGGCTGCGCTGCCGATGTCCAAGGCGCTGCCCACGTGAGGATCCATCTGGTCGGTGATCGCCCGGGCCAGCGATTCCAGCGCGGTGTTGAACAACTCGGCGGCCAGCACTCCGGTGATGCACAACAACAGTACACACCACTCCTGCAAGTTTACCCGCAACGCCAGCCCGGCTGCGATCACCGCGGCAGTAAAGAACAAATGAACGAAGAAGCTGCTCTGTCCCCGCAGGCCCAGCTTCAGGCCGCGGAAGGCGTCGCGGAACTTCTCCGTCCAGACGCGATCAGGTGAATGCTTGTGCTCGTGCATGGGATGAGGGGTCAGGGATCAGAGGTCAGGGATCAGGGGAGGAAGTATGAATGATGATTGCGGAATGATGAATGCCCACTTCTTTGTCCCCGCCGTCTTCATGGTCTACTTCGTACTTCGTACTGTTTACCGTTTACCGCCCTCCGCCTTCCGCCCTCCGCCTTCATCCTACCACCCTACGCCTGCCACATGATCAACTCGTAGTCGGGCGATGGCACGGCCGTTTCGATGACGCCTTCTTGGGGAATGCGTTCCAGCGGTTCGTCATCCTGAAGCAGCTCGACGTAGAACTGGATCCGCTCGTCGGTCCGCAGCGCGAGGCTGCGGAAGGGGACGGAAAGTTCCAGCAGCAGATCGGCCGCCGCCTCGGTGCCCGGCTCGGCCACCGGCACGCCGTGGTGCTGCAACTGCACGGGCGGTTGCTTGCAGGCAGGCTGAGAAAGCAGCAGCTCAAATCCTTCCGGCTGGAGAAACACCACGCGCAGGGCCTCCACGGCGGCGAGTTGTTCGCGGAGCGGCCCGCCGCGGGCGTCCAGCCGCAGCAGCAGCCTTTCCGGGTCGAAGCCGAAGTAGAGGTCGGAGATCAATCCTGCGGTCACCCGGCTCATGGTTCCGCGGGAGCCGCCGCACACGTAGTGGCCGGCGTTGATCCACTCGAAATAGGTCCGCCGGCCGTCGACCTTCACCCGCAGCAGCCCGGTCGGCTCGGAATAATTCTGCGCATGGCGTTGCCCCTGGCTGATGGGCCGCGCCAGTTCGGCGGGCGGCTGCTCGCCCAAGACGAAATAGACGTTTTGCAGATGTTTGCGGAAGAGCCGGTCGAAGAGGTTATCCTGGGCCGAGGTGTGACTATCGCCGAACCACCAGAACCAATCGCTCCCCTCGGCAATGTACAGTTCCTCCCAGGCCTGCGCCAGTTGTGCGGCGGGCTTGGCCTGTTTCGCGGCAAGCTGCAGGAGGAACTGCCGCGTCTCGAACACGAGGTCCCAAGCCCTGTTGCACTCGGGATGACCGATCCAGATGCCGAAATTGTGCTGGATCCAACTGCCGGGGAAGAGGTGGCCGAGCTTGTCGGTCGCCGGATACTTGTCGAGATAATCGCAGACCCGCACCGCCCGCACCTGGGGATGCTGCACCACGCGGCGATACAGCGCGCGGAGAAACTCCACGCCGCTTTTGGGATAGTATTCCCAGCAATTCTCGCCGTCGAGGATGATGCTCACCAGGGTCGGGCGGCGGCCCGCGTTGCCGCCGGTGGCCCGTCCGATGGCTTCGAGCTTGCCGAGAAAATCGGCCACCGCGTGCTCCGGTGCGTAGCGCTGGTAGTGGAAGCCGATCTGGTCGCTCATGGCGTGATCGCGAAAGATGATCTGCAACTGCCGGCCTTGCTCCTCGACGCGCCACGGCCGGTAGAGCATTTCCGGGTTGCGCAGAAAGCCGTTGCTGTCGCGCGATACCCAGCCCTCGGTCGAGCAGGAGAGAATGTCTTCGTCGGTGGCGAGCCACTGGATGCCCGCTTCGGCCACGGCCGGAATCATTGCCTGGCAGACCGAGCCTTCGGCCGGCCACATGCCCCGCGGCTTCTGGCCGAAGACTTTTTCGTGCAGTTCCACCGCGCGGCGGATGTGCTCGCGGGCATCCTCGGGATAGCCGTCGAGGTGCTTCGGCAGCTCCACATTCGGCATCGCCCGACGGGCCTGACGTTTGTCCCACAACAGCGGCAAGATGGGATGATAGAACGGCGTGGTGGTCAGTTCCACCTGGCCCCGCGCCTGCAACTCCCGGTGCAAGGGCACGATCTGCCGCAGCAGTTCCAGTTGCTTGTCCAACAGCCACTGCTTCTCTTGCTCGCTGAAGTTTCGCCCCTTCTTGCGGAACTCGGCCAGCTCGCCATCCTGCTCGAAGGCCAGCGGATGGACCCACACCAGGTTCGACCAGCACTGCAGATCGATGATGTCTCTTTTGTTGAAACGTTTGCGGGCACGGTCGGCCGGGTCGATCGAGAGCCCGCGCTTCTTGTACAGATCGAAGTAGCGGCGAAAGGGGCGGATCATCTGGTCCGGGTGGACCATGAAGAAGTTGTCCAGCAGATAGGTCAGGTCTTCTTCGCTGAGCCCATCGGCCGGCAGGCGGGAGATCCGCAGATGGGTATCCTGGTGGCCCAGCTCGGTATAGGCCGCCAACTGGCTCAGCAGGCTGGGCACCAGGTTGATGGCGGCCTTGAGCTCCGGCACTTCCTTCAACAGCATGGCCATGCCCCAATAGTCCTTGGTGCCGTGCAGGCGGACCCAAGGCATGGGGTTCTCATGGCCGACGTCATCGGGATAGTACGGCTGGTGCTGATGCCAACACAGTGCCAGGGCGACTTCGTGCATAGCTTTCCTTCGCGGGCAATTGCCCGACCTTTTTCACTCGTTCCGAAGCTTCGCGATTTCACTCGTTCCGAAGCTCCTGCTTCGGAACGCGCCTTACACGAAGCGCTGCTTCGTGTTCTCGGCGAAGCGGAGCTTCGGAGAAATGCGTTCCCAAGCAGAGCTTGGGAACGAGGATCGAACGAGGATGGGCAAGTGCAATCCGTTTAGTGTGACGTGTTGCGTGCCGCGCGCGCCATGGTGGTTTGATAAAGCTCGACGTACTGCTGGGCGCTGCGGGCCCAAGACCAATCTTGGCTCATGCCGGTGGCCATGAGCCGGCTCCATACTTCCGGTTGCTGACGGTACGTGTCGCAGGCTTGTCGCAGCGTTTCGCTCAGGGCCAGCGGACTGTATTCCTGGAAGCTAAATCCGTTGGCCGGCGGCGACTGCGGCGCCGACTGCCCCAGGCCGACGATCGTATCGGCCAATCCCCCCGTCGCCCGCACCACCGGCACCGTGCCGTACTTCAGGCTGTAAAGCTGATTCAGCCCGCACGGCTCGAAGCGGCTGGGCATCAAGAAGATGTCGGCCCCGGCCTCGATGCGATGGGCCAGCGGGTTGGAGAATTCCAGGCGGACGGCCACCTTTTGCGGAAAATGGTCGGCCAGCGTTTCCAGCAAGCGGTGATACTTGGGCTGACCCGTGCCCAGGATGACCCATTGCACGTCGGTCGTAGGCACCCAGCGCTGAATGACCTCGGCCACCAGGTCGAGCCCTTTCTGATCGGTCAGCCGCCCGATCAAGCCGACCAGCGGCACACGGGCGTCCTGGGGCAGCCCCAGTTCCTTTTGCAGCGCCGCCTTGCATACCGCCTTCCCTTGGTGCACGCTGCCGGCGTCGTAGTGGGCGGCCAGATGCGGATCGGTGGCCGGGTTCCATTCGCCGGCGTCCATGCCGTTGAGGATGCCCGAAAGCACGTCGCGCCGATGTTGCAGCACCCCTTCCAGGCCGTAGCCCAGCGGGCTGGTCTGGATCTCCTGGGCGTAGCGCGGACTGACGGTGTTGATGGAGTCGGCAAACACCATGCCGGTCTTCATCAAGTTCAAGTTGCCGTGAAACTCCATTTGGTGCCAATTGAAATACTTCCAGTCCAGACCCGTCAGCAGCATGTCCCAGTGCCAGAATTGCCCCTGGTAGGAAATGTTGTGGACCGTAAACAGCGAGGTGATCCGCTGGTATCGCGGCACGCGGGCGTACTCGACCTTCAAGTAGGCTGGCACCAGGCCGGTCTGCCAATCGTTGGCGTGGATCACATCCACGGGCAAATCCAGCAGCCGCACGGCCTCCATCACCGCGCGGCAGAAGAACACAAAGCGCTCGCAATTGTCGATGTAGTCCTTGCCGTCGGCCCCGTAAAGCTGATCGCGATCGTAGTACTGATCCTGCCGCACCAGGTAGACGGGCACGTCGGCGCCGGGCAGCTTGCTGCGGAACAAATGGCCGGCCACCATCTTGCTGCCGACGGGCACGATAAAATCGATCCCCAACGGCTCGATCTCCATGCCGCAATACCACACCTTACGATAGGCCGGCAGGATCACCGCCGGACGATGGCCCAGCCGGGCCAACTCGATCGGCAGCGCCCCGCAGACATCGGCCAGTCCGCCCGTCTTCGCAAAGGGGACCGCTTCACTGGTGGCCAGAAGAATGTTCACGTGCAAACCCCCTGCTCGATGGCAGGCGTCTGCGGCAGCCGTCAGGTGCCGAAAACACCCGCGATGGCGCCCCGCGCCTGATTATCGCCGATGCCCGCATTACGCAAAAGACGGAAACGGATACTCGCTGGCTTCTGCGGCGACGGCACGGTTTTCGATAGTTTACCAGCCTCTATACAATACCTAGCTTATCATGCAGCCCAGTTGCCAATTTCCAAGCTTACGATATCGATGCTGGTACAGAACAGCCGGCCGCAGAAAATTGTGTCCAACTTGGGCTGTATTGGTTCACCGTGAATTGGAAAGTAGGCGCGAGGATTGTACAGAGTCGGGAGGAAATACGGGTTCCTCTTCTCTGTTCGCGCAAATGCTTATCGCAGTGGGTTTTAACATCTCTCGGAATAGAGAAGAGGAACCCGTACTGACACGCCCCTGGGCAGATTAAGCGGGTACTGTGTGATTCCATTTCCAAGTGGATCAAGACA
>Ga0315289_10016917_pt1 | contig 10028 bp, 9 predicted proteins | sample YL17G11_40_MG_FD_203452 | JGI IMG/M metagenome (GOLD analysis project Ga0315289, IMG submission 203452) | Sediment microbial communities from Yellowstone Lake, YNP, Wyoming, USA - YL17G11_40 | ecosystem: Environmental > Aquatic > Freshwater > Lake > Sediment | place: USA: Wyoming | collected...
CCTGTGTGTGCTTATGGCTATTATATATGGGATTACCGTAGGCCAATGGCTCGACGGGTTTCTTGCAAGTATCACTCTGGCTATGGCTATCTTACCAGAAGAGTTTCCTGTGGTACTCACCGTTTTTCTGGCTTTGGGTGCCTGGCGTATCTCTCAAAGCCAGGTACTTACACGCCGTATGCCAGCCATCGAAACACTGGGTTCAACCACTGTCTTGTGTGTAGATAAGACAGGAACGCTGACCATGAACCGAATGTCAGTAAATAGAATATTCGCCGGCGGTGAGTTCTTCAATGTGGACTATAATGTTGCGAAGGCACCTCCGGAAAAATTCCATCAGTTGGTTGAATTCAGTATTCTTGCCAGCCAGACAAATCCATTAGACCCTATGGAGAAAGCTCTTAAAGATCTGGGGGGCTACTATCAGAATCTAACTGAACACCTGCACAGCGATTGGACATTGATGAAGGAATACCCTCTGTCCAAGAAACTCATGGCGCTTTCACGCACCTGGAAATCTCCAGGTGGTGAAGAATATGTCATCGCCGCCAAGGGGGCGCCAGAAGCCATTATGGACCTGTGCCATTTGTCTGAGGCAGAAACAAAGGAGTTGTCCAAGAAGGTGACTCTTATGGCAGGAGATGGGCTCAGGGTGCTGGCAGTAGCTAAGGCACACTTCAATGAGACGTCTTTGCCCGGCGATCAGCACGAATTTAAGTTTGAATTCCTGGGGCTTACAGGATTTGCCGACCCGATTCGCCCCACTGTACCCGAGGCTATCCGGGAATGCTACACCGCTGGCATAAGGGTGGTGATGATTACCGGCGACTATCCTGTCACCGCCCAGTATATCGCACAGCAGATCGGGCTGAAACCTGCTGATAAGGTCATCAACGGAACAGAAATGAATAATATGAGTGATGATGAACTCAGAGAACGTATCAAGACAGTAAATATATTCGCACGTGTAGTGCCAGAACAGAAACTGCGTCTGGTAGATGCCTTCAAGGCCAACGGCGAGATCGCATCCATGACTGGCGACGGGGTAAATGATGCTCCAGCGTTGAAATCGGCAAACATCGGTATTGCCATGGGGGCTAGAGGTACTGACGTTGCCAGAGAGGCTGGTGACCTGGTATTACTGGATGATGATTTTTCTTCTATTGTCAAAGCCGTCAAGCTGGGCAGGCGCATATTCGATAACTTGAGAAAAGCTATGGCTTATATCCTGGCTGTCCATGTGCCCATAGCCGGCCTGTCGTTAATCCCCGTACTACTAGGGTGGCCACTGGTATTACTGCCCGTTCATGTGGTATTCCTTGAGTTGATCATTGATCCAGCCTGTTCGGTTGCTTTTGAAGCTGAGCCCGAAGAAGCTGATGTGATGCGACGTCCACCGCGTAACCGCAAGGAGCCGCTTCTTAGTCGAAAGACAATTGCCACTAGCATACTGCAAGGCATCGTAGTCCTAGCTATTACTGTGGCCATATATGGCATTACCTTGCAACGAGGGTGGGGTCAGCTAGAAGCGCGCACTCTGACGTTCACCACCCTGGTTATTGCCAACCTCGGACTGATACTCAGCAATCGAACCTGGTCGAGTACCATAATAACAAGCCTGCGCGCCAAAAACACTGCCTTATGGGGGATAGTGGCTTTCACCTTAATCTTCTTAGGTCTGGTAATTTATGTTCCATCCTTACGTAACCTGTTCCACTTCGGCATGTTACATCCCGGCGATTTGGTGGTTTGCCTGGCAGCCGGCATTGCGACTATCTTATGGTTTGAGGTAATTAAATATATTAGCTGGCGTAAAACGACATTCCGCTGAATAATGACCTGCCACCAGATTGCTGGGGGTAGGTCACTCGCTTTATAGGGGGGAGACCCTTTGTTTCGCTCAGCGTGAAACAAATGAGGCTATTTTCATGCTTCGTGGTGCCGGCGGCAAGACAGCATGGGTGATTCTGAGCCCTTCGCTTTGCTCAGGGTGACAGACCACATAAATGTCATTCTGAGCAGAGCGAAGAATCTCGGTTGTTACGCTGACTTATGCAGCGAGGCACTAGCCGCTTGACCAAGCCGTACACGATGAGAGCACACTAGGACGTGCGCACATAGACCTTGATCTCTTTGCCCGACTGCTCCATCCCTAAGCACTGGTGGCCGGTGGCGCGGCACCAGGCGGGCATATCCTCTGTTATACCCCGATCGTCAGAAAGCACTTCTAGCACCTGCCCCGGCTGAAGCTCTTTTATCTTTTCAGCGGTCTTCACTATAGGCATAGGGCAATAGAGACCGACGCAGTCTAAGGTGACATCGGCTTTCATCGTTTTCCCTCCGGGCTTTGCTTGCCAAACTCTGGCGCCGATTTTGGCCTTCTGTCAGGCAACCGGACTCTCAGATAAACAGATTTACCTTTGCCTCGCGGGCTTCACCCAGGTACGTGCTTGCTCCGGCAAAGATCTTCACTTCAGGTATAAAAGCCTCTTCGGTAAGCCCTTGAAGTGCCATGGTGGTGGTGCAAACCACAAACTTGACCCCTGACTGGTGGGCTAGGGTGATCATCTCCTGGAGGTTGGGCATCTTGCTCTGGCGCATCAGCTTCTTCATCATCCAGGTGCCCATACCACACATGTGAAACTTAGAGAGACGAGCACGGCTCGCTCCGCCCCGGTTCAACATACCAAGCATACGGCGCATCATTCCAGCGGGCTTGCCCTTGGCCTTCTCTTTCCTGACTATGTTGAGTCCCCAGAAGGTAAAGTACATGGTGACTTCCATACCCGTAGCCGCCCCGGTGACAGCTATGTTAAAAGCGGCCAGAGCTTTGTCCAGCTCTCCGCTGAACACCACTAACGCCATTTTCTCTTTCTCAGCCATAGCTAACCTCTTTCCCCTGCCCTCAGCTATTCTATAACCTGGCCGCATTGCGGGCAGACCTTGATCTCCTCGGAGATCACAGTCAGGCAATTGGTGCAGCGGCGCAATGTCTTACCACAAGCCTGACAGAAGGGGAAAATCATCACCATCACCTCTGTCTCACAGTAGGGGCAGCGGCAAGCTGCCTCTGGCCTTTCTTTTTTCTTGACTATTTTCTTGCCAGTCATCGTCTTTTACCCCCCTTTCGCCTTGGCCACCTGGCCCTTTTTGCTGAGATAGTCCTCAATTGCTTTGTGCAGAGCATCAGCGCCCAGGTTAGAACAGTGGAACTTGTTCTTGGGCAGACCACCCAACTCTTCAGCCACTGAGTGGTTGGTGATAGCCATGGCCTCCTCTATGGTTTTGCCCTTAGCCATCTCGCTGACCATGCTGGAGACGGCGATGGCAGCACCACAGCCGAAGGTCTTGAACTTGACATCAGCGAGGCGGTTATCGTTGACTTTGATGTAGAAGGTCATCATGTCTCCGCAGACGGGATTGCCCACCTCGCCCACACCGTCGGCATCCTCAATCTCCCCCACATTTCTGGGCTGCATGAAATGTTCCATCACCTTCTCACTGTAGACAGGCAATTTATTTGCCCCCTTTCTGCGCCTTGACAAACTTGGCGAATAATGGCGACATTTGGCGGAGTCGCTCCACTACGGGTGGCAACTCCTCCAGCACATAGTCTATGTCCTCCCTGGAATTGCTCTGCCCCAGGGTAAACACCAGAGAGCCCTGAGCCAACTCCGGCGGCAGCCCGATGGCGGTGAGCACATGGGAGGCTTTAAGAGCGCGTGAGGTGCAAGAGGAGCCGCTAGAGGCAGCTATCCCTCGGGCATCGAGCAACATGAGCATGGCCTCGCCCTCAATGAACTCAATGCAGAAGCTGGCGTGCCCGGGCAGTCGCCCTGTGGGATGGCCGGTAAGGTAGGAGTGCTCAATGCGGCTGGCGACACCCTGGATCAGGCGGTCTCGCAGTGGCATCAGGTGTTCCTGGCGGGCTGACATCTCCTGCTGGGCAAGCTCAGCGGCCTTGCCCAGGCCCACAATGGCGGCCATGTTCTCAGTGCCTGCCCTCCGCCCTCCCTCCTGGATTCCGCCATCAAGGAGGGGCATAATGCGCACACCACGGCGCAGCCACAGCGCCCCTACCCCTTTGGGGCCGTAGAACTGGTTGGCAGCCAGCGTAAGAGCGTCCACACCCAACTCGGCGACATTTAGCGGGATAGCGCCCGCTGTGGCCGCAGCGTCCGTGTGGAAGATAGCACCCGTCTCCTTGACCACCTTGGCTATCTCAGCAATCGGCTCAATAGTACCTATCTCAGCGTTGGCGTGCATCACCGAGACCAAGATGGTATCCTGCCTCAGGCGGCGTTTGACTTCTTCCGGGTACACCAGGCCGTGCTTATCAACAGGCAACTGGCTAACCTCAAAGCCCAGCTTCCCCATAGTACGGGCGGCGTTGAGGACAGAGAAATGCTCCACAGCGGAAACCAGGATATGTTTGCCTTTATCCTGCTGAGCTAGTGCTAGACCTTTGATGGCGAAGTTATTGGCCTCGGTGGCACTGCCGGTGAAAATCATCTCTTGAGGCTGTGCCCCGATCAAGCGGGCCACCTGAACCCTGGCCACCTCCAGAGCCTGCCTTGGTGCTTCTCCCCAATCATGCAGCGAGGACGGGTTGCCAAAGATATCCCTCAAGTAGGGCAGCATAGCCTCCAGGATACGAGGATCCAGTGGCATGGTTGCGGAGTGATCCAGATATACTTTTCTCAAACTCCACCTCCTCTAAAATAGCCAGACGGTTGTCTTGCCCCCAATCACAATCATCATCTTCTTTCATTATATAGCATATAACACAATTATAAACAATACTGAGCAGACTTCTATGACCTAAGTCATCCTGGCAGGCTGGCAGCTCAGGCTAGTTTGTAGCGGCTTTTTAAGATGGCAGACAGCTCTTTGAGATATTGGAAGGCTTTTTCCACCAGTTCCTCCTCAATGGTGCGATCAGCCGGACAAACACCTCCTTGGCTCTGCTTAGTTTCCCCCGCCGAGCCTACCTGCCCGACATTCTTCAGGCAGCACCTGGCCGGGGCCAGCAACGCCTGGCGAGCCACCTGTTCCGGGGTCAGCCCGCTCGACTCAGCCACCCTCTGCCAGTAATGGGAAAGGCGATCGGCCAGACTGTCAGGCGTCTCGCCACTCTGATGGGTGGAATCGGTGGGCACAATCCCCCAGCAGATGATGCCGCCCCGGCCCAGGAACTGGCCCACCGCCTGGGCGTAGCCCAGGGGGAGACTCCCTAGTTGATAGGCGTCAAAGGAGAGTAGGTCAATTCCCAACTCCAGTAAATAGGGCAGGTTCACATTGGCGCAGAGGTGCAGGGCGTGGGGCCCTTCTATGCCCTCCATAAAGTTGAGGTAATCCCGGCGGGCCTGGACGTCATCGTAGCCGGTGAAGCCACTGAACACCCAGCCCAGCCCTGGCTCATCCAGCCAGACGAAGGCGTTGGGGTTTCTTTCCTGAAGCTGGCGGCGCTGGAGGTTGGCCTTGCGCTGAATGAAATCGTAGAGCAGTATTCTTACTGCTTCATTATATATGATAGGCTTATCCTGCTCATCCACCACTCTGAAGCCCAGGCTCACCGGGCCGGTATGCTGGCCCCGTATGGCGATATAGCCGCCAAGCTCCTGTTCCAGAAAACGATGATAGACCACCGATTGGTCGGTGGCCAGGGCGAAGTACTCCGTTTGGTCGAGCTTCAGAGAATAGTCAGCCATCTCTGCCTCAAAACGAACGCTATTAAAGGTGACTCTCTGCATCTCCCTGTCTATCTTAATGCCAGGGAAGCCCCAGGCGGCCTGGGCATACATATCCTCCAGATAGCTGACCCTGGGGAGCTGTGGCCAGAAGGGGATATCCAGGCCCAGAGAAAGGGCTAAGGCCCGTTCCACATCACTGTGCGGCATGATGCCCATGGCCGTGGTGCCGCAGTTACCCAACCAGCCGAGGGTTGCATGGTGTTGCTTCATAGCTTGCGGAACTCGTCTTTGGTCGCCCCGCAAGCTGGGCAGACCCAGTCAGGGGGCAGTTTCTCAAATGGGGTGCCTGGAGACACACCGTTATCCGGGTCACCCACCTGGGGGTCATAGATATAGCCGCAGACTGTGCATTCCCATTTGACCACGGCCTTACTCTCCGGAGCTTAAGGATTGTCCTAATTATAGTGGCTATCAGGTGCTTTGCCAATGGCCAGACCTTCCTAATCTTCCTAACCCTATCTGTCCAGTCTCAGGGGGTCACTCCAATACCTCTATAGCATTCCTAATGATATCGGAGAACTCGTTTGGTACCTGAATACCCCTTTTTAAAAGACCAGCTTGTATGTCAAAAGCACGGCTTACCGAGGTGCCATCATTCAACTGGAATACAACAATATAGGAGGAGGAGGGATTATAGTTTGGCGACATTAGGGTAACAGGTGCTTCAAGAGCCATATCAACCAAGGCAGCTACTTTCTCCGGTGACTCGATTTTAGCTATCTCAGTTACTCCGTCCTGTATACTATTGATACCGATGTATTCTACCTTGTCAGCTATGTCTAGCAAGTCTCTTCCATATTCAGCATTTGGATTTGTGTCTGCTTCGTACAAGAGTAACTGGTTATGGACCAACGCAACCAATCGAAAACTTGGGCTGTAATCTGACAGAGTGTAGATTGCAGTCCCCGCCTGTAAAAAGGCCGCATCACCATGCTTGATGGAGTAACCTGGTTCCTTGACGTTTTGTTCCACGTTGAATGTGACTACCGCATATTCTGAGCCCAGACGTTGTTGCAATCCATCGCTTTCACTAACCATGGTATTACGCAGATAGGTTATGTTATTGAAACAAATGAAGTCTACCCAATCAATGCAAACGTCAACTCCCGTTTGGACGTTTTCTGAATCTTCGTGAGGAGGTGTCGCTGTGCCAGGTGCAGTTGAGGAAGAACAGCCGATCAGGGCGAGCACCAGACAAAACGATAAGGCAACAATACACGCCAAAATTACCTTCGATTTCATGTCTAACCTCTCTATCTGAACTTGTTATTGCGAATAAAACAACATAAAAACTCGATTCTGGTCAACAGGTTATCCTTTCTATAGGACACCAGTCATTATCTGATTGCTGTCTCGTATGATTTAAGACGCTAGAAGGTAAGTTTTTGTTCCCCGGCTATTGCAGAAATCTGCGGGATAGGAATGAATAAGTAATATGCTCCAAAAGAAGATCGAGCGGGTATTGAAAAGCGAGCTTGGGCAATGTAGAATAGTACCAAATAGAGGCCTAATGCTATTTGGAGGGGACTGCTATGGCTGAGGTAAAGCTGCAAACCGGCACTGGTGTCTTTGAAGTTCTGGCACATGTCTGTCGCAGCCCGCTGGAAGCCTTCCGTCAGTTCGTAGAAAACTCCGCCGATGCTATAGAGCAAGCGGCGGAAAAGGAAGGCTTTATCCGCATCACTCTGGAGCGCAAGAAAGCTCCGGATAGCCGCGAGAGCCTGCCTGTCAACATCTCGGTGCAGGACAATGGCATTGGTATGAGCCAGGATAAGGCCAGACAGGTGGTGCAAACGATCGGCGATTCGGAGAAGTTGAATCTGGTGCTGCGTGGAGAGAAGGGCATAGGTCTGCTGGCCTTCGCTCAAATAGCCACGGAATTGCATTTGTGCACCACCCCTGCTGCTGATACCTCATCTGTTTGTCTGGTGCTCAAGAAAGAGTGGCTAAGGTCAGGCCTGGCTCAAATCGTGGAGCAGTGCCCGCTCCATAGCCGCTCCAAGCGAGGCACTACAGCTTATCTGATGGACATTCTGCCTGCGGTGGCCAGCCAGTTGACCAAGAGTCGCATTAAGGAATGCCTGGGAAGGGAATTCGCCAATGACTTGCGGCACAACATGTATAGCATGCTCATTCGGGACGATAACCGCTATGAGCCTATCGAGCCGCAGCGCTTCCGCGGCATCAGCGCTTTGACCACCACTATCTCGCTAGGCTCACACCGATATGCCTCTCTGGAATTATATGCTTTGCCCATGGAAGTCCCGGATGCCGCAGTTAGTCTCTATGGGCGTGGTGGCACCCGTGTGTGCCATCTAATCGACATTGAGGAATTCAAGAAGCGCCCCTGGAGCGACCAGAGACTGGAGGGATATGTTCGCTGCGACTGGCTCAAACGCACCGCAGACAAAACAGCGGTAGTGCAGGATGAGATATATTTCGCCCTGGCCCGCGAGCTACATGCTATGGAACCCCGTCTGGAGGAGCAACTCCAAACAGTGGCCCGGGAATACGAGGTGCAGCGGATGGATCAGATAGTGAGAAGAGTGGACACTTTTATCAGCCGCTTCTTGCGCTATCTGGAAAGTGGGGGAGTGTTGCCAGAGCCTCGGCCTGCGCTAGCGGCGCAATCTAGTGTAGTAGAAGAACAGCCCACCGCCCCGCCAACACAACCCAAGCCCAGGGCAGCCGGCCAGCCGGCTCGCCCGCGGACGCCTCATGTTCCACTATTGCGAGTGGAGCTGAGCTCGCCGACTGAACAAATGGCTCCCTACCGCAGTTGGTATGACACAGACACTGGCGTCATCCGCATAAATCGCGAACACACCAATTTCCTGAAAGCGGAACGAGATAACCGACAGTGTGCCTGGTATCTGTTCAATATCTGGGTCAAGGAACGGCTGCTGGCCGAATACGGCTCCGACGCCGCCAAGCTGGCTGATGAGATGGTGGGGCTGCTCACCGAAGCTGAGCCGCTTTTTGGACAGCTTCTGGCCCGGTTATAGAGCAACTTATCGGGATGCCTATCCGAGTGTCCCATCGACAAAACAGGATAAATTGGGACATTATCCCAAAATCCTGCCGAGCTTCCCGCGAAACGAGCAAAATTCTTTGGCCGCAGATACAGCCAGTCTTGTCGGAGCCACTTTGCCAGCCTCGGACCATCTTACACGGTATCGCATTTCGCGGGAGCCTCTCCTGCCCAAAACTATTGCAAAACTTTTTTGGTTGTTGTAAAATATCCGCTTGGCAAATCGTCTTGGTTTAGGACAGAGGGGATAGCCTCAGTAAGGAGCAAGGAGAGATAATGTATGCTGAACAGTAGCGCGGTCTTTTCCGGACAAGTCCACCCTCCCCATGCGATAGCCCCCACCGACTTTCAGTTGTTTAATATCTTCCAAGAAGCCACCACCTTCGAAAAAGCTGCTATGGGTGTTGTGACGGCTATGGCGGTGATAGGCCTGCTCTATGCGCTGTTCTTAATCTTCCAGATACGCAAGGAGCCCGAGGGCACTGACCGCATGAAGCACGTGGCCGGAGCCATTCGCACCGGCGCCAACGCCTACCTAAAACGCCAGTTCCGCACCATAGCCTTCGTCATCGCACTGCTGGCCGTATTCATGTACTATACGGCGACCCAGGACTGGAAGCTTGATACCTTTAGCACCAGTGACAAGGTGATAATAGGGTTGGGCCGCGCCTTTGGCTTCCTGATGGGCGCTGCTTTCTCGGCTATGGTAGGCTGGATCGGCATGAATATGGCAGTGCGAGGTAATGTGAGAGTGGCTCAGGCCGCACGTAGCAGCTTCACCAAGGCACTCAAGATAGCCTACCGCACTGGCACGATAACAGGCATGCTTACCGATGGCCTGGGGCTGCTGGGTGGCGTTCTTATATTTATGCTCTTCGGCAGGCAAGCTCCCGAGGTGCTGCTGGGCTTTGGCTTTGGCGGCACGTTGCTTGCCCTGTTCATGCGTGTTGGTGGTGGTATCTATACCAAGGCCGCCGATGTGGGTGCTGACTTGGTGGGCAAGATTGAGAAGAATATCCCCGAGGACGACCCCCGTAATGCGGCGGTGATTGCCGACCAGGTGGGTGACAACGTGGGCGATTGCGCCGGCATGGCAGCGGACATCTTTGAGTCCTATGAGGTCACCATAGTCTCCACCCTGATACTGGGTATATTAATTATGAGGGGAATGGATGCAGGTGGGGGAATAGCCGCGGATGTGAATGAGCACTTCGCTAACACACCAATGCTTGCCTGGATCATCT
>Ga0315289_10016918_pt1 | contig 10028 bp, 12 predicted proteins | sample YL17G11_40_MG_FD_203452 | JGI IMG/M metagenome (GOLD analysis project Ga0315289, IMG submission 203452) | Sediment microbial communities from Yellowstone Lake, YNP, Wyoming, USA - YL17G11_40 | ecosystem: Environmental > Aquatic > Freshwater > Lake > Sediment | place: USA: Wyoming | collected...
GTGTAGTTGCCCTTCGCGTCCTCGGAGGCGGTCACGGGCATGAGTTCCGCGAGCTGGCGGACCCACTCATCGCGCTCGTTGCGCAACTCGTTGATCCCCATCTTGTTCTCGACGCTCTCGCCTATCTGGCGATTGAGCTCGGCCACGTTCTTGAGAATAGAGTTGATCTTCGTCACGGCGTCCTCGATGACCACGTCCTGGCTGTTCATCTCCTGCGTCATCTGGCCGTAGTAGAAACCGAAAAGATTCGAGATGCTCTCGCCGCGCGAGCGGAGAGTGGCGCGCTCGGAGGCCCCGCTCGGCCGCGCCGACAGGTCCTGCAAGGCCTGGAAGAAGTCCTGGAACTCGGCGTCCAGCCCGCGCTGAGCCACGTCGTTGAACAGATCCTCGAGGTTCTTGCAGGTCACCGCGGTCGCGGTCGCGCGGGTCGAGTCGGAGGTCACGTCCAGCAGGCGCTTCTCGGCGAAGAGGTTCAACTGCCGCTCGATGGACTGAATGGTGACCCCCAGGCCATAAGGCAGGTTGGCCTGGTTCACGCGCTGGCGCTTATAGCCCTGGGTATTGACGTTCGCGATGTTCTGCGCCGTCATCTGGAGGCCGATCTGGCTCACATACAGCGCCTGCCGCGCGATGCTGAGTGTGGTATATACGGACATGCTATTCTCCCATCCCTAGGTGGTCCAGTGCATGGTGCTGGCGGGCTCCAGGGACCGGGTAGCGCCCCCGCCCTTGGGCCCGTAAGCCTGTCGTCCCGGGCGGTTTAGTTCGCCTGCCACCGCCTCCATGATCGAGCGCACGGTTTCCATGCCGTGCCGGCAGAGATCCGAGTTCCGGTCGTTGGCGCCGCGGAGCTTGTCCACGCAGGCCCGCATCCGGCCGCGGATTTCCACCAGCCTCGCGCCCAGGACCGGCTCGCTGCGGGCGGCAATCTCCGAGAGCGTGAGGGTGGCGGCGGGCCTGTCCCAGGCCTTGGCCAGCCGCTGGCAGATCAGGTAACGCGACTCTTCGAGCGTGCGGATTTTCAGCACCAGCGTCTCCTTCCGCCGCGCCAGGTCCAGCACGCTTTGCGGGCGGCGGGACATCAGCGCCTCGCCCTCCTCGGCCAGAAGGGCCAAAATCCCCTCGTAGAGGGCCACTTCGCCCGTCAGGACCTCGATCAAGTCTTCAAGAAGCGGATTATTCATTGCGGCCGGAAGGCCATTCAGCGTTTCCGTCGGAAACGGCGGGAAAGGAGGGATGAGGACCTCGTGCGCCGGCGCTTGCGCCGCCGGCGCTCGCGCTGCCGGGGCCTGTCCTCAATTCTTCTTGCTGGTCCTGGCTTGCGCGGATTCCCTGAGCGAAGTGTTCACCATCTTCTTGGCAAGAACCTTGCTCTCCACCCTGTAGGAACCGTCATCCACCAAGGGTTTGATCTCTTCGACCCGCTCTATCCGGACGTCCGGAATCACCGCCAGAATCTCCCGAGCCCTGTCCACCTCGCGCGTGGAAACCGAGATCTCGACGTCCGCCGCCGGAGCCACGGGGGGCGCCGGCTCAGCCCTTTCCTGGCGGCCCACCCGCACAGGCCCCGTGATGGGCGTTGCGCTGCTGATTGGCTTGCGTCCGGATATTTTCATGGTCAAAGCATCTCCCACCCTGTCTCATCTTCTCCAACCCTTTTCATCGGCATGGGCCTGCCGGACCTTGAGATGAAAAGGGCGGGACTTTTTCCCCTCCAGCCGTCTATCTCCCGCTGAATGGCCATCTCCTTTCCGTTTGGGTTATTCTGACACATCAATGATGAATGCAGAATGATGAATGATGAATTCCTGCCTCCGAATACACCCGCCAAAATGCGCGAGTATTGTGTGATGCGCCGTGTTTCGCGTTTTTTACTCCTTATTCATCATTCGTCATTCATCATTCATCATTTACTCTCCGGCGGAAGCCCGATCTCGAGGCCGGGCTTCACCAAACCCAGCTGGACTTTCAGCGCCTCGGTCAGGCCCAGCGAGCCGATGCTGTCACCGAAGGATGCCGCGTACTGCTCGTCCAACAGCGACTGGAAGATCTCGCGCGCCGTGTTGTCCTCGAACAGCCCCGACTTCGGGATCGAGGCGCGCATCGCCTTCATCATCTCGCTGAAAAGCACGTTCTGAAACTCCCCTAGAAGCCGGTCCACTTCCCCCCCGGCCGGCCCGTTCAGCTTCTGTCCCGCAAGGGATTTCGCCCCCTTGACCGTCGCGGCCAGCCCCTCCTCTTGGGACGACCGGGCCAGCGACCCGTAGAGGATCGGGTCCACGGTGGGGACGGATAAGGCTCCCATGCGTCGCGTCTCCTCTTCCTTACATCGCAACCAGATCGGCCTGCAGCGCGCCGACTTGCTTCAGGGCCTGCAGGATCGAGATGATGTCCCGCGCCGAAACGCCCAGCGCGTTGAGCCCGTGCGCGATGTCGCCCACCGTCACGCCCTCCTGCATCACCCGGAACCGGCTGGGTTCCTCCGTGGCCTTGGCGCGCTGCTCTGCGACCCCGACCGCCGTGGTGGTGGGACCGAAGGGTCCGGGGGTCACGGCCAGCGCTGCCGCTTCGCGCTTTTCCGTCTTCAGAATAAGGTTGCCGTGCGTGATAATGCAGGTCGCGATGCGGACGTTCGACCCCATCACGATGGTGCCGGTGCGCTCGTTGTAGACCACGCGGGCCGGCGCGTCCGGGCTCACATCGAGGCTCTCGATCCGGGCCACGAAGTTCACCCTTTCATTGGCGCCTCCCTCCGGCATCTGCACCGCCACGGCGGTCGCGTTGCGGGGGGTAGCCACCTCTTTGCCGATCACTTTGTTGATGGCCTCCGCCACCCGCACCGACGTCGTGAAATCGGGGTTGTGCAGCAGTAGATTGATCTCCGGCTTGGTGGCGAAGGCGGTCTTCACCTCGCGCTCGATGATCGCCCCGTTGGGGATCAGCGCCACGTTGGGATGGTTCTTGACCACCGAGGACTCCGCCTGGCTGACCGCGTAGCCGCCGGTGCTGATGTTCCCCTGCGCAATCGCGTAAACCTGCGCGGGATCGCTTGGATTGGCGGTGGCCGGGCGCAACGGCGTGGCGATCAGCGTCCCGCCCTGGAGGTTCTCCGCGTCGCCGATCGAGGAGACGACGGTGTCTATCCGCATTCCCTGCCGCGCGAAGGGAGGCAGGTCCGCCGTCACCATCACCGCGGCCACATTCTTCACGTCCACGGTAGTCGGATCCACCTGGATGTTGTTCTTCCTCAAGAAGCCCGTCAACGTCTGGATCGTGAAACCCGTCTGGCGCTTGTCACCCGTTCCCTTCAGGCCGACCACCAGCCCGTAGCCCACCAGGTGATTGTCCCGCATCCCTTCGATGGAACAAACGTCCTTGATGCGCACTGCCTGGGCCGCGGGCGCCAGGCAAACGAACCCGACAACGGCAAGGAGCAGGCCGCACGTGCCGAAAAGAGCTTCAGAGGAAAACTTCTGACTGCTTCGCCTCATTCTCATACCTCGCCTGTTATTCATCATTCGCCATTCATCATTCGTCATTCATCAGAAAGGCCAAAACCAGTCAACCGCCCTCGACAAAATCCCCGGGCTCTGCTTGTCGCTGATCACCCCGCGGCCGGTGACCTCTATCTTGCACTGCGCAATCCGGTTCGACAGCACCACGTTGTTGTAGGAAATGTCCGAGGGCCGGACAACTCCGTCCACCGAGCAAAGCGAGTTCTCGTTGTTGATAAGCAAACTCTGCGTCCCGTGGATTCGCATGTTGCCGTTGGGATAGACATGAGTGACCACGGCAGAGACGTCCGCCACCACTTTGTCGGAGCGCGCGGTGTCTCCTTCTCCCTTGAACGAGTTGGAACTCTTGGCTTTGATCAGTTGGTCGGCCTTGGTGTTGCTCAGGGGATTCTTCCCTCCCACGCCGGGCAGGTCCGCCTCATATCCGAGGAGCGCCGTGATCCCCGCGTCTATCTCGCTGGTGCGGCCCAGGTCGGTGGTTGCGCTTTTCTTCGCGCTGTGGTTCACGCTCACGCGCACCGTCACGATATCGCCCACCGCGCGGGCCGTGTCGTCGCTCCAAAGGTTCCAGCCGCGCGAACCGGGCTCGAACAGCGACCCGTCCCGGCTGAACAAGTCCTCTCCTTCCGCGGGAGTGGCCCGGATCACGGGCGGCGTTTCGTAAGCGGTCCTTATCTCGTCCTCCACGCGGGCCGACTGGCTTTGGGCGCACGCGCCAAGAGCCGCGGCCAGCACCACGAGGATAACCAGAAAAACTGTTTGAGAAAGTGTTCTCATGCGGTATTCCTCAGTTCTCGGTTCTCGGTTCTCGGTTCTCAGTCCTCAGCACTCAGCACTCAGCACTCAGCACTCAGCACTCAGCACTCAGTCCTCAGTCCTCACTAAAACGCCACTTGCACCACCTTCTCGCCCGCCACCACCCCTTGAATCCTTTTCCCGGAACTCACGTTGACCACGTCCACCGTGTCGCCCAGAGAGCCGTTCGAGCGCGCCTGGCCTTGAGTCGCGATTCGCAAGCCCGACGGGCTTTCCAGGAGCATCCGCACCGTCTGGCCATTGCGAACCAGCATCCGCTTCTCCACGTTCGACCACGTAAGGGGATCGCCGGGATTCAGATTTCGCCTCGCCGTGAGGGACGTGCCGAGATCCTCCGCCAAAATGGGCTTGTCCTGCAACTGCGAGAGACGCAGCGGCACCCGCCGGCAGGCGCCGGCCTGGATGGCTTCCCCTCGCAGAATCCCCGACGCTGCCTGAAGCACCTCCACCGACATATCCAGTTTCACCGAGCCGGACACCTTGCGATGGCTCACGCCGTCCACCAGGACATTGGCGTTGAAAGCCGCGAATCCCGCGTTGCGGGCCGGCATGCGAAGATCAATCTCAAAAGTCAGTTTGCCTGCGGGTACCGGCATTGCCTGGGGGAGCTGGACGCTCTCCACCACGAGGTCCTGTCCAGCAAAGGGAACACGCGCGCGCACTTCCTTCTCGACCGCCGCGCGCAGATCTCTCATGTTCACTTCCTGGCTTGCGCGCTCCACGAGCATCCGCTTCGGAAAACGCAGCGTCACTCCCTCCTCTTCGCCCGCCCCCTGCCGCCCGAGCTGGGCCGTCAACACCCGGGCATTCAAGGGAAACCGGATGCCCAGACTTGGACTCTGCCCCAGCTCGATCTTACGCAGACGGGCGTGTTCCTCCGGCGTGGCGCCCTTGATCTCGGCGATATCGCCAAGCGTGTAATGCAATCCCTGGACCCGGCTTTCGGCATGGAAAACGATCTGCGTCTTCCCAGCGGGATCCGCGGACGCCATTGCCGCCAGGAACAGTGCCGCGAAGAACAGAATCAGCAGTAATACGACCAGGACCTTCAGAGCGGTTATGATCACTCGTTTCATGCCGTGTGTGACCTTCCCATGTATCCGTGAACGGAGCCTGAATGCGGTTTGCCCGGCGCGGGTTACACCCGCCTTATGCGTTCTAACGCTTCACGTTAACCGCGGTCTCAAGCATCTGATCCGCCACCATGATTCCCTTCGAGTTGATCTCGTAGGCGCGCTGCCCCACGATCATGTCCACCAGCTCCTCCACAATGTTCACGTTGGACATTTCCAGGTTGCCTCCCAGCGTGGAGCCCAGGCCGTTCTGGCCCGGCGTTCCCACTGTCGCCGTCCCCGACGAGGCGCTCTCGAGGAACAGGTTGTTACCGATGGCTTCCAGGCCGGCGGGGTTGATGAACGATGCCAACTGGATTTGGCCCGCCTGAACCGGGGCGGTGGCTCCGGGAATCTTATAGGTTATGGTCCCATCGTGCCCCACGCTGACTGTCCCAGGCTCATGGTTGGCCGGGATCGTGATGTTCGGAGAGAGAGGATCGCCGTTGGGGGTCGTCAGCGTGCCGTTGGCGTCCACCTGGAAAGCCCCGGCGCGCGTGTAGGCGGTCCGGCCATCGGGAAGCGTGACCTGGAAGAACCCCCCGCCTTCAATGCTGATGTCGTGCCACACGTCGGTGAACTTCGCCGCGCCCTGGGTGAAAATCTTCGAGGTTGACACCGGCCGCGCCCCGTGCCCCAGGTAAATCCCGGTGGGAATCACGGTGTTGGTGGTGGCATTGGCGCCCACGGGCCGCATGCTCTGGTACAGCAGGTCCTCGAAATCCGCCCGCCCGCGCTTGAAGCCGGTCGTGTTCACGTTCGCCAGGTTGTTCGAGATCACATCCAGCGTGATCTGCTGGGCTTTCATCCCCGTGGCCGAAATATAGAGTGCGCGCATTTGTTGTACTCCTGTTGTCTCAAATCATTCCGCGGAACGGACGAAGCCGCCCGCCTATCGGCCCGCGGACAATGCAACCACCTTCCCCGTGGCATCGTCCATAGCCTGGATCGCTTTCTCAAAACCCGCATAAGCCCTTTGAAGATCAATCATCTTCACCAGCTCTTCCACCACGTTCACGTTCGACATCTCCAGGTAGTGCTGCCGCACCGATACGCCGTCCGCCGGCGTCACGTCGCGCACGGCCACCTGGCCCCCTTTGTCGCTGAAAAGGCCGCTGCCGGTCTTCTCCAGCTGTGCCGGCTGTTCCACCAGGACCACCCGGACGTTCCCAACGCTTTGACCCCCGGTGAAGACCTCGCCGGTTGGCGAAATCACAATGGATTCACCGGGCTTGCCGGTCAGCCGCAAAACATCGCCCCCTTGGCTCTTGACCGGGTATCCACCCGGCGTTACCAATTCCTGGCGGCTGTTCACCTGGAAGTTCCCCATCCGGGTCAGGCTGTCGCCCTGGGGGGTGCTCACGACAAAGAACGGAGTGCCCGGCAACCCGGGATTCCGGGCTTCGAGCGCCATGTCATAGGGATTGGCTGTGGGCTGAAGGGTGCCCATTGAGAAGTCGGTGAAGCTCTCGGCCAGCGTGGCGTAGTTGCGGTCGCCTTCCATGCGCTGTGCGGCAGGTGGCAACTCCAGCCGGGGGCTGGCACTTTTTTCCAAGAGAGGCAAATCCGCTTCGGGCGGACGGACGCGGAATACGGCGAGGTCCTTCTTGAAGCCCACCGAGTTCACATTTGCAAGATTGTTGGCCACCAGGGCCAATTGCTTCTCTCTGGCCACCGCACCGGACAATGCCACGTACATCTCTTTCATGGGCGGGCATTCCTTTCCACTCAATGGAAGCGGCGTGCAAGCACAGTGCCAATCCGCCGGGAGGCGCCTGGTTTTTGCGGAACGTTAAAAAAGAAAGAGTTATCCGGCAGAGAGAAACTGGAAGACGCAGGAACTCATGGAAAGATTTTCCGGCTCTTTTCAGCCACGGATCGAAGGGCGGAAATCAGGCTTCGGCGCCCTCCGCGCCTTTGAGGGATTCGGCCGGTTCGGTGTCCGAGGCGGGCGCTTCACCCGGCGCCAGTTTGCTGACCAGACGCTTGAATTCCGGCGGCAGAATACCCACGAACTTCAGTCCGATTTCATACGTGCTCGATCCGCGCACCGGTTCACAACGCACCGCCTTGGCCAGAATCAACAGGTGAAAGGGCCGCATGGGGAGGGTGATATTGAGCTGCATCAGGATGGGAATCTTGATCTTCTGCTCGGTGAAGATCGCCACGCCCGATTCGGAGAGGTTCTTGGAGTGGGCCACACCGTACTCATAGGGGGTCGAGTCGTTCGACGACAGAATGGTGTAGGTCATTTTCAGACAGCACGAATAGCGTTCATGACGCCGCTTGTCCCGGCTCGCCAGATTCCCTATAAGAGATCCCATGAGAAGCGCTCACACCCCTTTCACCCGACAGATAACTCCACAGCGATGTGGCGAGACTCGAAGTTAGAGCGCGTCGCCCATCTCTCGGGGAGTATCTCCGATCTCCTCCAGCATAGGAGGCCGAAACCGGAAAGTCAACCATTTCTTTCGCGCCCCCCGCCCCCATTCTTTCGCGCGTCTTGCCAAAAAGGCCCTTGACAGACCTTCCCCCGTCCGATAAATTGTGACTTCTTTGGGATTGTCCCAAGAAGGAAAAGGGAGGGATGTGGGATGAAAAGGACGTACCAACCCAGCAACCGCAAGAAAAAGACCACTCATGGATTCCGCGTCCGCATGAGCTCGGTCGGGGGCCGCCGGATCCTGAGCAGCCGGCGGGCCAAAGGACGCAAGCGCCTCACGGTCTGACGCCGCTATGGGCCAAAGCTTCCCCAAGAGCCAGCGGTTGCTGAAACGCAAGGAGTTCCGGCTTGTCTATGACACCGGAACCGTGTACCGCAACGCGGGGTTTCACCTATTCGTGAAGCAAAGAGAGGATCTCAGCCCCTCTCGTTTAGGCCTGACGGCAACCCGCTCTTTGGGCGGGGCGGTGGTTCGTAACCGGCTGAGGCGCTGGGCGCGTGAGGCGTTCCGCCTGGCTGCCGAAAGGCTGGAACCGGGCTTCGACCTGGTGGTGAATTTCCACCCGGGACTCGTCAGAATGAAACGGGAGGCGTTTGACCGGCTGTTCCGAGATGCACTCCAGAGAGCCCATCTCCTTAAGCCCTGACAAGTCAGGGTTGGACAGGTTTTTCACCAGGGTGATTCTGTTCCTGATCGGCTTATACAAGCGTCTGATCTCCCCTTTGCTGGGGAACCAATGCCGGTTCCACCCCAGCTGCTCGCAATACGCCCGCGAAGCCTTCGCCTACAAGCCTTTCTGGACCGCTTGCCGCCTCACACTCCGCAGGCTGGTGAAGTGTCAACCCTTCCATCCCGGTGGATACGATCCCTTGGAGCGCGACCGGCACGAGGAAACAGGCGCCCCCCTTCCGGGAACCAATGGAGAATGATCTATGGACAATGATGCCCGGCGCTGGTTCCTTTTCTTGATCCTGGCACTGGCTCTGATAAACATCTTCCTCTTCCAGCCGTCCCTGAAGAAAAAACGGCCGCCGGACTCGCCTGGGACGCCTTCCGCCACCTCCCCGGGACAGGAACGCCCCGCGCCGGCCGGCCCCGAAGCGGCCCAGACCCCCGCGGCAAACCTCACCGGCCCGGAGCGTCCGGTCTCTTCCCGGCGCGCTCCCGTCGAGAAGGAAATCGGCGAGAAGATCGTCGTCCGCACGGACGTTTACGAGGTGACTCTTAACACCGCCGGGGCCTATCCGGTCAGCTGGAAGATCATTGACCCCGCATTCGCAAAGGCTTGCCAGGCCGACGTGGAAGCGAATCCCCGCCTGCGACTCAAGGTCGGAGACCATCTCCCGATCGAATTCATCCCCGCCTATGCGGCACTGGCCGAAGACCGCGACTACCCCCTGATGGTGATTCTGAAGGAAACCGACGGCCGTTACTACGAGGATTTCAACCGGCGAAGATACACCGTGGATGGACCGCGCGCGGACGACAAGGGCACCACCGTCGTGACCTTCACCCATCTGACTTCCGAAGGCCTTCAACTGGTGAAGACCTACCGGTTTTCCCCAAAGAGTTACCTGACGGATCTCCAGATTTCCCTCACCAATACTCCCCGCCCCGGCGCCTGGAACATGGATTTCTCTGAGTTTGGCCAGGCGGGTCTCGGCTTGATGTGGGGCCCCGGTATCGGGAGCCCCAAGATCAGTGACAGTTGGGACAAAACCGCTTACATGGCCGGGGCCTATGACGGAGAGAAGATCGTCAGCCGGAGTTTCAGCGGCTGGGAAAAAGTCCGCAACGGCACGCCGATGGATCAAACCTTTGAGGGAAATTTCAAGTGGGGGATGCTGGAGTCCCGCTTCTTCATGGCGGCCATCATCCCCGAAAAGGCCTCGAGCCCCCTGATACACGGCTTGGTGAAGCGGCAGCATGTGCCCGGCGACGAGACGGTGGCCAAAACAATGGCGCCGCCCGCGACCACCGAGGTCTACAGCGGCGGGTTCCGCCTCGAGCCGGGAGAATCCAAGGTTCTCGATTACCGTTTGTACGTGGGACCCAAGCAACGCCAGATTCTAGTGGGCATTGACAAGCGGGAGAACTACGGCCTGCACAAAGCCATGTTTCACGACATGTACGCGATAAAC
>Ga0315289_10016919_pt1 | contig 10028 bp, 11 predicted proteins | sample YL17G11_40_MG_FD_203452 | JGI IMG/M metagenome (GOLD analysis project Ga0315289, IMG submission 203452) | Sediment microbial communities from Yellowstone Lake, YNP, Wyoming, USA - YL17G11_40 | ecosystem: Environmental > Aquatic > Freshwater > Lake > Sediment | place: USA: Wyoming | collected...
ACCTAACGTATGGCTAGGAGAAAAAGAAAGAACAAGAATACTGCTCGCAACAGAACGCCTACAGTTATTCGTCAAGACATCATCCCTATAACCTTATCTGATTCACTAGTCATTCTTTTTGTTTCCTTCCTGGTAACGATGCTTATGTTCCTAATTGGATACTCTATTTACGTGAGATTTAAGTAAGCAGCTTTTCATGATCCAATATCTTCGCACCGCCGCTATCATCCTCGCCTCCATAATTGGAGGAGTTGCCGTATTTCTTATTTTAAAGTCTTATACTCTTTGGTGGATATTCTCCCACCCACCTTTTCTTAGATAGGGTTACAAATGGGCAAGTTTTTCTTTCTTATGGCGGTATCCTTCGCGGCTCCCATTTCGGTTCTGTCGTCTTGCATACCACATCAAGATGAGATTTTCAGAAATTCATCTGGAGAAATCTTGATATGCCAGCGTTATGCACAACAAAGTTGTGGTTTGCATCTGATGCAATGCGGTGAACATAGCGACCTTGAATTTGAATGCTTATCAAATGTGCATTACTTAGGTAGGCCAGGACATTTAACTAGAGAAGCATTAGAAACACCTGTAACAGCAATAAATGTTTGGGAATCACCAGTACCACCTAAGGATTCATGCTTACCATGTATCCAAATACCTGAAAAAGCTAAGAAAAAGAAATAACGTGGTAGATAGGTTGACTTTATTTTTGCAGAAGCCCTAGCTCTCGGAGAACTTAATCAAAACTAAATGTTAGAGTTTTAACAATGAAGGCCATCATAATTGCTCTTTCCCTCCTCGTTTTCCCATTAGTCGCCAAAGCTGGTGACAATGCCAAATCAGTTACCCTTCCCCATCTCATTACCAAAATAATTGCTGCTCCTGCTGTTACTCCTATAATGACGGTTCCATCGCCACAACAGAACTTATCAGAGACAGAATTGGAAGAAGATACCTTTATTAATTGGCCTTTGGCTGGAGTGATATTGATTTTATCTTTTTTTCTGCTTGGGGTTAAGAGTTTCGATGGTTAATGAAAATTACGGGAAGAAAAATTAACAATTAAGGAGCGATCATGAACAAAGTTAAAGCAATCTTTTTAATGTTTCTAGTTTTCTTCTCTGGTTACGCTTTCGCCCAGGATGCACTATCAGAGCCTAGCCTGGGCGATTGGTTATCACTGATGAAATCGCTCGGTGGTCTTAAAGGTGCTTCATCAATGACTGTTGTTGCTATCGCCGTCCAGATTCTTATGATGGTTCTACGCTCTCCTATGGGTGGAATCGCTGGAAAGTGGCGTTTGGTATTGGTTTATCTTCTAACCATGGTTGGTGGTGTAACCTCGTTAATGCTGACTGGTGTGGATTTAATGACAGCAATAATGCATGCAAACACATTAGCTGCTCTTCAGGTTTTTGTTCATCAAGTTGTCAAGCAATTTACACCTGATCCAACACTAAAAACGGTAGCTTGAGGTTAAAATATGAGAAAAGATTCTCGTTATGGTTGGAGAAGGGATATCCCAGATTTTAGGGATCTGAAATTCAGCGCACCAAAATCAGTCCATCTCCCACCGATGATTGATCTTCGACTCCACTGCCCACCGATTTATGACCAAGGCATTTTAGGATCTTGCACTGCTCAAGCTTTAGCATTTCTCTGCCAGTTCAACTTAGCTAAGTTCAAACACCAGGACCAAAGTATTCCGAGTCGTCTCTTTATTTACTTTAACGAACGAGTTCTAGAAAAATCAGTTGGAGAAGATTCTGGGGCACAGATTCGCAGTGGGATCAAGACGTTAAAAAAAGAAGGTTTTTGTTCCGAAAATTCTTGGCCTTATGATATTACTAGGTTTAAAAATAAACCCCATAGTAAATGTTACGACGAAGCACTCACTAACCAGATCGAACAATATTCTAGGGTTGGGCAAACACTGGGCGAACTCAAGACAGCTATCGCTTCAGGTTTTCCAATTACCTTCGGGTTCACTGTCTACGACCACTTCGAGAGTTCAGAAGTTGCCAAAACTGGTGTTCTAAACTACCCTCAGCAAAACGAACATGCTCAAGGTGGTCATGCCGTTTCTATTGTTGGCTACGATGACTCTACGCAACGATTTTTAGTGAGAAACTCTTGGGGTAATGACTGGGGAAACAGAGGCTATTTCACGATGCCTTATAGTTACGTCCTCGATAGGAATCTAGCTGATGATTTCTGGGTGGTAAAGTGGGTTACTTAACTAGACCAATTGCAAAATCTTGCAAAGTCATGTAAAATAAGGTCGTTCTTCTTCTTCTTTTTTTATATATCGAAGCCAAAGGCGGGTGGTAGTGATTCTATTGCCCGTCAATTTATTGACAGCAGACTTTAGTTATGATATTTTCAAAATTCTGATCTTCACCTAAGTTTCAGCCTAAGACACTGCGATGGCGGCAAAAAATCAGAATTGAGGGATCGGCTGTAAAAGGCCGGTCCCTCAAATGTATTTGAGTGGCGGAGATAGCATCTCTTTGCACTTAACGCAGTTAACTGGTACTTTAGCCTTCGTCGCGATCATTATACAAAGGAAGGCCAAAAAAACGCACCAAGTCATGGTTATATTTTAGTTGAAATACTGAAAGTAGCAGTTGGAGTGGTTGGAGTGGTTAAACTCAAAAGTTTGGACCAGTCATCTTTTGAAACTGGCATGCAAATAGTGCCACAATCGCTTTCAAAGATAGCACCAACCTCTAATTTCCACTTAATTGTTCCATTAATTATTCCCCCACCAAATGGTATAGTTACCTTAAATTTTTTGTCTTGATCCATTACCCTCTCCAATCAAATGCTGAAACCGTAAATGGGAATTCTTTAATAAAAATTTTCTTAAGATCTCATGTTAAGACAAATCTTATCTTGTCATCTTTGGGACGCTGAACATAGCGTTTAAGAACACGTGCTAAGGCTGAACTATAGTTAGAGATGGAACCTTTATGATCTTCCAAATCACGAATGATGAACTTTATTGGGATACCATGACGGAGTTCTCGACAAACAAACCTAGTTATCACTCGTTGTTCATCATTATCATAAAGTTTTCTAATATCTGAGATTTCATTAATCTTGTTATCAGTAATTTTCATAATTAAATGGTAGCGATTAGATCCATTTTTCTTAATATAAGCTTCTTTTACGTGATCTGATAGAGGCAATTCTATGGAGGAACCAGCAAAAAGTTCAAATGGTTTGCCACAAAGGAGACCAACGACAACCCCCCACTTTTTACCTTTTACTGAAACTGTGTGAACATCGGCAGGAAGGGATGACGGACGTTTTGGGGAATGAATGTAGGGGATTTCAGTAGGACGATCAAACTCTTCTTTCTTATCTTCAGTGATTAGAATCCTATCCCTATAACCCCAGCTGATTCCCATAGGTCATCCTTTTCCTTATGGTTTATTGACGCAACAAACCAGACAACAACTTGTTGTTGTGATACCGAAGCAAATGAAGAGATAAATTGTAATCAGGCATATCTATTGATAATACCTCTTCAATATCCACCATTTTTGATGCTATCGCTTTGTAATCATTAATTGAGGTAAAAATCAGACTGGTGGTGCTGAAATAAACCGGTTTTAACTCCCAATCAATGTAGAACAAGTTTTTGAATACTTCAAGAACATTTCCTTCTATCTTTTGATAAGAACTAAACTCCAGTTCAAAAATTGATCGAACTTGATCTAGTTGTTCATTGAGTTCCATCAAGTTGTTCCAACATCGTTGTTTGCACTTGTTCTTTCGTTTTACCAGTCACATCAATAAGATAAACTTGCTCTTCACTTGAGAAAGCATGCACTCCACCAGTAAGCCTTTTGTGTAAGCTCCTGTATTCGGTGTCTAAGTCTTTCCATTTAATCTGTCGCTCGAACACACTATCATCAGTATTATTAAATCGATTATCGGCAGTAAGAATAAAAATACTAACTTGATATTTTGGTTCTATTGCACGTTGATAAATAGAACTAAGTGCCGTTTCTAGCAATACTAAGCGAGATGGATCGACACCAGTTAGTTTGCCATAAACAGGTCCAGATAGCCAGGACCTATCCATAACAATGTTTTCTTCATTGTTAAATTTAGTAAAGGCATCGACACAGTGCGATAGAGAAATAAGAAGTTGTCGCTCAAATCCGCTGAGACCAAGATCTTGTTTTGTTAGTTCACGAATGAAGCTTACACAATTATCCGTTGATGGTTGTCTAATAATGTTTGCATTAAACTTTTCAGCCAACATTTTGCTATGTGTTGTTTTACCTAGTCCATCTGGACCTTCTAATACAATTAACTTCTTCATAGGGCTCCAATCTAGATATTATAAATTAACTCCCAAGATAGATAGTAGCCTCAGTCTCGGCACCAGTACCGATAAATTTAACATTCTTATGATAATCACCAAGATTCTCCATCATCCAGTTTTTAAATTTTTCTGATTTCAAGAGCCCTTCGTAAGTATCAACGCCAGTTAATGCATGGTCTATATAATTACTAAAATTAATAGAAATAAAAACATCTTTACCAGTGCTATTGTAAACAAGAGCTTCCTCTACGTTTTGCCGAGAAAATGTAGCAACTCTACGTGGGAGTTTTGTAACTGAAGTTGTCTCGAAAATGGGGAAAGGAGACTCACTATCAGCAGTAATTTTTTCCCATGTTGTCTCTTCTTGGTCTGGATACCAATATCCAGAATTTCCTTCAAACACAGTATGAGGAGCACCGTTTTGCACCTCTGCCCATGTTAAATGAACTCCGTCTGGTCCAATATATTTATTGTTATTGATTCTAATAGGGAAAGTTCTGAAATTAATGATAACATTTCCACCAAACATTGGTGGGAGGAACATATCAGAGAGAGCTTGACTGGTTGTGACGTTTCTCGATGTCACGTAGGGGTAAAATTTATCATGAAGGAGAGATAGTTGGAAGCCTTGAGCGATCTCCAGCATTCCAGCTTGTCCACCAAGGAGACGATTAATAATTTCTCCAGGAACATCGCAAATCATGTCCTTCAATTCAGGAACGTCTTTAGCCAAAACCAAGCTAGGACGACGAAGGGCTCGACGAGCCATGACCGATCCAACACCATGGGCAGTGGAACCAAATTTTGATGTTCCATCATGATTCGTTGACGGAGTTCCATCAAAACCCGCAACTCCACGTTCGAAATCAGTGTCGATTTGACTGAGGATCGGGATGTTAGGCGAGATACCAAGTTTTTTCCTCGGGATGTTGTTTTCTTCAATTTCTCTAAGTAATGCTGGCAGTTCTATAATGGCTCCTGGACCTATATACATTTTTTCGAATTTATCGTGAGCGTATGCACATGAATTTAATGTTTGGTAAAAGAAGGTTCTCCCATCGCGCAGTTTTACCCAATGTCCAGCTTGCGGTCCAAAAGCATTACAACAGAATTGCCAATTATCAGAGTTTTCCACAATATAGCTAGCAAGTTTACCTTTACCAGAGGAACCAGCCCCACCATCCATAACGATTGTTAATTCACTCTGGTTAAATAATTCATTGCACTTCATGCTGACATCTCCGGTCTATAGTCCATTGCTATTAAGTAATCACGAAGATCCACTATTATGCTGCGGACCTTACTTTTAGAAACCCCAATAATCCGATCAAATGACAACGGTGGGATATGGTCATATTGGTTGTACATTTTGTTAGACGAACATAGATTATTCCAATTCTTAAGTGTCAATGATGACGGCTCAATTATTTCACGAATAACAAGTTTGGTCGTGTCACAACGAATCTCAGCCCAGCCGGTGATGTCATTGATCAATTGTCTATACTGGCTGATTTCGTCTGGATGTTTGGTATGAATGGGTTTGTAATTGAAGATTGATGAGAATGAATCGTGGAGAAGTTCTTCTATTACTGAGTTATTTATGCCTGCTTTATCTGGTCTTCTTTTGCACAACCGAATGATATCTTTCACTCTGTTGTTTAATATGACGTAACCAATTTTTATCACCTCATCATCAGATAGTGTTTTGAATTTTGGCATAGAAACGATGATTTTGAGCCAAAGCTCTTGTTCTATATCGTCTTTATCATATAATGTATTGGCTGGAAATTTGGAGGACAGGATTTTGATAGAGGGATGAAACAAAGACAGGTTAGCCATGAGACCTCCAGAACCAATTAATACAGTTACAACCGAACATTACAAATCAATTTTGCTGAGTTGTCTACAAACCTTACCCCAACCGCCTACAATCTGTCAAGCGCTAGTTAAGAGTGAGATTTTTTCTTAATCGTGAACCGTACCTTTTGACTTACGGTATCCCGACAAAAAATATCTTCTTTAAATTCAGATTGTTTAATAGGTTTTTCTTCTAGTACCTCAACATGTGTATCGTAGGCCAGACTTGCCGTTGCTTTCAGTTTAGCAATTTCTTTTCTGTGACCTTTTGACTTAAACACAACTGAATTACTGTCAAGATGTTCTATTTCTATTTTTAATGCTCCTCCCCATGATGTACCGAGTTCGAACTCTAAATGGAGAGGACAAACAAGCCAAGGGTGACGGTCTGCTACTTTATCTTGCGCTTCTTCTTTGAACATAATCATCATATCAAAGAGTTCACCTGGATAAATATCGTATTCCATTGAGTCATGTACGGTAGCCAGAAACACTGATTTCATCTTTAGTGCTTGTTTCCTAAACCAGATTTCAAGCGCTCCAGTCATAACAAGATCGGTAGCTGGAGATTGAACTGAGTAGTTAACACCACAACGTTCGGCTTCAGCGATATCATATTTAGAATTAGAAAAAGCAGTGGTAATTGGAATTCGACGACCAAAGACTGTGTAAGCATAGCCAGTTTCCAGAGTCTCCGCTTTCACTTTATTCATCCATGCCGTTAAATCTGGTACCCTACTATAATAATCATCAATCATCTTTTGAGCCATATTAACAGTAACCCCCCAATCTTCAGCCATGGTTTCAGCAGTTTTTCCAAATACCATACCAAAATTTTGAGCTTTGCCTTTTTGCCGCTGTTCATCGTCTACCTGGTTTAAAGGTATGCCAAACATTTTTGATGCGGTAAACCTATGAGCATCTTCACCTCTTCGAAACGAATCAATGAGTTCTTTTTCGGCAGAGAGAGCCGCGATGACTCGAAGTTCTAGTTGTGAGTTTTCAGACAACACTCCGTTATCAAGGAAAAAGTTATGATGATCTTCCACAGTCAAGCAATAAAATTGTTTAGGTTGTTCATGTTCCACAACTTCAATATTAACGATTCTGTGATTGTCTCTAATTTTATCTTCACTAATACGTAACAAAGAATCGCTCAATTTTTTTAGTCGATCTGGATTTGAATTATGAAACCATTTCATTGATCGATCGACACCTTTGGCTATTGTGGTCATTTTCTGGCGAAATGTTTTGCATTCCCACTTAGATTTCATAATTATTGCAAAATTAGTTGGATAATCATTAACTTTGTTAAAATCGTTATGGTGGACTACCATACCTATTCTAGATGATGGTTCGAATAACCCATTTTTTACCCCGTAATTATAAGCCAAATCCATCGATAAAGGCCATGTTCCGTCTGTCTGCCTCAATATTGTCTTTCCCAAATTAGATCCAGTATTTTTGAAACGCCATTCAGTATGTAAAAGGCTATCACCAATCTTTAGGTTCTTTGCCTCAGTATATTTATGATCTTTCTTCATAAATCTATGATTATAAGTACAGTTAATGATATCACCAGTATTTAACGTGATACGATATTCAGTAGTAGTTGAAATGGTTGGTCTGGCAGAATGCCCTTTCCCAATACAAATTTTACCGTTTGAGTCAACAGAATACACATAAAACTCGTTGCGATTCACTAATTCACTGATTTTAGGGGTTTCTCCGTTTGCCAATCGAATTTTAGTGTCCCCATCTAAGCACTGGTCAGCTGCTAAGATTAACCCGCCTTCACTTTTCCATCGAGAAGTCACTAGCCTTTTTAGATCGCATCTGTTAGGCATCGAGTGGAATGGAGACGAACAACGACCAGTTACAGTTCCATTCAGGTTAAAACTCGGCTTGTAGAGCCCATCAACCATGCTAGCTGGGAATTGCCCGATGTAGTCGTCAAGTAATTTGACAACCCTCTTGAAACTGCTGATGTTGACGAGAAAACTCTTTGCTTCTTTCAATCTAACGTAAGTAGCTGGTCTCTTTATTTCTTCTTCTATATTGTTGTTGGTAAGCACGTTCTCAAGGAAATGTTCTCTGGCTTCTTTATCAAACTTCATCCCACCAGCTTTTGTCTTAAATTTCTTTGGACATTTCATTCCATAAAAAGCTGAATCATAAAAGAGTTCACTAACTTTTTGTGGGTTTCGGTAGTTAAATGCTGCTTCTTTAAGCTCTTGATTGGTAAGTGGAACTTTTTTTCTAGAATTCTTCTCTTGCAATGGTACAATATATTTAGCAATAATCTTTTTAACTGTAGGTAAATCGTCAATTTGGTTACGTTTCACAATTAAAAAGGCAGTGTAGGCTTTTTTAAGAAATGAGAACATGTTACTATCGATCGCCATTCCTTTGACTTCGGAATCAACAAATGGAATAATGGCCGATGTCACAAAGTCAGCCATCTTAAGAAGATTTTCTGGTGTTGTACTTAAATAAAAATTTTCTAACATTTTGTTGTAATAAGAATCGAGACCTGAATATTCAGAGAGAACACCAGTTGGGATCATCCCATAGTGGCGGTCTTTGATGAGTCGGAACCTATTGATATAATCATTAATTTTGATTTCCCAGTCATCATAAATTTCGAAGTGTTTCCGACACTGGCCTTTGAGTGAGTTATCAATACCAGCACCAGAACTATTGATTTGGAAAGAAATATTAAAAGTGTCATTGAAAATCTTGACTTTAAGGACATTACAAATCCTTTTCCATGCTGCCCATTTCAAATCGAACTTTAAGTTGTGACCAGAAATTGGAATTTTCTCCAGCATTTCCCCAGTTTTTTTAAGAAGCTTTGCCTTTTGAATTGCTGTAATGTCGAAATCAACCATAGGGACTTCATAAGATAGGTCGTTATGGTGGATGACATTAGTAACCATATAAGGAATAACTGTAGCGTGTTCGTCTAGAGCATGGGCAAACGACGCCATGATAATTTCACCATTCTCTTCCCATGGATCAAAACCCTGAGTCTCGAAGTCGAAAATGATGTGATCAATTTGACCAGACTCAAATAATTTAATAACACGATCCATTTCCGCCATTGAATCTTCGAAGTTGAGCAGTTTCGATTTGTTATTAATATTTGTTTCTGAATACCCACCACCATCATCCGATCTAAACGCTCTTTCTATACAAGCTTCAAGATCGGCTTTATAAGTAGAATTTTTAAATGCTGCACCAGGGTCCATATTTGGTATGAGAGCAAACTCATTTCCTCCAAATTTAATCTTTCTTTTAATACCAACTTCGCGAGTTATGACGATCTTATCTAAATTGGTTAGCTGCTTAAGTGGTGGTTTACCAAACGACAAAATTGTTTTACCAGCAAATCTAGCAAGCTCGGCTTCTAGATGTTTACCGCAGTGTTTGATTTCATCATCAGTTGGCTCTCTAAAAGAGTCTCTACTAATAGTGCTTTGGTAAGAAGGACATTTTACAGCATAGGTGACATAGCAGTTGTCCAACCGGTCTTGTCCGACAGCAGAAAGAATATAAGCAGCCCGTTCTCCAGTAAAAGTGCTCTTTTTTTCATCAGCTTTTTCTGGATAAGGTAATACAATTATTAAATCTGGATCATCACTACCAATACCTTCAACCATTGGATTGTCGCACTGCTTAAACAGGTTACACTGTTGGCAAATTTCGTTCATTTAAATACTCCAGTATCAATAATCATAGAGCGAGACAGATCTTTCCTAATCTTGATCTTAACTTTGCTAGTACCACGACGAACAAGATCAGCAAATAGAATCCCGTTGTCGCTATCGTC
>Ga0315289_10016920_pt1 | contig 10028 bp, 6 predicted proteins | sample YL17G11_40_MG_FD_203452 | JGI IMG/M metagenome (GOLD analysis project Ga0315289, IMG submission 203452) | Sediment microbial communities from Yellowstone Lake, YNP, Wyoming, USA - YL17G11_40 | ecosystem: Environmental > Aquatic > Freshwater > Lake > Sediment | place: USA: Wyoming | collected...
AACTTTGTGTCCATGTTGCTTTCACGGACAAACTGCGAGCGCGCTTCTGGCGCCATATCGGTGACACGGCGACGCACCAGCACCGGGCGCTGCATGCCGGTCGTGCCGAAGCCTTGAGACTCAATGAAGTCGCGGTACGCCTTGGCGCGCTCTGGGGATTCGTCGTATACTTTATTAATCGCCATGACGCGGCCATTGCCACTCTCGACGACGTTGTCGGGCCCGATAATCGGCGAACCACGGTCGCTCTCTTGGCTCTCACCAAGGCGCTCAGGGGCAAAGTTCGAGAAGATGTCCTGCACCTGCACGTTGGTCGCGGCACGGCTGCGGTCCCGGTTCTGCAGATCGCCAGTCGCAGCCGTAAGATCGGCGGCGTCGACGACTTCGAATGCGGTGTCGACCTTTGTGCCACCGGGGGTAGTGACAGTGCGGATATTCTCAGGCGCAGGCGCGGGCCTATAAACGAATGGCTCAGGTGCTGATGCGGACGTGATTGCAGGCGTAGCAGCTGCGGGCGTGGGGGCGCGTTCTCCCCCCACAATCAGCCGGGCCATCATTTCCTTCGCCAACTGCTCACGGCGTTCAGGCGTCAGTTCGGTTTCGGTTGGCGCGGGGGGCGTCTCTTCCGCAACAGCCTCAGCCCGAACAGGTGGCAGCCCCTCCGTAACGTCGCCACCAAACGCCACAGCGCCCAGCCCGTCCTTGGGCTCAACGGCGCCAACCTTCATCGCCGCCGAGATCTGCGCGGGATCTTCCGCAAGCACATTACCATCGACGTCTGCCAACAGAACGCTGCCGTCTTCATCCAGACCCTGATACGTATATTCCTGCGGGCCGCTTGGCTCCTGCAGTGTCACCTTCCCACCGACAGGGCCAAGCGCCTTTGCCAGCGCGCCCATGTCGGCAGGTGGTGGAGGCGGAGGCGACGGACGCCTAGATGTCGCGCCAGCTTCAGCGCCCGGGCCTTCAGGGGGCGCCTCTTCAGCAGTTGCACGCGGCTCCCGTTGCAGCGTCTGAGCTACCTTGCTCGCGCCAGCAAGCACGGTGCCGGGCACAAGCGTCGCAATGGCCGTCTCGCCCAGTGCACCGGGTAACTCATTGACGTAATCGTTCCACGACTTGTCGGGGTTTGCAATCGCCGTATCAATAGCATTCTGCGTAATCGTCGCCACCGCCTCACTCGGAAGTTCGCGACCCAAATAATTACGCAGGAACTGACCAAATCCGACCTTGCCAAGTGTTTTAACTGCGAAACCCAGCGGAAACTTTTCCGTCACAAGCTCGACGCCAGTCTCAGCACCAGAGCCCAGTGCGGCTTCTTCAACCGTGCCGCCACGCTCACGGTATTTTTGATAGGCACTCGGCGCGGTGGTGGCTGCAATGTTTGCCAGTGCTGGCAGCGGGTTTAGTGTGGCGACGCTGGCCACCAAACCCGGCAAATTCTGAATGAGTGAACTCGTGCCGCTATACAGGCCGCGTCCGAGCATCGTGTCAAACTCAGGCGCGGCCAGTTGCGTTTCGGTTTCCTGCTCAGCGGCTTCTTGCTGTGCCCGTGAGCGCGTCGCTATTGGTCCGAACTCCTTAACCCGGGCAGCCTCACGCGCCTTCTCTACGGGGCTTTTAAACGCAGCGCCGGCAATCTCTTCAACCATGCGACGGGCGCGAGACGGCAGCGCCGAAATCTCAGAGCCGATCCCCTGAAGCGACGTGAGAACTCCACCCTCTGGACGCTCCGGCGCAACAATAGCCTCAGGCTTGCGGCCCGGGAGGATCTCACGCTCAATAGCCAGCTGGATCTGGTAAGGCGTCATGTTATCCGGGAATTGGACGTCGCCTTTTCCCGGAATCCGAACGATAGGCATCTACGCCCCCTTACTTAACCGGCTGCAGACCTTTTCCCGGGGAATATACAAAACTTGGCTTAGGTGTGCTACCCGTCGCAGGGGAGCCGCCGCCAGTTTTAAGCGCCAACAGTCGCCCATCGATATCCCTGATTGCTGCTGCAATCTCCGCAGAGCCGGCACCGCCAAACATTTTTGCCTGAGCCGCTTTAACGGCGTAATCATTTCTCTTCAGCATCAGCTGTTGAATCTTCGTTTGCCGCTGGTTTTCCGTCATGGGCTTATCAACATCGGAGTCGCGACCAGTCTGCCGCCCTTCGCCGCGATAAAACCGACCCTGATCAGCCCGCAGCCCCCGTACAGAAGCGGCCTCCACAGGCGCGTCCTCCAGATTGAACTCGGCAAGCGCAGTCGCGGCCTGTTTACCGCGTATCTCCAGTGGAAGCTGCGCTTCTCTTATCGCCTGTTCCTTCGCATCTTTACCGATGCCCATAATTCCAAGCACGCGCTGGCGAGCATTCTCGGCAGCCCGTTCCCGCATGTTATAGCGGTCAATGTTAGCCTGATCGCGCGCTTCAGCGATGCTCTCAGTGCCCTCTTCAAACTGCTGACGCGACCGGTCATACTGCTGAGTCCCAGCTTGCAGACCACGGCTCAGCGCTTCGACGAGGCTCTCACCGGCACGACCCTGAGCCAGTGCGCCACCGCCGGCAATCAGCGCATCAGACACGGAGCGGCCTTGCGCTTTCTGCAGCCGCTCTTCTCGTTTCGCGAGACGTGCCTGAAGACCCTCTTGAGCAGCACGCACCTCTTCGGGGATTTCGGCTTCGGGGCCTTGCTCTGCCTGCACTAGAGAGCCAAGCTTGTTAGCGGTCTGTTTTAGCGTGGCCAAACGAATCTGAGCCATTAGGTCTGGCTTTTGACCGTTTGCCTCAGCCTGACTTATGTCGTCTTCAGTGGCGCGGATAGCATTTAGAGTGTTGTTAAGCTCCTGCTGATAAATTGAGTCACGCCGAGGTGCTGCACGCTGCGGAGTGGCAGCCACTGGCAGTTCCTGCATCCGTTCCTGCTGAGCGATCTGCGGCGGAGCGACCTGCGGCTGGGGGGCCTGCTGCTGAGCGGCCTGCGGTGCCACCGGCAGTTCCTGCACCACTGGCTTCGGAGCGACAAACGGCACGCCCGGCTGCATCGGAGCCGGGGCGGCAGGCGTCACGGTACGCGGCTGAGCCGCCATCAGTGCTGCGCCAATCGCGGTCTCAGGAGCAGCGTCGCCGGTCGCCTCAGATCGAGTAAGAAAAGCTCGAATCAAAGAGTCGCGCTGGCTGACCGGCGCCCTGCCGGCCTTGATCACCTCGTCTGCGAGCAGCCGGGCGGTCTGCGGGGTAATCCGTGCCATCAGCGTACATCCTTCAGCCAGCCGAGCCCGTGCATCGGGCTCTTAATGTTACGCTTACCGTCCTTGACGGGGCTCTCGATCTTGCCGCCTTCCTTGAATCCACCAAACCCGCCAAATCTACCGAATGCCCCCAAGGCTTGGCTTGCTAAGCCCAAAATGGCGGCAGTATTATTTCTACCCGGCTCCTGCGAGACAACCGTTCCGGCACCCGAGACCGAAGGAACGCCGCCAATGCCAGCCAACTGCTGCAGCTGAGTGATTGGGTAATCGCGCTGACGCTCGAAGTCGCTATACGCCAGATTCGCAGACGTCTGACCCAGTTCCTGACGCTTCGCGCCAATGGCCTCCAGACCGGAAAGTTCACGCAAGCGCTGCTCTTGAGCGCTTTGTCCCAGCTGCGAATACTGCTGAGCCCCCGTCAGCGCGCGGGCGGCTTCATTGCCATACAGATCAGCGCCCGCCCCATAGGCGTCGGCTAGCGCTGCGGTCTGCTTGTCGAGTGCCTGACTCTGCGTGTCGCGAACCGCACGGCGCATGAATTCAGCACTGCGCGAGCCGCCGAACGTGCCGCTACCCACGAAGGTGCGATTAAGCTGAGGCAGAATATTCTCAGATAGGTTACGCGCTGCCGTCGATCCAATCCCAGAAATGACGTTCTGGATGTACGGATTCATGTACCGCTGCGCCACACCGGTGTCAGTGAACGAGCCAGTGCCCCGATTGAGCGCCTGATTGGCAGAGTTCACATAGGGCTGATACCCGCCCATGCCCTGCTTATACTGGCTAAACGCGTCCAGCTGCTCCTGCTGGAACGGTGCAACGCGAGCAGCATCGTACCGCTGATACGGCTGATCCGTGGCGGCGCGAGCCTTGGTCAGAAGGCTCGTGGCGTAATCGGTATACCACTGCGGCAGAATGGTCTGGGTTTGGCTAGTTGTCGTGGTCATTAAACCGCACCTCCAACAGCCTTCAGCATATTCTCAATTCCACGCTGCGGCTTCGCAATCTTTTTCACGTCCTTGCGTCCTGCACCCTTACGCACCATCTGGCGCATTTTGTCGAGACGGCGGACGCCCTCATCGGTTGAACCATCACCCAGATCGGCAACATCCTGCGCGCTCCAGACGTATTCACCGTCCGAGAGCCAAGCCGGGATCTTGTCGTCCTGACCGCTGCCGATACCCTTAACCCGACCCGGACCTAAGTGACCGCCACCCTTCCGATACTCAACAAGGTGCCTTACCATATCGTCGTCGACTTCGCCACCTTCGGCCAATCGCGGGCCGCCGTCTTCAAAACGAACGCCGAAAACATCCCCTGCTTCGTTTGTGCCGTAATCATCGAAACCCGGATTCGCCGCGCGGATCTGATCGAACGTCAGTCGAGTGCCCGGTACTACGGTGTTGGGCCCGGTACTAATGCCGTAGAAATCCGTACCGTCCTGTTCGTAATCTTGATAACCCAATCCTTGGTTCCGACCCGATCCTTGCATCCGAATTTGCTCAAGCGTCGGCGACTGCGAGACCTGCTCAGTGCGTGTTCCAAAAAACTGACCATCAGGGTTCTGTCTGATATCACGGTAGGTCGAGCCGAACCGCGCCCGAGCGTCTTCCAGTGTGAATGGACGCGGCGTACTCGTTGTTACATTGGTAATTCCGTAAAAACTTTTATCCTCGTTCTGTCCGTAATCATCGTATCCTAGATTCAAGGCACGAACTTGCTCAAGCGTCGTCGGAACACCGGTGACTTGCCCCGGCACATCACGCGTGCCGATAAACCGGCCAGACGCGTCCTGTGTGATGTCGCGATGGGTCGACCCAAATCGCGCCTGAACCTGTGCCAGCGTCATGCCCGGAGTTCCAGCGACGACAACTTCCCGCACCCCGGAATATCGACCATCTGCGTTCCGCTCAATGCTATCAAAGCCCGGGTTAAAGAACTTGTAATCATCAACCGTCGGGTTGAACGTCGCGCCCGCAGTCACGCGCAAGCCAGTTGCTGGCGTCGCGGGTGCCGTGTAGCCGGGAATGGGTTCGCCAAACCACCGACCATCGGCGGACTGACGAATATTGGTGAAACCGGGATATGCCGCGCTAACTTCAGCAGCGGTTGCGGGAGGGCCCGTCGTTCTAGTCGTTGTGCCAGTCGTTGTGGTGCCGGTTGTCCCAGTCGTTGTTCCTGTCCCGCCAATGCCGGTCACGGTGCCAGTCGTAGTCGGCGCATTACGGAAGAACTCAAACTCACCGGACCTTTGACCGTAGGTGAACGGGTCGAAGGTAGCGGGGTTCCGAAGCCGACCTATGCCACCAGTTCCTCCCGGGGGAAGGCCGGGGCCGGGATCGAGCACGCCGCCGCCGTCGTCACCGCCGCCGCCAAGCAGGCCGACAATCGGAGCAAGACCGAAAAGAAGTCTTAGGCCAGACAGAACTTTCTGCTTTGTGCTTGGGCCTTCCGGTTCAGCGTCTAAGCGTTTAATAATCTTTAGAAGTTCTGGGTTCGTTGGGAAATTTAACTCATTCTTGCGACCGGTGACGGTTTGTACGGGCTCTGGAAGACCTAGATTGAGAAGGTCTGTGTAGTCTACAGTACCGCGGACAGGATCGTAGGGTATTTTGGTACGGATTCTCTGGCCCGTAACTTCCGTTTCTGGACCAGAGTTAGGCAGAAAAACGGCTGTTGTGCGACGAGGTCCCGGTAGAGGATTTTTGTCACCCGTAACGGTGATCTGGCCTACATCGTTAACTTTAGTGTCAGTCGTCGTACCAGTGGTCGCCGCACCAGTGGTCGTCGTAACACGGTCGCGATCACCCTCAACAACTTGCTCCCTGCCGTCGCCAGTGTTAGTCGTTGTACCAGTGGTCGCTGTTGCACCGGCGCCAAGGGTTGATCCAAGCGTGCCAATGCCCCCCGTAGTATTTGAAACAATAATGGTGCCCGTTGTGTTGTCTCGAATGTTTCCTTCAAGATCGCGATATGTGCCACTAACCTCGTCGTTCGACGGAACCCGCACGTTTGAAATATCAACGTTTCCAATATTCGGCAGATTGAGATTGGCAGCGCCGCCAGCAATGGTCGCGCCGGTCAAACCGGAACCGATGCCAGAGTTAGTAACTGTTATAAGTGGGCCGCCGCCGGTCGCTACCGTTGCACCACCGCCGCCGGTCGAGCCAGTCCCTCCGCTAGAAGACCCCAATGCCGCCTGCGACGCTCTAGCCGAGGCAATCTCAGCCGCACTCAAAACCTCTCCACTAATGTTGTCAACAATTTTACCGTCAACAAACTTCGTGCCGGAAAGCCCGGTTGAACTATCAGCATTATTATTAAATCCACCCGGAAACAGCGCGTCTATAGCCCCTGCGGTAAGGCCAGAGATGCCCGCCGACCTAGCCGCGTTCTCAAGGGACTGGCCTGTGGCAATATTGGCCAGAAAATTCCCAGTAGCCGCTCCGATACCGGTGCCGACAGGGCCGCTGCCAACGATGGGACCAACAACAGGGCCAAGAAAAGATCCGCCACCCGCCGTAGCTGCAGTGGTCAAGCCACTTATTAGTGCCTGATCAATGGGCCTACCTACTAAAACATTGCCAACAGTGGAACCAATGCCCGCGCCCGCAGCGAGGCCCCCGGCGGCGGCGGCGCTCCCCGCAGCCGCGCCGGGGGCAATCAATGGCGCAAGATAAATGCCGCCCAGAACTGCCAGCGCGACGGGAATCGCTATTTCAGCAATTGTTGAAGCAATCGGCTTGTTATAAAGGTCGCCCCCGATAACTTGAACGGTCTGACCGGTGGCAGGGTCAGTGTACGTTTGAAAGCCTGCAACGGCTGGACCGCCCACTTGTTCAAGGCGATAATCTGCACGCGTTCCTTGCCGGGCAAGCGCTTGTGCAGCGTCCTGCAGCCGCAGAAGCTCTTCTGGAGTGCTGCCGGAAGCAATAATCTGACCGTCATTGCTCCCGGTGAAGTCGCGAATCCGATACTCCACACCGGGCGTAAGCGTGACCTGACTTGCGGCTTCGGTGCCGCGAGCATCTTTTGTGATGCTGTTCAACCAGTTATCAATGAGGATCGGTTGGGCTAGGCGATCTGCCCGGGATGCTAACTCGCGCTGCTGCGCAAGACGCGGATCGCCGCCAAGCATGGTGCTGTAACGCTCAGGTTCGCCATCCGGCCCGATACGCCCGGTGTAGTCGTCGTAGTCATCTCCGGCAAAAGCAGTGGCCATCGTCCTACGATCCCTGACTAATCACGTCGTTGAAACGCATCGCCCATTCCCGCCAATCGTCAAACTGATACGCATTAGGCACACCAAGTTCGGCGAGAGACGCGATACTAGATAGCCCAGAGGCCCAGATTTTCCAATCTTTTTCGTCCATGAGGCGGGCAGCCACGCCAAAGTCCTCGATGGAGGGGAACATGAAATCCGCCCAGTCCACCACGTTGTCGACGATACGCGGATCGATGGTCGTGGTGAAGCGCTTCAACATTAGCTCTGATACCTGCCGTCAGCCGGTTCGATGTGAACGACCACCTGTCCCATCTGGTAATTGCCACCCACCGTGTTCGACGCAAAGCGGAACCGTAGTTCGCGGCGCTGTTCCTTGAAGAACACCTGCTGCTCATACTTTTCAGCGGGCACTGCCGGGAACGTCCGCAGCGGACCATAAACCTCAGGCGCCCGTGCGTTGATGCGGCCTGTGACCTGCACCGTCATGTCCCCGGCCTGCACGAAGTCAGGCTCCATCATCTCAACGTGGATCGCCCGGTTCTTCGGCGGATCCGAGATGATGAGTGCAATGTCGCCGGTTTCGAAGAAGCTCTCGACCGCATTGATCTGAGCGCCGTCAATCTCGTCGACGCCGAACTCATGCTGCCAGATCTTAAAGAGCGTCGGCCCGTTGTCCACGACACGGGTTTGATTGTCCTCCGTGATGCGGGTGTTGTTATCTTCCGTGATGCGAATGTCAGGCACGCCCGGGCTGATCGGATCAATGCCGGCAAGGATCGGCTCGTTCAGGGACCCTGAGTAGATACCCGCAGAGCGCCCGGCATTGGGCAATTCCGTGTCATACCACGTATTTTCGCGGAAGTTAAAGATCACCGCATGCGTGCACTCAGTCGCCTCGCCGCGCGGGTAGCACCACCAGATCTCCCCAAAGCGCGGAACCTTGTAGGCGAAAATCTTGTTCGCAAACGGCTGGTTCAGCCCGTCGAAGAAATAGTTGATATTCATGTTGTTCGGCACTTCGCGAACGACGCCGTTGTACATCATGAAGCGGCCATCACCGACCCAGAAGTAGATGCCGTCATACTCGATCACGCTGTTGACCGCGATGATCGATGACGACGAGCTAATCGTGTCGAAGCCAAATACCTCCGGGCCACCCGTGTAATACGTGCGGATCAGGCTATCGAGCGTCCACAGGAGACCCGCCGGGTTCTGACCACCGCCACGCAGAGGCAGGCCCTTGACGATCTTCGAGGATGAAATGAACGCGTCGCCCGCGTCACCGCTCACGAAGTTCGTCGGGTCGTTTGCGTCAGACCACTTCGCGAACCCGTTCGAGGAAAACATAAACAGATACGGATGTAGCACCACAACACCGCCCGAAACGCCAGTCGTCGGGATTGGCGTCAGCGGGGCCGTGCCGTCGATAATGCCGATGTAGGCTGAGTAAACCCCGTCAGTCGAAATGTCGTTTGCTGAATTGGCCGCATGGGCGATCAGCGCCGTCGCGCTCCCGGCGCCGTCATACAGGGCATCGAACTGCCACATGAACTCAGGGCCGCCCACGTAGGTCGTAGGCGTCCGATCCGTGGCCGAGCTCGTGTTGCCGAGATTGTCGATGGTCATGCGCTGCACGCCGGCGCCGTAGCCCATGTGCGTGTAGGTAAAATTGTTCTGCGCCTGCAGGTGGAACTGGCGCACGACCCCCTCAGCGAAATTGCTGATCTGCCGATAGCCGCCGATCTTACGCGGCAGCCCGCGCTGAAACCGGCACCACTGCCCGTCGACGTAGAAGTTCCCCTCGAACTTCGTGCCGTCGCGCTTGATGCCGGCCTCTGATCTGACGTTTACGGGTACGAGCATCGACGGTTATTCCAGTGCCATAATCTGCGCCTGAAGCGCCTGAAGCTGCGCGAGTAGTTCTTCTTTGGTAGGCGCCGCCGGCGGCGGTGCGGGTTCTGGTGCGGGCGGCTCAGATACCGTTTCACCATCCCACAGCCAGCCGTTCACGGCCTCATCTGGCACCTCAATGAACTGATCGGCATAGCTCTGCGGAAACAGGATGCTAGGGTGCGTCATGACCACATCGTACAGGACGCCGTTATTGTTGAATGCATATTTCATCGCGTGGCCTCCCTAGTAGAAAATCCAGACGGTTGCAGGGCCGCCGGGGATCGAAGTCGAACCGGTCGCGCCGCCTCCGGCAAGAGACGTTGCACCCGGCTGTCCAGCCCCGGCACCACCCAAAGCTCCGCCAACACCACCAGTGAAAGACCCATTGCCCGCACCTCCTCCACCGCCAAATCCACCATCGCCCCCAGTTCCGCCGGCACTGCCTCCGCCGCCGCCGCCCGCACCTCCATTTCCGCCATATCCAGATCCAGACATGTTAGAAGCGCCAGCCGCATTTAACGCTGCTAAAAGCGGATCAGTAAACGGAATAACTCTGCCTTGGCCTGCCTTAGACGTAGTTGCGCTACCACCGCTCCCACCACCGGTGCCACCTACACTTATTGTGCTTGCGCCTCCGCCGCCGCCGCCAGCACCTCCTCCGCCGCCATATCCA
>Ga0315289_10016922_pt1 | contig 10026 bp, 16 predicted proteins | sample YL17G11_40_MG_FD_203452 | JGI IMG/M metagenome (GOLD analysis project Ga0315289, IMG submission 203452) | Sediment microbial communities from Yellowstone Lake, YNP, Wyoming, USA - YL17G11_40 | ecosystem: Environmental > Aquatic > Freshwater > Lake > Sediment | place: USA: Wyoming | collected...
TTTGTTTCTTGAATCAAAAATTATAGATGTAGCTGAAACTTTAGTGGATTGTAACGGTGTTAAAGATGTTGACTTTTCAGAAAACAGAGAATATAATATAGGCACAACTCAAACAAATGAGATATATGTTAAGCGTTTGCTATCAATGGACACAAGCACTTATGCTTTTTATGAGGTGCAATATCCTTTCAAATTAAGATACGAAACCTGGAGAGAGTTAGATACTGATGTATCTTGTTTCCCAAGTCCTAAAAACAATTGGAGTAGATATTCAACACAAACAACAGGTTGGAGTACAACTTTTAATGTTATTGCAGGAGTAGAAAAGATTAGCACAGAATACTTAACATATTACAGACATAAATCTGCCCTTAATATTTATCCAAGAACACAAAATACTTATACTACATCTGTTGTATTGACTAATTCAAGTGCAGTAGACACAAATGGTCAAATATTACTAGATGAAAATACAACCGTAACTGTAACAATGACTGGCGACTTTGCTACATTTCCTAGCTTTCCAACAGGGTCAACAACTTACTATGGATTTATTTCACTTGACAATAATTCAGTTGGCGGTGTGTCATATCAAGATATAACAAGTACTGAGTATATTAAAAGCGATACATCTGTATGGGTTAGCAATACAGTAACAATGACAGTAGTAGATACAAGCAGAATAATCTTAACAAATGATATTGATTACACAAAACTAGACAACCAAACATCTTATATTATAAGTTCAAAGATAGGATTTAAAGGGTTGTCGGGATTATTACAACAAGAAAACTTGTTTAACATCTTAACAGAAGATGGGCAAGGAATAATAATAACTTAAAAACAAAACAATGGCAGCACCACTACCAATAACAGGACTACCAGCAGAAACAACATTTTACGATACGGATGTTATGGCAATTGTGCCTTATGCAACAGGGGCAACAAGCAAGATAACTATAAAGCAATTTAAAGATAACTTTATTCCTTATGTTAAAATAGCATCAAAGGCAAGTATTAACTCTGCTACGGTGGCTGTTACTACCTTAGATTTTGAAGTAGGTGTTACACTTGCTAATTCTATTCCTATGGTTGTTATTTACGAAAGGGTAACAGGAACAAACACAGGTATATTTGCAAAATTAAAAGATTCGTCAAGCGATTTAACAACAGCCTCAGATATGAGTGCTTTAGCAGCAACGAGTAAAAGATATGTCCAATCGGCTAATACAGGTATAGCAATTGTAGCCTCGGGTTCTTTAGCTATATCTGTTACCGTTGGCAGTTCAATTCCTGCAACATTTAAAGCTACTGTTTACGGTTTAAGAACATAAAGATATGCCAATAGAGATAGTATATACAGGTTCGGGAAAATCCGTTATAACGGATAACCCTACTGGTGGAGATAGCCTTCCTTCTGGTGGTGTTGGCGATTCAATACCAATGAAAACAATAAGGAATACAGCAAACCCTCAAATAGTGGGCTTTGTTCCTTTAACTCTTAGCACAGCAGAAGAATGCAGGTCTTATGATGAATGTTGTTATAACTTGCAAGTATTTAATACCGTAAAGGATGTAAATTCATTCTTAATGGAGCTTCCTTTGGGGTCAACTTGTACTATTTATTTACAAGAATATACTACATCTTGGGCTACAATAGCAACTTTAAACAATGTTACTTACGGAAAATTTTACAATTTTGGAGATTCACCATTTACACTAGCTAATTATATAGGGTTTAGAATTGATTGGAGTGCTGTTTATAATGTATTTGGAGAGGGAAAATATCGTATTCAGTTTGCTACTATTGTATTAAAGCAAAATAAATTATATAATAGCGAACCATTTTGTTTAAATACTTATAGTTGTGAAGCGGTTAATAAGACTGTATTATTTACTAATTATCTACAAGGTCGCATTGGTTCTTGTGATAATGAGGCTAAATTATTCAATATGTATGATAGCGACTGGACTGATTCAATACGGTTTAAAGGCATATTTGGTTATGAAACAACTGAATACGAAAGAATAAATATAGAATACGAAACAGGTGCAATAGTAAAAGTAAGAGATGAGGCTGTACAAAAATTTCAACTAAAAACAGGCAGGTTGCCAAAGTGGTTACACGATAGGTTTAAGACTTATGGTTTAATGGCTGATAGGCTTTATGTAACCGATTATAATAAAAACAATAGCGATTATAATATAAGTATGAAAAGAGTGGTTGCTGATGGTGGCTATGCACCTGATTATAAAAGGGGAAGGTTATCAAGGGTTACAGTAGACTTTAAAGAGGGCATTCAAAATGTTATTAAATCCCTTTGTTAATGGCAGACACTAAATCTTTAGAGCAATTAATAACTAAGCTAAAAAACTTAAAAAGTAGGGTGGGGATAATTGCAGATGAGGTTATTATGGATAATAAAAGCCAAATAATATCTTTACAGTTAGGGCAAATGGCTTTCAAAGGAGAGGATTCTGAAGGGGATAAGTTAAGATACCAAAAGCCAAGAAAGGGTAAAACAAAAGGTGTTTATTCGGCAGGTTACTCAAACTATAAAAGTAAACGAGGTGGACAAACAAGGTATGTAGACTTAAAGCTGAGTGGCGACTTTTACAAAAGCATTGATGTAGTTAATCCTGATAGGGGTTTAATAAAGATTAAATCAGAAGATGACAAATTTGATATTTTAACTTCAAACTTTGGCGATAACATTTTAGGGCTTAATACTGAAAATTTAATTATATTTGCAAATAGAATTGAGCCTAAGTTACAAGGCAAAGTAGATAAATATCTAAACTTGTAACAATGACTTGTTTAACAGTACCTCCTTACTTTGTTTCTCCACAACTTGACACTAAGGCTGTACAAGAACTTCAACAGTTATTTGTTACTGAATTATCTGCTTGGCTTCAATTATGCTATCCTATTACAAGGGTAGGCAAAACTAAAGATGGCGAAGGTAATGTTTATACATATCCACAATGCTACAAAAATAACGGAACACAAGATTATTTTGACATAAGACCAAACGACACGCTACAATCTTACGCTTTCTTTGAATTAAATGATAAAGTAGTTATTGATGACGATACAATGAAGTATAACCTTTCATTTGTTTGTTGGTATAACCTTAATTTAGTTGATGTAAGCAGAACAGAAGATTACACAAGGGAGTTGGCTAAAGATGTTTTAAGAGCAATAAATACAGATGAGGTTTATAAATATAGTGTTAACGATATTGAATTAGACTTTAACCCTGAATCAATCTTTGATAAGTACTCTTTTTCTCCTGATGACTTAGGTTATTTAATGTACCCTTATGGTGCTTTTAAGATAACTTTTAGTGTAGAAGATAGCTTTGTAAATAACTGTACACCATTGGCAATTGTAGGAGGTGCTGGTTGTTCGGGTACACAACAAACACCTTGCGAGTTATTGATAGCTAGTTTAACAGCAAGTCAGTTAAATACTTGTTTGCTACCAAATTACAACTTTTCAGATAGTGCAACGTACTCAAACTTTACAGCAACACAAGTAGCACAATTAACCACTTTATATGGTGGTGGTGGTGGAAGTCCTGCGACTGTAAGAAATAGTGATTCAAGTTATACTACAACGGTAGTTTGTGGTGGAACTTTAGTACTACCTAATGAATCAATAAGCGTATATGTAAATGGAGTATTAAATCAAACAGCGACTTATATCCCTTTGGATGCAACAGCAATTAATATAACGGTATAATGAATATAAATCTAACAGGAGTAGAAGCAACAGCAAACAAAGATACCGATGGTACACTTGCTGCAAATAGCGATACCAAATACCCTTCACAAAAGGCAGTAAAGACTTATGCAGATACAAAACAAGCTGCATTGGGTTATACTGCCGAGAATACAGCGAACAAAGATGCAACAGGTGGCTATGCAGGGCTAACTTTATTTAAGATTAACTTTAAAAACGCTGCTAATACTTTTACTTCATTCTTTACAAACTCAAACACAGCAGCAAGAACATACACTTTTAAAGATGCTGATGGAACAATAGCATTTACTTCTGACATAACAGGAACTAACTCAGGAACTAATACAGGCGATGAAACAGCAGCAAGAATAGGTGCATTGATTAATGGTTCAAGTGCAGCAACACCAAATGATGCAGATTTAGTGGCAACAGCCGAAAGTTCTGTATTAAAAAAGATTACCTGGACAAATGTAAAAACTTTTTTAAAAACTTATTTTGATGCAATTTATCAAGCTATTTTAACAGCAGCCAATGTGCATACTTTTGTTGATAGTTTAACAGCAATGACTACACCTGTTGATGCTGATAGAATGATTATTGTTGATAATTCTGCTTCACTTGCAAAAAAAATAACGTGGGCAAACATTAAAGCTACTTTAAAAAGTTATTTTGATACATTATACCCTGTTATTGCTGTTTATGAATTTAGGGCTTATTCGGCTTCTAACCAAAACATAACAACAGCTACTTTCACTAAGGTTAATTTTGATACTGTTTCAACAGACCCTCAATCAAACTATTCAACTGCAAATAAAAGGTACACACCTACAAAGTCAGGTACTTATCGTGTTTCAGCACAAGCATATATGGAAACAGCGGTAAATGCAGGGTGCTTCTACTATACATCTATTTACAAGAATGGTGCTATGTATTCTACGGGTTTATTTAACGGTACAACGGTAGCAGGAAGTTTTACAGTTCCTGTTTCTGATACAGTAATTATGAATGGAACAACAGACTATTTAGAAGTTTTTGTATGGCAAAACAATAAACCAACAGCAATATGTTACGGAGGTGTTCAATATACTTTTTGGAGTGCAAATTTATTAAAATAAAATATGTCAAGTAAAACACAAAATATAACATCAACAACAGCAACCGTGCTAGATGCTATTTCTTTATTTAAAGAGGTAGAGGTTACTTTTTTAAGCGTATGTAACAAAACATCAGCAGCATTAACATTTAGTGTATTTAAGACCGATGGAACAAATAATTATAACATAGTAAACACTTCACCAATATCAGCAAACACACCTATATTTTTTAGTGGTATATTTTTGCAGCCAACTTGGAGTTTAAAGGTAACTACAAGTGGAAGTTGTGATGTAGATTGTAACTGGAAATGATAGGCTACAAATCATATACAATAGATAAAAGCGGTTATATGGTGCAATATCCAAATACCGAAACAATAACAGCACCATCAGTTATAAAGCAAAACACAACAATAACTCATACAGTAGCAACAGCAGAAACAAAAATATTCTCTCAATTAATTCCAGCAGGAACTTTTCAAGCAAACGATATTTTATATTGGTGTTTAAGAATTGGTGCAACATCAAACGCAAACAATAAAACATTTAGGGTTTATTTTAATGACACAGACAACTTAACAACACCAATAATAATAGCTACTGTAATTGTCACAAATCAAGGTTTAAGTGTGACATACGATAGGGATTTAGTATTTAAGGGGTCAATATCAAGCCAAGAGATTTTACCTGCAACAACAAATTTGTTTTATTACTTAACATCAACCACAGCACCAACAGCTTTAACAATTGACTTTACAGCTAATCAGTACTTTGTAGTTTCTTGCCAGTTAGCAGTTGGAACAGATACAGCATATATTTATGGAATTAAATCTTTATTAAGCAGATGATGAGCCAAGATAAGTTAGAACACCTACAATCAGTTATACTTTCAATAACTTTAGCGTTGACGGGCAGCGTAAGTACTCTTGACAATATAGAGCAGATAGGAAGAATTACCTTAATCGGTATTTCGATAACTTCGGGTATATTTTTAATCATTGTTAATTGGGCAAAGGTAAAAAATCAGATAAGGGAATGGGTAAAATAATGGAAAACATATCAAAGCATATAACCTATGATGAAGCAACGGTAAGCCCTACTTCGTTACGTTTTGGAATAAAGAATTACCCTACAAGTGAGCAACTACTTTCAATGCAAACAGTTGCTAATAATTGTTTTGAGCATTTAAGGGAATGGTATGGTAAACCTATTAAAATAAATTCTTTTTTTCGTTGCGATGAACTTAATAAAAAAGTAGGTGGGGCAATTGGAAGTCAACATAGTAAAGGGGAGGCAATAGATATGAGTGCAGGAACAAAAGAGGAAAATAAAAAGCTATTTGATTGGTGCAAGTTGAATTTAAAGTTTGACCAGTTAATTAATGAGTTTGACTATTCTTGGATTCACATATCTTTTAGGGCAGGAGCAAATAGAAATCAAACATTAATAGTTAAGTGAAAAAATTTACTTTTACTAAATTAGAACTACTTAAATTGGTTGGTATTTGTATTAAGTCGGCAACAGCAATAATAGGAGGCTCTTTAATATTGGTTGAAGGACATCCTTATTTATCCGTTATTATACTTGCTATTGGTGCAGTTGCTAATGAAATAGTAAGCTATATTAAAGAAAAGGAAAATGAAAAACCATCCGAATAACATAATACCTTTAATAGTTATATGTTTGTTTTTTTTGATGTCAGTTATACTTCTTTGTGGGTGTTCGCCTCAAAAGAGGTTACAAAGGCTTATATTAAAGCACCCTGAGTTAATAAATACCGATACTGTGTACCGAAATGATACAACTATTATAAACGGAACGCAGATAGATACTATATTTAAAAGCGGAATAACAAAAGATACTTTAATTATTCGTGAAAATAACCTTACTATAAAGTATTTTAATGATGGTAAGACCACTTATATTAAAGGCAAGGTAGATACTATTACTATTGTAAAGAAAATGCCTTACGTTGTTAATTCAGTTAGTGTAAAGCCATTTACTCGTAAGGAACGATTTGTTATATGGGTAGCAGATAACATTTGGCTTATCATTCTGCTTTCAATGGGATTGTTTTGGGTACTTAAAAAAGTGTTTTCTATATATTCTCCAATAGTTAAAGCATACTTAAAAATACCATAATGGGTAAAAAGGCTGGTAACTCATCAGAAAAGGGAACTATAATAAAGGAACAGTTATTAAAGTTTTCTAAGACTGGCAGTAAAACAATTGCAAGGAAAATATACAATGAAAATAGTGTAATATTTGAGAATTTAGAGCAGGTTTATGGACTTGTTAGATATTACAGAGGGAAAACAGGCGATAAGCTAAGAAAGAATTTAAAAACACCAATAGCTAAACTTCCATCGTTAACACTTCCTGAATCAGTAGATGAAGATTTTGAGCCTTATGAGATAAAGTCTAAGCGAATACTTATACTAAGTGACATACATATACCATACCAAGATAATAAAGCCTTACAAATCGCTTTAGATTATGGAAAAAACAAAGACATTGACTGCATACTATTAAATGGCGATTTGATGGACTTTTACGGTGCAAGTAGATTTGATAAGCACCCAACAGCACCAAAGATAAAAGATGAATTTACAAAGACCAGGCAGTTCTTTGAATATCTAAGGTCTATATTTCCTAATGCTAAGATAGTTTGGAAGTTAGGTAATCACGAAGAAAGGTGGGAAAAGTACTTAATAGCTAAAGCACCTGAATTGTTTGATGTAGAGGAATTTCAATTAGAAGTTATACTTCAATTAGCGAAGTTTAAAATAGTAATGGTAAAAGATAAGCTACCTATTAAGCTAGGTAAGTTAACGATATTGCACGGTCACGAAATGGCAGGGGCAGCAGGTGGTGTTAACCCTTCACGTTCTACATTTTTAAAGACTATTGAGAATGTTTTAGTAGGACATTACCATAGGACATCACAACATACAGAGCCAACGCTTTCAGGTCACGTTTTTGCGGTTAATTCACAAGGTTGTTTATGTGGGTTAACTCCTGCATATATGAGAATAAATAAATGGAACTTAGGCTTTGCTTATTGTGAACTGGATATTAAAGATGGCGATTATGTTTTGTTTAATCTTAAGATAATAAAAGGTAAGATTTTCTAATGGACACTTTCTTTAAGGTACGGATATTTGACAGGCACGTTAAGGAGAAAATGGACATTGATGGCAACCTTATATATGAATTTGAAGATGGGTGGGAATATAAAAGATTTTGGTATTCCTTTGATTTAAGTCTATTTCGTATAGTAGACTATAAAGATGTGGTATTGTTCGATGAGTTGTGGAATCCAATAAGAGCAACAAGGGTAACTATATCAAGTGAGTACTTTTTTTATGCAGCGTGTACTTTTGAAACATTTGAAAGCACAATCTTAGTTGCTTATAAAGAACAAATTAAAAGCATTACTGAATAGGATATAAATTTTAACCTTTTGAATATCAAACACTTGTAACATAATATTGTAATTGTTTAGTAAATTGTTTAATATTGCAGTATGAAAATAGTAACGTTTTGTGGCTAACAGAAGGGCGGGATTTAGAACGATAAACTTTCAATAACAACAAAATTATGATAGAAGAAAAAAACATCAATGAACCACAGAACCCCGCCTTTTTGGTAGGTGCTGTTATAAGCCGTTTTTCTATTGAAGAAAGATTTAGGATTGAAGAAAAGTTAGTCAAAATGGTAACTGATAAAAGACCATATTATAAGACTGTTAAAAAGCGTGAAGTTGTTAGGGATACAGTTTCTGATTTGTTAGATGCGATAATTCAAAATGGCTTATAACGGTGGCGATTGGCGAAGTAAAAGCCTTGCACTGCCGTTGAAGTTTAGCACTACACTTGATGGCTTTTATTTTGCCAATTGCGTGTTAGCTGCTGTTTTTTTTCTCTTTGATTTTCAAGCATTTAGAAAATAAATTGAAAATATCTTTGAAATAGTTTGCAGTTTCAAATAAAGGGTGTATATTTGTATCAGAAATTAAAACAAACACAAAATGAAACAAGTAAATCAAATCGGCAAATACACAAAAAAAGATGATGTACTAATGGCTAAAGCTGGCAGAACATTTGTAACTCCAAAGAATAAAGAATATATTTTTGACTTTATAAAAGAAGGTAGAAAATACATTTTTATTATTAATTATTTGGGTTATAAAATGAGAATAAACGAAAGTGATTTTAATAGAACTAATATAGATGATTTATTATGCTCAATAGAAAAATCAATACAAGTAAATTAAAAAGGGGCGGCACTCGGCAAGGGTCGGGTGCTAAGCCTAAATACAACGAAGAAACTAAAACAGTTGCATTTCGCTGTCCGTTGTCAAAAGTTGAGGAACTAAAAATCGTTGTTAGGTCTAAACTTTCGGAGTGGTCGGTAAAATAGCAGCTAACGTATGGTGCTATGAGCAGGTTTGTGTTGCGCCTGCGGCAAACTTGCTTATAGCACGTGTTACTGGCTGGCTCGGTTAATTAAAAACAAAATTTGATACGAAGATGGAAACAGTTTTAAATAATTTTTGTGCGGAGGGTCTTAATGTTCTTTCCTTATTTGATGGAATGAGCTGTGGGCAATTGGCACTACAAAAAGCAGGAATAAAAGTAAATCAATATTACGCTGCCGAAATTGATAAATATGCAATACAAGTAACGCAAAGGAACTTTCCAAATACTATCCAATTGGGTGATGTAACGAAACTAAAAGGGTCGGACTTGCCAAAGATTGATTTGATAATTGGCGGTTCGCCTTGTCAGGGATTTTCATTTGCTGGCAAAGGATTGAATTTTGAAGATGAACGAAGCAAACTGTTTTTTGAATTTGTGAGATTAATAAACGAGTGCAATCCTAAATACTTCTTTTTGGAGAATGTGAAAATGAAAAAGGAACACGAATTAGTTATTAGCCAATATATGAAAGTTGCACCGATTGAAATAAATAGTGCTTTGGTATCGGCTCAAAATCGTGTTCGCTTATATTGGACAAACATAAATGAAAAGCCTTATGGATTGTTTGGCGATATGATGGCTGATATACCACAGCCAAAAGATAAAAGAATTTTGCTAAAAGATATTTTGGAAAGTGAAGTGCCTAAAAAGTATTTCCTTACTCAAAAAGCATTAGACTATGTTACAAACGAAGAACGAATGAAGA
>Ga0315289_10016924_pt1 | contig 10025 bp, 8 predicted proteins | sample YL17G11_40_MG_FD_203452 | JGI IMG/M metagenome (GOLD analysis project Ga0315289, IMG submission 203452) | Sediment microbial communities from Yellowstone Lake, YNP, Wyoming, USA - YL17G11_40 | ecosystem: Environmental > Aquatic > Freshwater > Lake > Sediment | place: USA: Wyoming | collected...
GTATTCGGGACAATGATGCTCAATCTGGAGATTTTAGGCGCAAAAGAATACAGCGTAGAGGATGCAGTTGTAGCAAAGGATCTTCCTCTTAATTTCAGGGCATTAAGCGAAAAAAAGCAAATCAGGAAATTCTATCAGGTTGGAGTTATAAATTTCGGATTCAGGACATTTCCAACACAGCAGTCAATGCATTCAGGGAAAGTGAATATGGAATTCAAATCCTACGCGCTGAATGAAGATGAGCTCGAGTATCTGAGACTTTTAAAAGAAGATCAGGATAAAAAAGATATTTTTGCAGTCACTTCAATAACTGAAGAGACTCTTAGCCAGCTGAAAGATGATATAGACAAGTTTCTTAAAGAAGAGGATAAAAAAGTTGAAAAAGAAGAGTCTGCGTTTGCTGGCCTTTTCAAAGGTTTTGGCAAAAGCTTTTTTGGAAAAGAAGAAAAGAAAGAAGAGCCAACAGAAGCATCTATTGAGAAAAAGAAATCTGACAAATTCAATGATTATAAGAAAAATGGGGTCAGGCCAGACACTTATGAGGAGTCTGTGGTAAGGGCGCTTGCAGAAGTTGATGCAGCAGGATTATGCTTTAAGATTTATGATGTATTCAAAAAATCAAAAGGCATGGCTGCCTTTGTCTCTCCTTTTGATGAGCCTGATGTGATGCAGAGAATAAGGATAAAAATAGCTGAAGTCAATTCAATCAGGAAAATGAAGGAGATTCAGGAAGCTTCAAAACAGCAAATAAAAAAGTAAATAAATCTTTAATTCTTGACTAAAACATGATGAAAAATAAAATTTTTCAGCCTGCAAGAAAATCAGGAGGATTTTTAGCATGAAAACAAAGGACAGTCTATTTGATGATGAAGTTTCAAAAGCCTGGGAAAAAATCAGGGCTCATGATAAGCGTGCTCAGGTTCAGCGTGAGGACAAAGCTCCTGTTTCAGAAAAAACCGAAGAAAATAAGGGAGAGGATGAAGAAAAGGCTGAAACAAAAGAAAATCTTGAAGAAACATTAATTCCCAAGGAAGAAGCTTTTATTTCAAAAATTCCACTGAAAAGCCCTTCTCTTGAGATGACAGAAGCAAAGCAGAATCTTGAGCAGTCAGTCGGCTTTTCATCTGACAAGAAAGAGGATGAAAAAGATGAGAAAGGGTACTCTCCAAGAAAAGATTATTTTGAAAAAAAAGAAGATGAGCGAAAATACAAAAGGTTTGAGTTTGCGGATGAGCTGACTGTAAGGGCGCCTACAATATTTGACAAGACAGATATAACCGCATTTCCGCTAAAAAGAAAAGCGTTCAACATGCATGAGCTAATGCCTACTGAACATGAAGATTTAATGGAATATACCAATAAAAAATTCAATGAGGAAAAAATAGAATCCAGCTTTGAAAGAAAATCCAAAAAATACAGGCCGTTTAAGGACCAAAATGTATGATATTTGTGATTCGGAAAAGATTTTGTAGTTTCTTTTCTGAATCCTAAAAATCCTTAGGATTTTTTTGATGACAAGGTTTATTAATTATACTGCATCATATACTTTAGAATGGCATATCCGTATATAAGTTCTTATGCAGCTCTTGACCCGAATGCAGCAGCGTCTTACAGAGAGGTTTCTACAAGCTATTATTTTCCGGCTTCAAGGCTTGGAGCAGCCACATCAATTCAGACTTCAAATCAGATTGCAGAAGTTGATGCAAGATTAAAAGAGGGAATGAATGTTGTTGAATTGTCAACTATAAGCCCTGAAATTTTTGAGACTATGCCTAAACAGCAGTTTAAGGAGATAGGCCAGCTAGCAAAGCTTGCAAATGCAGATGTAACTTTGCATGCTCCGACAATAGACCCTGCAGGCTTTACAAAGCAGGGATGGAGCGAGTTTTCAAGGTCACAGGCAGAAAATCAACTGCTTGATGCTGTTCAAAAAGCCCATGACCTTAATCCGCAAGGAAATGTTCCAGTGACAATTCATGCGTCTGCAATTCCTGCAGCAGAATGGAAAAAAGAAAAAGGGATAGATGGAAAGGCTGTAGAGACAAAGGAGATGATGGTTGTTGTTAATCCGGAAAACGGCGAAATCAGCCCAATGAGGAGAGAAATGATGTATTATCCTGGAAAGTATCCTGGTGCTACTAAAGAAGGCAAAGTAATTTCGACGCCTGAAGAAATGCTGGATATGGCTAATGCATCTCAATGGAGAAATACGATTATGGGCGTTCAGGAAATGAAAAGGCACAGGGATGAAATGCTTACAAATGTTTTTAGCCAGGTAGGAATTCAAGGAGAAGTTAGGCCTACAGAAGAAGATTTTAAGCAAAAAGAAGCTGGTCTGAAAAGAAGTGATTTTGCAACAGTTGAGTTTTATAATACTGATATAGAATTAAAATTAAGATCAATATATGACAATGCCTATAAGCATGGTAAGGACAATGAAGAGGTTATTAAGCAGCTTGTAGAAATAAGAAAAAAATGGATAGCTGAAAAGGAAGCAGAAGGAAAAGCAAAGAGCGAGGGCCAGCTTCAGCTCATGAGACAAAATTTTTATGGGGACATGCTAGGGAGATTCAATAATCTTGGTCATGTAGAGGACAAAAAAACAGGAGAAATAGTTTGCCCGATAAAAACACTTTTGCCTGTAGAGGATTTTGCAAAAGAGCATGCCGCAAAAACAATAGGCAATGTCGCTTTAAGGGCATACAATCAGTTCGGAGATACTGCGCCAATAGTCAGTGTTGAGAATTTTATGCCAAATATGGCATTTTCAAGGGGCGAGCAGCTTGCAGGCCTTATAAAAGAAAGCAGAAAACAGTTTGTTAATGCTGCAGTCGCATCGGGAAAAATGAAGGAAGGCGAGGCAACAAAGCAGGCAGAAAAATTAATCGGGGCGACATGGGATGTGGGCCATATCAATCTTTTAAGAAAATACGGCTTTGAGGAAAAAGACATTATTGCAGAGACAAAAAAAGTCGCAAAATATGTGAAGCATGCGCATATAGCTGATAATTTTGGTTTTGAGGAGACACACCTGCCCCCTGGAATGGGAAATGTTCCTGTAAAAGAGATGATGAAAGAAATGGAAAAAGCCGGCTTTTCAGGAAAAGCAATTGTTGAGGCAGGAAATTTTGTCGCCCAGTTCAAGACCTCTCCTCACGCATATGCGCTTGAAAATCTTAATGCTCCGATTTATGGCGCCCAAGGGCCTACATGGGGCGAAGCAAGAGGGCTTTATGGCGGAGGGATGGGCTATGGAGTCCAGTTTCCAGAGCAGCATTTTGCAATGTATGGCGCAGGATTTTCATCGCTTCCAAGCTCGCTTGGCGGCCAGATGCCAGGAAAGCAGTCAAGATTTTCCGGCGCGCCAATGGAATAAAAGGAATAAAATAGAGAATAAGGTTTAAAAAATCAAAATTGTTCAATAAAACAGACAAAAAGGGATTAAAAAAGATGGTGAGTAAAAATAGTTCTAAAGATAAAAGCGCAGAGAAATCTGTGCCAGAAACACTGAAAATTTCATCTGATCAGGACATAGCAATGGATTTTGCCAATAAGGCATATAAGCATATTGGCAAACCGATAAAAAGCATAGTTCTTTTTGGCTCATCTTCAAAAGGAATCTCATCTTCCCAGTCAGATATTGATATTGCCATAATAGTTGATGACGCAACAATACAATGGGATGATGAGCTTATTGCTTGGTACAGAGAAGAGCTTGGAAGAATAATAAACTCAAATCCTTACATAAAGCCTTTGCATATTAACACTGTGAGGCTGACAACATGGTGGAGCGAAATGATAAAAGGAGAGCCTGTTGTTCTTAATATAATAAGATGGGGCGTGCCTTTGATAGATTTCGGAGGCTTTTTTATGCCTTTAAAATCCCTGCTGATTCAGGGAAAATTGAAAGGAACTCCTGAAATGATTTACATAACTCTTGGAAGAGCTCCTGTGCATTTGACAAGGGCAAAATCAGCCATGATTAGCTCTCTTGAAGCGGTTTACTGGACATTTGTTGATTCTTCTCATTCTGCATTGATTGCAGCAAAACAGTCTCCTCCTTCTCCTGAGCATATTCCAGCAGCAATGCGCGATTATCTTGTCAACAAGGGAATTTTGAATAAAAAATATGTTGAATGGTACAAAGAAGTCTATACCCTGACTCACAGGGTTTTGAGAGGAGAGCTTAGAGATGTTGATGGCAGAGATGTTCAGCTATGGAGACTAAGGGCTGATGAATATATAAGGGAAATGGCTATTGCTGTTAAGAAATTAACCGGAATAAAAATTTAATCTTCAGAGGCATATTGACTTGCAACAGCAAAATAGAAATTTTCTTTCATTGCATCATTCGCATTAGGAAGATTTTCTGAAATATAATCTGTTATCTTGTATTTGCTTGGATTCATCTCTATTTTTCCGTTTTCCTCTATTGAATCGCTCACTTCTGAAATTATTTTTATTTGTTTTTTATTTATTTCCTGAGCATATGAAATTGTAATAATATCTTTGTTGGCAGCAGTATGATACCTGAAAGCCCTTACTAATCCTACCTTGTTTTCAAAAAGCTCTTTTTCAAGATAAGCGTTCATTTTTGCAGTATCTTTCTGGCTGTAAGTCTGCAGCATATCCTGATAATCTTTTGTTATTGCAAAAACTCCTGGAATAAGATTTTTAGCATCAGTTTCATCAAGAATATCATCAAGATTGTCTTTTGTATAATTTAAGGCATCAGTCTTGCTGTCTTTTATGTGTTCATTTATGAAAGCGTCCAGATAATCAGGAGTGCCTCTTGTTCCAGAAAAATGAGTATCATTGTGATATATCCTCTGGCTTATCTCGTATCTTTGCTCGCTTGACCATGGGTTTTCCTTTAATATCTGGCCATGGTTTTGCCAATAGCCAAATTCTTTCAATAGGTTTTCAAGGACTCTTTTGTCAGCCATATATTATTCATGTTTTTCAGCTATTTAAATCTTTCGTTTTGTATCTACTATTAAGTGACAACTATAGAAAGCTTTGAATATATGCCTTTATAGAGAGATATATGGAAAGCAAAAAGCCAAAGATATTGCATGTTGAGGATAATGATATAATTCTTAAGCTCATGAAAAGGATTTTATCAGATGATTTTGAGCTTAAACAATCTTCAACTCTTGAAGATGCCTTGTCTATAATCCAAAATAAGGACTTTGATGTTTACATAAGTGATGGAGATTATCCTAGCAGAGGAAAAGAGTCATGGAAGATTCTTTATGATAGCATAAAAAAAATAAATCCCTCAGCAAACTTTATTGTTTTCTCTGGAGATTATGGTATATGCGAGCGCGCTGAATCTTTGAAAATTAAGGCATTTAGAAAAGCCGATATGAAGGATATATTTGTCATTCCAGACTATATAAAAAAGATTTTAAAATATCAAAAAAACTCAGAAAGATTTTAGCATGCCAAAAAATCCAGCAGGATTTTAGGGACCAGGAAATAGGTTATTTCCTTGGCTCAGAAATTATTAATTTCTGACACTAAAGAAGTCTTTCAACTTACGAATTATAAACTGAGTAAGGCTAGAAAATTGCCTATGCAATTTTCTCGATATGCTGCTTGACTTTCTCAACAGCATCAGGATTAACGCTCATTGAATCAATCTTTTCTTTTAACAAAAACTCAACTATTTCAGGATAAACGCTTGGCGCTTGGCCGCATATGCTGACTTTTTTTCCGTATTTGTGAAAACCCTGAATAATATTATGTATTCCTTTTAAAACAGCGGAATTTCTCTCATTAAAATAGCCTAATCTGCCAAGCAGAGCAGAGTCCCTGTCAACTCCCAAGATTAACTGGGTAAGGTCATTGCTTCCTATTGAAGCGCCGTCAATATCCAGCTTTGCGAATTCTTCTGGAATCAATGCCATGCTTGGAACTTCAGCCATAAGATAAATCTGAAGTGCAGGGCTTCTTACTAAACCTTCAGATTTCATTATCTCCAGGCATTTCTTAACTTCATCTGTTGTCCTGACAAAAGAAAGCATCACATGGATATTGTCATTTTTTTCTCTGGCTTTTTTTATTGCCTGGCATTCTAATCTGAAGGCTGGCTCAAACTCCTGAGAAATGTATCGGCTCACTCCCCTGAATCCTATCATCGGATTATTCTCCTCATCCTCATACTTGTTTCCGCCCTCCAAGTCTTTATACTCATTTGTCTTGAAATCAGAAAATCTTACTATCAAAGGCTTTGGATAAATTTCTTTTGCGACTGTGCTAACTCCTTTTACCAGCGCGTCAACATATTTGTCTTCCTGTCCTAATTCAATCAAGAATAAAGGATGCCTTCTTATCTGTGATGCAATCATAAACTCTAATCTCATCAGACCTATTCCTTCAAAAGGCAGATTTTTGTAATCATAAATTTTGTTTGGCTCTCCAAGATTCATGTAAACTTTGGTTCTTATTGGCTCATAAGATGCGCTTTCAGGCTCTTCTGAAATTTTCTCATGCGCTTTTTCTTCTCCTCTGATATTATGCTCTTCCTCTGCCTCCTTTTGCATGTCCTCCCCAATTAGGCTGTTCAATGCTTCAGAAGCAAATGTTTCTGCATTTGGCTCAGCAGATTCTTTTTTGATTTCAGTTTCAGCTGTTTTTTCCTCTATTCCCTCAATTTTTCCATCATAGATTTTTCCATTATAAGCGTCAACTGTGATTATCTGGCCGTCCTGCAAAACCTTTGTGGCTTTTCTTGTTCCGACAATCGCAGGCAGCCCTATTTCTCTTGAAATAATTGCGGCATGACAAGTCTGGCCTCCCTCATCTGTCACTATTGCGGCAGCTTTCTGCATTGCAACAACCATGTCAGGATTAGTCATCTTGGTGACTAAAATTTCTCCTGGCTCAAGTTTTGACAGATCCGCAATAGTCTGGATTAATCTTACTTTTCCTGATGCAATTCCAGGGCTTGCAACAAGCCCGTCTACTATGGCATTACCGCTGATCTCGACTTTTTTAATCTCTTTTTCAGCAGTTGTTATAGGCCTTGTCTGCACAATGTAAATCTTGCCATATTCAATAGCCCATTCTATATCCTGATGGGTTTCATAATGCTCTTCAAGATCTCTGGCATAATTTGCAAGCCTGATGATTTCATAATTTTCAAGGACCTGTTCCCTTGCCCTGTCTGGTGAAAGATCAGACTTGATTGTATTTCCGCTTCCGCTTCTTGTGAAATAAATCGGCTTAAAAGCGACAAATTTTTCCAAAATCTTGTTTGTGTATTTGTCAACAACATATCTGTCAGGAGCAATAGTGCCTGAAACAATTCCTTCCCCTAATCCAAAAACTGATTCTATGACAATCTCGCTTTTGTTGTTTGTCACAGGATTAATCGTGAAAGTGACTCCTGATTTGTCAGAATTAACCATTTTCTGGATAACAACAGCAATCAAAGATTTTTCATGCTCAAACCCTTTTTTCTCCCTGTAATAAATCGCTCTTGCAGTGAAAAGAGAGGCCCAGCATCTTTTTACAGCATCAATAAGCTGCGCAGAGCCCTTGATATTCAAAAAAGTCTCTTGCTGGCCTGCAAAGCTTGCTGTCTTCAAATCCTCAGTTGTGGCTGATGAGCGCACAGCGACAAACATTGGCTCTCTTGAAGTCTTTATTATATTCAGAACATCAGCTGAAGCTGATTTAAGGATAGCAGGGTCAACATTCATATTGTTGTAAGCCTCAATAATCTCTTCTTCAAGCTCAACAGGCATTTTCTGCCTTGTAATCAATAGCTGTATTTCAGAGGCTTTTTGCTCAAGCTGGCTAGTATTTTCCATATCCAAGGCCTTTATATCAGAAATTATTTTGTCTTTAAGCCCTGTCCCGTCTATGAAATTCTTGAAAGCATAGGCTGTAATGATAAAAGCAGGAGGCACAGGCAGCCCCAAATTATACATTTCAGCCAGATTTGCCCCTTTTCCGCCTCCAATAGGGATATCTGCTTTGCCTATTTCATTCAGCCAGACTATGTTTCTTTGGGTTATATCCTCCTCAGAAATCTTTTTTTTGTTTTCATCGATCTCAATGGAGGAACCTGCGGTTCTTTTATTACCTTTGGATAGTCCTTTTTTCTCGCTAAAATGCTCGTTTAGAATTCTGTTGATTATCGTCTTTACATTAGCATCATCTCTTCTTGGATTCATATATCCTTCTTCCCCTAACGATAGATTTTCTCGAATATTAAAGCTATCCTATATTAATAAATATTTCCACTATATCAAAGGACACAAATGATTTACCAAAAATGTGCCTTTGATAGATAGGAAAAGACTAAATTAATGTCTTTTGCTATGAAGAAAACAGAGAGCTGTTTTCTGCATCCTAAAACCTGGAAGGTTTTTTGATATCTATATGTAAGTCTATAGATTCTTAGCCTACTATATGCAGCAGTCTGTGGTTCTCAGTATCTCTGTGTTCCAGGAAAATCGCAGGATTCGCCTTTTGCAAAGTCAACAACTTTCGCTTTCTGCTGGATTTGCGCCATCATCTCGTCTTCAATTTCTCCAATTGTCTTCGCTCTTGTTGGAGAATTATCAAAATGCTGGCCCAAAATCCTGTCAATTATCTGCTTTGTTGTAAGGTCTCCAGTTTTCCCGTAAGGATTGTCCTTTGAAATCTGTTTCATTTTAACCTCTCTTCTTCGTTCGTCGTTCCCCTCTGCCTTTAGAATTAGTATATTTTTCTAGCTATTTTTATTTAAATACTTTGCGATAATTATCAGATTATGCAAAGTATTCAGAAATCTTGATTTATGATAGTTTTTGTTTTTAGACAAAGTTTAAATAATGCCTCTTTATCAAATAAAAATGAAACTTGGAAAAATAGCCGCAATAGCATCATTATTGATGTTTATTAATATGCCTATCAGCGCCCCGTTTAATATGTCTGTAAAAAACACAGACTTGTTTGATTACTGGTTCGATTATTATAAATCAAAAAAAAGTTCCCTTGAAAAAGGGCTGAACAAAATTTACCCCAGAAAAAGCGAGTATGAGCCTATAATAAAAAAATATTCAAAACATCTTGGTTACAGCAATGAGCAGCTTATGAGAATTATGATAGCCCACGAATATGTTGAAAGCCACGGCGATATGAGGGAAATCTCAGTAAAGGGCGCAAAAGGTCCAAGGCAATGGATGCCTGAAACTGCAAAATATTATGACCTGAAAGAAAATGATTTCGTTGATGAATCATTTGATCCTATAAAATCTACAAAAGCCACAATGGAATTTCTTGTCCAGTATAAATATGATTTTGGCTCTTTGGATTATGCTTTGCTTGCATATAATGGCGGCAAAAACAGGCTGAAAAAAGTTCTGAGAGAATGCAAAGAGCACGGAATAAAAGTCAACAGCTACAGGGACATTCCAGATTATATGCTTCCAAAAGAAACATTGAATTATATTTATCAGATAAAAGCGATTAATGCTATTCTGCTGAATCCCTCTCATTTCGGGATAAAATTAAATTCTGATATGGTCTTTTTTAGGGAATATAAAACAAAAAAAGACGATAATATTTACAATATAGCCAAAAAGTATAAATCAAGCGTAAAAGATATACTGGATTATAACGGGATAAAAAATAAATCAAAACTGCCTGTTAATTATCCTATAAAAATTCCTGTTTTCTTTAGAAAGGCTTAAATTTTCTGCTTAGTCACTTCAACTCTTGTCACAATAGGAAGTTTCTGCTTTGTTTTGCTGTAAATCGCCCTTACTTTTGCGATTGCATCTTCAGTAGGCAGTCCTAAAATAAAAATTGCTTTTCCTTTGTGAACCTGCGCAGCTCTGCTGGCAGTTTTTCCAAATGACAAAGCCATTCCCTGAGACATTCTGTCTGCCTGAGCGACTGCAGCCTGCTTGTGCTCCCTTAGTATATGATGAGGTGCGACTGCAACATTAAAATAAAAGTCATTTCCTATCTGCTCAGTTATTTCCCTTAATATCTGCTGCCTGCATGCTTCTATCGCCACATCCCTT
>Ga0315289_10016927_pt1 | contig 10023 bp, 8 predicted proteins | sample YL17G11_40_MG_FD_203452 | JGI IMG/M metagenome (GOLD analysis project Ga0315289, IMG submission 203452) | Sediment microbial communities from Yellowstone Lake, YNP, Wyoming, USA - YL17G11_40 | ecosystem: Environmental > Aquatic > Freshwater > Lake > Sediment | place: USA: Wyoming | collected...
CGGAAAAGTTGATAGTATCGTCAAGGTCTTGAAATTACTCGGTAAACAGAAACGGATATCATTGCTTGAAGGCACACACTGCCTTTTCACCCATAAGACACCCAGGCTAAAAGCGACGCCTAATTATTACGCTTATATCAAGATCGCCGACGGCTGCAATAACCATTGTTCCTACTGCATTGTCCCAAGCTTAAGGGGCAAATACAGGAGCCGGCCGATGGCATCGATAGTCAGCGAGGTTAAAAACCTTGTCAAAAACGGCCTTAAGGAAGCCATCCTTGTGGCACAGGATACGACCATGTACGGCACGGATATCTACGGGAAGCCCTCCTTACATATATTATGTAAGAGGCTGGCGGCTATAAGGGGGCTGGAATGGATAAGGATCATGTACGCCCACCCCGCCCACGTGACGGATAAACTGATAGAAGTGATGGCAAAAGAGCCCAAAATAGTCAAATATCTTGACTTGCCAATACAGCATTCCTGTGATAATATCCTGAGGTCAATGAGGCGGAGGATATCCGCCGATGGGCTTAAGTGTCTGATCGAGAAACTAAGGAGGAAAATACCGGGGATAGCTATAAGGACTTCCGTGATCGTAGGTTATCCTAATGAGTCGAGTTCCGATTTTAACAAGTTAAAGACATTTATCGAGGAAGAGAGGTTTGAGAGACTAGGGGTTTTCAGGTACAGCAGGGAATCAGGTACTCCCGCAGCCAAGTTGGGGGATCAAATTGGCGGGCGGATAAAGGATCAAAGGTTTCATAAGTTAATGCGCTTACAACGCGCGATTTCTGCAAAGTCTCTAAAGAAAATGGTTGGCAAAATAATCAAGGTGTTGGCAGAAGGGAATATCGGGCGCTCCTACATGGACGCGCCGGATATCGACGGCGTTGTAAAGCTTAATAAATATGTCCCGAACGGAAAGATCGTGTCTGTCCGGGTGACGGGTTCAACCCCGTATGATCTTTCCGCTGTCCTTCTTACTTGAACCTGCCGAATTCGGTAACCTTTTTAAGAGTACTATTCATCCCCCTCCTGGTCTATTATTTGTTATCGCCTCAAATTCCTCACGGCAATATCATTGCTGTAGTTATTTTCGCCGCTGTCGCGGCAACCGACGCGCTTGACGGCTACCTTGCGAGAAAGCTGAAACAGGAGACTGTTATCGGCAAGTTCATGGACCCTCTCGCGGACAAGATACTTGTCATCTCGGCCCTGTTATGCCTAGTCGAGATAAGATGGATATCGTCGATCCCGGTGATAATCATCATCGTGAGGGACATGGCGGTTATAGGGCTGCGGCTTGCCGCAAGTTCGTCCGGCAAGATAATTGCTGCGGATACCTTGGGCAAATATAAAGCCGCGCTGCTGGACGTTGCGGTCGCAATGTTGATATTAAATTTGCCGTACGGGAACCTGGTGCTTTGGCTTGGAGTGGTCCTGGCAGTCGTGTCCGGGACCGAGTATTTCATAAAGAATCGGGAGTTGCTTAATGGCTGAGTCGGAAATAAAACTTGAAGATTTCTTTACAAGAGTGCTTTCCATAATTGGAAAGACGACAGAGGTTGAGGTAGCGGAGCTCCTGAAGAAGTCGGGAAAGACAGTTGCTGTTGCCGAATCGCTGACAGGAGGGCTTATCTCAAGCAAATTGACCAGCCAGCCGGGAAGCACGGAATATTTTATCGGCGGGATAGTAAGCTATCACAACAGGATAAAGGTGATGGAACTGGGCGTGCCCGCAAGTGTGATAGCGAAGGAAAGCCCCGTAAGCAAGGATGTTGCCGTAGCAATGGCCGAGGGGATAAAGAGGCGTTACAGGACGGATATCGGGCTTTCGGCAACGGGTGTTGCGGGACCGACAGGCACCCTTCCTCCCAAGCCGATAGGGCTTACTTACATCGCGCTGGCATCCAACGAAGGAACAAGCTTCAAGGAGCTGCACCTTACCGGGACAAGGTGGGAAATAAGGGAGAAGGCTGCAGCCGCGGCACTCGGGCTTCTATGGCTGCACCTGGGCGGGGAAGAGGTACTGCATAAGATATGAGGTGCGAGATGAGAGATGGGAGATGTAAATTTTGAGGACGTTCATATCGATCGAGATACCGGAGAACATCAAGGACAACATTGAAAAGTCCATCGGCGAGATGAAGCTCATACTCTCTCCTCTGAAGTGGCTGGATAAGAAGAACCTTCACCTAACCCTGAAGTTCCTGGGATGGGTGGTTGATGACAAGGCAGATGACATAATCAGATCTGTCACGGACGTCGCAAAGGATTTCGGATCGATAAAGATCAACTTTGCGGGCCTTGGAGTTTTCCCTGACATAAAGCATCCGAGGGTGATCTGGGTGGGCATCTGTGAGGGCAATGATAGGGTTAACGATCTCGCAGGAAAGATAGATGCCCGGCTTTCGTCTGAGGGCTACAGAAATGAGGAGGAAAAGGGATTCTCCCCGCACCTGACGATAGGGAGGATAAAGGAGAAGGTAGACGCGGAACCGTTGAATAAGTTCATTGAAATAAATGCAACTACCGAGTTCGGCGGGTTTACGGCGGATCACATTTCCGTAATGAAGAGCACGCTCATGAGGAGCGGCCCTATGTATGAGGAAATGAAACAGATTAGCTTGTCGTCCTGAGCGTAGCGGATTAAGGGTCATCCTGAACTTGTTTCAGGATCTCCCCTGGATGCAGATTCTGAAATAAATTCGGAATGACGCGGGGAGAATATTTAAGGAGGAAAATAAAATGGCTGATGAAAAAAAGAAGGCATTAGAGACGGCGATAACGCAGATAGAAAAAAGCTACGGCAAGGGCTCCATAATGAGGATGGACAAGACGTCAAAGCTTGACGTGGAAGTCATCCCGTCGGGAGTGCTGTCGCTGGACCTGGCCCTGGGAGTCGGCGGGTTCCCGAAAGGAAGGGTAATCGAGATATACGGGCCTGAAGGCGGAGGAAAGACAACGGTTTCCCTCCAGGCGATAGCGGAAGCGCAAAAAAGAGGAGGCATCGCTGCTTTTATCGATGCTGAGCATGCGCTATCCCCGGTTTACGCGCAAAAACTCGGGGTTGATATTAACAATCTGTTGATATCACAGCCGGATTACGGCGAACAGGCGCTTGAGATAGCTGAGACGCTTATCCGGTCGGGTGCGGTTGACATAATCGTTATCGACTCTGTCGCCGCGCTGGTCCCGAAAGCCGAGATCGAGGGCGAGATGGGCGATTTCCAGGTGGGGCTCCAGGCAAGATTGATGTCAAAGGCCTTGAGGAAATTGACGGCAGTTATAAGCAAAGGCAAGACGGTAATGATATTCATTAACCAGCTGAGGGAAAAGATCGGGATAATGTTCGGAAATCCCGAGGTGACCCCCGGCGGAAGGGCTCTTAAATTCTACTCTTCCGTAAGACTGGAAGTCAGGGCAAGCGAGAAGATAAAGGAGAACGACAAAATAATCGGCACGAAAGTAAAAGTGAAGGTCGTGAAGAACAAGGTGGCTCCGCCGTTCAAGGAAGCTTTGTTCACGCTGATCCACGGAGAGGGCATCTCCAAGTCTGCGGATATACTTGATACGGCCATTTCAACGGGGATAGTCGAGAAAAACGGAGCATGGTTCACTTACAAGGAAGAAAGATTAGGACAGGGTTGGGAGAACAGCATGAAAGCCCTGCAGGAGAACAGGGAGCTTTCAAAGAAGCTAGAGGGCGAGTTAAGGAAATACATTGCAAACCCGCCGAAAAAGGAAGTTATTGAGGTCAAAAAGAAATAGGAGGTCGAGTTAAATGAACATTACCGGTTTTATTTTTGGTTCGCTTTTTGCGCTTGTTGTTTTCGCGCTGTTCGTAGCCTCTCTGATAGTCAGGAGGAGTTTGGCAGAGCAGAAGATACACGTCGCGCAGGAAACGGCAAAGCGCATTATGGAGGACGCGAAGCGCGATGCCGAGACAAAAAGGAGAGAGGCGATACTTGAGGCAAAGGACGAGGCGCTCAAGCAGAGGCAGGATTTTGAGCGCGAGACAAGGGAAAGGAAAGGGGAACTGCTCAACCTTGAAAAAAGGCTGCTCCAGAAGGAGGAGAGCATTGACGCAAGGGAAAAGAACATAGAGGAAGCCAGGAAGAAGTTGAAATCGGCGGAAGATGACCTAATAAAGGTCAGGGCCCTTCTGGAAGAATTAAGGGTCCAGCAGTTGAAGGAACTTGAAAAAGTTTCGGGCCTGTCCCGCGAAGAAGGCATGAAGACCCTTTTAAAGAACCTTGAAAAGGATATCGACAGGGAAGCGGCGCTTCTGATAAAGGCGAAGGAAGAGCAGCTTAAGAAAGATTCCGAGAAAATGGCGAAGGAGATACTTTCCACCGCCATCCAGAGATGCGCGGTAGACCATGTGGTTGAATCCACCGTCACCGTCGTTGAGCTGCCGAATGATGAAATGAAAGGCCGAATAATCGGGCGCGAGGGAAGGAACATCAGGGCGTTCGAAACCCTGACCGGAGTCGACCTGATAGTGGACGATACCCCCGAAGCGGTCATCATCTCCGGATTCGATCCCGTAAGGCGCGAGACCGCAAGGCTGACGCTGACGAAGCTTATTGCCGACGGAAGGATCCACCCTGCAAGGGTCGAGGAAATGTACAACAAATCCAAGGAAGAGCTTAAAGCGGCGATGTGGGAGCATGGCGAGCGCGCGACGTTCGAAGCGGATGTCCACGGCCTGCCGCCTGTATTGATACAGATGCTGGGGCGCTTAAGGTACAGGACAAGCTACGGCCAGAACGTCCTCCAGCATTCCATCGAAGTGGCAAAGATCGCCGGAATGATAGCGGCAGAGCTCGGCGTCAACGTGAAACTGGCGAAAAGGGCCGGTCTGCTGCACGACATCGGAAAAGCGATAGATCAGGAAGCGGAAGGCACGCACACGAAGCTGGGGGTGACGTTCGCGCAGAAAGCGGGGGAATCGGAGGAAGTCCTACACGCGATAGCCGCCCACCACGGGGATGTGGAAGCAAGGACGGCCGAAGCCGTGATCGTTGCCGTAGGGGACGCTATATCGGCATCAAGGCCCGGAGCAAGAAGGGACACACTGGAGGCCTACATAAAGAGATTGGAGAACCTGGAAAAAGTGGCATGCTCTTTCGAAGGCGTAGAAAAATGCTACGCCATCCAGGCAGGAAGGGAAGTAAGGATAATAGTCCAGCCGGACAAACTTGATGATATCAAATCCACGAAACTGGCGTATGATGTCGCAAGAAAAATTGAGGCGGAGCTGGAATACCCGGGTGAAGTAAAAGTCACCGTCATAAGGGAGACCCGCTCGCAGGATATTGCAAAATAATCCGCCGGAGGCGGACAAGTATGAAGATACTGTTCATAGGGGATATTGTAGGGCGGCCCGGCCGCGCGATAGTAAGGGGACTTCTTCCGAAGCTAAAGGAAGAGTTCTCCCCTGATGTCATCATAGCTAACGGGGAGAACGCGGCCGCGGGCGTGGGGATAACCAAAAAAGTGTATGACGAGCTTATGGATATGGGCATAGACGTCATCACCATGGGCAACCACATGTGGGGCAGGAAAGAATTCATGTCTGATGTATCGTCCTGCCCCAATCTCATACGCCCCGCAAATTACCCCGAGGGCGTTCCGGGAAAAGGCCACGAAATATTCTCTGCAAAAGGCACGAAATACGGCGTCGCGAACCTTGTGGGCAGGGTCTTCATGCCCTGCATAGACTGCCCTTTCAACGCGGCAAGTGCGATAGTTCAGAAAATGAGGCCGGAAACGCCGATCATATTTATCGATTTTCACGGCGAAGCCACGTCGGAAAAGAACGCCCTGGCTTGGTACCTGGACGGCAAGGTCTCGGCAGTTATAGGCACGCACACCCACATCCAGACAGCGGACGAAAGGATACTGCCGAAAGGGACCGCCTTCATAACAGATGCGGGAATGGTCGGGGCTTATGACTCAATAATAGGCGTGCAAAAGGAACAGATAATAAAAAGGTTCCTGCTTTCAATGCCCGAGAGATTTGAGCCGGAAGACAAGGGTCCCGGTCTTTTTAACGGATTGGTGATCGATATTGATGACAACGGGCGGGCAAAAGAAATTAAAAGGATCTATAGGATAGTCAAGGACATGGGCGCGCTCAAGCAGAAAGAGAGTCGATCTGATCTGTAAGCGCCCCTTTCTGCCTCAAGAGCTCTTTCTCCCTTCCCTTCCACTCGAGCATCACTTCTTCCGGTATATTCCTGCCTGCTGATATCCTTTGCTTTATCTGGACTATATCTTCGTCAAGTTTTGCGGTCTTTTCCTTTAGCCGCTCCACTTCCTTGTTGAGATCGATTATCCCTTTTAGCGGAACATAGATATTGATCTCCGGAATGACGGCCGCCGCGGAGCCTTCTATTTTTTTGCTTATCTTTGTTGTAATCTCTATCTTTTCGAGCCTTGCGAGCGATCTTATGTATTCGATCTGCCCCGCGCCGAGCTTTTTCCCCGTCACTATATACGCGGTAAGTTCCTTTGAATGCGGGATATTAAGCGTCGCCCTGATATTCCTGACAGCCCTTACAATATCTTTGACCACCGCCATTTCTTCCTCGATGTTTTCGCTTATCAAGTTCTTGTCCGCTTTCGGCCATTTCGAAAGCATGATCGTTTCTTCTTTCCCTGTTTTGATCTTCTGCCATATCTCTTCCGTTATGAACGGCATAAAAGGATGTAAAAGCCTTAATGTGCCTTCAAATGTCTCCACAAGCACCTTATCCGACGCGTCTATCTTTGACATCTCAAGGTACCAGTCGCAGAACTCGCTCCAGACAAAGTCATAAAGCTTTCTCGCCGCTTCACCCAGATCGAATTCTTCAAGTTTGGCGGTAATATCATCGATGGTCCTGTTGAACTTACTTAGTATCCACTTATCCGCGAATGCCTGCCCTTTGCCTTTTTCGCTTTTTTCTTTCCCTAAAATATAACGCGCCGCGTTCCATATCTTGTTGCTAAAGTTCCTGGCTTCAGTGATCTTGTCTTCCGAAAGTTTTATGTCCTGCCCCTGCCCGGATATCAGGGATATTAGCGCAAAACGGAGGGCGTCGGCCCCTACCCTGTCGATAACGTTAAGCGGGTCGATGACGTTGCCGAGCGACTTGCTCATTTTCTTCCCTGTTACGTCCCTTATCAGGCCGTGGATGAATATCTTCGAGAAAGGCTCTTTCTTCATGAACTTGAGCCCCATCACTATCATCTTCGATACCCAGAAAGTGATTATGTCATAACCGGTTACAAGGACTGTCGTCGGATAATATGTTTCAAGGTCCTTGGTCTTTTCAGGCCAGCCGAGCGTTGAGAATGGCCACAGCGACGACGAGAACCAGGTATCAAGGACATCCGGATCCTGGACAAGCTTTGAACTGCCGCAGCGGTCGCATTTTTCTGGCGTTTCTTCTGACACGATTATGTGGCCGCAATCGCATGTCCACGCGGGTATGCGGTGTCCCCACCATATCTGCCGGGATATGCACCAGTCGCGGTGGTTCTCCATCCAGTTAATGTAGACCTTTGTCCATCTGTCAGGTATATAGCTGATCTTCCCTTCCTCGACCGCCTGAATTGCCGGCCGGACCAGGTCTTTCATCCTTATGAACCACTGGTCTGAAAGATACGGCTCGATGATGGTCTTACATCTGTAGCATCTGCCTATCTTATTTTTGTAATCTTCGATCTTTTCCAGGTATCCGCCCTTTTCAAGGTCAGACACGATGATATCCCTCAATTTAAATCGATCAATCCCCTCATAAGAAGCGATCTCTTTCTGCTCTTCTTTCGGGAAATGGCTTATATGGCCTTTTCCATCGTGATGCATCATTATTATCTGGGGAAGATTATGCCGCAGCCCTATTTCGTAATCGTTGGGGTCATGGGCCGGGGTAACCTTGACCGCGCCCGTTCCGAATGACGGGTCGACAAAATCATCCTTTATTACCGGTATCCTTCTTCCCACAAGAGGCAGGACAAGTATCTTCCCGATGAAGCGCTTATATCTCGCGTCGTTCGGATTGACAGCAACAGCCGTATCCCCCAGCATCGTCTCCGGCCTGGTGGTAGCGACCGTTACGAATTCATTCGTGCCCTCGACGGGATATTTCAGATACCAGAGTTTCCCGTTCTCTTCCGTATATTCCACTTCGATATCGGATATCGCCGTCTTGCATCTCGGGCACCAGTTGATTATCCTTTTACCGCGATAGATGAGCCCGTCGTCATAAAGTACAACAAAAGCTTTCTTAACGGCCCTGGATAATCCCTCGTCCAGGGTGAAGCGTTCCCTTGTCCAGTCGCAGGATGCTCCTAATCTTCTTAACTGCATCGTTATCTGGCCGCCGTATTTTTCCTTCCAATTCCAGACCATCTCGACGAACTTTTCCCTGCCGACATCCTCTTTTCTCTTTTTCTCCTTGGCCAGCTCTTTTTCAACAACGTTCTGGGTTGCGATGCCGGCATGGTCCGTTCCCGGCACCCAGAGGGTATTTTCGCCCTTCATCCTGCTGAACCTTATCAATATGTCCTGGATGGTATTATCAAGAGCGTGACCCATGTGAAGCGAGCCGGTAACATTTGGGGGAGGGATGACTATGACGAACGGCTTTGCTTTTGATGAAGGATCGGGAGTAAAGTAACCCTTCTCCTCCCATGTCTTATACCATTTTTCTTCGACTGATTTCGGCTCGTAAACTTTTGACAATTCTTCGCCCATCAAATATTATTCCTTAATTGTTCATTATTAATTGTGTCATTGTTCATTGTCTATAGGTAAGTTTCCAGGATTTTCCCTTCATCAAAGTCATCAAGCATGAGGGTTTCTTTCATCCCGGGGAATGTGGCATCCTTCGGGACAAGCCCGACAAGCTCCGTGTTGAGGATCGATATTTTCTTGGCCTCGCATTCCTTCTTTACCCTATCCATAAGGGCCTTAAGCCCTGTCTTTTTATAATGGGTGATATTGATGGTTATCTGCACGATACCTTTTGAATGAAGCGGCACGCCAAGAGCCCTTATTCCCGGAAGACCGCCGTCCTTCTCCCTTACCCTTTTTGCGATGTCCTTTGCGGCGGCAAGGTCATCGGTGTCAATGTTAATATTGAAGGCGATAAGAAAATCCCTTGCCCCTATCGCGACGGCTCCGGCGGTCGGATGTACTTTTTGCTCGCCGAAATCCGGCCTGAAATCTTTCGTTGATATCGCCGATCTCAAGTGGTCGATCCCGCCGTGCCTTATGTTGTATAAATGCTTGAACTTCTCGTTCCTTGCGGCTTCGCCGTAAAGATAAACGGGGATCTTTAATTTGTCGGCGACCATTTTACCCAGGGTTTTAGAAAGCTCCCTGCAATCGCCCATCTTTGCGCCCTTTAAAGGGATAAAAGGCACCACGTCAACCACCCCAATGAAAGGATGGACGCCGATCTGTTTATTTATATCAACAAGCTTTGATGTCGTTTCAATGGAATTATATGCTGCATTAAGGACATTCTCGGGTTTTCCGATGAAAGTAACAACAAGGCGGTTATGGTCTTCGTCATAGGACTGGTCTATCACGTCAACCGAGGATCTCCTTATGGAATCGACTATCTTGTGGATCACCGAGCTATCGTGCCCGACGCTGAAGTTCGGGACGCATTCGATGACTTTTTCCTCGATCTGCGGTCTTGCTTCAGGTTTACTTTGCTTTTTTTGCGGCCCCGCCGTTTTTCGCCCTAAGCCCCAGATCATTGAACACCTTCTCCAGTTCTACTCCCTCGAGGGTCTCGACTTCCTTCATTTTTTTCGCAATGGCGATAAGCTTGCTCTTGTTCGCCAGAAGTATTTTCTTCGCCCTTGTTTGGCATTCGTCTATGATGCGCCTTATTTCCTTGTCTATCGCATCCGCGGTTTCCTCGCCGTAATCTCTCATCTCGCCGATGTCGCGCCCCAAAAACACCTGCCTGTCACGCTTGCCGAAGGTCCTGGGGCCAAGGCGGCTCATGC
>Ga0315289_10016928_pt1 | contig 10022 bp, 9 predicted proteins | sample YL17G11_40_MG_FD_203452 | JGI IMG/M metagenome (GOLD analysis project Ga0315289, IMG submission 203452) | Sediment microbial communities from Yellowstone Lake, YNP, Wyoming, USA - YL17G11_40 | ecosystem: Environmental > Aquatic > Freshwater > Lake > Sediment | place: USA: Wyoming | collected...
GTTGATATAATCATATCGGCTATTATATGCCCTGAATCCGAAGTTCGTAAAAAGGAGAGCTATCTTATGAAAATCCTAGGTATTGTTTGCAGTCCACGCAAAGGTGGAAACACAGAGATACTGGTCAGAGAAGCACTTGAAGCGGCACGCGAGGCTGGAGGTGAAACTGAACTCATTCTGGTGTCAGATAAAAAGATCGCTCCATGTGACGGATGCGGGGCCTGCCATAAAGATGGCATCTGCAAGATTAAGGACGACATGCAACTGATATATGAGCAGCTCGAACTGGCTGACGCGGTTGTTTTCGGCACACCTGTCTATTTCTGGAACGTGACAGCACAGGCCAAAACTATAATAGACAGAACTTACTCCCTACTGTGGACTCAGAAATTAAGGGGCAAAGTAGCCGCAGCAATTGTGGTCACACGGCGTGTAGGCGCCGGCCAGGTGCTCGGTTTACTACTCAGTTATTTTGGGATTCACGGGATGATAGCTGCCGGCGGTGGCATTGGCTACGGCTTGGAAAAGGGTGACGTCAGACAAGGGCCAGGGGCTCATCCCTTGCGTTCAGCTATGGAGGAGGCTAGGGCAGTAGGCAAAAACGTTTTCCGAATGGTAGGGCGGCTCTCTAAAGGGAAAAACTGAATCACATCGCGTGGTCATTCTTCCAGGATGGCCACCACGCGAGCCCAGCCGGCGCTGCTGGCGGCAAGCTTCACCGGGAAGCAGGCGACTTTGAAGCCGAAGGGTTTGGGCAGCTTATCCAGATTGGCTAACTTCTCAATATGGCAGTACTCCTTATCTCTACCGACAAAGTGTGCGCCCCACAGCAGGTTCTTATCACCTGTTTTGGCGAACTCTTCTTTTATCGCCCAGAACGGCCGGTCCCACCCCCAGGCGTCGATCCCCATGACACGGACCCCTTGCTCTATCAGCCACATTGTTGACTCCCGTGTCATGCCGCAGCCGGCCTCGAAGTACTCCGCCTTTCCCCATAATTTGTCAGCGCCGGTCTGTATCATCACGATGTCCCAGGGCTTAATCTGATAATCGATCTTCGCCAAGGCTTTCTTAAGGTCGTCGACGGTAATAGCGGAGCCGCGCGGCTTATGCCTCATATCCAGCACCACGCCATCGTGATAAAACCATTCCAATGGCATCTCATCGATTGTTTTGGCTCTTTTCCCTTCAGATGTGGGGAAATAATGCCAGGGGGCGTCAACGTGAGTCCCGGCATGAGCTCCCAGCGTCAAGCTGTCGTTAGCCCAACCCAACCCCTCCGGCAAGTCCTGCTCACTGCAGCCGAAGAAGGTTTTCATCCACTCGACGCTCTGCTTATGAGGCTCGTGAGTTACTTTCACCGGCAGCGGCTCGCTGGGGCTATCTTCCACCGGGATACTTAAATCTATTATCTTCACCATCTTTGTCCACCTCTTTCGCCTAGCGTTAAATTTATCTTCCGAAATTGAAGCCCGGAAGCTTCATTATAGCAAATAGGCATGCTGACACAGTATGCGGCAAATACAATTTCGAATATGTCAACCACTTCTTCTCTCGAGCTTTCCGCCATGTTATACTATGAACGAGGGGTTCATGGTAGGCATCGCTGAGGCAAAACAAAAGATAAACAAGCTGCATGAGCTGCTTAACTATCACAACCATCGCTACTATGTACTCGACAGCCCGGAAATTAGCGACGCTGAGTACGATAAACTCATGCGAGAGCTGAAGCAGCTCGAAGATGAGCACCCTGAGCTAATCACCCCCGACTCGCCCACTCAACGGATTGGCGCGGCACCGGTAGAAGCCTTCGGCGTCGTCGAGCATCCGCAGCCGCTGCTTAGCCTGGCCAACGCTTTTACCGATGAAGAGCTTGATGCCTGGTACCGGAGGGCATCCAACCTTCTGGGCGGTCGCAAGACCGACTTTGTCTGCGAGCTTAAAATCGACGGACTGGCGGTAGCCCTGACCTACGTCAACGGACTGCTTGAGGTCGGCGCCACCCGCGGCGACGGCTTACGCGGCGAGAACATCACCCAGAATCTTAGGACGGTAAAGAGCATACCGCTTTCCGTGCCCAAAGAGGCGCCGCGCAGGTTTGAGGTCAGGGGTGAGGTTTACCTGCCAAAGACCGGCTTCAAGAAGCTGAATGAGGAGCGAGCCAAGGAGGAGCTGCCGCTTTTCGCTAACCCCAGAAATGCTGCCGCCGGCTCGGTGAGGCAGCTCGACCCCAGGATTACCGCTCAGCGGCCGCTGGATATTTTTATCTACGGACTGGGCTGGGCTGAAGGTAAATCAGTTCCCGATACCCACTGGGAAATCATGCAATACCTCAAATCTCTGGGCTTCAAATTAAATCCTAACAATACTCTGTGCCGCAGTATCAATGAGGCCAAGGCTTTTTACGCCAAATGGGTCAAGAACCAGGAAGCACTGCCTTACGAGGCCGATGGTGTGGTAGTCAAGATTAACTCCATTCCTTATCAGGTGGAATTGGGATATGTGGGACGTGAGCCGAGATGGGCAATCGCCTACAAATTCCCGGCCGTCCAGGGCACCACCCGCCTGCTGGAAATAGGTATCAACGTGGGGCGGACAGGCAGCCTTAACCCTTATGCCATACTGGAACCGGTACAGGTGGGCGGCGTCACCATCAGCCATGCCGCACTGCACAACGAAGAGGACATACACCGTAAGGACATTCGCATCGGCGACTGGGTCGTCATACAGCGCGCCGGCGAGGTGATACCGGAGATAGTCGAGCCAATCGTCAGCCGCCGCACGGGCAAGGAGAAAATCTTCCACATGCCCAAACGCTGCCCGGTTTGCGACGCCGAGGTGATTAAACCTGAAGGCGAGGCCATGCACCGCTGCACTAACGCCGCCTGCCCGGCTCAGGCGCTGGAGAGAATCAAGCACTTCGTCAGCCGCGGCGCTATGGACATCGAGGGAGTAGGTGAGAGGATGTCCCAGGCGCTGTTCGATGCCGAACTGATAAAAGATATAGGCGACCTTTACAGTCTCAAAGAGAAAAGGGGACAGTTACTCAACATGGAAAAGTTGGCCGATAAGAGCGTCACCAACATACTCAACTCCATTGAAAAGAGCAAGGACCGGCCTCTGCCGCGTGTTATCTTCGCCCTGGGCATACTAAATGTCGGAGAGCAGACTGCCGAACTTTTAGCCGAGCATTTCACCAGCATCGATGAATTAGGTCGGGCTTCTAAAGAACAGCTTCAGGAAATCTCGTCAATCGGGCCCAAAATAGCTGACAGCATAATGGCCTTCTTCCGCCAGAAACAGAACCAGAAAATCATTGACAAGCTGAGAAAGGCCGGTGTTAAGCTGGAGGCAGAAAAGGCTGAGACAAGAGAGCTGCCACTGGCTGGGCTCGAGTTCGTCATTACCGGCCAATTGGAAGCTTTTCCCCGTGAGGAAGCCGAAGCTAAAATCAAGGAGCTGGGAGGCAAAGCCGTCTCGGATGTTACCAGAAAGACGAATTATCTGGTGGTCGGTGAAGACCCGGGCTCCAAGCTGGCAAGAGCCCAGGCTCTGGGTACTAAGACTCTTACCGAAGCCGAGTTCCTGGAGCTATTGAAAAAGTCGGAAAACAAACTAAAATAATAGCCCCGGGTAGATTGGAGCACTTGCATTGGGTGGATTGGAGCATCGGCTCCAATCGCGCCTAGAGCGGATGCTCTAGGCTACCCGCTACGTCATTCTGAAGGAGCGAAGCGACTGAAGAATCTCGGAGGGAGGAGTTCAAAAAATTGAAGCTCATTATCGGACTGGGCAATCCGGGCAGCATTTATGCGGGTAACCGCCACAATATCGGCTTCCGCTGCATAAACCATCTGGCCAGGCTCCATTCCATATCCATGAAAGGGCACCAGTGCCAGTCTCAAGTCGGCAGCGGTAAAATAGCCGGCGTGGAAGTACTGCTGGCTAAACCCAAGACCTTCGTCAATCTAAGCGGTGAGGCGGTTGGGCGACTGATGCGCAAATACAAAATCCAGGTAAACGACCTGATTGTTATATGTGATGACCTCGATTTGTCCTTGGGCAGGCTGCGCCTCCGCCCCAACGGCAGTGCTGGCGGACACAAAGGGATAAACTCGATAATCTCGGCTCTGGGAAGCAAAGATTTCTGCCGCATCAAGGTAGGCATCGGCCGCCCGACCGAAGAAGACGGCACGGCAATCACCGACGAAGAGGTTATAGTCAACTACGTGCTCAGCGACTTCACCCCTCGTGAAGACGATATAATCAAGTCCTCTATCGCCCAAGTAGCCGGGGCTATCCAGTCCATCTTAGCCGACGGCATAACCCCCACCATGAACAAGTTCAATTGAATTATATTCGTCGGCAATGTGCCACCCGTCATTGTTAGAGAAGTAATCATCCTTATTATCTCCAGCCATGGCAAGCCCGAGCAAAGCGAGGACGTGGCAATCTCAGTGCTGAGATTCTTCGCCACGTTCAAAATGACAGCAGGCAAAGGCTTGACTGCGTAATAAATCGAGAAAGAAGAAGGGGCAATTTATTGTATCTTCACCAGCTCGATGTCAAACGTCAGGTCTTTGCCGGCAAGAGGATGGTTGGCATCCAGGGTGACCGTATTGTTGTCAGAGACGTTAGTGATAATGAATCCAATTTTCTCACCGTCCGGTCGAGTCGCTTCCAACATTTGGCCAACCTTTGGCTCTATGTTGCTGGGAAGTTTCTCCCGGGGTACTTCTACTACCATGTCATCAAGGTGTGGGCCGTAAGCCTCATCCGATGGGATGGTAACGGTTTTCTTTTCCCCCACTTTCATTCCCAGGATAGCTTTGTCAAATCCCGGAATAGCCTGGCCCGCACCCAGATTAAACTCATAAGGTTCACGCCCCTCCGATGAATCAAATACGGTGCCGTCTGCCAGCTTTCCGGTATAGTTCACCTGGACTGTATCGCCAGTCTTAGCTACGGCTGCTCCAGGCAACAAATTACATCCTGACATAAGTATTGCCCCCAACAAAAAGATTACTATGAGAACAATGTATCTGTTTTTCACTACTCTAACCTCCGATTTCTATATTAAGCTCAGGGTTAACGAAAGACCGACGGCAGGAGCTGCAGGTAGTCCTTGCCGGCTATGGCGCTGGCACAGATAAAACCGGAGTGAGCAGCGCCCTCTATACCTCCTTCGTTGAGACGTTTGCCGTATGTATCCCCGGCAAAAAAAAGGCCCTCGACGGTGGGGCACTTCACGTCCACCCACTCATCTTCCGGATGCCGCCACAATATGCAGGTATCTCCCACGGCAAACAACATGAACTCCAGCGATTTTCGCCAGCCCGGAAATGCAGTATCGGCAAACTTCAACATCCGGTCAATCACTATATCCACTTTCTTCTTATCATGTGCTTCTTCAGCCAGTATACTGCTGGCCATGCCCGCCAGGTGCTTACCTTCTGGTGCAGTTGTCGGCGCCATTGTAGACATGGACACTATGTCGAGCGGAACATTGCCCCGGAACAGCCCTTCGCTTTCGGGAATCAACATGGAGGTGTGATAGAAAGACCTGGGGTCTACCTCGAGCTCACAGAAATCACTCAGCGGTTTAGTCATACCGAACTGACCGGCAACCATAGAGGTATGTATTATCTTTTTGGTTAATTTTACAAAATCCGCTGGCAGTAGGTTCTCGGGCAATATTTTGAGCAATACCTTCGGCGGGACAGTGCAGACTACCACCGGGGATTTTATTTCCATCTCTTTACCATCAATTTCAGCGACAACGCCATTGGCTCTTCCATTCTGGATGATGACCTCTTTGACCCTGGCATTGGTCACTATGTCGCCTTCAGCCTCTTTGACCGCGGCAGCGAAACCCTCGGTAATAAAACGGTGCCCAGGTGCGCCGGCGAAACCCCAGGAACCATTGGTTATATGCACCCCCGTTTCCTGGACCTGTAGAAATACCTTGAGGTTCTCTCCAGCAGCATTTAGTGCCGGGTCATTGATAATCGTCTGGAAAGTCCCCATGGAATAGTGAAATTCTTTTGCCAGCTCACTTTGAGTTATTCCTTCCACCCAATCTTTCAAGGTTACATGGTCGAGTTTTTCAGCTTCAGCTATAGTACGTACCTGGAACTTACGCTTATGGACCTTAACCATCTCAGCATAATCTTCATCGGTCATCCAGCCGTACTTCTCTCTCCTGCCCACGATATAAGGCTTCCAGTCATGGTCATACCACACAAAGCCTATATTGGAGTAGAAAATCGAAGCCTTATTAAACAGCGCCAGGGCCTGGCTCACACGTCCCCTATTGGTGTACCACGCGCCTCTGCCACCGGCTTCCAGGACATACCCATTAAGCATCTTCTTCTTTACTAGCGTAGGCAGGTCAGGCTCAGTCCTATCACTAATCCAGGAGTGAGCCGACAGCGCCAGTGTCTTACGAAACTCGTCGGCATCCCTGATACCCTCTCCCCGGAATGACGTGGCACGCCCTCCAATCTGCGACGAAGCCTCAAGAATGAGAACCTTCTGGCGTTCCATATTGGATAATATGGCACCGACAACCGACCCGGCTATGCCACAGCCAACTACTATGACATCATAATCGTTCGAGATTTTAGTAGACATTTTTGTCTCCTGTTTTAACGTAACATCATATACTGCTTTTATCTGCTCGGGAATTCCAAAATTTTACACCTCTGCTACATGATAAGCAATTTTTCAGAGCTACCTTAAAAGGTGGCAGCTAAACTAGAAGTAGATTCGTTCCCTTTGCCGCTACCAGACTCCAATGATATAATGGCTGAAAAGCAATTTCATAAACTCTACTCTGACGTGGCCAAACCAAGCTTTGACAAGAAACTGACCATCGCCGTTATCGGCGGTGGGAAATGCACTGCTCAAGAAGCGGCGCTAGCCGAGACTGTAGGCAGAGAGCTGGCTAAACGGGGTGTCGTTCTGGTCTGCGGCGGCTTGACCGGCGTTATGGAGGCAGCCTGCCGAGGAGCTGCCATCGAGTCGGGGCTGACCGTGGGCATCCTGCCTACCGAAAACACGGCTGATTCTAATCCTTATGTCCAAATCCCCATTGCCACCGGCGTAGGCTATGCTCGAAATGTAGCCGTGGTCAGGTCAGCCCAGGCCGTAATCGCCATCGACGGAGATTACGGCACACTCACCGAGATTGGCTTTGCCTTGAAGGGCGGCGTTCCGGTTGTGGGACTGCGTACCTGGTCATTCTATCGAAACGGCGAGGAAGATAAGTCCATTATTCAGGCAGATGACGCCGTCGACGCCGTGGAAAAAGCCATCTCTCTGGCAAAAGGGCAGAAACTGGATTGAAATGACGAAAATGACAAAGCCGACCATTAAAGCCATAGTAGCCCGCGAGATACTCGATTCTCGTGGCAATCCCACCATCGAAGCACAGGTGGGACTTTCTGACGGCGCCACCGGCATAGCTGCCGTTCCCTCAGGAGCCAGTACCGGCAAGCATGAAGCTGTGGAACTTAGGGACGGAGATAAATGCCGCTACGGCGGCCTGGGCGTTCTTAAAGCTGTGAGCAACGTTAATAACAAAATCGCTCCGGCATTGACAGGCATGATAGCCTCAGAACAAGAAAAAATTGACCGGAAACTACTTGAACTTGACAGTACTGCGGATAAGTCCAATCTCGGGGCGAATGCTTTATTGTCGGTATCGCTGGCTGCGGCTAAAGCTGCCGCCAATTCAGCAGGACTTCCCTTCTATCGCTATCTCGGCGGCAACGATGCCCATCTGCTGCCGGTGCCCATGATGAATATACTAAACGGCGGAAAGCATGCTTCTGATTCCACCGATTTTCAAGAGTTCATGGTGGTGCCGGCAGGCGCTAATACCTTCAATCAAGCGCTTCAGATGGGAGCAGAAATCTACCAGGCGCTTAAGAAGGCAATCAAAGTCAAAGGGCTGAACAGCAATGTGGGCGATGAGGGCGGCTTTGCCCCGTCGCTGGCTTCTAATAAACAGGCAATCGAGCTAATCCTGACCGCAATCGACCTCGCTGGCTACAAGGCAGGCAGCGATTGCTTCATTGCGCTGGACCCGGCAGCCAGCAGCTTTTACAGCGATGGTAAATATGTCTTATCTAAAGAGGGGGCAACGCTCACCGGTAATGAAATGATTTCCTACTATGCCAAATGGGTATCGAGCTATCCCATCGTCAGTATTGAAGATGGGCTGGATGAGGATGATTGGTCAGGCTGGATATCACTGACCTCCAGATTAGGCAAGAAGATTAAGCTCGTGGGCGATGACCTGTATACCACAAATCTGGAACGGCTGGAACGAGGTATTACCCAGAAGGCATCCAACGCTATACTGATAAAGCCGAACCAGGTGGGTACGCTCAGCGAAACACTGGCGACGGTAAAAAGAGCGCAGCAGGTTAACTGGACGACAATAATCAGCCACCGCTCCGGCGAGACCGAAGATACCACCATAGCTGATTTGGCAGTTGCAGTCGGCTCCGGCCTGATAAAGACCGGCGCTCCCTGCCGCAGCGAGAGGGTGGCTAAGTATAATCGCCTGCTCAAAATAGAAGAGGAACTGGGGGTTGATGCCCGCTTCGCCGGCAAGGAAGCACTTTCAATTTAGGAGGGCAAAATGGAAATAGTCCAGGGAGTCCACCAGATAAAAGTACCGCTACCGGGAGCCTTAGACCACATGAACATCTACCTCATAGAAGGCACTCAGGGCAACTTACTGATTGATACAGGTTTTGACACGCCCGAAGCCTTTGGGGCCTTGCGGGATGCCCTCAAATTCAGCGGCTTCGGATTTAAGGATATCACCGTGATTGCGGCTACTCACATCCACCCTGACCATTATGGCCTGGCCGATAAGCTGAAACAGATGTCCGGGGCTAAGGTGGCGCTCAGTGATATCGAGGCAAAATTTATTGATTCACGGTACGGGAAAACCGATGCGCTGATGAAGCAGGTAAGGCAGCTCTTGGTATCTAATGGTGTGCCTGAGGCAGACTTAACTGAACTCGCCGAAGCCTCGATGGCGGTGCGGCAATTCGTAGGAGTGGTAAAGCCTGACATCATACTGAAAGATGGAGACAAAATCACGGTCGCCTCTTCAGAGTTCAAGGTAATGCTGACCCCGGGCCATTCACCGGGACATATTTGCCTTTACGAGCCGAAACGGAAGCTATTCTTTTCCGGCGACCACATTCTGCCGGATATATTTCCTCATGTCGGTTTTAATCCGCAATCCGGCCAAAACCCGCTGAGCGACTTTTTTAAGTCATTAGAGACGCTGGCTAAGCTAGAGGTCAACTTCATTTTCCCCGGTCACGGTTCTGTTTTCAGCGGCTTCAAGCTAAGGCTCGGCGAATTATATTATTATCATGAACAGCGGCAGCGAGCCATAATGAGAATCATAGAAAACGACACCAAGAGCGCCTACCAGATAGCTACCGAGATTCCATGGATGCCCGGCGGCGAGTCCGTTCCTTTCAGCAAGCTCTCCAACTTTGATAAGCGGCTGGCAGTTATGGAGACCTTAGCTCAGCTTAAGCTACTAATGAGTGAAGGCAAGGCCGAAAAAGTAGCTAAAGAGAATGTCGACCTCTATTGGGCTGGAGGCTAAACACAAGTAAATACCAAATCCCAATTTCTAAATCCCAGAAGATGATTACAGTGATTCACAGAGATTACAGCGATATCTTTGTAATCGTTCATGATCTATGTAATCCTATCATAGGATTTGGTGCTTAGAATTTAGGATTTCGTGTATCGAGGAAGCAATGGATGAGCAACTAAAGAAAAGGGTCGGGGAACTAAAGCTCGAATATAAGACACATCCCCAGAAGGAGCTGTTGCTAGCCATGCCCAACCCTTGCCCCGACAGGGAGTATGAGGAGGAAATGGTTACCAGCGAATTCACCACGCTTTGCCCGCTCAATCCGGGACAGCCCGACTACGCCACGATTACTATAAGATATGTCCCCGATAAGCAAATAATTGAG
>Ga0315289_10016931_pt1 | contig 10022 bp, 7 predicted proteins | sample YL17G11_40_MG_FD_203452 | JGI IMG/M metagenome (GOLD analysis project Ga0315289, IMG submission 203452) | Sediment microbial communities from Yellowstone Lake, YNP, Wyoming, USA - YL17G11_40 | ecosystem: Environmental > Aquatic > Freshwater > Lake > Sediment | place: USA: Wyoming | collected...
CGCCACCCGCGCCTTGAACGCACCGCCATGGTGCTTCCGCTGTGCCATGATAACCTCCTGTCGGACGCCACCATACCACAGCCACACTACCTTATCTACTGGTCCAAAAAACCGGGAGTATTATAGAGAGACTGACGAAGACCGGATGGAAGATGGGCTCGGTCGCCGAGTTCCTAGATTTGACGCCGGAGGAGGAGTTGTACGTCGAGTTGAAGGCATCGCTCAGTCAATACCTGAAACGACAGAGGCTCGCGAGCCATCTGAGCCAGCAGGAGTTCGCCCGACTGGTAAAATCGAGTCAATCACGGGTGGCCAAGATGGAAAAGGGAGATCCGAGCGTCTCCATCGACCTGCTGATCAAGTCGCTTCTGGTGCTCGGGACGACCCGCCGGGAGATCGCGAAAGCCATCGCCTAAGAGGGACGGGCACCAATTTCAGGAGTCGCGCCCACCCATAATCGGTGGCTGTCCCCGGTTTTCCCCGGTTTTCCGTCCCCGGTTTTCCGATCGTTTTCGCCGTCGGCGGGCCGACAACTACTTCCGGTTCCTGACGACGCCGGGGATCGAGCCGACAAACAACCAGACCGAACAGGCGATTCGGCATATCGTGATCGACCGTCACATCACGCAGGGGACGCGCGGCTCACGCGGCCAGCGTTGGTCCGAACGCGTCTGGACCATGATCGCGACTTGCCGTCAGCAGAATCGCCGTGTCTTTGAGTTCTTCTGCAACGCCGTCAACGCATACTTCCGACAAGAAGCTGCTCCATCCTTGCTGCGTTGACGTAAACTCGTGAATGACTACGAGATAGGTAGCCACGTGGTTCTGTGGGGTCGGTTGCCGTGACGGTCGTTATCGGCGACGAAAGGCCACCATCGGATTATCCCTCGCCTGTAAGCTGCAAGGACCTCTCGGACAAGAAACAAGACAGGATTGAGTGCACACGACCAAGCCCCCATTGGCAAAGGCCAACGGGGGCTTTTGTATGTACGCGGAAGCGGGGACTGTTGACTGGTCAGCATGGGGGGAACGGGCCGGTGCCCGGCACTTTTTTTGGATGGGGACCGCTCAGAATTGATGATCGGACCTGTGTAAATCTGAGATTGCCGCGCTCCGCTCGTACTTGTCTGATCTGTGGATGAATACAAGCGTCCACATGGGCTGAAGGGGACCCCAAACGCAAACCGCCGCGTTGGGGGACCCAGGCCCATCTTAAGTTCTCAGGACAGATATTTTGCGTCAGGAATCGTCGTCAGTTTTTCCCTCGTCGGTGGGGACTTGCGGGCGGAACGGGGGTGCGGTAGAATGGCGGGACAATTTGATGGCACCTTGCTATGCCGTGAACAACCGCCGAATCCGCCGGCCGTCCGGCCGGAGGAGCGGGGGACCCAAGAGTAGGGGCTAATCCGGCCTGTGGCCGGACGGGGTAACTCGGCTCCGAGCCCGTCAGCTAACCTCGCAGGCGTTCGAGGAAGTCGATGGTGTAGTTGGTCGCGTCCCATCTCCGGCCCGAGGGTCGGGCCGGCCTCGCCGTGCCGGCAAGGGCATTGTCGGAGAATGCCGATCATGAGGGCTTTGTATTCTCTGGTCTCCCGTGCGCGCACGGTCTGCGCGCTGGGGCAGGCCATGGTGACGCTCGCCCGCGCCGGGCCGGCGGCGCTGGCGCCGGTGCAACTGCTGGTCCTCGGCTGCGGGCTGTGCCTGCTGGTCACGATGCTGGTGCCGTCCCCGGCACCGTCCGGGAGCAGGCGGGCCGTCTTCCTGGACCGTCTGTGCGGCGTGATGGCCGCGGCCGCGGCGATCGGCCTGACCGTCAGCGACGCCGCAGGCTCCTTTGTCTTGCTCGGCAGACTCCCGCTCGGCGTGTGAGCCTCCCATGCCGCACGTTTGAAGGGTCCCACGTGTAAAGAGTGTGAAGGGCGCAGCCTCCACAGCCTGCGGCCTGTGGCCTCCGGCCTGCCGTCCTCCGCCTTTCTTCCGTGGCCCCCGCCTTCGCGGGGGCAGGCTTTCCGTGTGCTCCGTGGTGAGATGGCAGTCGCCAGTTGTCAGTTCCCGGTTGGGATTGCCGCGCTACCCTCGCAATGACATGATCTGCGGAAATCGGCGCGGACCCCTGCCGTCGCAGGGGCAAGTGTGTCTGTGGACGAAGAGGATTGAAGACACAAGCCCTTGATCCTCGCACGAAGCCACGAAGATCACGAAGTCTGAAATCCCAGGATATGGTTTCCCCTTTGTGGCTTTGTGCCTTTGTGTGAGACAATGCGGCCGACCGCCTCCGGGCCCCCCTCTTGCCCCTTCCGCTCTCTGTGTCCCTGCGTCCCTGCGCGAGCCGAGAGTTTGGAGTCCCGCGTTTACGCGGTTCTACGCCGCCTAAAGGCGGTACTCCGAACGCTTCCTTTCCTGCACTCTGCCTCCGCGTCCCCCGTCCCCTCCTATCCCCCGTATTCCCCGGGCCCACGGCACTTTTTTGCTTGACTGGGGGCGGGGAATCGCGTATGGTGAGGGCTGACTTGCGGTGATGAAATGCCCCTCTTGGTGCGCGGGTCCGTGGGCAACAGGACCCGTATCCACTTCTGGAGCAAGGCGCGGGAAGACTATGCGGATGAGTGCCTTGCGATAGTCTCTGAAACGATTCGAGAAGGCCACCGGTCGAACCGCTCGATCTGGGTGCGCCAGGAGATCGATATGAACCGATGTGCCTTTCTGGGGGCCGCGTGCCTGCTTCTGCTCGCGGCGGCCGAGGCCGGTTGGGCTCAACCGCCTGCGACCGCGGATGTGTTTCTTATGAAGCTCGCCGACGGCGCCGGCAGCACGATGTTCGAGTTCCAGGTCACCGACCTGGCCGTCCCATTCTATCTGGGCGACCATTACTCCGCAGACATGCATCTGCAACTGCACGACAACGACATCGTGGAAACGCCGATGCCCGGCTGGGTCCTCGACGAGATTCTGGTGACCGGGATCCCCTATGATCCGATTCCCAACGGCGTGACCGTCCACGTCGATGCCATCTATGGCATTCCGCACGTGACCTTTGTGAACCAGCGCCTCCCGACCATACCGGCCCCCGGCGCCCTCCTGTTGGCCGCCCTGGGCGCGGGGTCCGTCGGCTGGCTCCGCCGACGCGGAACCTGCTAGTCCTTGGAGAACCAGCCGGGGCAAGGCAAGGGGAGCAGCCGTTTTTCCGGGGGAATCCGGGCCCCTGAATTGACGATTGATGATTGCCGCAGTACAAGTCCTTTGCCATACCGGTTTTTTGTGCGGCTCGAAGAAAGCGTTTATCGCCCTTACGGCACCGGCGGGGAGGGCGGGTCTGCCCCGACCAGCCGCATGATTCGATCATCTCGCCACCGGTACCCACAAAGCGCCAAACGCCATTGGTTCCGGCCGAAAGCCGGGTGCGCAAATCGGCGAAATCTGTAGATTACGTCCGGGAGCGTCGGTGGGGCACGCCCCACCCTACAGCCCGCGGCCGATGGCCTCCGGCCCCTCCCTCTTCTCCTTCCGATCTTCTTCCCTTCATCCTTGGTTTCCGCTCTCCGCGTCCCCGCATCTCTGCGCGCGTTGAGGCATCGTCGCCGTGATCTGAGGGTTTGGAGTCCCACGTTCATGCGGTCTTACCCGCCTGAAGGCGGTACTCCAAACCCCCTTGACCGGCGGCCACCGGGCGGCTATAAGAGAGCCGGTGAACCGAAATGAGCCTGTCCCGCAGCGCCGCTGTGCGTCGGGTGAGGAACGCCGTACATGGCTGACCCGCAAAAGAATACCTGGGGCGCCAGGATCAAGAGGACCTTTACCGCCGTGCTGCCGGCGGACCGGCAGCGACGGGGCCAGTGCGTTCAGTGCGGCGCCTGCTGCAAGCTGCCCAACGTCTGCCCGTTCCTGATCTCCAACGGCGACGGCCACGTCTCCTGCCGCATCTATCCCCTCCGCCCGCTCAATTGCCGCAAGTACCCGCGCACGCCGTCCGAGCACATCACCACCGATACCTGCGGCTTCCGGTTCGAAGACGTCTGATCCTTATGGTGCGGCAGGTCCCACTGGTCCCGGAGCCCGAATTTTCCGCCACGCCGGCGATTTCTCTGCATGGACGCCGGCTTTCCGTTAGAATAAGCGGGCGTTTTCGTTGGGGACGATGTGAGTATGGGTAAATATCTGGACAGAATCAGCGGCCCGGCGGACCTGAAGCTGCTGCCGGTGGCCGAGTTGGAGCCACTGGCGGAGGAGATCCGGCAGTTCATCTTGCGCTGTGTCAGCAAGACCGGCGGGCACCTGGCCAGTAACCTCGGGGCGGTCGAACTGACGCTGGCGCTGCACTACGTCTTCGATTTCCAGCGCGATAAGCTGCTGTGGGACGTGGGCCACCAGTGCTACACGCACAAGATCATCACCGGCCGCAAAGCGGGTTTTGAGTTACTGCGCCGCGCCGGCGGCATCAGCGGCTTTCCCAATCCGACCGAGAGCGAATACGACCAGTTCAGCGTCGGCCACGCCGGCACCTCGATTGCCACCGCCATCGGCATGGCCCTGGGCGAGCAGTTGAAAGCCGCCGCCAGCCAGAGGCTGGAGGCCGGAGGCCAGAACGGGAGGACCTCCCCCCCGTCCCCCGCCCCTGGGGCCTCGCCCCTTACGACGCCTCCCAAGATCGTCGCGATCGTCGGCGACGCCAGCATCGTCAACGGGACCTCGTTCGAGGGGCTCAACAACCTCGGCCTCGTAAAGAGGCAATTGTTGATCGTCTTGAACGACAATGAAATGGCCATTGACGCGACCGTGGGGTCGGTGGCGAAGTACTTCTCCCGGGTGCGGCTCAGCCACACGTATGAGGACTTGCGCCGCACGACCAAGAGCATCCTCGAACACCTGCCCGGCATCGGCCGGCGCGTCGATGATGCCCTGGAGAAGATCAAGAAGAGCATTCGTATGGCTCTGTTGCCGAGCCAACTGTTCGAGAGCCTCAACATTCCCTACTTCGGTCCGGTCGACGGGCACGATACGGAGTCGCTGATCAAGCTATTCAAGGTGCTGGGCCAGGTGGACCACCCCGTGCTGCTGCACGTGTACACGAAGAAGGGCAAAGGCTTCAATCCCGCCGACAAGGGCCCGGCCCGGTTCCATTCGACGGGTCCCTTCAAGATCAACGGCGACAATACCGTCGAATCGACCGCCGTGGACCGCCGGCCGCATTTCACGGACGCCTTCGGCGAGGCACTGACCGCCCTGGCCGGGCAGGATGACCGGATCGTGGCTATCACCTCGGCCATGTGCGACGGCACCGGCCTGATGGCGTTTCGCCAGAAGTTCCCGGAGCGGTTTTACGACGTGGGGATCGCGGAGAGTGCGGCGGTAGACATCGCGGCGGGCCTGGCCAAGAGCGGCCTGAGGCCGGTCGTCTGCATTTACTCGACCTTCCTGCAGCGCAGCTTCGACCAGATCGCCCAGGACGTGGCTTTGCAGAATCTGCCGGTCGTTTTCTGCGTGGACCGGGCCGGCATGGTCGGCTCCGACGGCGCCACGCATCACGGCTTGATGGACATCGGCTATCTGCGGATGTTGCCCAACATGGTTCTGACCGCCCCGGCCGATGCCGGGGAAATGCGACAGGCCCTGGAGTTCGCCCTGGCCCACACGCAGCCGGTAGTGATCCGCTATCCGAAGGACTTCGTCCCGCCGGCGGAACCGGCCGACACGGCGTTCGAGACTCCGTTTGAGTTGGGCCGGAGCGTCCTGGTCCGGCGGGGACGCAAAGCCTCTCTCGCCATCGTCTGTTATGGGACCGTCCTGGCCGAGGCGTTGGCCGCCGCCGAGATCCTCAGTTCCGAGAAAATCCCGGTCGACGTTATCAATGCCCGGTTCGCGGCCCCCGTTGACGAGAAGCTCATGAGTCTGTTGTCGCGCGGCAAGAAGCTGATCACGGTGGAGGATCACTACCTCTCGTGCGGCTTTGGCTCGGCCGTGCTCGAACGGGCCGCGACGAGCGGCCGCGACATCGGGCTCATCCGTGTGCTGGGCGCCCCGCGTTGCTTTATCGGGCACGATTCCCGGGCCGCTCAGCTTATGGAAGCGGGCATAAATGCCGATGAGATAGCCAAAACGGCCCGGGAGATGCTGGCGGGCCGATACGTCAGGTCCGCCCGGTAGCTCTGGGCCCGACCGCAGCGGCGCCGAAGAAAACGAAGGTAAGAAGATCCGGTAGGGGCAACCCCCCGTGGTTGCCCTTGAAAGGGCAGGCACAGGGGCCTGCCCCTACACCTTCTTTTACGTGTCCCCTGCGGTTCGACCTCGGAACGGAGTCTTTATGAGGAGACATGTATCGCTGCCGCGCGTGGTGCTCTTCGGCGACCCGCAAAAAGGGCCGGTCGCCGAGACCATGCGGGAGTTCTCGCTGTTTCTGCAGGACAAGGCCCAGATCATCGCCAGTTGTCACTTGAACGAGTGCCGGCCCGAGGTCCTGCGCAAGAGCGATTTCGCCATCGTCCTGGGCGGCGACGGCAGCATCATCTCGGCGGCGCGGCACCTGAGTGCGGCCCGGGTCCCGGTGATCGGCGTCAATCTCGGCCGGCTGGGCTTCCTGGCCGAATTCAGCGTCACCGAATTCAAGCATTACTTCGAGGCCATCATCGCGGGCCACGCGCGGATCGAGCGGCGGATGATGCTGGGCTGCCGCGTGGGTCCCTCCGGGGGTCGCACGCGGTTCTCCTCGAAGGCCGTCAACGACGTATTCATTACGGCGGGCCCACCGTTCCACGTGATCGAGATGGAGATCGCCGTCGATGGCGAGCGGCTGCCCAGTTGCGTCGGCGATGGCCTGATCGTCTCGACGCCCACCGGCTCGACGGCGTACAGCCTGTCTGCCGGCGGTCCGATCCTGGCCGGCTCGATGGAGGCGATGGTCATCACGCCCATCTGCCCCCACTCGCTGAGCTTTCGGCCGATCGTGATCGACGCGGCCAGCGTCGTGGAGATCCGTTGCACGCGCATCAACGAGGGCACGACCGTCTCCGTGGACGGCCAGGTCGCGACCAAACTGGCCCTCGGCGAGGTCCTGAACGTTGCACGGGTGCGCACCAGCTTCCTGGTGGTCGAGAACCCGATGCGGACCCGTTGGGACACGCTGGTGACCAAGCTCGGCTGGGCCAGAAAGCCCAGGTACGCGCCGGAGTAGCCGAAGGTGCTTTCGGGCACAGGAGTGACGAAAGATGATACGGAACGCTGTTGAGAAACGGGTGGCACGGCCAAACTCGTTGGACCGTGCGCGCCCCGCCTATGACGACACGTTCAAAGCAAGTTCGAGCATGGCACCCGGCGTCGCGCCTCGAATCCGCAATCGACAATCATGGCACCCCCGGCTTCGACCGGGGGCCGCAATCCGAAATTGTTGGCCTTTCTGTCTGTTCGCGATGCTCGCGCTGGTCGGCTTGGCCTCGGCGCGGTATAGCGGTCCGGCGGCCGCGCCGGCCAATCGGGGGACCGTCCCGCCCAGCAGTTACGGCGGCAGCCTGGTCAGCACGCCCAGCCCCGTCGACAACACGAATAACCTGGTCATGACGGGCAATGCCGCCGGCGGCAAATCCTTCCGTGGCAACGTTCCTTACGGCTCGACCACGAGCTTTGGCGGCCGGTTGGGCTCGACCTCCCTCGATCCGTTCCTGCGCTACTCCTCCGTCCCGGAGGAGTTGGCCGGCGGCCCCTCGGATTACAGCCCCTTCTACTCGCCCACGGGGACCGTCCCGAAGATGCAACCGGGCGATAGCGGCGTGTTCGCGCCGGGTAGCCCGAGGATCGCAGTCGGCCGGATGGCGTCGCGGCCCGAGCAGCCGACCGACGTGATCACCCTGCCCCAAGCCCCCCAGCCCCAAGTCTCGGCGGGCCGGACCAACGCCTGGGGCGACACGAGCACCCAGGCATGGCAAGGATTGAGACCTGTGCCGCTGTCCACGACGCCCGAGGAGATGCGGCAGATCGTGGCCGGCGCGCCTGCTAATCCGCAGGCCGGGAACCGGCCCTCGACACAGGCCACGCAGCCTATGTCGGCCGAAGAGTATCGGCGGCAAGTGGACCAATTGCAGCGCGACTTCGATCGGGTCAAGACCAACGCCTCGGAATTCGAGCAGAGCCTCCGAACCGACCAGCAGCCGTACACGCCGGCCTCCGGGCAAGTCCCGACGGAGGCGATGCCGTCATTAGCCTCCGGCGAGTCTCTCCGCCGGATCATCCAGCCGCAATCCCAGTTCCAACCACAACCCCAATACGCGGCGACGAATCCTCCTGGCGGCCAGGGCCTATCGCCGGGCAACGAGGGGATTCCGCAGTCCCAGGGCCAACTCATTCGACGAGTTCCCGGCAGCCCCTCACCGGCCGGTGGGGTCCCGCAAACGCCGGGACCGGCGTTGGGGGACCTCGATGCAACCGGGCCGGGCCAGACGCCGGGCCAAGCCTCTACGGGCATGGGCGAGCTGACTCTGGTCTCGCCGCAGAATCCGCTGACCGGCCCTCGGGTAGGTGCAGCTCCGGCCCCTCGCCCTCCGGCGTACAACCGGCCGGCCGCTCCGGCGCCATCCTCCTCCGACTTGACAACGCAGAAGAGCCGGATCGACGCCATTTTCGCTCCGCAAACCCAGCCTGCCCCCGGCGCCGCCGCTTCAGAGGGCGGCAATAGCAGCGCCAAACTGCCGTCGTGGCAGCGTGTACAAGACCTCGCGCGGGCGTTTGACATGCCGGCCGCGATCCTCGCGCGTTCGCAGGCGGGTGCCGCAAGCGGTGCCCCCTCCGCGCCAACAAGCGGCGGCGCAGCTACCCAACCACGGCTTGTCATCGCCGGAGCCCCCGTTCAGTCGGACTCGGACCTGGCCAGCGCCGTTCAAGACCTTGGCGCTGGGGCCGCGCTGTCCCCCACTCCGGCCCAACCGGTGGGGACGGAGCGTGCCCTGATCGCCGTCGAGCCGGCCCAGCAGACCGCACCGACCCAAGGCGCTGTTCCCCTAACGCACCCGTTCATACCCGCCGGTTCCGGGACCACGCAGACGGTGAAACCTCAGCCGAAGTCCCCCACTCCCGCCCCGCTGCCCTCCGGCGGCAACCCCGCCCCGAAACCGCCACGCCAGGTTCTGCCTCCGGACACACCGTTCGACCGCCACCTGCGGTCGGCCCAACTGTCGATGCAGCAGGGCCAATACGCGCGTGCGGCCGAGACCTTCTCGCTCGCGGCGGCGTGCAATCCGAAGGACGTCCGCCCGCTGCTCGGCCGCAGTCACGCCCTGTTTGCCGCCGGCGAATACCTGAGCAGTGCCGTATATCTGGCCAAGGCCATTGAGTTCGATCCTCGTTACGTCCTCCAGAAGTCGGATCTGCTCGAGTCGGTCGGCGGGCCCGATGTGTTCGTCCAGCGCATCACCGATCTCGAAAAACGTGCCAAGGTCGGTGACGCCCCGATGCTGCACTTGCTCCTGGCGTACCTCTATCAGCAGATGAACCAGTCCCAGCAGGCTACGACGGCGATCCAAGCCGCCCGAAAAGGGCTGCCCTCTTCCCCGTCCGCCGATCTCCTGGGCAAGGCGATCGCAGGCAAGCCGCTGAATTGAGCGCCGGACTCGTGACAGCACGCCTCGCGCAAAGACGCCAAGATCGCAAAGGGCAAGTACACCAGAGTCCTGTCTTCTTGGCGCTCTTCGCGCCTTGGCGAGAGGACAAGTCCTGGTTACGGCCGAAGGCCGACTGGTTCCGTCACAATAATCAATCGTAAATCATCAATTATCAATCGCAAGGGCCTGCCCCTACACCACGTAGGCGTACCACACGGCATTCTCAAACGTAAAGACGTTCGAGAATAGGTTGATCAGTTTGTCCTTCTCGCTCTCTTTGATCGTGAAGAAGTGTGTGTTGTCCGAGGGCTTCCAGAACCGATATACCGGCAGCGTACCGAGGGGATGCTCGGCGACGCTGTAGGCGTAGAAAGCGGGGCCTTCGTACGTGTAAACGTGCGCGTAGTTGTCGATCAGCTTCTGCTTCTCGCTTTCCTTGAT
>Ga0315289_10016932_pt1 | contig 10022 bp, 7 predicted proteins | sample YL17G11_40_MG_FD_203452 | JGI IMG/M metagenome (GOLD analysis project Ga0315289, IMG submission 203452) | Sediment microbial communities from Yellowstone Lake, YNP, Wyoming, USA - YL17G11_40 | ecosystem: Environmental > Aquatic > Freshwater > Lake > Sediment | place: USA: Wyoming | collected...
CGGGCGCCCGCCGCCTTGGCCGCGCCCGCAATCGCGTCCGCGGCCGCCGCGTCCGCGCTGGCCTGGGCGAGCAGTACGCTGCCCAGGCGGACCTCGTCCGTCAGGGCCCGCAGGACGGGGGCCGGGCATGAGATGCAGGCCGAGAGCGCCCGCACGCCCCGGCCGGCCAGGCCGGTCGAGTGCAGGTCGCACCCGCGCGGCGGCCCCTGCCCCGCCGCCGCCGCGTCCGACAGGGACACCGGGTTGGACTCGCCCTTGGCTTTCACGATGTCCACCAGGCGGGCCTGGTCCGCCCGGGTCGTCACCACGAAGCGGCGCAGGACGTGGAAGGGGGTGGCGGCCTCACAGGCGGCCGCCGCGGCCGGGTCAGGGATGGCCAGCTCTGCGCCCAGGGGCCCCCACACCGGACCCTCCCACGCCCCGCCGGGCCCGGCCCCGCTGCCGCCGCTCTTGGCGACCGCGTCCGCGACGGTGGACGACCGCAGGCTGCGCGTGCGGAGGGCGCGGGCGTCGCCCACTCGCTTGGCCTGGTTGAGCAGCGACGCCAGGCGCGCGCGCGCCGCCTCGGCCGCGCGCGCTGCCATGTCTGCGCCCGCGGCCGCCGTCTTTTCCGCCGCCATGGCGTCCGTGTGCGTGGCCTGCAGGGCGGCCCGGGCGGCGCGGGCCTCCTGATCGATGCCCTCACCACCATCGTTTGCCGGCAGGGCGTCCAGCTCGGCCCGGGCCGCAGCCTCGGCCGCCCGGGCGCGCGCGAGCTTGGCCGCGTGCTCCTCCGCGGCTGTGGGCGCGCTCTCCAGCACCTCCCGAGCCGCCTCCACCTCCACCCGCAACGCTTCGGGGCCGTCCCTGACGGCCTTGCGCAGATCACGCTCCGCCCGCTGCATCCGGGACCCGGCAGTGGTGTGGGCCGCGACGGACGCCGCCTTGGCGGTCACCAGGGCGGCCAGCGAGCCGGCCGCCCCGGCCGCGGCCGCCCCCGCCTCCCCGCGCTCCGCCTGGGCCACCAACTCCCGGGCCCGGTCCGCCATGGCCCGCGCGTGTTCGGCGGCGTCACTCGCGGCGGCTGCCTTGAACCACGCGATCTTGCCCCGGGCCGCGTCCGCCCGGCGTTGCAGGGCGTCCACCCGTTCCGCCCGGTGCGCCTCCGCCCGCCCGCCCTCCTGCGCGCGCCCAGCTGCCTCCGCCTCCGCCCGCAGCGCGCCCGCCTGGCGCCGGGCGGCCTTCTCCTCCGCCACGGCCGCCGCCAGGTCGGCGTGGAGGGCGTGCAGGGAGGCATCGCCCAGGGCGCGCTCCGTCTCCTGTAGGAGTGCCGTCGGCGGGAGGCGGGCTAGGTCCGCGACCCGGTCCTGGGGCAAAAACTGGCACAGGTTGTCCAGCTGGATGCGCAGGCCGGCCACGCACGCGCCGACCGCGCCCGCCGTGGAGGGGACGCCGTCCAGGCGCCACTCCGACGAGTTGGAGCTGGCCAGCAGGTCCCGGCGGATGGCGACGGGGCGGGCGGCCGGACCGCCGGCGAGCGTGATCTCCACCCACCCAGCGCCCGCGCCCCGGCGGATGTATTCCTTCAGCTCCCGCGCCCGCCCCAGCAGCCGGGGCGCGCCGCCCAGGCCGATGCAGATGGCGCAGACCAGGGAGGACTTGCCCGCGCCGTTGGGGCCGATGATGAGGTTGAGCTTGGGGCCGGGGCGGAAGTCGATGGCGTTGGTGTAGGTCTGGGATTCAATAGGAAAAGGTTGAAGAAGTACAAGGGGGGGAGCGCGCGAAGCGGGAGGAGGTCGTCTTTTGCTCTCATCCTTCCCTCCTTACCATGAAATTTTCGGCCCGCACCCGCATGATAGCCCCCCGCGCGTACCCGCCCGGGCCGACTGGAGGTGGGCCGGCATTGTGGGGCGGTGGTGGGGCGTCGCTGTGTGTGAAGAGGGAGGCGGTGAGGCGATGCATTGAAAACTCTTGTCCCATCGCTCTCTCTTGGTGCCTCGTCCCTCTCTCATCTCACCCTTCCTCGCTGCGGGACCGCTTTACGCCGCCAGGGGCGCGCGGGGGTGGGGAGGGGGCGCGGCGGCGGGGCGGCATGGCGTGGGGAGAGAAGCGCGCCCGGCGAAAGGGACAGCCCTTCACGGGCAAAACGATAGTGTGAAGGTCTCTTTTCTTCTTTCTCATCAGAACGTGGGCGGGGAGCGCAGCCGCAGCGTGGCCGCACGGCGTGCCCCAGCGCATGCGCGCCCGCTGCCAGGCCAGTCGGCCGCACAACCCAGCCTTCAGAACCGGAATCCGTCGACGCGCGCGGCCCTCCCCAAAACGGGCCCCGATGGCCACCGCGTCCGTCGACCCTCAGCCTCCCCTCCGCTCGGCCGTCTTCGTGTACGCCGGCGAGGGCGCGGGCATGCGGTCCATGCTGTCCGCCCTGGACGCGCTGAAAGGCGCTCTCCCGGCCGCCACCGTCGCCACCATCACCCCGGAAGAGGTGGTGGGTGGCGCCTGGGCGGCGACCGCGGCCCTCCTCGTCATGCCTGGCGGCGCGGACCTCCCTTACTGCAGCGCCCTGGGCGGTGCCGGCAATGCGGCCATCGCCCGCTACGTCCGGGAAGGTGGGCGCTACCTCGGCCTGTGCGCGGGCGGGTACTACGGGTGCGCCCGGGTCGACTTCGAGCCGGGCAACCGGGGGATGGCGGTGGCCGGCCCGCGCGAGCTGGCCTTCTTCCCGGGCGCGGCCGTCGGGGCGGCCGTGCCCGGCTTCCAGTACGGGAGCGAGGCCGGGGCGGCAGCGGTGGGGCTGACCTGGCGCCGGATAGGGGCGCCGCCGCCGGGTGGCGGGGGAGGGCGTGAGGGGGTGGGGCCGTGGAGGGCGGTGCGCGACTACTGCAATGGCGGGCCCGTCTTCGCCCGCCTGGACGGGCGCGCCTGGGAGGGGGACGGTGGCGGCATGGTCACCGTGATTGCAAGGTATGCCAGCATGGGCGAGGCGACGCCGCCCGCCGCGGCCGCGACTTCCCCCGCGCCCGCGGCCGCGGCCCTGGGAGGGGTCGCCGCCCTGCGCGTGGTGGTCGGGCGCGGGGCCGCCGTCCTCTGTGGCACCCACCCTGAGCTGGCCCCCGCCGCGGCCTGGCTGGGGGGAGACGGTGACGTGGCATCGGCTTCCCTCGCGGCCGAGCTGGATGCCAGCGCGGCCGACCGGGCGGCCTACTGGGCAGCGTTGCTTGAGGCGGCCGGGGTGGAGAGGTTGATGGGAAAGGGGAGAGTAGAGAAGTAAATGAACTGCACACTTGCATTCCCGCACGCAACACACCTCACCACGGGCGACGCGCGCGTGCGTCACACACACGCACACTCGGGTACCTGCATCCCAGTGCCATCGTCATCGTCGCTGCCCCGCAACACCACAACGAAAAGGAGATGGCAGCCACCGGCGGCGGCGTGCGGCTGGCCGCGCCCGACGGCGTGGCGGCCGACCTGACCCGGGTGGAGCGGGTGGGGGCGCACTCGCACATCCGGGGACTGGGCCTGGACGAGCACTTGCAGCCCAAGGCTGTGGCGGAAGGGATGGTGGGCCAGGCCGAGGCGCGCAAGGTAAGAGAAAGATGGGAGAGGAGGGGAGCGGCGGGCGCGAATGGGGAGAGCGGTCCCATATCGAGGCGGCCCCGCGTGCGTGGGGCGTGTCCTTTACACATATTTCGCCACTAGTCAGGTGGCGTGGATAATGGTGCAGCCTATGACGTGGTTGAGGCGATGTACGGGAACTATGCATGTCCGTGGCCGGCTCTTTCTCTTGTGCGCTCCTGCGCCAGCGACCGTCAGTCTTTTCCTCTCCATCATCACACCGCTCCGCCCCGCCATCCCTCCTCTTCCACCCTCCACCAGGCCATGGGCGTCATCCTGCAGCTGGTCAAGGCTGGCCGCATTGCTGGGCGGGGCGTGCTGCTGGCCGGCCAGCCGGGCACCGGCAAGACCGCGATCGCGATGGGTTTGGCCCGCGCCCTTGGAGAGGCTGCCCCTTTTGCTCAGCTGGCCGCAAGCGAAGTCTTTTCCCTGGAGATGAGCAAGACGGAGGCGTTGACGCAGGTGAGCAAGCGCGAGGGAGAGGGGGGGCGCGGTTTGGGGAGTGTTGCCCATCGTCCGAGGGCCTGGCACGTGCGAAGGGCCGTACGTGTGGGGGCGTGGTGGGCGCGGGACAGACGAAGGTTGGGGGCGTCCAAAAATCCAAAAACCTCGTGAAGGGTTTCGAGGGCTGGGTCTAACTTTTTTTTTTTCTTTCCTCACACCGCACCCAGGCCTTCCGCAAGGCCATCGGCGTCCGCATCAAGGAGGAGGTCGAGGTCATCGAGGGCGAGGTCGTCGACCTGGAGATCGATCGCCCCGCGGCGGGCGCGTCCGCGGCCGGCCCGACGGGCAAGCTCACCATGAAGACGCTCGACATGGAGACGCTGTACGACCTCGGCCCCAAAATGATCGAGTCCCTGGCCAAGGAGGGCGTGACGGCGGGGGATGTGGTCGCCATTGACAAGGCGTCCGGCAAGGTGACCCGCCTGGGCCGGTCCCTCGCCCGGGCGCGGGATTATGACGCGCTGGGCCCGGCGACCAAGTTCGTGGCCACGCCCGGCGGCGAGCTCGCCCGCCGGCGCGAGGTCGTGCACTCCGTCACCCTCCACGAGATCGACGTCGTCAACTCCCGGGCCCAGGGCTTCCTGGCGCTGTTTGCGGGCGACACGGGCGAGATCCGCCCCGAGGTGCGCGAACAGATCGACGCCAAGGTCGCGGAATGGCGGGAGGAGGGGAAGGCGACCGTGACGCCGGGCGTGCTGTTCATCGATGAAGTCCACATGCTGGACGAGGAGGGCTTTGCCTTCCTGGGGCGGGCCCTGGAGGCCGACCTGGCGCCCGTGCTCGTCGCCGCCACCAACCGGGGCGTGGCCACCATCCGGGGCACGGCTTACGCGGCACCGCACGGCGTCCCGCCCGACCTGCTGGACCGCCTGCTGATCGTGGGGACGCGGCCGTACGCGGCGGCCGAGACGCGGTCCATCCTGGACATCCGGTGCGATGAGGAGGACGCGGCCGTGGATGACGACGCGCGCGGCCTGCTGACCCGCATCGGGCAGGAGTGCTCCCTGCGCTACGCGATCCACCTCATCTCCGCGGCCGCCCTCATCTCCGTGAAGCGGGGCGGGCGCAGCGTGGCCCTGGCCGACGTCTCCCGCGCATACGACCTGTTCCTGGACGCCCGCCGGTCGGCGGCGGTCATGGTGTCGAGCCCGGGCGAGTTCCTGTTCAATGAGGTGGGTGGGGAGGAGACGACGGAGGGGGAGGTGGCGGGGGCGATGGAGGGTTGACTAAAAAAAAAAACACGTGTTTTGTTTGGTTGTTTTCAAAAGCGGTAGTGCGCCCCACCCCCGCTGCCGCCCGCCTGCTGGCCGGGCGCCGGGTACTGTTGCTGCTGCAGCCCATACGCGGCCACGGGCGGCGCACCCCCGCCGCCATAGCTCCCGCTGCCCCCCGACCCGTAGAGCGGGGCCGGCGCGGCGGGCGCGGCCCCGTAAGCCGGCGCCTGGTGGTGGTAGGGCGTGCCTCCTCCTCCCACCGCCGGCCCGCCCCCCATATAGCCCGCCGACCGGGCCGCATTGGCGGCCCGGGCAGACGCGGCGGCCACGCCCGCGCTGCGCACGCCCGTCATGGCCGTGTGCACCCACCGGTCCGCAAAGGCGGCCAGCGCCCACAGGCCGCCCAGGACCGCGCACAGGCGGACGGCCAGGTGGGCCAGCGAGCGGGGCGCGGGTGCCAGGTGCAGCACCAGGGGCGAGGTGTCGTAGATGACCGCTACGGACGGCAAGGCCGCCCGCTTGGCCAGGGGCACAAAGGATTTCGTCAGCGAATATTGGTAGGTGCGCTGGGGCGGGAGCGGGCGGCCGGCCTTGGCCGCGGCTGCCGCGTGGGGCCCCCGCCACTCGACCTCAGTCGAGACGATGGTCGTGAAATACTTGAAGCTGCCCGTCCCGTCCTCGCCCAGGGCGCCGACCAGGCCGGACGCGGGCTCGGCGTGGCCGGGCGCGTCCTTTGAGGATGTGTAGGAGGTCCCGCCGTCGGACGGGGAGGGCGGCCCAGCCACTGCCACGCTCCCGCTCTTCCCCGCCCGCCCGCCCTTGGCCGGCACCTTGCCACCCACGGCCGGCACCTCCACGCCCGCGGCCGCGAAGGACAGGGTGTGGATGCGGTGGCCCATGTTGAGGCGGGAGTAGTCGGGCGCGATGCGCAGGATGTGGGGGAGGACGTCCGCGGTGGCCCCCGCCTTTTGGGCCGCGTCCAGGCGGGCTGCAATCTCATGGGACAGCTGCGTGCGCGCGGCCCGGGTGGCCAGGTAATCGTCCATGTGGGGCGCGAACCTGAGCGACCCCGTCACCTTCTGCACCAGGAACCAGCCCGCCACGCTGCACCCCTCCCCCGCGTCAAAGGCGGCATCCAGGGCGGCCGCGTCGGCCGGGTCGGCGCGCGGGAAGGTGTAGCCGTTCATGCGGACGTGCTCGATGGGCGGCCGCCTGTACTCGCCCTGCCCCACGCGCTCGCCGCCCGCGGACAGGCGGGACAGGTGCAGCTCGCCGCCGCGCACGCGCTGGGAGCCGGACGCCCGGGCGCCCCGGTTGGCCAGGGGCGCGGCGTCGGAGGCGTGCTCGCCGGAGGCGTCGGCGGTGTCGACGTGCAGGGCTGTGTGGATTGGGTGTGGGATGGAATGGGAGAAGAGATGAGAGAGGTAGCAAGGTGGGTGGGGCGCACACACACCCTCATCTCCTTTTTCCTCTCCCTCACCTGCACACGGCATCGCGGGGAAAGTCACGTTGAAGACCAGGCGCATCAGGTCCCGGCGCCGGGTGTCAACGGTGAGCTGATTGTGGATGGGGGATGGAGTGTGAGAGAGATGGGAGGGGGAGGGGTGTGATGGGAGTTTGGCAGGCGGGCTGCAGAGGCGCGCACGCGCTCACTCCTTCCATCCCCTCTCATTCTCTCACCGTCTGCTCGATCGGGGGGTGACGGTACTCGCCAACCTCGGAAGTGACGAGGAGGAGGCCCAGGAAGGCAGCGGTGAGCGTGACTGGCAAGGGTGGGATGGAGAGATGGCAGATTGAGAGGGCAGGGTGAGAGTGAGGTTGAGCGCGCGCGGTTCGATCAGACGGAGAGAGAAAGGAGAGTGCACCGCAGGCACGCGTGCTCGCGCCCTGATTCAAGGCACCCAGGCCCAGTTCCCGTCAAATACTCACTCAACGCCCCGCTCGTCGTCCGCTCCACCAGGTGGGCGTCCGCGACGCGGGCCTTGCCAAAGGAGGCGACGCCGCGGCCCATGGATGAAGTTTTTTAGAGAGCGTGCGCGTCCCTCACGGCAGCTCCTCCAGGGGATGTACGCCCTGGTGTGGACAGGAGCGTTGCGAAGACCGGGTTGGCGCGGTGTGGGGCGGTGCGCGGGCCGAGCAGGAACGCGGGCAGCCGAGCAGAAAAACGCGGGCAGCCGGGAGCTAAGTGGGAGGGAAATGTTGTTGTGGGAGAGGAGTCACTGTTGCTTGCTATACTTTTTCTCACGCCCCGCCCCGCCGCACACAGACTCACCATGGCCGCCGCCGCCCCCAAGACGGTACGTGGGGTGAGATTTCACCGCTCCCGGGGTCGCCCAGCAGCGCCCGGAGCGTGCCCAGGCGCGCAGGGCCGGTCTTCCCTCTCGACCGGCGCTCCAGCGGACACCGAAGAGAGTGGCCCGTCCGTTTTCCCCGCTCGGTGCCCGCCCACCCCCTGTGCGCCCGCCCGGGTGCAGCGGGGAGGGCCTGGGTGACCGGTGGGGCTCCGGGTTTGGGCATGTGGGCGTGAGGGCACGGGCCTTTGCTGGCGTTTTCTCTCCGCGGCCGCGGCGGCGAGGGCGCCCCCATGGCCTCTACTCCCCCCTTTGCCAACCTCTTCCCCTCCCCTCCCCCCAACTTTTTAAACAGATCAAGCTGATGTCCGCCGACTCCGAGGTCTTCGAGATCGAGGAGAAGGTCGGCCGCATGTCCACCATGATCACCAACATGCTGGACGGTAAGGGAGGAGCAGGACGCGCGTCGGGGTGGGCGAGACGGAGAGGGAGAGAGCGGCCGCACATTGCTCACCTGTTTCCCCACCACTCACGCTTCTCTCCATTCCCTCTCACCTCGCGCACTAGACACGGAGACAGGCGACGACACCGTCCCCCTGCCCAACGTCTCCGGGCCCATCCTGTCCAAGGTGAAAACGGAATCATGGAGAGGCGGGGGTGCACTTTTTCCCCAACCTTCGTTTTCCAATCTTCTTACACACTCGTTTTTTCGCTCCCCTCCCCCGGTCCCAGATCATCGAGTACTGCAAATACCACGCCGACACCGTCCCCGCCGAAGGCGTAGGCACGCCCGCCCCCACAGAGGGTGGCGCCGCGCCCGCCGCGCCGCCCGCCGCGCTGCCCGCCAACCCGGCCAGCCTGCACTCGGAGGAGGAGGCCAAGGAGTACGACGCCGCCTTTGTCAAGGTCGACCAGTCGACGCTCTTCGAGCTCATCCTGGCGGCCAACTACCTCAACATCAAGCCCCTGCTGGACCTGTGCTGCCTGACGGTGGCCAACATGATCAAGGGCAAGACGCCAGAGGAGATCCGCAAGACCTTCAACATCGTCAACGACTTCACGCCGGAGGAGGAGGAGGAGGTGCGCCGGGAGAACCAGTGGGCGTTTGAATGAAAGGTGTTTTTGTTTTTTTTGTGGTTGGTCTTTCTTTTTGGTGGGTTCCGCTGTTGGTTTTTCTATTTGGAGTGTGTGTGCTCCTCTATTTTTGTACACAACCCCTGCCCACCCTGGCCCCGTGCACGTCTGCCAGCATGCGCATTGTTGAGATGCGCGTCATGGCCGCCGCGAGGGGGTTGAGTGTGTGTGCGGGCTCAGGGTCTGTTTCCATCACATCTTTGCAATCATATTGGCTTTTCAATTTCATCACACGTCGTACAGCCGCGCCACGTCCGTCACTGCCCGCCGACAAAAGGGGCACACCCCGCCCGCTGCGCCCGCGCAGGCCCCGCACGCGCGGTGGCCGCAGGGGAAGAAGACCGTGTCGGGCGGCGCGTCCATGCAAACCTTGCATTCTGCTGGGCCCGCCCGGGCGGCCGTCAGCTCGGCTTCCAGCCGCGCTTCAACGGCGTAGCGCAGGGCGGAGGCGGCTGACGAGGCTGCGGCCGCTAGGGCACGCAGGGCAGGCAAGGGTGTGGAGGTCAACGACGCCCCGCCCACCCCCCCCCGGCCGCGCGCGGTGTCTGCGAGCGCCTCCAGGGCGGCCGCCGCTGTCGCCGGGTCGGCTGTGAGGTCGCCCACAGGAGGAGGGGCCGGCGGCTCGGCGCCAGGCCGGGGCGCCGTCGTGGCCTGCACATGCCTGGCCAGCGCGGTCGCTGCCGCACGGGCGTCAGCCTCTCCCGCGGCCGACCGGGCGGCGGCAGCGGCGGCCACCGCGCCGGCTTCTCGCGCGGCGTCGCGCTCCCGCCGGGCGGCCGCGACCAAGTCGACCGCGGCCCTGGCGTCCGCCGCTGCCCGGTCCGCCCGGGTGGACGCGTCGGCAGCGCATGCCTCCGCGACCACCCGGGCCCGGTCAGACGCTTCAGCGCCCGCGGACGCGGCGGCGGCGGTCTCGCGCGCGGCCCCAGCGGCCGCGATCGCGTCGGCTGCCCTATCGTCTGCCGCCGCGATGGCCTCCCGGGCGTCCGCGACGCGGGCCGCGGCGGCCACGGCGGCAGCTGCGGATGCCGATTCTATGTCTTCCAGGAGGACGCGGGCGGCGGCCAGGTCGGCGGCCAGCGCGTCCGCCCGCGCCCGCTCCGCCCGGGCGGCCGCGTCTGAGGCAGCGGCCGCCCGGGCCGCGGCTGCGTGCGCCTCTGACGCCGACCGCTTCCGTAACGCGTCCGCCAGCCAGGAGGTCTGGTCGGTGGAGGTGCGCAGGGAGGTCGTGATGCCGTCATCGATGGAGCCCACCGAGGTCAGGGAAGGGGTGGAGGCGTCC
>Ga0315289_10016933_pt1 | contig 10021 bp, 9 predicted proteins | sample YL17G11_40_MG_FD_203452 | JGI IMG/M metagenome (GOLD analysis project Ga0315289, IMG submission 203452) | Sediment microbial communities from Yellowstone Lake, YNP, Wyoming, USA - YL17G11_40 | ecosystem: Environmental > Aquatic > Freshwater > Lake > Sediment | place: USA: Wyoming | collected...
ACTATAGTGGGTCTATGCGATACAGGACTAACTATCCCGCGCTGATCGGCCTGTGCCTTTTTGCCATCATCGCCTTGCAATTATTCCTGGGGCCAGAAACATCCCTGGGCCCCAAAACCGGCATCTACGCGCAAGGCTCAGGCCTTAAAAAAACTCTTTCTACCCGCTTACAGGACATCGTCACCAAAGACCCGGTTAAAGCCTTTCCGCTTACACTGATCGCCTTGCTTTATTTAGCCATCTGTGCCGCAGGCTTAGGGATCGCCCTGGTCTGGGTCGTGATCAGAAAAGATACCCGATTGCCGGCCCAAGAAAGCGAGATCGCTTTTCCCCTGGACGGCGAAAAAACCGCCGGCCTGCTTTTCCGGATCATCGCGGCTGTGTTCTCAGCTTACATCCTCCAGCTGATGGTATTCTATTGGTGGCCAGCGCACAAGGCCGGGCTGAAAATATATCTCCTGATAAACGGCAGCCTGGAAATAGCCATGGCTGGACTGATAATCCTGGCCCTGCCGCGCTATTTTTTCGCCGCGATATTAAAGACCCGGCAAGTCTTAACCAGCCTGGCCGCCTACTGCGCGATGCTGCCCGCGGTGATGGTCTTCGGCCTCTTAAACGAACTGCTGGTGGAAAAACTGGGGCTTCCTTCCGGGGCCAATCCGGCCATCGGCCTGACCCTGATGCTTAAACCCGGCGGGACTCTGTTTATCTTACTGCTTCAGGTGGCTCTGATCGGCCCGGTGGCGGAAGAACTGCTTTTTAGAGGGGTGATCTTTAAAGCTTTGAAGAACCGTCTGTCTTTTGCCTGGGCCGCGGGGTTATCGTCGCTTCTTTTTGCTTGCCTGCACGGCTCCTTCAACGATCTTCTCCCGATTTTCGCGGTCGGTATGTTTTTGGCCTGGATCTACCAGAAGACTCAAAATATCACCGCGCCGATTGCGGCCCACTGCCTGTTCAATTCTCTTAACATCCTGGCTCTTTTGGCCGTTAAATCCGCGTTAAACCTTGGTTAATCGGCTTTCTTATTTATATAATCGTCCACGCTGATCGGCATGCGCAGGGTTTCGCGGATATTGCGCAGGCGCTCGGCAGTGTAAGGATGCGATCGGAAATAGTTTATCGGACCGGTCTCTTTTTTGCTTTCCTTATAAAGTTTCTCCAGGGCGTTTATCCCGGCTTTGGGATCGTAACCGGCCAGTTTTGCCTCTTTGACCGCCAGGCTGTCGGCTTCAAACTCACATTCTTGAGAATAACCCGACATCAGCTGGGCCATTGCCAGAGAAACCCCGGGAATAACATCGGGGTTATTGGTACGCACAAAAATCGACGCTATGGCCGCAAGGGTCGCCCCCGTAGCCTTCTCCATCTGTTTCATGGCATGTCTGGCCACGATGTGCCCCACCTCATGCGCGATCACGTAAGCCAGTTCGTTATCGTTAAGGATGTCCAACAATCCCTTAAAAATATAAACATAGCCGCCGGGTATGCTGAAAGCGTTCTTGGTCTTTTTGTCGTCAATAACGTAAAAGTAATAATTCAATTCTTTGCGGGCGCAATGCGCCGCGATGCGGGCGCCTATCCGGTTCACCCGTTCAATATCTTTGGGATCGTTGGAAATGGGATATTGGCGGGCTATTTCGCGGGCGAGATTGGAACCCATGTTCATCTCGCTCTCGGTAGAATGATACTGGGCAAAAGATAGACCACAGACCACAGACCACAGACCACAGACCAGAAAAAAACACAGACTGGTTATGAATATTTTTTTGATTACGCTCATCGCTTAGGGTTTAGAAATTCGGAGGCCTTAAACAAAGATACCAGGGGGCAGCCCAGTTTTTCCAGAGCCTCGGCCGCGCCTTCCTGGCGGTCTACCACGCTGACCGCCCTTAAAACCTTAAGACCGTCTTTTTTTAAAGCCTCGATCGAACGGACGAACGATCCCCCGGATGTGGCCACGTCATCCACCAGGACTATCCGGTCCGCTTTAGTCAGATCTTTACCTTCAATGAGGTTCTGGCGGCCGTGCTTTTTGGGTTCTTTGCGGATAAGAAATCCTTTGAGCGGCCGACCCTCCTGTTGGGCCAGGAAACACACCGCGCCCACGATAGAATCGGCGCCCAGGGTCGGCCCGCCAAAAGCGCTGGCTCTGTCTTTTTTCAGGATATCCCAGATCAAGCGGGCAATAAGAAAGACCCCGTCCGAAGACAGGCTGACGCGTCTTATGTCCAGATAATAGTCGCTGACCTTACCGGAAGCCAGTATCACTTTTTTCTTAAAAAACGCGTCGCGCTTGATAATAGCGTAAAGCTGCCGACGCAAAGGACCATGCTCACCCTTCATGCAAACCTCGTTTTTAATGGTTAAAGAAATGCCACCGTATCGCGAATGATAAGTTCGGCATTAAGCACGACTTTCCGGACCGGGCCTTTATTATCCAGCTGATCCCTTAATACCTCCGCGGCAGTGGAAGCCATCAGGCGCAAAGGCTGGCGCACCGTGGTCAGGGTAAGGTGGCCGTAAGTACCGTAAGGGTTATCGTCAAAGCCGATGACGCTGACTTCCCGGGGAACCGTGATCTTTCTTTCCTCGCAAAAGGACAGGACTTCGCCGGCTACTTCATCGCTGCAACAAAAGATGGCCGTGGGCGGATCCTTAAGCGTAAATAACTCTTCCAGCCTGTCCCTGGCTTCCTTACGGGAAAAATTAGTAGTCTTTATGTACTCGTCTTTGACCGGTATCCCGTGTTTTGCCAGGGCCAGTTTATAACCATCCAAGCGGTCTTGCGAGCACTGCACTCTTGAGTCTCCGGCCAGGTGCGCTATTCTTTTATGCCGGTGGTTGATCAAAAACTCCACGGCTTCTAAAGCGCCTTTAGTGTTGTCCACGGATACGCTATTGATCCCTGAGTCGTCAAACCGGTGGTTGATCACTACCGCCGGTATACCGTCTTTGATCAGGCGCTTGAGCTGGCTTTCATTGCCGATGATGTCGGCAAAGATGACCCCGTCGACCAGCGAGCTTTTAAAATTATCCCTGTGCCAATAGATATGCAGGTGCAGGTCAAGGCCCATCTTGTCCAGGGCAAAAGCCGTGGAACGTATTATTTCTATGGCGTAATAAGAATAAAATATGCCTTCGTAACCGGGCATGATCAAGCCAAAAGCGCCGAGTCTGCCGCCGGCCAGTTTTCTGGCGTAGATCAACGGCTGGTAGTTCAATTCTTTTACGGCCTGTTCGACTTTTTTGCGGTTGCGTTCTTTTAAAGCCTCGGGGCGGGAAAAAAAACGGGAAACCGTGGCGATCGAGACTCCCGCTTTCAGCGCTACTTCTTTTATGGTGTTTTTCGGTCCCGGCATATGCTTTAGGGTTAAGTGAAATCAAACGGCGGCCGGCCTTGCGAAACGCGTCCGCAAAACCGCCCGCCGTAAAAAGCGCGAAAACTTGACCGCTAACGGGATTATTTCGTTACCGCGATATCGCCTTCCTGAACGGTATAACCGCCCTTGACGTCTTTGATGTCGGCGGCGGATATGTCTTTACGGACTTCCACCACTTCGGCCCTGGCTATATCGTTACCGGCGCGCAGTATAGTCAGGCTCATGCCCGGACGGACACCTGCGGACATACCCTTATCCACCACGATAAATTTTTCTTGGGGGTTGACCGCGATGACTTCACCCTGCACTCCCTGGACGCCGCTGGTCTCAGGTTTTACCACTATGGGAGGAAGCGCCACGGCGGAAGACGCGGCCTCGCCCGGTCCGACTTTCTTTTCGCCGATGGCGTCACTTAACTGCTGCTGCAGTTCATCAATGGCCATCCGTTTATCACGGAAGGTGTTTTCCACGTCGCCCAGCATCTTTTCCAATTCGTCCTTCTTGCCCACGGCCTTATTGAGATCGCCCTGCAGCTGGACTTTTTCCTTATTAAGCATCACCATCTCTCGTTTGAGGGTAACGGTGTCCTGGCGCAGTTTATCCAATTCTTCCAAAGCCGCCTTGCGGGATTCGCGCTCTTTCACCAGGTCGCGGCTCATCACTTCCACGGTCCTGGCCTTAAACTCTAATCGCTGCTGGATATCGGCTTTTTCTTTGGTGATCTCGTCGATCTGGAGACTTAATTGTTTATTGCGGTTTTCCAGCTCGGCCACGTTCATGCGGGCATCCGACAGATCCTTGTTAAGATTGTCCAACTTCGCTTCCAGCTCGGCCCGGGTCTTGACAAAATCAGCCCAGTACTCATCGGTAGGCGCTGAACCGCTCGGGGCGTATCCAGCCGGCGGTCGAGGCGTTTCTTTGGGAGCTTCGACCGACCTGGAGGATTGAACGGTCTGCATCTCGATAAGCTTCTGCTGGAACAGGTCCCTGGCTTGAGCCGCTTCATCGTATTTCTGCTTTAAATCGCCGGCCACGCGGTTCATACGGCCTAACTCGGCCTGCATATCACCGGCTTTTTCCTGCATACCTTGAAGATCGGCATCCAGTTTCTGGACTTTATCCTCCAAGGCCTTTTTATCGGCGGCGAGCTGACCATTGGCTTTGGTCAATTCCGTATTCTGGGCGCCCAGGGTCTGGTTTTCGGCATAAAACTTATAAGCCACAAAAAAAGACGCGCCTATTAGAAGTACGGCTAATATAAGTATGATTTTCTTATCCATTGATAGCACCTCCGTTTGAGAAAATTATAGCATTATATAAAATAGATGTAAAGTTATTTTATGCTTTTTTATATATTTTTTACTCCACAAGGCCGGCCAGCAGGGCCGCCCCCATTGCGGCCGCTCGCGGCCCCAGGGAAGACACGGCTATTTTGGCGTCGGAGACCGTCTCGCTGAAAGAAAACCCTTTTACCGCGGCGCAAAAATCCTCAAAGAACGCTTCCGGCGCGTCTTCTAAGCCTCCCCCCAGCACTAAAGTCTCGGGGTTTAACAGGTTTACCAAAAACGCCGCCTTGACCCCCAGAGCAAAAGCCGCTTCCCTGACTACCTTGCGGGCTACCTTATCTTTTTTCTTAAGTTCGTCGAAAATATCTTTAGTTTTAAGTTCACCGGTAGAAGTTATTTTATTGAGCAAACCGCTATCCTCGCCCAAAGATATCATCTGTTTGGCTCTCGAGACCATATTGAGATCAGCCGGCCAGGGTTTCAGGAAAGAAAAATCTCCCAGCGTCGAACTCATGGCTTTCTGGGGCGTAATGAAAAGTTCGCCGGCCTTGCCGGTTTTGCCCGCATAAAGCCGGCCGTCAGCCACTATGCCGGCGCCCAAACCCGAAAAAAGATATATCAGGTTTTTACTTTTAGGAAAAACGCAGGTATGTTCAGCCCAAGCGCAAGCACTAGCGTCATTGCAGATGGTCACGGGAAAACCGAACTTTTTTTCCAGATAGCCGCCGAGCGGCATGGCCGCGTACACGCAGGAATCGGCCTTTTTCTGCGGCCAGTAGACCACACCTTTGGGGGAATTGACTATCCCGCCCAGGGCCACGCCGATGCCTGCCACTGCCTCCTTATGCTTAGAGGTCTTGGCGGCTATTTCGCCGATCAATTCCAGAAGTATCTTGATCGTATCATTGACATTGGCTGCACCGGCGCAATTCTTGACCTCCATCATTATCTTACCGTCGCGGCGCACTAAAAGCGCCCGGCCGTCAAAAAGGTTCAATCCCGCTCCGATGTAATATTTTTCTTTTTCCATACTGCTCCCTTTTGTTATTTCTCCACCATAAACTGCGTTTCTATGTCCGCCGGCGACGGCTGGCTTTTCCAGCGCTTATGTATCCAGGACCAATAACCGGGATGTTCTTTTATCCAGGATTCGATGGCGCGGGTTATTTTGACGGTGTTTAAAAAAACGGCCTCCTGTTTATCCGGCCGCTGATCCATCGCAACCGGCGGAAGTAACCTTACATGGTGCAACGCCGTGCCTTCCCGGTTTATATAGCATCCCATCAACGCGGCGCCGGTCCGGCCGGCCAGTACCGCCGGGCCGGTCGGTGTCGCGGCCAGATGCCCGAAAAACTTTATCCACACGCCGCCCGTGCCGAAATTCTGGTCGGCCAAAACGATCACGATCTCATTACGCCGCAAGGCCTCGATTATACTGACGACGCATTCCCTGCGGGGGTAAGAATATATCGGTACTACTTTTTTGGAAAGCATCAGGCGATCAAGATGATCGCCGGCGATCCTGTCTTTAAGGGGCCGCAGCACAATATTGACCGGATAGCCGTAACAGGCCAAAGCGTAGACCATCAGCGGGAAATTACCCAGGTGCGCCGTAAAAAGCACTACGCCCTTGCCTGCGGCAAGCGCCTGGTCAAGATTGCGCCGGCCTTCCAGGGCAACGCTGGCCTTGGTTAGATCGGCGTCGTCGAGAAATTTGATGAACTCCATCAACGCCTGAACCAGAAAAATAAAATACCCGACGGCTATCGCCTTTTTTTGCCGGCGCCCCATCTCGGGAAAAGCCGTTGCCAGGCTATCGCATGCCGCGCGACGATGCCGTCCGGCCAAAAAATAAGTCAGCCTCCCCATAACGGCAGCCAGCCTATAGGCTAACCCCATAGATAACAGGCGGCCGACAAAACGCAAAAAGCAATAGATCAGCCAGACAAAACGATTGACAAATTTCTTGCGCAGGTCCTTACTCACAATTTATATCCGATTTTTCTTAAACATTCTTTGCGCCACTTTATATCTTCGGGGCCCTCGACTCCTTGGGGACTTGAACCGTCGATCACGCCCATTATGCCGCGGCCCTGAGCGCTTTGGGCCACAACAAGTTCAAGCGGGTTGGCGGTAGCGCAGAATATCCGGCAGACCTCCGGCACGTTCTTTATCTGGTTCAACACGTTCACCGGGAAAGCGTTTTTCAGGACCACGAAAAAAACGTGACCGCAGGCCGCGGCCCGGGCGTTATCGACGGCTATCTTTTTTAACTCCTCGTCGTTGCCCTCAGAGCGAATAAGAGATTTGCCCGAAGCCTCACAAAAAGCCAGGCCGAATCTTATCCCGGGGCTTGCGCCGGCCAACGCCTCATAAAGGTCTTCGACGGTCTTTATAAAATGCGCTTGACCGACGATGATGTTCAGATCATCGGGCTTATCGACCTTTACGATTTCGAGCTTGATGTCCATTAGGCTCCCCCCGATACGGTTCCAGATGAATATTTACTTTCACGAAACCAAACTTATCCTTAAGCACTTGGGCCAGCCTGTGACTAAGGGCGTGCGCTTCCTGAAGACTGGTGCTCTTTTCCAGCAAAAGATGAAAATTAAGGATTGAGCCGGACTCGGCGTTAATCACTTCCAGGCCGTGGAAATCCCTTATCCGGCGGCTGAACGACATCAACTCGCGCATCACTTTTTCTATTTCTTCTTTACCGCTTGATTCGGCCGGAGAACTCACATCCAGATGCACCACGCATTTTCCCAGACCGGCCTGGCTAATCTTCTCCTCTACGCTCTCGGCAACACCGTGAGCCTCAAGCAAGGTCAAGCCCGGATGCACCTCCACGTGCATGGATATCAGGTTTTGCCGGCCATAGGAATGTATCGCTATGTCGTGCACTCCCCGCACGGTCGTAAATGTCAGGGCTATATTTTTCACTTGTTCATAAACATCCTGAGAGGCCCGCCGGCCGAGAAGTTTATCGATGAACTCCCAGGTCATCTTACTGGACCAATAGATGATCAAACCGGCTATGACTAAGCCCAGCAAAGAATCCACGTACCTGACGCCCCTCTGCGCCAGGATCAGGCCGATTGCTACCACCAGGGTGGTGATAAAATCCGTGTAATGATGATAAGCGTCAGTCTCCAGGGCTTTTGAGCCGGCCCGGCGCGCCGTCTTTAAGGTAACCGCTCCCATGCCAAATTTTACCGCGGCGATCCCAAACATCACCACCACGGAAAAAGGCGTAATATCCAGAACCACCGGCTTGATCAGGCGCAGGACCGAATCTTTTAGGAAAGCCAGGCCGACCAGAAAAAGAAACAGTGCCGCGATCAGCCCGCCTACGTCTTCAGCCCGGCCGTGGCCAAAAGGATGCTCCTCGTCGGCAGGTTTGCGGCTCACGCGCATCCCGATGATGATGACGGAGGTTGCGACTATGTCACGCAGGCTGTCGGCGGCATCAACCATCACTGCCACGCTTTTAGTGGCCAGGCCCAGAAAAAACTGCCACAAAGCCAAAACGGCGTTGATGCCGATACTGGCCGAGGCCACACGCAAAGAAAGCTTGTAAAAACGATCGGTTGAGTCCATTGGCTTACTTAATCTTAATCTGTGCCGGGCTTAAAATCAACAAAAATAAAGCGCAGGCCAGGGTGAAAGCCCAGGGAAACCGGCGGTAAAAACTGCCGCCTTGACGCATTGGCAACTCGATAGTCCAGACCCCTTCCATATAAGTCCGGCGGCCGGACAGCTCAAGCTTATGCTGGCGGCCGCAAAAATCCGTCCAACCGCTGATACCGGTATTGGCGCTGCGGGCGATCGATACGCGGTTCTCCACGGCCCGCAGGCTCATGATGCCGAAATGTTGCGTTGCCTGCGGCTCGCCCCGGAACCACTCATCGTTAGTGATGTTGATCAAAAAGTCGCTTCTGGCGGACAAACGCGCGGCGGAAAGCGTAAAGGTGTCCTCAAAACAGATCAACACCCCGAAACGTTTGCCGGCATATGGAAAAATGGTCTCCTCTTTTCCCGGGCTCATGTCACCCAGGTTGTTGATAGCCGGGATAAACCCCAAAAACCGCCGCATTGGTATATATTCGCCGAACGGCACGATCTTTATTTTGCGATAACAAGCCCGTTGGCGGCCCTGACGGTCCACCAGCAGAGCTGAATTAAAAAAACTTTTTCCTTCGTCTTTTACCGTACCCACCAGCAGATCACGATCCAGATCGCGGGCGAAATCCAAAAGCAGCCGGCCGGAATCCCGGCTGAAACCGAACGGCCAGCCGGCCTCGGGAAATATCACCAACGGCGCCTGGTCGCTTTTTGCGACCAAAGCGTCCAGGCGCGCCAGCAGCCGCAGTCCGGCTGATGGGTCGGACTTGTCTGCCTCAGCGATATTGGCCTGCAAAATAGTCAGCTTTACTGAACTATCCGGCTTTAAACTATTCAGGCGCCAGGCGCCATAACCACAACACGCCAGCGGTACCAGGATCATGGCGGCGATTTTTTTAACCGGCGCTTTTTTTAGAAAGACCTCCAGGATCAACACGTTGACCATCACGATCAAAAAAGAGATGAACCGCGCTCCGCCTAAGTCTGCCGGCTGGATCAGATAAAGAAAGGGGTGTTGGCTGTGACCCAGGCTGGTCCAACCCCAACCCGCCCAGATATTTTCCTGTAAGAACTCCATCAACACCCAGAGCGCCGGAAGGCTTAAAAACGCAAGCGGCCGGCGCAAAAAAAATCCGGCTAAGCCGAAAAACAGCGCCGGATAAAGCGAAAGATAAAGTATCAGCGCGGCCGCGGCCAAATACCCGGCCCAGCCTACCCAACTAAGCCGGCTGATATTGGCCACCCAGAACACCGAAGCCGAATAAAAAGCCAGGCCGAAAACAAATCCCTGCTTCAGGCCGGCAGCCAGCCCCCCAGTGCGTTTGCGCGCGAAAAAAGCCGGTACAAACCCCAGCCAGGCCAGCCAAACCAAAACCGGATGGTCAAAAGCAAGGCCCATCAGCGCGCCGGAAACGATGAGCAGAAAAAGATTAGGCATACAATTTAATAAATCTGAGATCCTAAATCCGCGCATATGGCGTCTTCATAAATACTTGACCACCTCTTCCAGGGGTTGCCTGCCAGGACCGGGGCCGGTGTTTTGCGCGTAACCCATGGGCACGACCGCCATGAACTCGCCCTGGGGCTCGCCCAGGAATCTCAACGCATCGTCTTTTACCAGCACCAGCACTCCCAGCCATACCGTAGCCAGGCCCAGACTGGTAGCGGCGACCAACAGGTTCTGCACCGCGGCGGCCGAACTCTGGATCTCCATGATCCGGAAAAAATCAA
>Ga0315289_10016936_pt1 | contig 10020 bp, 5 predicted proteins | sample YL17G11_40_MG_FD_203452 | JGI IMG/M metagenome (GOLD analysis project Ga0315289, IMG submission 203452) | Sediment microbial communities from Yellowstone Lake, YNP, Wyoming, USA - YL17G11_40 | ecosystem: Environmental > Aquatic > Freshwater > Lake > Sediment | place: USA: Wyoming | collected...
CTCCATGGCGTTTTACCACAGCCCGGAGCAGATCGATGCCATGAGCGCCGCCACCGACACCTACACGAATCCCCAGCCCTCGGTCCCCCAGCGGGCGGGCAATGTGGCCGATCCTTCCCACAAGATTCTCCTCGGGGAATGGAACAGCAATCACGCGCCCTATGAGAATGACAAAGGCTGGTGGGAATGGCAGGGGACGCGCTACTTCCTCTTTCCCGACGGCCAGACGGCCTATCTCGCAACCAAGAAGATTCGCCCGGCCCGCGACGACTTGCCGGACGCGAATCTGACGGTGCGCGGCATCAAAGGCCGGGACCTCGCGCCGTAGCCCCGTATCGCCAGAGAGGCGTTCCGTAAGCCCAAAGTCGTTTGACGGCACTGTTCGTATGTCATCGCGAGCAGAGCGAAGCAATCTCCAACCCGCGGGATTGAGATTATCTCGTCGTTGCGTTCGTCCCAAGGAACTGGCGGCTCGGGTGGCATCGCCAAGGGCTTGCCCTTGACGATGGCGGTTTCTGTGTGCGTTGGACCATCGTCAAGGCCGGAGGCCGGCCTTGGCGATGCCACCCCACAGACCTGCTGTGGTTTCTTCTGCTTACTCGCCGCGAAGCGGTTTCGCGACTCGCAATGACATAAATATGATCCGCCAGACGACTTTGCGTTCGCCCTGCCTCCAGCGTTGACATGGCTATCCGGCAAAGGTAGTCTGTGGCGCTTTCGTGAGTCTCTGTAAGGGTTTGCGGCATGAAGATATCTCTACACTGGTTGCGTGATTACGTCGAGACGGACCTGCAGGCCGAGCAGATTGCCGAGGTTCTGAGCGATCTTGGCCTGCCCTGCGAGGGGATCGAGCATCTGGCCGACGACGCGGTCATCGACGTGGAGGTGACGAGCAACCGGGGCGATTGCCTCAGTCACATCGGGATCGCCCGCGAACTGGCCGCCGCGACCGGGAAGAGACTGCGGCTGCCGGACATCCGCTTCGAGGAAATGGAGCGTCCCGCCTCGGAGTTCGTGCAAGTCGAGATTCGAGAGCCCGATCTGTGCCGGCGGTACACGGCTCGTCTCATCGAAGGGGTCAAGATCGGGCCCGCGCCGGACTGGATGGTCAAGCGTCTGGAAGCCGTCGGGATGCGGAGCGTGAACAATGTCGTCGATGCGACGAACTACGCGATGATGGAGACGGGCCAGCCGCCGCACGCGTTCGATTATGCGACCCTCGAAGGGCGCAAGATCATCGTGCGCAAGGCCGCGGGGGGCGAGCAGATCGTCAGCATTGACGGGACCCAATGCGCGTTGACACCGGAAATGCTCGTCATCGCCGATGCCCGGCGGCCGGTGGCCGTCGCCGGCATCATGGGTGGCCTTGCTACGGAAGTGAGCAACGCGACCACCACGATTCTCCTGGAGGATGCGTACTTCGACCCGGTTTGCATTCGCGCGACGGAACGCCGGCTTGGACTGCCCTCGGAGGCTTCCTTCCGGTTCGCGCGGGTCGTTGACATCGAGAAGATCGACTGGGCGTCGCAGCGTACGACGCAACTGATTGTCCAACTGGCGGGCGGCCGGGTGGCCAAAGGAATGGTGGACGCGTATCCGCGCCGGTACCAGCCGCTGGAAGTGACCCTGAGGCTGTCCCGGCTCAGCAAGCTGCTGGGCATCGAAGTGCCGACGGACGTCGTGCTGAAGATTCTGTCGGCCCTGTGCTTCGAGCCGCGCCTGCAGGATGGCTCCGTCACGTGCGCCGTGCCCACCTGGCGCAGCGACGTCGATCGCGAGGTGGACCTGATCGAGGAGGTCGCCCGCGTGTACGGGTATGGCAAGGTGCCGACGCGCAGGCGAATCCAGATCGAGGCGACAGCCGCCGATCTCCGGCACAAGCTGGCGCAGGCCGTGGGGACGTTTCTCAACGGCTGCGGCTTCTATGAGACCATCAACGTCGATTTCGTGGACCAGGCGGTGGCGGACGTCTTCTCGGCCGGCGGCACACTCAGCCATCTGGGCGTGCGCGACGTCACCCGCAAAGCGGGCAACCTGCTGCGCCGAACCCTGCTGGCCTCGCTTCTGGGCGTTCTCCAGACGAATGTGAACGCGAAGAACCTGCCGTGCCGCATCTACGAGATCGCCGACACGTTCGTCCCGACGGGGGTCAAGGACGCTCTGCCGCGGGAGCGGGCGAGGCTGGGGCTCGTCGTGGATGGCGAGTTCCGACTGCTGCGCGGCGCGATCGAGGGATTGATAAAGAGCATTCATCACGGGGCGACGGTGGAATTCGTGCCCGTGGAACTGCCCTGGGCGCAGGCGGGGGCCCGGGTACTGGTGAACGGCCAAGTCATGGGTGAGGCGGGCGTATTCTCGGATGCTATTCGCGAGCGATTCGATTTCAAGGACCTGGCGCCGTGCGGCGCTGAGCTGGATTTCGACGAATTGCTGGCGTTGGGCAGCGGATCGGTCAAGATCAAGCCCATTCCGCGTTTCCCGGCCATCGAGCGCGATCTGTCGATCGTGGTGGCCGAGCCGGTCATGTGGGCCGACATCGCCCGCGCGGTGCAGGAAGTCGCGTCGGCCGAGTTGGAGGATGTCCGATTTGTCGATATCTACCGGGGCAAGGGCGTTGCGCCCGGCACCAAGAGCGTAACGCTTTCTCTTCGCTTCCGCGACGAGGACGGAACGCTCACACATGAGGCCGTCGACACGTACCAAGCCGCCATCCTGGAGAGCCTGAAGCGGGCCGTCGGCGCTGAGTTGCGGGCTCTTTGAGGACCGCATTTCGCACGTCCGGCGTCCATGGGAGGAGATTGTTTCGCTGTACTCGCAATGACGTGCACAGACGTCGTAGGTCATTGCGAGCGCAGCGAAGCAATCTCAGACGCACAATTTCTCCGGCGCGCCATGTGTGTCTTTGTCGAATCCCGCACAATCGTGGCGGATTTTGCCTGTAGAGAAGACGGGGGCGGTGCCGATAACAATTCCTGGACGGGGCCAACGCCGGCTCCGATCCGTGGCTGGTAGGCCTTTATTTCCTTGACGGAAGATCAAGGATTTGCTATATGGTAGGTTGCGGGCTGACCCCTGCAGTGTTCGTATCGAAGGCATGTATTTGAAGGAACCGATACCCGTACTGAGGGAAATCAGACCTTGCCGAGCCGGGAACGCCCACGCGATGGGACTTTCGGCCGCAAGCAACGATTACCCACCTGAAAGTAATGGGTTCCCTTCAATTGCCTACGATACGGCACAGGCGGAGGTGAGCTTGTATACAGAAAAAAGGCCTGTGCAGACAGGCCTTTTTCGTTTTAACGACCCGCTCGGTCCCGAATTTATCGGGCCGCGGGACCTGCCACGTTCTGCAAATCCTTGCTCCTTTTGGGGTTAAGCAGTCTGTCCGAATCGCCGATAACCAACCAAAGGTTTGCCTTGGCTTCACGTAAGGCGTTCGTCTACGGATATTTGGATTGCGAGGAGCATCAATGCCGAGTGTGCGTAGTTTCACGGTCTTGCCGGCGCTGCCTGAATCCTTGAGTGAGCTGGACGGTCTCGCCAAGAATGTGTATTGGTCCTGGAATCCTCCGTTCATCGAGCTGTTCAAGCGGATTGACCCGGCCTTGTGGGCCGCCTGCGGCCACAATCCGGTCAAGCTGCTGGGAAATGTCGCGCAGCCGCGCCTGGAGGCCCTGTCGCAGAATGAGAGCTTCCGCAGTGAGCTGGACCGGATCTCGAAAGCGCTGGGCTCCTACCTGGAGGGTCCAACCTGGTTCCAGAAAGTCTGCGGCAACCCTTCCGACGTCGTCATCGCCTACTTCAGTGCGGAATTTGGGCTGCACGAGTGTCTGCCGATCTACGCCGGCGGCCTGGGTATCCTGGCGGGCGACCATCTCAAGAGTGCCTCGGACCTCGGCATTCCGATTATTGGCGTCGGCCTGATGTACCAGAAGGGCTATTTCCGTCAATGCCTGAACATCGATGGCTGGCAGCAAGAGAACTACGTGGAGAACGATCTGTTCAACATGCCCGCGGAACTGGTCCGGAAATCCAGCGGCCGGCCGCTGACCATCGGTGTCGAGTACCCGGGCCGCACGGTCCAGGCGCAAGTGTGGTGCATTTCCGTGGGCCGGTTGAAACTGTACCTGCTCGACACGAACATCCCGGCCAACTCGCCCGGGGACCGCATGATCACCAGCAGCCTGTACGGGGGAGACCGTGAGCTGCGGATGCGGCAGGAAATTCTGCTGGGCATCGGCGGCCTCAAGGCCCTGGCGGCCATGGATATCAATCCGACCGTCTGCCACATGAACGAGGGCCACGCCGCGTTCATGGCCCTCGAACGCATCCGGCAGCTTCGCAGCACGACGAACATGACCTTCGAGGAAGCTGTCGAGGCCACGCGGTCGGGCAATATCTTCACCACGCACACGATCGTCAAGGCCGGCCTTGATGAATTTGAAGTCGACCTGATGGACAAGTACTTCGGCGGCTACTTCCCGCATCTGGGCATCAATCGCCGGCAGTTCCTGGCGTTGGGCCGCATGCTCCCCGACGACGACAACGAGCCGTTCAAGATGCCGGTGCTGGCGATCAAGCTCAGCAGCTATCTCAACGGCGTCAGCAAACTGCACGGGCAGATCTCCCGCGAGGTCTGGGGCTCGCTGTGGCCGGGGCTGCCGTCGCGCGAGGTGCCGATCATCTCGATCACGAACGGCATTCACATGAAGACCTGGCTCTCGGACGAGGTGTCCGGTCTGTACGACCGGTATCTGGGACCGACGTGGTCCCAGTCGGTATTCGACAAGGCCGTGTGGGACCAGGTGAACCAGATTCCGGACGAGGAGTTGTGGAGCGCCCACCAGCGGTGCAAAGACCAGTTGATCGTCTTCGCCCGCAAGAGGCTGATGGCCCAGATGCAGCGCCGCGGCACGTGCCAGGGTGAGCTCCGGCAGGCCGAGGAGGTCCTCGATCCCGAGGCGCTGACCATCGGCTTCGCCCGGCGGTTTGTCGCCTACAAGCGGGGTGACCTGCTCCTGCGCGATATGGAGCGGCTCACGCGCCTGGTCAACAAGGCCGACCGCCCGGTGCAGATCATCTTCGCCGGCAAGGCGCATCCCAAGGACAACGGGGGCAAGGAAATTATCCGCCACATCATCCACAGCAGTGCCCAGGAGCAGGTGCGCCGGCGCATCCTCTTCGTGGAAGATTACGACATCGACATCGCCCGCTTCCTCGTGCGGGGCGTCGACGTCTGGCTCAATAACCCGCGCCGGCCGATGGAAGCCAGCGGGACCAGCGGCATGAAGGCGGCCGTCAATGGCGTGCTGAACATGAGCACGCTGGACGGTTGGTGGTGCGAGGGCTATGTTCCTGACGGCGGCTGGATCATCGGCGCCGGCGAGAACTACGAAAATCAGGATTACCAGGACACGGTTGAGTCGCAGGCCCTCTACAACGTGCTCGAGAACGAGGTGATTCCGCTGTTCTATGCGCGTTCGGCGGATAACTTGCCGCGGGCTTGGATCCAAAGGATGAAGACCTGTATCCGGTGGGTGGCCCCCCGGTTCAATACGCATCGGATGCTCGCCGAGTATACCCGGCGGTTCTACTGTCCGGCGGCCGCCCGCTATCGGTATCTCACCGGCGACGCGATGGCCAAGGCCAAGGCGTTTGCCCAATGGAAAGCCGAGATCCGCCAGACCTGGTCAGAATTCGCCATCAAGGAAGTCCTGCTCAATACGAGCAATGGCAATGGCGGCGAACAGTTGAACCCGCGGCAGCCGCAATTGAAGGTGGGCGCCGAACTGACGGTGCGGGCGCTCATCAAGCTCGGGCGGGTCCAGCCGCGCGACGTGGCCGTCGAGCTGTACCACGGTCCCACCGACTCCTGGGGCAATATCCAGGAAGGCTCCGCCATTCCCATGGCCTACGAGCAGAAAGCCGGCGACGATGGCGAACACTGGTTCGCGGGCCGCATGGCCTGCCAGGCTACGGGACAGCATGGGGTAGCAGTCCGAGTCCTGCCGAGCCATCCCGACCAGAGCAATCCGTTCGATCTCGGTCTGGTCCTGTGGGAAAGAAGCTGAAGAATCTATGATTTATGAACTATGATTTATGATTTAAGGCGTCCTATTAGACGACTCGTCTTCGCCGCGAAGCCAAATTATAAATCTTCAATCATAAGTCATAAATGTCACCGGCTCTCCCGCTCGCTCAGGAGATCGTACGCCGCCGTGGCCGAGGAGGCACTCTCCAGAGCTCTCTTGAAATCCTCGTCGAGCATGAGCCGGCTGATGCGCGCCAGGGCCTGGATATGGGGACCGGTCTGATCGAGGGGCGAGACCAGCAGGATCACGATGGACACGGGCTTCTTGTCGACGCTGTCAAAGTCGATGGGGTCGCTAGCGATGCCCAGAGCCATGACCAACTCCCGGACCGCGCTGCTTTTGCCGTGCGGGATGGCGATCCCCGCGCCGATACCGGTGCTGCGGGTCCGCTCTCGGGTGAAGACGGCCTCCGCGACCGCCTCTTTGTCCTGGATCAATCCGTTCTCGTCCAGAAGGTCGACCAACTCCATAATGACCGAGTTCTTATCCTTGCCTTCCAACGGAACCTTGACACACGTTGGCTGTAGTATCTGCGTCAGAATCATAGCGTTAGAGCGACCCAAGTGAAAGTCACGCCGAGCGCCTCGGCACAAAACCGGGAGTATACCTCCCTCCCGGCGGCCTGCCAACAGTTTTATTTCCGGAGAACGCGATTTTGCGAAGGCAGGAGACTCCCCACCGTCCGACCATTAGATGGCCCGAGCGTCGTTAGTCATCATGGAATGGTCGACGCCCACAGGCAAGGGGTCGCTCAGGTGACGTGCCTATCGGTACTGAGTTGGACAATGACGGTGGGCGGTTTGGTCTTACTGAGCAAGAAGACCCGCAGGAGCGGATTCAATCCAACAGGCCGTTCAAGACCAGCAGCGCTTCCTGCCGCAGGGTCAGAAGTTGCCGCAGGCCCTGGCGGGCGTTGACAAGCTGTTGCACCCCGCGCTCCTTGGCCGCCCGCAGGGCCGTCAGCCTGGCCTTGATCTGGTCCGGCGGAGCCTTCTGGTCCTGCAGCAGCTCGTGCAGCTCCCGGCCTCTCAGCTCCGCCTCCGTCCTCGGCGCGTCGCTTTTCCCTATCGGTGGAGGCGCCGGATGCACCAAATCGTGGACGACTTGGATCCTCGGCTTCAGGACCGCCCACTCCTGGTCCGAGACCCCCAACCGGTCCTTGAGGTCCTCGACAGCCCTCTGACGATGCCACGTCATTTGCTCGCGCATGATCTGCTGACGTTCTTCCATGCTCTCGGCGTAGGACATTCGTTCTGCGAAGATCCTGGACTGCTCCATTCTCTCCTGCATCTGTTTGGAGGGCTTGCCACTTGACCTTGGTGCTTCGGTTGCCTTTTCTCCCCTCTGAGCAAACACGGCATGCGGCACCAAGCCGAGCACCGCCAAGCCCGAGGTCCGCAAGGCCAACCGCCGAGAGACCCCACGATCTGCGGACCGACACGGTGCGATCATTCTCCTGTGACCACTCTGCTTCATTTGGCTATGTCCTTTTTCTCTGCGTGGCCTGCCAACTCGCGTTCCCGTTCTACTACACTCTCGAGTCTGTGGCCGAGATGGAAGTACTTCATGGCCTGGAATCTCTCCCTGGGCCGCTGGCCTTCCTGGTAGAGTGGCCCCCTGATTATAGCCGCGAATCCGTATCGACCTCGGTATTGGCAAGAAACACCCGGATATGGAGGATGACGGAGAAAGGCCGTCTCAGGCAAGAGCTGCTGGGCGATACGCGAGATCTCATAGGTTAGCCTCTCTTTCAGTTGGGCACCGGTTCCTCCATACTGGACCTTGAGAGCAATTTCATCCAACAGGGGCTCCAGTTGAATGAGGCGTAGTCTCAGCGCCCCGTCCAACCTGACTTCCTCATCGTGCGTCCAGGGGAACTTGAACGGTGCCCACAGAGGATCGTCCATATACTGCTGGAAGCGGCGCTCGTATACCTGGAATCTTCGCTCCACATCCTCCGCTGCGACCAGCGCACCGAGCCCGCGGGCGGCGAGGATGGCGTTGACCTGCGACTGAAGCACGCGGGAGCAGGTCCGCAGTTGGGAAAACAGCCGTTCATGATCCTCCGGCGTAGACATATCGCAGAACGACAGGGCCAGGAGCGTCGCCAAAATGGCGTCGAAAGATCCTGCCGCTTGGTACATTTGGAGGTAATTGCGTGAGAAACGGTCCAGCGCCGGAATGAGCTTCTCCGGGTCGCCGCAGAAGGACCCCTCCCCGGCGATCAGACGAAGCGAGCGAATCGCATTCTCGACAACCTCTCGTTTTGCCTCTGACTGCTCTGGCGTGTATCGTTTGGCGAGCCCCTCGTTGAGGATGCGACGGACATCATTCATATCGAGCGCACCTTTCGGAGGATCGGCGTCCAATTGCGAGAGGTATCGCTGCACGCTCGGCGTTGCGTCGCAAGGATCCGGCGCGGCGGCCCCTCGCGCCAACCGCGAGGCCTGGAGTTTGGCCGTCCAGGTGTTCACGTCGCGCTGTGGTATCAGGCCCGCGTGGTCCATCTGGGTCAGGAGCAGTTCTCCATACGTGAACCAGCTGTTGCTCGTGATATGCGCCATCAACCGATCTACACTCGCGGACGCGTCCTGCCCGGCGTGCCGGACCACCTGTGCGACGAGCGGGCGCAGTTGCTCTTCCATCCGCTCAGCGTACTGTTTTTGAATCCGCCCGGACATGCTCCCCAAGTCCATGAGACACTGCTGCTTGGGCACCGCCTCGTCCGTGCAGAGTCCTGTGACCACTGCCCGTGCGGACTGCCAGACACAATTGCTGTCCGCCGTTATCAGGGCCGCTTGGAAGCGCAGCCGATCCAGCCCTCGACCCACCTCCGCAGGCACGCTGTTCTGGTCGAAATACGAGTTCAGCTTGTCATAAAGGCCACGCCCGGCGATGCGGGGGTCAGCCGAAACCCTTGCTTCCGCCAGTGTGCGGTCAAAGGACCAGTAGTCCCTGTAGGCCTCGCGTATGAGGGTCCACCACCCCAGGGTTTCCACATCGAATGCTCCACTGGCAGCCTCTTGTCCAAATTCGTCCACGCGCTGAATTGTCACCGTGGCGACGACGCGGCCGTTCACGGCTTTTTGCGCCCGCCACACCACGGACCCGTCGTCTCGTGGTGTCTCCTTCGAGTATTCCCTCCCGTAGGGCAGCGCATTGAGCAGTCGTACGGCGGAGTCCGCACCACCGAACGACCGACTCCCATCGGCCTCGTTGGGTGAGACGTCGTACTTGAACTCTGCCCGGCCACGGCTCCTTTCAAAGAACGTGGCAACCTGCAACGGGGTGTCCGCCTCGTCGCGAGAACATCGGACGTGACTCACAATGCCCAACGCAGACCGAAGGACTGACTCCGCCGACTTCTGCTCCGGCAACAACGGTCCCCTTTGACCATCGGACAAATCAAACCTTCCAGATTGGGACATCCCCTGAATCCAATAGTGAATCACCTCGCGGTCGACAATAAGATCGCAGCAACGAAGAAAGGACGCCGATTCACGGAACAGGGCAGGTTCCATCCAGTAGATGGCGATGCGCTGCCGGCGATCGTCGGAAGCCATAAGTCCATGCGCACGGCCTGCGACGATCGGCATCCGAAACTCGCAACGAAACTGGAACACGCGTAAACTGGTTCCGTTGCGTTCCTCGGCGCACAGGCTCCTGTGGCTCGCTAGGAGAAAGAGCAGGACAGTGACCCTGCCCGCCGCCGTCGGCGTGCGGCACAGTCCCGAGCACACTGCTTGGACCTTCATGGATACCGACACGAAGGGAGGGCATTCTCTCGGCATAGGTCACTGTCCTTTCCAAGGCCACGAAGACTTAGGTGCTACGAGTGGCGCGTCCGATACTTAGAAGGTGTTTTGAAAGTCTCAAGGGAGACCTTTCTCTTGTCCGATAATCGTTCGTAAAGGATATCGGATGTGAA
>Ga0315289_10016937_pt1 | contig 10019 bp, 9 predicted proteins | sample YL17G11_40_MG_FD_203452 | JGI IMG/M metagenome (GOLD analysis project Ga0315289, IMG submission 203452) | Sediment microbial communities from Yellowstone Lake, YNP, Wyoming, USA - YL17G11_40 | ecosystem: Environmental > Aquatic > Freshwater > Lake > Sediment | place: USA: Wyoming | collected...
TTTCGTAGTTCACGCCAAAGTCCGGGTATGCGTCTCCTGGGACAAACGGAAAGCGCTTTACAAACACTGAATGCCGGTTGAAGTATGCAGACCAGCCGGCCTCTGTGCTCAGGCCCAGCTTGAATGGTTGCCTGACCGCCGGGTCCTGATGCAGAATGACAAATCGGTCTCCCCAACGAACGCGAGCGTCGTCCATCCGGGCATAGGGCCACAGGGCAACGCAACGGTTGGGCAGCAATCCGGTATCAACGTGTGTCTGCGGGATGACCTCGACGCCTCCGGGCGCCATCACGGTGATGCCCCACGCAGCCAAGCGGACCGGCCACAGTCCCCGGTTGGTCAGGCGATGTATCACCGTCACGCCCGTTCCGGTCGGGTCCAGTGACACCTCCAGTTCCTTCTGGATACCTGTCGTCTCCTCGAGAGCGGGCTTCAGGCATATGAGACCTTCGCCTTCCTCGAATGGCACTGGCACGTTGTCCGGCTGGTACGTCCGCGGACTGGCTTCGGGGCTGTGCCATAGGCGGTGGCCTCCGAAGGTGTGCCAGGTGTCGCCACCTGTAATCCCGTCCTCGTCACGGACCTCGCACAGAACGTTGTCCTTGCCGACGAACCCATACCGGACCACGCGCGGTCCAACGTCTGTCGTTACGACCATGTCCACTGTCCCGTTACTGAGTCGCCGGCAATGGGGCCAGCCGCGGAATGCCACCTGTTCAGTCATCTTCTCCTCCTATAAAGTTAGAGTGGCCGCAGCATATCTGGCAACGGCCCATTGGTCACCCATGCGCGCACTGCCTGCGCATACAGGCTGGGGTCCTGCACCGGCCAGTTGTGGCCATGTCCGGTCACGACGAACGCGCGTGCCGATGCTATGGCCACCGCCAGGTCGTGAGCTGAATCCTTTATGACCTTCATCTCACGTTCTCCCACAGTGATCAGCACCGGGCACGTCACAGAACCTAGTCCAGGCGGAACGCTACGTTCTCGACCGTAATGCGCCGGTACGATGCGGTGGTCAGTGCCGCCGTCTCGCGCGCAACGTCGCTCTCAAACTCGTCGCGAATCTCCAGAGTCTTCATGTTGGCCTGCACCAGCCACCGCGCGTTCCGCATCGGCATATACAGCGGTATCATCGCGCTCACGAGCCCGACGCCAGCGACAGGGCGTACCAGCGTTCCCGACGCGAACGCGCCAAGAACGACGTCCGGGCGAGAACCCAGCAATGCCACGGTCACCTGAGCCCCCAGCGAGAGACCTGCGACAAAGGCCTTACCCCCGTGTGCGCGCTCCGCGATGAGGTCCGCGACCAGGTGCGCCGTTCCAGCAATCGAGAAGGGACCCGCATCCTGACTCTTCCCGTGTTCCGGCATGTCGGGTACCAGCAGGTGAACTTCAGACAGCGTAGCCATCGTGTCGCGCCACATCCAGCCGCCGATGCCTCCCCCATGCAGCAGAACAATGGTCGGCACCTCTGCCGGACCCACTTCCCGCACGTACATCGCCATATCCTGCCTCCGCGCCGAGACCCAGCCTGAAGCATGGTCAGCACACGGTCAGTGTATGCCGGCCGTGCAAACGCGCAAGAACAGCGAGCTCCCATGTTGCCATAGAATGGCGGAGGGAGAGGACTTGGGTCCTCTCCCTCGATTCGTGCAGTGTTGCGAGTCAACCCTAGCCGATGACGGCCTTCTCGGTCAGCAGCTCGCCACGGGCGAAGCGGCGGAAGTTGTAGTGCTCGATGTTGATGCTGGGCTTGCCGTCGGCGATGTACTCGGCCAGCAGTCTGCCGACGATGGGGCCCATCATGAAGCCGTGTCCCGAGTAGCCGTTGGCCTGGAAGAAGCCCGGGACCTCGTCGACGGGACCAAGCACGGGGTGAGCGTCGGGCGAAGAGACATAGTAGCCTGCCCACTGGCGCATCAGCTTGACGCCGGCAAGGCGGGGCACGATCTCGGTCGCCTCACTGGCGAACTTGGTGAGAAACTCGAATGTAGAGTCGAGATCCGTTGCATTCTTGTCACCAGTGTCGGTACCACCCACGACGTTGCCTCGGTGCGTTTGCAGGTAGTAGAGTGAGTTCTTGACCAGCATGGGGCCCAGGAACTGCTCGAGAGGTTCGGTCGCCATGATCTGGTGTTTGTCCAGTCGGTAGGGCAGGTCCACGCCCAGCATGGCGCCGATAGCCTTTGACCCGGGTCCAGCGGCGTTGACAACGTTCTTCGTCTCGATGTTGCCCTGGGTCGTATGCACGGTGAACGTCTGAGCGGGGGTCGTCTCCAGCTGAAATACGTGCGTCGTGGTCAGGATGTCCACCCCAAGGCGCCGCGCCGCCTGCGCGTAACCGGTGACAGTGTCGAAGGGGAAGGCCATGCCGTCCTTGTCATACCACTGGCCGACAAGGAAGGAATCGGTATTGAGCGACGGACAGATCTCCTTCGCCTCCTGGCGGTCGACGATGCGGCTCATGACGCCGTACTTGTTCTGTAACTCGACGTTGTGCTTCGCCTTCTCCACCAGTTCGGGCGTGTCCCACAGGAACAGGTACCCGCACGCCTTGAAGTGGATGTCGTACCCCAGCTCGTCGGACATATGCGCCCACATCGCCTCGGCCTCGCGAAGCAGGACGATCTGGTCGGAGCCGGTGAACTGGGCGCGGATACCTGAACCGCAACGGCCGGTGGAACCGCTGCCCAGGTACCACTCTTCCAGAACCGCGACATCCTTGTAGCCCCTTTTCGCAAGTTCGTAGGCGATGGCGAGCCCTGAGATGCCGCCACCGACAATGACGCAATCGTAGCTACATCTCATCGTCCGCCTCCTTGCCCTTCACGAAGAAACCGATGGGTACGGGATCGACAGGCGGACGTATCGTGGGAGTCATGATCTGGTCGAGCGTCCGGCCCGTCTCGCGCGCTAGGATCTGTGCGGCAAGCAGGATACAGGTCTTGCCCTGGCATGGCCCGAGGCCGAACTTGACGTACCGCTTGAGCGACTGCAGGTCGGCATACCCTTCGTGGATGGCGTCGTGAATCTCCTGGACAGAGATGTCCTCACACCGGCAGGCAATCGTCTTCTCGTCTTCTCGGGTCATGTCGTTACCGCACCTTGATGTTGCGCACCTGCTCACAGAGAGCAGGATCGTCGAACTCGACAGAAATGAGCGATGACCTGCTGACAGTGTCGGCAGGCAGCACAGACTTGACCGTCGCGCTTCCCAGCAAAGCTCCGTCGCGACCCAGCAGTGTGACCGTGCCACCCTTGACGGGCAGCGGCAGGTACTCATACGGGACCGTGACCGAGGGCTTCACCTTTGACTTGTCCTGGATGAAGATGGCCAGTCCGGGACAGACCTTGAGGCAGCTCATGCATCCCGTGCACTTCGCGAAATCGACATGCGGGATGCCGTTGATGCCGTCCGTGCTGATGGCGTCGAACTTGCAGGCGTCAACGCAGGGGTTGCACGGGATCTCCTGGATGCACTCGATGACGGCGACGGGTCCCTTCTTCTCGCGCTCTTCGGGAGGAAGAAAACCATTCTCGCGCAGATACGTGGTATCGATGATTCCGGTTTCAAAGTGGCTCATTCAAGCACCTCGACACATTTGAGTCCGATGCAGATCTTGGCGCCGAACGGTCCGGCACGGAGCTCATCCAGGTTATACCTGGTCTCCTTCTGTTCTTCGACCGGCACATCCATATGTCCAAGGTCGTACGCGGCCTGGAGTCCTGCGATCTTGCCTTCCATCATGGCGGTGGAGGCCTCTTCGACGCCGGAGGCGTCACCTGCGGCAAAGATGTCGGGGTTGCTGGTACGCATCGCCCAGTTGCGCTTGGCGACCCAGCCGCCCAGCTCACCCGTATAGGCGAGGTCCAGCTTTGCCTGCTCGAGAAGCTCGGTGGAAGGCTCGAGCCCTGCAGACAGACAAATCGTGTCGCACTCGACACGCTGCTCGGTACCGGGAATCGGTTGCCACTTCTCGTCAACCTCGGCGACAATCGCCGCTTCGACGTGCTCGGTGCCGACCGCTTCCAGCACGGTATGACGCGTCATGATAGGGACGCCGTTTCGGGCAATCTTGCTCGCGTGGACGAGATACCCGCCTACCCGTGGCGCGCCCTCGATAACCCCGACGACCTCGATGCCGGCCTGCATCAGCTGGTAGCTGACGATGAGGCCGACGTTGCCCGCGCCGACCATGAGAACCTTGTTGCCGGGCTTGATGCCGTAGACGTTCATCAGCGTCTGCGCGGCTCCTGCCCCGAAGACGCCCGGCATGTCGTTGTTCTTGAACATCAGCATCTTCTCGGCTGCGCCGGTGGCGACGATGACCTTGCGGGGGTGAAAGAGGACCGCATGCTCCTGATCGGCGGCACAGACGGCACCCTGAAACCACCCAAACGCAGTGAAGCCACTGTGGACCGTGATGTTGGGCGTGGCTGTCACCTGCTCGATCAGCTTCTTCGCGATGGTGACGCCCCGCGTCCCGGCGTTTTCTTTCGCCGAGCCGAAGAACTTGTGCGTCTGCTTGACCAGCTGACCTCCCAATTGGGGGTTCTGGTCCAGTAGTATGACGTCCGCCCCGGCTTTGGCCGCCCACAGAGACGCTTCCAGACCCGCCGGCCCGCCACCGATGACCAGGACTTCTGCATTCTCTTCCTTCACGCCCTTCATGGCTGCCTGCACGTCAGGAAACTTGCCATGGCCGTGCTGCGTTTCGACGTCCATCCCGTCCCGAACCTGCAGGACGCAGGTACGCGTATTGGGGATGCCGTCAACGCGCATCATGCAGGATGAGCACTTTCCGATAGCGCAGAACATGCCCCTCGGGCGATAGAACCGGAAGGAGGTGCTGTACTGCTTCACGCCGGCCGCATACAGAGCCATCGCCACTGTTTCCTGGGGGTAGGCGGTGATCTGTCTGCCGTCGTACGTGACGTGCACAGGGTTTCCCCGGCTCCACGCCAGGATCGGATGCGTGGCAATGCGATTGTCTTCCACCTTTTTCACCTCTCCGATGCGGATTGATTTCCTACGCTTGCAGTATAGAAGCACACATGCATTTTTCTACAAGCCAGTGAAAAAAACGACAGGTCTTGGGGACACGACGACGCCTCCGAGCGCATGAAACAAAGGTTCTACGAAATACTGGCCCCGTCGAGGCTCCGGGTTGACGAGGAAACTGATATTGTATTTTTTCGTACATCTATCAACATGGTGCAGGACCGCGGTTCCAGGAGGCACAACAGAAAAAAGCGGACTCCGACAAAAGGGTACGGCACCACAGGCTCTACCGAAAAAGCTCGTGCACGTTATCGATCTCACCACATTCGCGCGAGAAACAGGAGGTAAGAGAATGAGAAAGACCGTATCAGTCCTACTGGTTTGTATGCTTGCCGCAGTGTTCTTCCTTTCCGGCTGCGCCAAGAAGACCGGTGACACCGAACCTATCCAGATAGCGCTGCAAGCTCCCATCACTGGTGATTATGCCTATGAAGGTCAAATGGCAAAGCAGTCGGTCGAAGTTGCCGCAGAACTCATCAACAAAACCGGCGGCGTCCTGGGACGTCAGATCGAAGTGACGGTCATAGACGACGGTTCTAACCCCAAGGACAGCGCAATCGCCGCCCAGAAGGCCGTCTCAATGAAGGCTGTCGCCGTCATCGGTAGCTATGGGTCCTCCGTCACCGAGCCGGCCGCAGACATCTACGAGAAGAACAAGATGGTCTCAGTAGGCTACGGCTGCACCGCTGTCCGCCTGACCATGGACAAGCAGCGCACCTACTTCTTCAGGACCTGTGGCCGCGACGATGCCCAAGGCCTGTTCTTTGCCAAGTACGCCGTCGAAACGATGGGTGCCAAACGCATCGCCATCATGCACGACAACAGCACGTTCGCCAAGGGCGTCGCCGAGGAAGCCAAGAAGGCACTCCAGCCATATCTCGATGCGAAGCAGACCGAAATCGTCTACTACGACGCCATCACGCCTGGCGAAAAGGACTTTTCGGCTGCCGTCACCAAGCTGCGCAACACCAAACCTGACGTCTGGTACTTCACTGGCTACTATCCCGAAGGCGGCCTGGTGATCCGCCAGGCACGCGATGCTGGTCTGACCTGCCCGTTTATCGGTGGAAACGCCGCTATCAACGATGACTTCGTCAAGATCGCCGGTCTTGATGTGGCCACGGGCGCTCTCATGACACAGGAACCTCTGGTCACTGATGTCACGACCACCATTGCTGGGCAGTTCCGCGACCTGTATCAGCAGAAGTTCAACACGATCCCGTCCAGCCCGTGGCCGGTCTACGCTGCTGACGCCTTGTACGCCATTGTGGGCGCTATCGGCAAAGCCAATTCCACAGATGCAGATGCTATCGCCACCACCATGCACACCAACATAACCGGAGTCGAAGGCGTCACCGGCCCGACCCTCTTCACCGCACAGGGCGACCGCAAAGATGTTCCCTACAAGATGTACGAGGTTGCAGCCGACGGGAGACTTGTCGTCCATCAGCCATAGTCTCAAATCCTGATTGAAGCGAGGTCACCATGGCCACGTTCTTTGAACAGTTGATCAATGGCCTGACCATCGGTTCGTTCTATGCATTGGTGGCGCTGGGCTATTCGATGGTGTACGGTGTCATGAAATTGATCAACTTTGCCCATGGTGACCTCTTCGCCCTGGGTTCGTATCTGGGCTACACCCTGCTGGTCGCGAGTTCGTCCTGGGTGACGGTCCACTTCGGGCTCTGGGGAGGGATGGCCGTAGCGATGCTGTTTGCCTTCACAGGCATCGGCCTCGCGGGCGTCCTGATGGAACGCGTCGCGTATCGTCCCGTCTATCCAGCAGGCCGACTTTCGCTGGTCGTCTCTGCGCTCGGTATGTCCATCTTCCTGCAGAACGGCATCATGGCCCTCTGGGGCTCCCGTCCCCAGGCTTATCCCGCAGCCGTCGTCCCCTCCGCACGCTTCTCCCTCCTGGGACTGCCGGTAACCAGCCTGCAGGTCGTCATCCTGCTGCTCTCGTTTACGCTCATGCTGGTCATCTGGTTCATCGTCGAGAAGACGACGTTTGGCGCAGCCATACGCGCCACCGCTCTCGACCGCAGCACTGCGACGCTGATGGGCATCGACGTCCGCGTCGTCATCTTCTTCATCTTCGCCCTGGGCCCCGCCCTCGGGGGCATCGCCGGCGTCATGAACGGTATGTACTACCGTGCCATCAGCTTCAACATGGGCTGGACCTACGGCCTCAAGGCGTTCACCGCCACCATTCTGGGTGGCATCGGCAATATCCCGGGCGCCATGATCGGCGGGTTGCTGCTGGGACTCATGGAATCACTGTTTGCCGGTTACGTCAGTGGAGCATGGAAAGATGTCTTTGTCTTCGTCATCCTCATCGCTGTTCTCCTCTGGCGGCCGACCGGGTTGCTGGGCGAGAAGACAGCAGAAAAGGTCTAAGGTCGCTGCCATGGGAATCACAGAGAACATCCTTAAGCGTGTCGGCCTGAGAGCGAACAAGCCCTCTGGCGACCAGCCCGCCACATTCTGGTCCAAGAACCGTGGGTGGCTCGTGCTTGCCATCACCGGGGCCCTGTTTGCCGCATATCCGTTCCTGCCGTTTATCACCGACTACTGGATTGACGTCGCCTTCTTCGTGGGCGTCTATGCACTGCTGGGCCTCAGTCTCAACATCGTTCTGGGTGAGGTCGGCCTGTTCGATCTGGGGCACACCGCGTTCTATGCCATCGGCGCCTACGTCACAGCCATCCTGAACACGACCCTGCACGTGCCCATCATCGTGCTGCTGCCACTAAGCGCCCTGATCGCCGCGGGCTTCGCCTACCTGGTGACATCCCCCGTCATCCACCTGAAAGGCGATTACCTGTGCATCGTGACCATCGGCATCGGCGAGATCGTGCGTCTGACGATGATCAACAACCCCTTCAACCTGACAGGGGGGCCCAACGGTATCAACGGCATCGGCGGACCCAACCTTTTCGGGCTGGCCATCAACTCATCGACGCAGTTCTATCTCTACACCTGGGTCATCATCGGGATCATCGTCTTCGGCCTGGTGCGCCTGCAACACTCCCGCATCGGCAGAGCCTGGAACTACATCCGTGAGGATGAGACCGCGGCTGAAGCAAGTGGTGTAGACGTGCGTACCTACAAGCTGCTAGCCTTCGTCCTGGGCGCCGCGCTTGCGGGTGTTGCAGGCAACATCTACGCGTCCAAGCAGATGTCTGTGTCGCCCCAGAGTTTCACGTTCATCGAGTCCTCGCTGCTATTCTGCATCGTGTTGCTGGGCGGCCTTGGCTCTATCCCCGGCAGTATCCTGGGAGCAGCCGTGGTCGTCGTGTTCCCCGAGGTCTTCCGTCAGTTCGCCAGCTACCGCCTGCTGTTCTTCGGACTCGCACTCATGCTGATGATGATCTTCCGCCCCGGGGGCATGTGGCCGCGCAAGCGAGAGGGTACGGGGTTGGAGGGCCTGGGTATCCGAGGACTCCCCACGAAGGATGAAGACCTCATCCTTGTTGGCAAGCCCGACCTTGCCATCCTCAAGCCAGCTAGCACGGCCGTCGTCAGAGGAGTGAGACTTCCGCCCGTGACCGTGGCCATGGACGAGGGGATGCTGCTGCAGACACACGGGGGGACCCTGAAGTTCGGCGGGCTGACCGCAGTGAACAACTTCGACCTGAACGTGCGCAGCGGCAAGATCACGTCGCTCATCGGGCCCAACGGCGCCGGCAAGACGACGCTGTTCAACATGATCACGGGCATCTACAAACCCACGTCGGGACAGATCGACTTCCTGGGACGCCACATCACGGGTCTCAAGCCCCACACCATCATCAGCTATGGCATCGCCCGCACCTTCCAGAACATCCGGCTGTTCCCGTCGCTGACCTGTATCGAGAACATCATGTCGGGTCCCCAGTGTCATGCGCAGTCCGGAACATGGGCCGCCGTCATGCATACGATCGCCGAAGTCCGTGAGGAACGCCACATCGTCGCGACCGCTGCTTACCGCCTCGATCAGGTAGGCCTGTGGAAATATCGCAACGAACTGGCCAAGAACCTGCCCTACGGCAAGCAGCGCTACCTGGAGATCGCCCGCGCACTCGCGACCGCTCCCCACCTTCTGATTCTGGACGAGCCCTCCTCTGGACTCAACGACAAGGAAAGCGAGGACTTGATGGTCCTGTTGCAGGCCCTTGTCAAGGAGGGATTCACGCTGCTCCTCATCGAGCATCACATGCAGGTCGTCATGGGCATCTCGGACTGGGTTGCCGTCATGGACATGGGGCAGAAGATCGCCGAAGGCCTGCCAAAGGACGTCTACAACAACCAGCGTGTCATCGAAGCCTATCTGGGCAAGGAGGATGACTGACATGGCGACGCTCCTGGCCGTCAAGAACCTTGTCGTCAACTATGGAGCCGTACAGGCGCTCAAGGGGGTCGACGTCGAGCTGGGCGAGCACGACATCGTCGCCGTGCTCGGCGCAAACGGGGCAGGCAAGACGACGCTGCTCAAGTCCATCTCCCGCATCCAGACCATCAAGGGCGGCACCATCGAATACAAGGGAAAGGACCTTGTCACCGTGCCGGCCTTTCATCTCGCGGGACTGGGCATCTCCCATGTGCCCGAGGGAAGGCACGTCTTTGCCACCCTGACGACGGAGGAGAACCTGAACCTGGGCGCCTACGGCGTCCGCAGTCTGCCGGCGGGCAAGGAGATGGAGAAGACCAAGGAGTGGATCTTCAGTCTCTTCCCCATCCTCAAGGAACGGCGCAAGCAGCTCGCGGGGACGCTCTCGGGCGGCGAGCAGCAGATGCTGGCCATCGGGCGCGGGCTCATCTCCAAACCCCACGTCCTGTTGCTCGACGAACCCTCACTGGGACTTGCCCCCATCATCGTCCAGGAGATCTTCCGGGTCATCCGGCAGATCCACGAGGAAGAGGGTGTCTCCATCCTCCTGGTGGAACAGAACGCCCGCAAGGCGCTGGGTGTCGC
>Ga0315289_10016939_pt1 | contig 10018 bp, 7 predicted proteins | sample YL17G11_40_MG_FD_203452 | JGI IMG/M metagenome (GOLD analysis project Ga0315289, IMG submission 203452) | Sediment microbial communities from Yellowstone Lake, YNP, Wyoming, USA - YL17G11_40 | ecosystem: Environmental > Aquatic > Freshwater > Lake > Sediment | place: USA: Wyoming | collected...
ATGCCGGTACGAACTGCGGCAACCTGCCGCACCCGCCGTTCACCTTCAGCCTGGGGACCTTTACTTCCGGCGAACTCAAAGCCATCGGGAGGATCGGCGGAGTTGATAAAGCCACGCATATCCGCCGAACACCCGGCCCGGCGGCCGCGATACGCCTGCGCACCGAAGCAAATGACAGCCTGATCGCCGACGGCAGCGATGCGCGGCTGGTGTGGATCGACATCGTGGACGCCAGCGGCATGGTTGTCCCCACAGCCACGACACAGGTCACCGTGAGTGCCACCGGCCAGGGTACGATCTACGGACCCACAAGCCTGCGCATGAAAGGCGGCCAGCTTGCCACCTGGGTGCGCGCGGGGCGGACGGCCGGCGCCGCGATCGTCAATGCGACGGCCGCGAACTTGACAACAGGTACCTTGAATATCCGCGTTGCGGGTTCGCCGACCCCGGTGGCGGCCATGGCGCCGATCTTCCATGCTGCACGGACGCTCTCCCGCGAAACCTGCCGGACCGTTATGACCGCGGGTGCATTTTCATCGGAATTCGCGGGAAAAGCGGTCGTCATCTATGATGTATCGGGAAAATGCGTAGCGCGGACGATCCTCCGCGGCGACCGGGTTGACATGAAAAGAGAATACGGGCTGACGGACGGCATGTATCTCGTCCGCTTGAACGCCGATCGATAAACGGGAATTTCATCATCACCATCAACAGAGGGGCACTCGTATGAAGCAATACTGGTTTCTTCTGATGCTCGCAGCATCAATCCCCATTATCAGTGAAACGGTCGTCAAACAGAGCGCGCCGTTTTCGTTTCCCATGACCATCACCAGCGCGATCGCACAGCCGGCGCGCGCCATCGAACACCCGTTTGTCTGCTCCGCCAGAATTATCGGAACGAACATGATCGCCCTCTCCTGGCGCGTGCAGGGCAATGCGCGCGAGGGAAGCATCAGCGTTTTCACGTCGTGCGGCGCCCTGGTGCAATCGATCCCGATCGCCTCGGCCTTTGGGACGGTCCGCGTTGCGCGGCCGGCCGCGAATATCTGTTTTGCCAAAGTGACATTCGGGAACCTGCGCACTTCATCAAGAATCATTCTTTATTAAAGGGGAGAATCCATGATGCGAAAAATGCAAACAATCATGCTGCTGGTCGCGGCGCTGTGCGCTTCGGCCATGGCGGCCACGGTCATCGATACCGTGTATGTGCCGGTGAAGGTGCTGAAGCTCGAAAGCATCACCACCGAGAACGGCAACCAGGTTTATAATTATTCCGGCAAGGTCGTTTACGGCCTGACCATCAATGAGAACGATTCCCTCAACATCGCCCTTGATTTCGTTCCCGCAGGCGGCGCCGGATCAATCGTTCCCACGCAACTCACCGGCGATGCGGGCATAAAGACCGTTGTCAATGGCGAAAACGGAGAGAAGCACATCCGCTTCAAATGCAAAATAGCGGGCACTCCAGCCGCACAGTACACGGCGCGCATTACGATCAATGCCGATAAAAGCGCGCTGGAAAAAAAGGCGCTTGCCAAGGTCGCTTTGATGACGCTGGCGCAGAAAGTCAAGCTTTTTCCCATGAATTCGCAGCTCAAGCTTGAGACCAATCCGATCCCGGAATTGGGAATCCCCGGTCTCAAATCGTCCGATGGACCGCACGGCGTGCGCGACCAGGGGCAGGCCACCATGTTTCCCACGCTGTGCGCGCAAGCATGTTCGTGGGACACCAACCTGGTCCGGCGCATAGGCGTTGCGCTTGGCAAAGAGTTCCGCGGAAAAGGCCGCTTTTGCGGCCTGGGCCCCATGATGAACATGATCCGCGACCCCCGGGGAGGCCGCGATTTTGAGACCTACAGTGAAGACGTCTATCTCGCATCGCGGCTGGCAGTATCCACGGTCACCGGCATGCAGAGCGCAGGCACCATTGCCACGCCCAAACACATGGTGTGCAACGATCGTGAAGACGGACGCTACGGCTATAATTCCGTGGTCAGCGAACGCGCCATGCGCGAGCAGTATATGCCGCCCTTCGTCGCCTCGGTGACCGAAGGCAAATGCTGGAGCATCATGATGGCCCTTAACAAGGTCAACGGCCCATGGGCCACGGAAAATGCGCATATACAAAGAGAAATCATCAAGAATGAGGCCGGGTTCCGCGGCTTCATCATGAGCGACTGGAACGGGATCCGCAGCACCGCCGCAGCCGCCGCTGGTTGCGATATGGAAATGCCCGGCGAGGTCTATTTCGGCACGGCGCTGGCGAACCTGGTCAACAGCGGCAGCCTTGCGCTGTCCGTGATTAACGACATGGCAACCCGGATCATCCGCACCTATTACTGGGCCAATGTCATGGACGGCGCGGTCATCCAGATGTATCAGAGTTCCATCAATTCCCAGGAACATAAGGACCTGACCCGCGAGGCTGCCAGGAAGGTTTTGGTGCTGGTGAAAAACAACGGGACCCTCCCGCTCAGCAAAACCCAGACGGTCGCGGTGGTGGGCGGCCTGCTTTCGGACGGCACCAATCTCATGTGGACCCGCAACGGCGGCGGCGGCAGCAGCTATGTAACGCCGTTTTATACCGTGGCGCCGGTTACGGGGATCCAGAACAAAATCGGCCAGAGCCTGGTGGTCACGGACTATACAAAAGCAAATACGGCAATCGTGTTCGTGGGCGTTGAAGGCGAACGCGAGGACTGGGACCGCCAGAGCACATCCATTTACGCATCGCAGAACACCCTGGTGTCCAACATCAAGGCGGCCGGCAAAAAGGTCGTCGTGGTCTTTACCGGCGGCAGCGCATCCGTCCGCGGCGCCTGGTGGGACCAGGCCGATGCCGTGCTGATCGCTTTTTATCCGGGCCAGGAACAGGGCAACGGCATTGCCGATGTGCTGTTCGGCGACTATAATCCCAGCGGCAAGCTTTCGGTCTCCTTCCCGGACAACGATGCACAGCTCCCGGTCTGGTCGAATGCCAATCAAACCGTCACGTATGAAGACGCATCGGAGGGTCGCGGATATAAATATTGCGACCGCAAAGCGCTCACACCGCTTCTTTCATTCGGATTCGGCCTGAGCTACACCACCTTCTCCTATTCCAATCTGCGCATAACGCCGCAAACCGCATGCATCGATGACGATATCGTGGTGCAGGCGGATGTGACCAATACCGGAACGCTTGCCGGCCAGGAAACGGCCCAGCTCTACATCAAGCCCGGCGTGACCACGCGGCCGGTCAAGGAACTCCGCGGTTTTGCGAAAGTGGATTTGCAGCCGCAGGAGACGAAAACCGTCACCATGATGTTGACGAAAAGAGAGCTGGCGTGGTATAACGACCAGCCGAAGAAGTGGACTGTGACTCCCGGCGCATTTGAGATTATGGTGGGTTCGTCGTCCCGCGATGCGGACCTGGCGTTGAAGAAAACACTGACGGTGACCGCGAATTAACCGTTCCCGCATCCCTCCCACGGGCCAACGGGCGCAGCCGGCAACGGCAGGCGCCCGCCCACGCAGGAAAGGACGCCCCGGAATTCCCGATCTTCATTACGAAAGGAAGCAGCATGGCACCTCGATGCGCACCAGCGGTACTCGCTGCGGTTTTACTATCGATACCCGCGCTCAGCATGGCGGAAAATCCTGATGTCAGGATAACCCAGTCCGGCTTCGGCTCATTTGAGGCCGGGCAGGTGATGAAAGGAATGCGGCTGGGGACCGAGGTCAATCATGTCTGGATCCAAAAAATGTACCTGCAGCTTTCCACCGAGGCAATTGTCAAGGAACGCATGCGTATCATGATAAGCGCCGAAGGCCAGATGTGGTTTTCGTATCCCCAGCTGCAGGCATATGCACAGACACAACAGCCGCAATTCAATTTCTATTTCAATGAAGTCGACGGCGTTTACTCCTTCGGCGATTTACAATGCCCCATCCTTCAATTCGGCGTGGGCTACTTCCCTTTCAAGTATAATCCCGACGCCAGGAATCTGGGCGAATATCTTTTTGACCGGGCCGGCAATTACAGCCAATATATCACCACCTCGTTCGATTTTCCTTTCAGCCGGCTGCTGGGCCTTCGCCTGACCAATCGTCTGTTCGGCGGCGCGCTCCGCCAGGACCTGTTGTTGGCAAGCGAAACCGGCATGTTTCCGCTTATGGATTATTCCGGGGCCTATGTCATCAGCGGACGAATGCTGAATTGCATCGACTTGGGAGCCGGCATCAATTTTTCCCGGTATCTTTCGATCAATAAGGAAAATACCGATAAACAGAACGATCCGGTCTCCCTCTATATCAAGGAAAACGGAGACACTGCCTACTACTCCTTCCGGGGCATCAAAGCAATGGGACGCGCATCGATCGATTGCAAAGCGCTTCTTCCTTCCGATTGGGCCCAACGCATGATGGGGAAGGATGAATTCAGGATCTATGGAGAGGCAGCCGTTCTGGGACTTATCGATATTGTCAATTATGGAAAAACCACGCGGGACACGACTTTCCTTGATCCCCTGGGGAACCTGGTGACACGCACCGATACTTTCCCGGCCACCAGCTTTTACGACTCCCTGTGGCAGCGCATCCCGGTCATGTTCGGAATCAGCATTCCTACGTTCAAAGTGCTTGACGTTCTGTCGCTTGAATTCGAATGGTGGGGAACGCGGTTCGCCAATAATTACAAAGCGATTGTTGATGATAACCGGCCTATTCCTTATTTCAACTTCGCGTCAAAATCCAACCCCTGGAAATGGTCGCTGTATGCTAAAAAGACGCTGGCGCCTGGCTTCTCACTCACCGCTCAGGTGGCGCGCGACCATATGCGCATTCAGACCGGTGACGCCAAGCAGCAGGACAAAGAGGAAGCACTGCAGACAAAAAGCCATTGGTGGTGGATGCTGAAATTCATGTTCGGATTCTGAGGAATCCCGAAATCCGCATATTCGCGGAAAGGGCGCCTGCTTCCAGGCGCCCTTTCTCTTTGCCGGCGCGATTGGTCATGCGGTGAACGTATTTTTTCCAATCCCTGAAAAAAGGAAAATGCATGATCCCTGATTCCAGCCTTTCCCGCCGCTTCTCCGCGGATTTCATCTGGGGAGCGGCCACCGCGTCGTATCAGATCGAAGGCGCGGCCAATGAAGACGGCCGCGGCGCATCCATCTGGGACACTTTTTCGCATGCTCCCGGGAAAATCATTGACAACGGCACCGGCGACGTTTCCACCGACCATTACCATCGATGGAAAGAGGATATCGCGCTGCTCAAATGGCTGGGCGTTGGCGCCTACCGGTTCTCCCTTGCCTGGCCGCGCATTCTGCCTGAAGGCGCCGGACGCATCAATGAGAAAGGCATTGAATTCTATAATCGGCTGATTGACGAATTGCTGGCAAACGGCATCACTCCCTGGATCACACTGTACCATTGGGACCTTCCCCAGGCGCTGCAGGACCGGTTCGGCGGGTGGCAGTCGCGCGAATGCGCGAAGGCGTTCGCCGACTACGCGTCGGTCGCGGCGCAACGATTCTCCGACCGCGTCAATAACTGGTTCACCACCAACGAATTCTGTAATATCGTGGATGCCGGTTATGTCAATGGCGACAAGGCGCCGGGTTTGCGGCTGCCGCCGCCGCAGGCCGCCGCGGTCCGGCACTATGCGCTGTTGGGGCACGGCATGGCGGCGCAGGCGCTCCGCCAATCGAGCAGCCGGCCATGCAAGGTGGGATTCGCCGAAGCAATTGGTGTACCGATCCCACTTTCCCAGAACGCCGATGACATTGCCGCGGCGAGCGCCTGCATGAAGACGCATCTGTATTATTCGGCGATGCTTGACGGAAAGTATTCACCGGAATACATTGCGGCCAACGCCGCCGGGCTTCCCCGCGGATGGGAGCAGGACATGGCAATCATCGGAACACCCGTGGATTTTGTTGGCGCGAACTGCTACAGCGTTCAATGTTACGTGGCGGCTGATGCGTCGGTCCCCGCCGGATATCGCTGTTTTGCACCGGGAGAATCTCATCCCAGCTTCAATATGTGGTGGCTGCGGTTCGATCCCGAATCCCTCTACTGGCTTCCCCGGCTTCTCAAGCAGACCTGGAACGTCGACAACGTGGTCGTCAGCGAGAACGGGTGCAATACGCCGCATGGCGTGGGCGGCGACGGCGCGGTGGCCGACACCGAGCGCGTGATGGCGCTGCGCGCCTGGCTCTCGTGCGCGCAGCGCGCGGTGGCGGAAGGATGGCCGCTCAAGGGCTACTTCCACTGGAGTCTGCTTGACAATTATGAATGGTCGGACGGCTACACCAAGCGGTTCGGTCTTGTGCATGTGGATTATCAGACATTGACGCGCACGCCCAAGCTGAGCGCGAAGGTCTATCGCGACATCGTGCGGAACAACGGATTCTGACGCGGCGCGCGGCTTCAACCCGTGGACCGCTCCACCATCATGCCCCGGATCTCTTCGATGCGGCGGTGCTGCCAGTGCCCGGCATCGGGATGCATGAGAAAATGAACGATCGTCGTTGCCGCGGCGAAAAAATTAAAATTATACGATGTCAAGCGCCACTCGCTGCTTTCGATTTCATCGTCAAAGCCGACGATTGCCACCTGCTCCGGCACGCGAATCCCTTTGCGCGCGCAGTAGGCCAGGGCCATGCGCGCAACACGGTCGTTGCACATGATCCAGGCGGTCACCCGGCGGTTTTTTGCCGCTGCGTCCAGCAGCGGTTCCAGGGCAAACCGGATCTCCCCATCCATGAACACTTCGGAAAACAGCGCGTTCCGGATGATATCAGCGGGCGCCTTGAACGAAAACGGCGCGCGCCGGCGCCAGTCGTTAAGCATGCGTTCGAGCCGCCTTCCATGACAATGCCGCACCCCCTCATCGGCATAATAATGGTCCTTGATGGAGCGCGGGACCGCATAGAGCGACAGTGATGATCCGTTGCCGGTTTTGCGGACAATACGGTCGATACCATCGTATCTGGTCCGGGACCATGAATCCGCGTGAAACGGCGATACATACGCGAAATGGCGGTGCCCTTTTGACAGAAGGTAGATCGCGGCATCGGTTCCCGACCGGCGGTGCGCCGAAGCATTGAAGATCCGGACGCGGGATGGATCAATCGTTTTTCCGGCAACGGCGGCCACGCCTACCCCATTGTCAAGTATTGCCACGGGTTTTCGCTCGGTAAGCAGCCGCTCCATGATCGTGGTGCTGAAGGCCTCGGGGGTCTGCACCAGATAGATGTAGCCGGCCACCTCTTTGCCGGCCGGCAGATGGAACGCCTCCAGATCAAGTTCGTTACTTTGCGTTGAAGGTGCAGTGCCGCTGCGCAGGGGCACGACATGAAGCGTCACCTGCGCGCGTACGCCCGCCATTTCGCAGGCGCGCAGAAATTCGCGCTCTAAAGGCGGCAGCGCGGATCCTCCCCGCAGCTCCATATACGCGATAAGCACTATGGTGGCATGATGGGACGCCGGCCGCGAAAGCGCGGTCCAGTGGCGGCCGGAAGGGGAAATCAGCCCCTGCTCCTTTATAGTATTCAGGATGCGCCGGAGCGTGACCGGCGAGGTGCGGTAGCGTGCCGTCAATTCCTTGACCGATAGCAATCTCGTTCCCCGCATGATGACGCCGTCCAGAAGGTCCCGCGTCACCTGTTCCTCGATCCGCGCATGCGGGGAAAGGCCGGCCGCGGCGGGTTGCGCCGCCGCGGCTGCTTCCCGGTTCGGCGAAACGCGATACGACCCATGAAGTGCGCCAAGCTCTTTGCTCCGATGCACCGCCTTCCACATGGTCACATACGAAACGCCGGCAAGGGCAGCAAGTGCAGCAACGCTGCGCGGCGGCGCGCCGGCATCGTCGCTCTTCAGCAGGCGCAGCAATTCTTCGGCCTTCGCTGTCGCGGTGGGCGGACGGTTGGGCATCTCGTCTCCTATAACGCAAACCGGGCATGCTGGAAATTTGGTGATAAACAATTATATAATGATTTCATTAAAATACCATATTGCTGCTACCACATAACAGCAAGATGCTTCATCATTCAGCACGGTCACAGCTGAGCGCGGCACACAAGATGCAGCTGCAATGCCGGCAGATCGAACCGCGATTGCATATGGGAAAAAAGTTACATGCTGGTGGGTATGGAGAATATGATGTGCCACTTCTGCGCGCCGGACCAGGGCATGCCGTGGCCGCGGGAGCATATTGAGGCGTTAAACATAGCGGTTGACGAATGCGACCTGTATCCCTCCGCAGCCGGGTGACCTTGCGCAAGCGACGGCGGTCAGAAGCTCGGACCAGGCCCGGATCTTCCCCGGGGTTCCCTTGCCTGCATGGAAATGGTCTTTTGCCTTCTGCAAATGCGCGCAGATGTCCGGGCGGTCGCGGAGTATGGGCGGACGTCTTGCGTATGCGGTTTGATTGATTGCTGATTTGCGGTATCCCTGCTGACTGCCGAAATCAAGCGGATTGCATCAACCCTTCCGCATCCCCCGCGCACGGCCATCACCGTTGCGACGGAGGATGGCCCATCCATTTGCGGTAGACTTTAGAGAAATACTGCTGTTCCTCGAATCCCGCGCGCTGCGCCGCCTGCTTGACCGACAGGTTCATCTGCGTCAGCAACGAATGCGCCAGCGCGATGCGCTCGCGCGAATGATACTGCATGGGCGTGAGTCGCAGTTCCTTCTTGAAGCAGTTATGCAGATGGCAGACGCTCACGCCCGCATGCCGGGCGATTTCATCGTTGGCGATCGGGCGGTCAAGGCGGCCCTGGATAAACGTCATGGTGTCCCGGACCAGATGCGAATAGAGTGTCCCGATGTTCGCGGCGTACATCAGAAGGATCTCGTAGGTCACCTTCGATAGTTCATCGCCGAACCCCAGCGGCCGCGTTTCGAGCAGGCGGACCGCTTTCTTCATTGCATCGCCAAAGGCAACCGGATCAGCGGGAGTGACCACGTCAACGTTTTCCATTCCCGACAGACGAACGAACGAATCGAAGAGGAACCCCTCCGGGTCGATATATCGTTTGTGAAGTATCGCGCCTCCTATCGCGGTGTAGCGATGGTTTGATCCTTTACGGAGGAAATAGGCTTGCCCGGCCCTGACCATGCTCTCCTTTCCGTCCTGCATGAGGCGCAGCTCGCCCGAAGAGACATATTCCACGCTCGCCAGGCTTGATTTTTCGCGGCACCAGAAATCGCCTTCACGCCACCGGGTAACACCCGCAACAACGGTCTGCAAGGGCCACTGGCCGGCCGACGCGCGAAGCGGGCTGTATACTGTCTTCTCCTGCGGATGAAAACCGTATGAAACCGCACTGTCGCCTCCGCGCACTTCAATTGAAGGCCCAAGGCCGAAATCGTGATTGCCCATATAAAATTCTCCCCGAGATAGTATTAAATCCTACACGGCTTTTTGCGATTTTTATATTAAATTAGGCATTATCGGAACTCTCTCGTATAAGAATATACCGGAATCTATGCAGAAATGCATTAAAAAAAGCAGGCTAACGCAGCATTTCCGCAGAGCAGCTGGACCAACCTGTATGAAGGAAAGGATGATGAATATGAAGAGCAACCCCATCCTCGCGAACTATGAGACATCTTCGCGCACACGCAATGCAGTGCGGGTCATCGCAATCCTGTGCGCCGCTGCTGCCCCATGCTTAGCCACGATAGTCACCTATCCTGCGCCCTCCGGGGCAGCGCTGGCTACGCGGTTCGCCGTTACCGTCAACGGCACGGCGCTGTCGGTTTACAATGCGCAAGTCAATGACCCGCTCAACTGCTCGTTCGCGCAATTCGACATGGCCGTTGGCGATATGGCGAACATCGTGGTGACCGTGCCTGCCACATTCACCTCCTGCAAAATCCGTCCAGCCTCCTCGGGTGTGACCGCAACCGCGTCGGGCAATGAGATCAGGTTCACGCTCACCAAACCGGCAAAGCTCGCGATAACGCTCAACGGCAATCTCGACAATCCGTTCTTCCTGTTTGCCAATCCCCCCGAGGCCGCTCC
>Ga0315289_10016940_pt1 | contig 10017 bp, 7 predicted proteins | sample YL17G11_40_MG_FD_203452 | JGI IMG/M metagenome (GOLD analysis project Ga0315289, IMG submission 203452) | Sediment microbial communities from Yellowstone Lake, YNP, Wyoming, USA - YL17G11_40 | ecosystem: Environmental > Aquatic > Freshwater > Lake > Sediment | place: USA: Wyoming | collected...
GTCGGTGGAGGTGCCACCGTCACCGAAGGTCCATGACCAGGTGGTGGGGTTCCCGGCTGACATGTCCTGGAAGGTCACCGTGAGGGGGAGGTTTCCGCTCTGCGGGGTTGCCCCGAAGTCAGCGACCGGGCCTTTCCCCACCTTGATGTACTCCGCCTTGGTCTCGCTGTCGGTCCCGTAGGCGTTGGTAATGGTCAGGGTGACGGAATAAATCCCGGCGGCCGTGTAGGTATGGGTCGGGTTGGTAGCGGTGGACGTGCCACCGTCGCCGAAGGTCCACTGGTAGGTCAGGGGGGTCGCACCGGTTGACTTGTCCGTGAAGGCCACGGCGAGGGGCGGGGCTCCGGAGACCGGGCTTGCCGAGAAATCTGCACTGGGAATGCGTCCTACGATGATGTAACCGCTCGCGCCGCCCGCAGAGGTACCGGCGGATCCGGTCTTCTTCTCGGTATCGGAACCGTAGCTGTTCGTCACCGTGAGGCTGACATCATAGGTACCCTCGACCTTGTACACGTGGGTCGGGTTCTGCTCGGTGGAGGTGGCCCCGTCGCCGAAGTCCCACTTCCAGGACATGGGACTCCCGGTCGAGAGGTCCGCGAACTTCACGGTCAGGGGTGCAGCACCAATCCGCTGGTCAGCCGTGAATTCCGCGTTGGGGCTCGCGCCGGCCGTTACAAAGCCTGCCTTGGTCTCGCTGTCAGCCCCGTAGGCGTTCTTCGCTGTGAGAGTTACGGTGTAGGCCCCTGCGCTCGCGTAGGTATGGGACGGGTTCTGCTGCGTCGAGGTGGTCCCGTCACCGAAGTCCCAGGACCAGGAGGTGGGCCGCCCTCCCGTCGACGCATCCGTGAACTTCACGGCCAGGGGGACGGGTCCTGTCCTCGTCGGGGAAGTGAAATCGGCGGTCGGCGGCATGCCGGCGGTGATATAACCTGCCCTAGTCTTGGTCGATTTGCCGAAGGCATTGGTCACCGTGAGCGTGACCCCGTAAGTCCCTGCCCTCGTGTAGGTATGGGACGGGTTCCGGTCGGTAGAGGTGCCGCTGTCACCGAAGGTCCATGACCAGGTGGCCGGGTTCCCTGATGACAGGTCCTGGAAGGTTACCGCGAGGGGGAGGCTGCCGCTCTGCGGGGTTCCCTGGAAGTCAGCAACCGGTCCCGCCCCCACCCTGATGTACTCCGCCTTGGTCTCGCTGTCGGTCCCGTAGGAGTTGGTAATGGTCAGGGTGACGGAATAAATCCCGGCGGCCGTGTAGGTATGGGTCGGGTTGGTAGCGGTGGACGTGCCACCGTCACCGAAGGTCCACTGGTAGGTCCGGGGTATCGAACCGGTCGACTTGTCCGTGAAGGCCACGGCGAGGGGCGGGGCCCCGGAGACCGGGGTTGGCGAGAAGTCTGCGTACGGATAGAGTCCCACTTCGATATAACCGCTCTTGTCCTCGGTGCCAGTGGATCCCAGCGCCTGCACGGATCCGACCAGCGCGACAATGAAGAGAAGAGCTATGATCTTCGCTAATCGTTCTCTCATCACCATATGGCGTAACCCTCCGATCATTCCGATTTCTCTGCTCCTGGATCGTTAACCGCACGCGGGGTACGCGGTTCCAGAGTGAGAAATACCATCCTGCTATCAATCTCCCATACCTTAAAATTATGGATATGGTTTCGCATCATTTCGTCGGAGAATTTCGGGAACGGAGGAGCAGTATCTTCATGGTATCATGTCCACAGGTGAGGGGGATGGAACAGAGGTTCTTCTTTATCACGCGCATAATAGACGAACCCGGTTCCCTCCAGGAAGACCGTGTCATCATAGCGTGCAACGGACTCATCAACCGGATCCGTTCTGACCGGGATATCGATCCCGGAACCGTCTTCTTCAAGGTGACCGAAGGGATGGAGGTGGCCTCGCGATCAGCCGGAGAGTCCGGTCCCTGGGGTTCTTCCTGACTACCCCTTTGCCCTGAAGATACCGCCATGGGAACGGGGTGCTTCCCTATCATGAAGGAGCGGGTTCCCTTCTTCACGAGAACTGACATGTCCTGTACGGGACGGAACCCCCCCGGCCGGTAACGCATCCGCATCGTTAATACATCCGGTTCACCATTCTGTATGGAAACCCATGAAGGCGGTCCTGGGACTTGAAGACGGGGATTCTGTCATCGGGGAAGGCTTCGGGGTAGAAGGCTCCTGCACCGGAGAGCTTGTCTTCTGCACCACGATGACAGGATACATGGAGGCTCTCACCGATCCGAGCTACAACGGCCAGATACTCATGTTCACCTACCCCCTTATAGGGAACTACGGTGTTGACGAGGGAAACTTCCAGAGCAAGGGAGTGAAAGCCCTCGGGTGCGTGGTCCGGGAGGTCTGCAGGGCGCCGTCCGGCGGTCCGCCCCTCGCCCGATACTTCGAAGAGAAGAACCTCCTCGGGATCACCGGGGTCGATACCCGGCGCCTCACCATCAAGTGCCGGGAGATGGGGACCATGCGAGCCGCACTCGTCCTGGGGGATGACAGCAGGGAGCAGGCGGTGGAATGCGCAAAGAAGGTGCCCCTCATCACTGAGGTGGACCTGGTGGCGGCCGTCTCCTGCAGGCAGCCCCACCGGATCCCGGGGCCGGGCAAGAGGATCGCCGTCCTGGACCTCGGTATCAAGCGGAACATGCTCGTTTCCATGATGAAGAGGGGGGCCGACCTCTCGGTCTTCCCCCACGATACCCCGCCTGACGTCGTCTCGTCCTCTCGGCCCCAGGCCCTCTTCATCAGCAACGGCCCCGGGGACCCCAAGAGGGCGGTGGCTTCTGTTGCGTGCGTGAAGGAGTTCATCGGGGAGATCCCCATCTTCGGGATCTGCTTCGGGAACCAGATCGCAGCCCTCGCCCTGGGAGGGGATACCTACAAGTTAAAATTCGGCCACCGGGGCACCAACCAGCCGGTGCGGTACCATGACGGGTCCATCTTCATCACCACCCAGAACCACGGCTTTTGCGTGGACGGGGAGAGCCTCCCCGAGGGCTGCACCGTTTCGTACACGAACGTGAACGACGGGACCCTGGAGGGGTTCGAGAACCGCGACCTCTCCATCTCCTGCGTCCAGTTCCACCCCGAAGCCCACGGCGGGCCTTTCGACACGGAGGAGCATTACTTTGATGCGATGTTCCGGAGGATCCCCTGATGCCGAGGAAGGAGCATATCAGGAAGGTCCTCCTCATCGGCTCAGGCCCCATCCAGATCGGCCAGGCCGCGGAGTTCGACTTCTCGGGGTCCCAGGCCTGCAAGGCCCTTCGGGAGGAGGGGGTGAAGGTGGTCCTCGTCAACTCGAATCCTGCCACCATCCAGACCGATCCCGAGATGGCGGACGTCATCTACATCGAGCCCCTCCGGGCCCCGACTATCGCAAAGATCATCGAGAAGGAGCGGCCCGACGGCATCCTCTCGGGCATGGGCGGCCAGACCGGCCTGAACATGACCGCCGAGCTCGCCGAGATGGGGGCGCTCTCCGGCGTGGAGATCCTGGGGACTCCCCTCGAGGCCATCTACCGGGGGGAGGACCGGGAGCAGTTCAAGAACCTGATGCAGTCCATCGGGGAGCCCGTTCCCAGGTCCATGATCCTCCGGAACCTGAAGGATCTCGACGAGGCCGAGCGGCTGGTCGGCCTCCCGGCCATCATCCGGCCTGCCTACACCCTGGGAGGGAGCGGCGGCGGGGTCGCCCACACCAGGGAGGAGCTCCGGAAGATCACGGAGGTCGGCCTCATCCGCTCCCGGATCCACCAGGTCCTCATCGAGGAGAGCGTGCTCGGGTGGAAGGAGATGGAGTTCGAGGTGATGCGTGACGCCGCCGATACCTGCGTCATCGTCTGCGGTATGGAGAACGTGGATGCGATGGGGATCCACACCGGCGAGTCTGTCGTCGTGGCCCCCATCCTCACCCTCCGGGACGACGAGTTCCAGATGCTCCGGTCCGCGGCCATCAAGATCATCCGTGCCCTCGGGATCCAGGGCGGGTGCAACATCCAGTTTGCCTACCGCGACGGAGATTACCGGGTCATCGAGGTGAACCCCCGGGTCTCCCGCTCCTCCGCGCTTGCATCCAAGGCGACCGGCTATCCAATCGCAAGGGTTGCGGCGAAGATCGCCATCGGCCTGCGCCTGGACGAGATCATGAACACCGTGACCGGTTGCACGCCTGCCTCGTTTGAGCCTGCCGTGGACTACGTGGTGGTGAAGGTCCCCCGCTGGCCCTTTGACAAGTTCAAGACCGCAGATCGCACCCTCACCACGGCCATGAAGTCCACCGGAGAGGTGATGGCCATCGGGCGCACCGTGGAGGAGGCCTTCAAGAAGGCGCTCCGCTCCGTGGACACCGACGTTACCCGGCACACCAACCCAAACGAGATCCGGATGATCCTCCAGCGCCCCACCGACGAGCGGTTCGGGTGCCTCTTCGATGCCTTCAGGGAAGGCTTCACTGTCCAGGAGATTTGCGCCCTCACCTTCATCGACCCCTATTTCCTGGAGAAGGTGAGAAACGTCGTGAGGATGGAGCGGGCCCTTGCTGAGGGGTGCACCCCGGCTCTCCTCCGGCAGGCAAAGGGGTTCGGCTTCTCCAACGCCGAGATCGTGAAACTGTCCGGCCTGCCCTGGGATGAGGTGGAGAGCCTTGCCGGTGCACCCAGTTACAAGATGGTTGACACCTGCGCAGCCGAGTTTCCGGCCACCACACCGTACTTCTACTCCACGTGGGAGACCGAGTGCGAGATCCGGCCATCCGGCGACCGGAAGGTGCTCATCCTGGGATCCGGGCCCATCCGCATCGGCCAGGGGATCGAGTTCGACTACTGCACGGTCCATGCGGTGAAGGCGGTGCGGGACGAGGGGGTGGAGGTCCACATCGTGAACAACAACCCCGAGACGGTCTCCACCGACTTCGACACCTCGGACCGCCTCTTCTTCGAGCCCATGCAACTCGAGGACGTGGTGAACATCCTGAAGAAGGACAGCTACTGGGGGGTGATGGTCCAGTTCGGGGGCCAGAACTCCATCAACCTTGCCCTCCCCCTGGAGCAGGAGATCAAACGGCTGGGGATCCCAACAAGGATCCTGGGGACGAGCCCCGATGCCATGGACATCGCCGAGGACCGGGACAGGTTCAGCGTGTTCCTGGACCGGCTCAAGATCCCGAGCCCGCCGAACAGCTCGGCCTACTCCGAAGAGGAGGCCTTCGCCATCGCCGAGCGGGTCGGCTACCCGGTCCTGGTCCGCCCCTCCTATGTCCTGGGAGGGCGGGCCATGGAGATCGTCCACGACGAGGCCGAGCTCGCCACCTACATCAAGGAGGCGGTGCGGGTCTCCCGGAAGCACCCGGTCCTCATCGACCGCTTCCTCTCCAATGCCGTTGAGATCGACGTGGACGCGGCCTGCGATGGGGAGGAGGTGTTCATCGGCGGGATCATGGAGCATATCGAGGAGGCCGGGGTCCACTCCGGTGACTCGGCCTGCGTCATCCCGCCCCAGTCCCTTACCCTCTCCCAGATCGCACGGCTCGAGGACTACACCCGGCGCATCGCCCTTGGCCTCGGGGTCGTGGGCCTCGTGAACATCCAGTACGCCATCAAGGACGACGTGGTCTACGTCCTCGAGGCCAACCCCCGGGCGAGCCGGACGGTCCCCTTCGTCTCCAAGGCGACAGGCATCCCCCTCGCCAAGGTTGCTGCGAAGGTGATGATGGGGAGGAAGATCCGGGACCTGGGCTACCGGGCTCGGGAGATCAGCCACGTGGCGGTGAAGGAGGTGCTCCTCCCCTTCAACAAGCTCCCGGGCGTGGACACGGTGCTCGGCCCTGAGATGAAGTCCACGGGCGAGGTCATGGGGATCGACTACGACTTCGGGCGGGCCTACTACAAGGCCTGCATCTCGGCCGACAACGAGCTGCCCATGGAAGGGAACGTCTTTCTCTCCATCTCCCACGACCAGCGGGAGGAGGTGGGGATCATCGCGAAGAAGCTCGTGGAGATGGGCCTCTCCCTCTACGGCACCGACGGGACGGTGGCCTTCCTTCACGACGTGGGCGTTGAGGCCCAGATGGTGAGGAAGGTCCAGGAGGGCTCCCCGAACGTCATCGACATGATCCGGAACGGCGAGATCCGGCTCATCATCAACACCCCCTCGGACAAGCAGTCCCGGCAGGACCACTACCAGATCATGCGGACGGCGGTGGAGCTCGGGATCCCCTACATCACCACCATCCAGGCGGCAAAGGCCGCGGCAAACGCCATCGACGCCATCAGGAAGGAGAAGATCACGACAGAGCCGCTGGGGCACTACATCGGAGGTTGAACCATGAAGAAGGGAACAGTCGTGCTCGCCTTCTCGGGCGGGCTGGATACCTCGGTCTGCATCCCCCTCCTGCGGGAACGGTACGGCTATGAGCGGGTCATCACTGTCGTCGTAGACGTGGGCCAGCCCGACGCCGACATCCGCGCTGCTACCGAGAAGGGCAGGAGATTCGCCGACGCACACTACACCATTGATGCAAAGGAGAGGTTCGTGGAGGAGTACGTCTTCCCCTCCATCCAGGCGAACGGGTCGTACGAGGGCTACCCCCTGGGGACAGCCCTCGCCCGGCCCCTCATCGCCGGGGAGACCGTGGCAATAGCGAAGTCAAACCAGGCCAAGGCAGTTGCCCACGGCTGTACCGGGAAGGGGAACGACCAGTTCCGGTTCGACTTCATCATCCGTTCCGCCGGTCTCGAGGTGGTGGCACCGATACGGGAGCTGAACCTCACCCGCACCTGGGAGATCGAGTACGCCAGGAAGCACAAGATCCCGGTCGCCGTAGGAAAGAAGAACCCGTACTCCGTCGATGAGAACTGCTGGAACCGGTCCATCGAGGGCGGGAGTCTGGAGGACCCGGCCTTCCACCCGCCCGAGTCCATCTACCGGTGGACAGTCTCACCGGAGAAGGCTCCCGAAAAACCTGAAGAGGTAACCGTCACCTTCAGGGAGGGTATTCCCGTGGCCCTTGACGGCGAGCGGATGAAGGGGATCGATCTCGTCCAGAATATGAACCTCCGGGCAGGCAGGAACGGCGTGGGGCGGAACGACATGATCGAGGACCGGATCCTCGGTCTCAAGGCCCGGGAGATCTATGAGCACCCGGCCGCAACGGCGCTCATCACCGCCCATGCCGACCTCGAGCACCTGGTCCTGACGAGGAACGAACTCTCCTTCAAGAGGATGGTGGACGACCGCTGGTCCGAGCTCGCGTACCAGGGGCTCGTCCACGAGCCACTCTTTGCTGCGCTCTCCGCCTTCATCAAGAAAACCCAGGAACGGGTGAACGGGACCGTAGACCTCGTCTTCTACCGGGGATCGGTGCGGGTGGCAGGCCGTTCGTCACCCGATGCACTCTATTCGGGAGATATGGTCTCCTTCGACACCACGAGCCCTGACCAGGGGCATGCCGAAGGACTGTCCCGTTTCCATGGGATCCAGGCCCAGATCCTGAAAAAGATGAAGGAGAGGTAGAGAGAGATCAGGCGATCTTCTTCCCTGCCGAGGCACCCGGGGTGCACTCGAAGATCTCGGTGATCTTCATGACGAGGAGGGACTTTGCAGGGTACTTCTCGTTCTTGGCCTTGATCATCTTCTTCACCTTTTCGTAGTCGTCCCCGGCTGTCTTCACCTCCACCGTTCCCTTCACCTGGAAGCACTTCTTTGTCTCGGGGTCCCAGAAGTGGATCGCCATCCTCGGGTTCTCCTTCACGTTTGCGAGCGTCTTCACCATGTAGTTGTCCCCGAGCCAGATGGTATCGTCGGAGACGATCTGGACGAAGGCGATGGGGGCGACGTTCGGGACACCGCCCTTCGACGCCGTCGCAACAGGGAAGATCTTGTTCTTCCCGAAGACCGCCTTCATCTCATCAGTCAGTTTCGCCATACAAGCACCTCACGCATCTCTCGCGAAACCCTCGGATTCTTGGTTCGCGGGGTAGTATGCCCTCTCCCCTTTTTTCTATATATGCGTATTGGATAGCGCCTGGAGGGATCCTGCGATAGGAGAGGACTCCCTGAAGCCCGGATTATCATCCGATCTTAGAGGTCAGGGACCCCGATCCCCATCCGTTCCGCAACCAGCAGGTAATACGCTCCCAGGCCCCTCCATTCCCCCCACTCGCTCGCTATACGGCGTGCTTCCATTGTATCGATGCGGGATTCCCTGGAATAGTACCGCGAGATGGACCGCCGGATGCCGAGATCGTCAGCGGGTATGGCGTCCAGCCGAGAGAGCCCCCGGAGGACCGCGAGCTCGGCGGTCCAAACCCCCACCCCACGAAGGGTGGAGAGCTCGCGGATGATGGATTCGGTGTCCTCCCCGGGTCCGTAATTCTCAAGATCCAAGTCTCCATCCCGGATCCGGCGGGCAATCCCAATGATGTACTCCGCCTTCTTCAGGGAGAGCCCACAGGCCCGGAGCTCTTCAGGAGAAGCATCCGCAAGGCGCCCGGGCGTCGGGAAGGCATAGTATTCCCTGCCTTCAAGTTCGAGCACATCGCCGAATGTGCGGGTAACTCTCTTCTCGATGCTGTGGGCGGCAGCAAGGGAGATCTGCTGCTCGATGATCGAGTCGGTGAGGGCCTCGAAGACCGTCGCGGTCCTCGGGGGCTTCAGCCCCCGGAGGCGTACGGCGATTGCGGACATGACAGGGTCATCCCGCACCGCGGCGGTGAAGAGGGAGAGATCAAGGTCGAGGTTGAAGAGTGAGGTGACAGCCTGTCCTGCAGCGTTCAATACCCCGGTCCGGGTGGGACCGGGCTGGATCTGAACCTTTACCTCAGGGCGATCCACTGTCCCCTCCGAGGTGACGATCACCAGGACGAGCTGTCCGTTTACCCTGACAACCTGGCGGAAAGCACCCTCCCCGTAAGAACGGATCCGGGGATCACCACCGGCGAAGATCGACGCAGAGAGCTCGAAATCGAAGGGCGGGACAGGTTCCAGCGTCAAGAGATATCCTCTGCCCCCCGGGCTGCCACTAGCAGCCTTCATGGATGGATCCGGGCCCCTGGAAGGCGCCCCTGGCATACCCATAGGAGAGGAGAAATGGGTATTTCAATGTTGTGAACCAGGGGAAGGCACCCCCTCCGGCACAAGGATTGCGGTGAAACGGGGTGTTGCGTCCAGCTCCACCGTATTTCCCCCGGTCGCGATGTCAAGTACATGGCCTCCCCTGCTCCGATCGGAGGTGATGAAGTGGAGGTGGTAACCCGGGACATTCATCCCTGTAGTAGAGGCAGGGGTGTAGAAGCCGACCGCCGTTCCCGTGACGTTCCTGAACTCATAGACCGTCTGCCCGGACAGGGCATCGGCGAGCGGGGGATAGGGCTTCACCTGCGCAGGCACGCTCCTTGCCCTGATATACGGGAAGGTTCCATCGATACAGATGGCATAGAATACTTCCCGCGAAGGGATGTGTGTGTCAAGCAACCCCGTGAGTTCCGTCAGGTTCGCGGCCACGGTGTCAGGGAGGGAGAGATCGGAAGAGAAGAAGGTGACCGCAGCAAAGGGCACTCCAACGGCTGGATCAGCGATGCGGGCAGTCCCGTCACTCTTCACCTGGTAGCATGTTCCGTCCACTACCACCATTTCCCCGTCGAGCCCTTCGAAGGTGCCAAGCCCCAGGTCCCCGTTCCCCATGAGAGCCTTCACAGGCTCTACGGGACCAAGACCCCCACCCGCAAGTGCGGTGTAGGTGGAGACCTGGTACAGGAGGTCCTGATCCTTGGAGGGGATTGAGGAGGTCGGTCCCCCTCCGGCAAGGTAACCCGCAACAAAGACCACGATGACCCCAAGGGCCACGATGAATAATCTTGATCTCTGCAGAACCAGCATCTCCCTTTTTCTGATTATTCAGCAATGGTATCTTTCCCCCATAAGGAGAGCGGATCGGATCCGGCTCTCCTTCAGCCCATCGGCACACGGGAATAATTTTATGCGATAAGAAATATAATAATTA
>Ga0315289_10016941_pt1 | contig 10017 bp, 4 predicted proteins | sample YL17G11_40_MG_FD_203452 | JGI IMG/M metagenome (GOLD analysis project Ga0315289, IMG submission 203452) | Sediment microbial communities from Yellowstone Lake, YNP, Wyoming, USA - YL17G11_40 | ecosystem: Environmental > Aquatic > Freshwater > Lake > Sediment | place: USA: Wyoming | collected...
TTCTGCTTGCGCAAGATGGCAAGCTGCGCGGCAAGGTGACGGATAAGGAATCGGGCGAACCACTCATCGGGGCCAACATCACGGTTGAAGGGACGGGCCTGGGTGCTGCCAGCGATATCAACGGCGAGTACATCATCCTCAGCGTTCCCCCGGGAGTGTATGCCATCAAGGCTTCATACATTGGATATGCCGGTTACACGATATCCAACATTCGTGTGAACGCCAATATTACGACCACGGTGGACATGGCGCTATCAAGCTCGGCTATTCAGATTCAGGCCGTCGAGATTATTGCGGAACGTCCGCTTATCCAACGAAACACGACGAACACGGTCCGTATCACGACCGGGGAAGAGATCACGTCGATTCCATTCCGAGGAATACAGAACATCGTTGCGCTTTCCGCGGGTGTGGTCCTGCAAGGTGGAAACCTTTATGTGCGTGGCGGACGAGCTGGAGAGGTTGGCTTTTCCCTCGATGGCGCCAGCATAACGAACCCCTTCTCCAGCAGCCAGAATGTCGGAATCATCCAGCAAGCTGTTGAGGAGCTTCAACTCCAGACCGGTGGTTTCACCGCCGAGTTCGGAGGAGCAAATGCAGGAATTATCCGCACGACGATGCGCACTGGCGGCAGCCAGTTGAAGTTCAGCCTCGACTACCAAACCGATGATTTCGCCAAGCCGGGCAAAGAATTCCTCGGAACAAGTTCGTTCGGCCGACGAGTCGGGGTGGCCACCATCGGAGGTCCTATCCCCGGCGTCTCTGGGGGAAGGTTCTACGTTGCGGCTCAGCACGATTATACTCGACAGCGACAGGCAAGGTTCATCACACCTTTCAGTTTCGATAGCTTGAGGACCGATGCCCTCGCCGCTCGTGGTCCCGGGCTCTTGCTCCCTGGGCCGGTCGAATTCAAAGAGAACTACCTGTACAATAACTGGGATTTTACAAACTCTGTCCAGGGAACGCTTCTGTTTGACGTGAAACCACTCAAGGTTCGTTTCAGCGGCAGCTATGAGTTCTCGAAGAATCCGAACAATGGACAGTGGCCTCAAGGTCTGGTGAATACTTTCTGGCAAAGGCACTCCCTGAGCGAGACGAACGTCTTGTTCGGCAACCTGAGAGTGACCCACGTGCTGAATCCGACGACGTTCTACGAGGTGGGGCTGTCATATCAAAACAGGTTCACAAAGACCTATGATAAGGACTTTGGCGACGACTGGAAATTGTACACGGATAGCATCGCCAACGAGGCAAAGGGTTACACGGGATTCACAAGCCGCTTCACTGGACCGAATCCCTGGAGCACAATCTTCGCGTTCGGCTTCACTGACCCCTTTTCTCCTAATAACGGTTACAGTAAGGGCACGCAGAATTCGATCGCAGCGACGATTGACTTCACGTCCCAGGTCAGCTCGAGATGGGAGCTGAAAGCGGGCGGCCGAATTGAGCAATGGGTCTACAGTAGATACGCTGTCGATAACATCTCCGCCTACAATGTTTACCTCTTCGGTCAGGATGGAAAAAGCCTGAGAACGTTCACGAGCGATTATGAACGACGTGTGAGACTCATCCAGCGAGGTGGCATCACCAGCATCGGATATGATATCGAAGGCAATGAAACCGAAGGGACCAGTTTTGGTGACCTTACGGTGGACAAGCCGATCAAGCCGGTCCTTGCCTCGGCGTACATCCAGAACAAATTCGAGTACAGGGATATCATCGTCAATGTCGGTGTCCGATATGAATACATGAGCGCGAAAGGACAGATGATCCCACAGGAACAGCTCGACCAACCACCGGTCGATGCTGCGTTGAACCTTGTGCAGGAGAGCGCATTCAAGGAAATGGATCCGTTCAGTCTTTTGCTGCCTCGTGTGAGCTTCTCGTTCCCTGTTACAGACAGAACGGTGTTCTTCGCACAGTATGGAAAGTATGCTCAGTTCCCGGCGATGAATCAGATTTACACAAGTCCTGTTACGATTAGCGGCGCCATCAATCCAGCCACGCGGGTTTCGTACTGGCTTGGCGGCACGCTGCCCGGCTGGATGATGAAGCCGGAGCGGACGACGCAATACGAGGCAGGATTCCGCCAGACGTTGACGGACAACCTCGCGTTGACGATCACCGGATTCTACAAGGATGCAACCCAGCAGCTCTCAATACGTCGGGTCTTCAACGACGTGGGCACGCCGATTTTCGTCTCCTTGCAGAACGAAGACTTCGGTACCACCAAAGGGCTGGAGTTGACGCTGCAGCTGCGTCGGACGAACCGCCTGCAGGTCAGTGTCAACTACACGTTGTCTGACGCCCGCGGAACCGGCTCAGAAGGACTCTCGTCAAGGAACTCTGTTTCCGACGAAGTGACCGCTCGCGTTCCATTCTTCATCCAACCGCTGACGTACAACCAGACACACCGCGGGACCGTGGCGCTGGATTACAGGTTTGCAAAGGGCGATGGTGGACCGATACTCGAGGGGATGGGACTCAACCTGCTGATGAGCTTCAACAGCGGTCACGCCTATACGAAGATCAAGGAGCCGCTGGCCCTCGGACAAGCGAGTGCGTGGAATGTCGGAGTGCGTGCACTCCAGGATGTGCGGGGCAGAAGACCTATGGAGCCAGTCAACAACTCAACGACTCCGTGGGTTTACAACATCGATATGCAATTCAGCAAGCTCTTTTACCTTGGCGGCTTCCAACTTGAGTTGTATGCGAACGTGTTGAATCTGCTCAACACGAAACAGGTCATCAACGTGTATCCAACAACCGGAACACCGTACGATGATGGTTGGTTGAAGAATCCATACGCCGAATCGTACAAGGCGATTCCGAACTATGAGGCGTTCTACAAGGCCATCAACCTTGAGAACCGATGGGCGCTTGGTTACGCCGTCGCAGGAACCGGCATGACTGATCTCTTCGGATCGCCTCGTCAGATACGAGTCGGTGCAAGGTTCGAGTACTAGAAATGGATCGTTCCGCTTCGTCAGAATCCCGCTAACAAGCGGAATCCCCGCCTGCCCAAACGCATGCTAACGCTAGGCGGGCAGGCAAGAAGCGGGACCACGAAGGCACAAAGGATGAGAAAGGTGAATGATATTGAAGTATCCTTTTGGTGTGATAGTGCCTTTTGCCGCTTTACGGCATCCCGCTCTTTATGATAAAATTGTGGTTGCGGGAGCGGCAAATGTTACGTTCCTGTACGAGTCTGAAAGAACAACGTGTTTGACAAATAAGAAGGAGTCTCAAGCTATGAGAATCATCGCAAGGACTTTTCTAACGGTGATCGCGCTGATGGCGGTTCTTGTTTGGTCCGTAACAGCAAAGGAGGACCCGAACAAGGGCAAGCAGCAGGCACAGTCACTGAACAAAACAGCCGGGACCCCAATCTACACCCTCCTCAACATCAACAACTTTACGAACTGGGTGCGCTATGATGGATGGGGCGTCCTTGCACCTTCAACGGACAACCAGGGTGTCTATCCGCGCGGCACAGGCAACGCTATCTACACGGATGGTATCTACTGGGGTGCAAAGTGCTTCACGAATGCAGCGAAGACCGTTTCCGCGCCCCGTCAGCTTGTGAGGGTCGGAGGAAAAGGCTATAGCTTCGGCATGAGGCCGGGGAAGGTCAATGGTTCCGGTGCGAGTGCAGTGGCCCAGAATGCAAACGATGCGGACGTTCGCATCTATAGAATTCGTCGTGATTACGCTGCGATGGGCACTGATGAGTTGAAGCGTGACGCGGCAGAAATAAACGAGATCCCCCTTGTCGAGGTCACAGACGCTCAGGTTGCTGCCGTTGTGGCACAATATGAGAAGGACTGGAAGGAGTGGCCGATCGCAAAGGGGGCTCCGTACGTTGACAGGAATAAAAACGGCAAGTATGACGCGCCGCCTCCGTACAGTGCCACGTTCACCGTCGATAGCCTCATCACTCAGAACCGCGATGAGCCGGGTATGTCAGGAGCCGACCCAAATTCACCCGCAGATCAAGTGATTTGGACCGTAGCGAACGATCTCGATGTGGCTCAGACGCTGCAGTTTAATATGTCCGAACCGCTCGGCCTGGAGCTCCAGTTTACGATCTGGGGCTATAAACGGACCGACGCACTGGGTAACCTGTTTTTCAAGAGGGTAAAGATGATCAACAAGGGGGGTGTGGAGATCGATGCTGCCAAGACGAAGGGTTCCTTCTACCTTGATAGCGTCTACGTCTGCAACTGGTCTGACATCGACCTCGGCGACGCCTTTGATGACCTTGCGGGATGCGACACCACTCTAAGTCTGGCTTTCATATACAATGCAAATGCGATTGACGCAACATACAGAAGGTATGGGCTTCCTCCGCCCTGTACTGGGTACGACTTCCTGGCCGGGCCAAGGGTGCCCTCACCGGGGGACTCTGCGGTGTTCGATATGAAGCGGGTATATGGCTACAAGAACCTTGGCATGAGCTCGTTCGCGTACTTCTCAGCCGGCAGTCCGTACGCCGATCCGTGCAACCGTGAAACGGGCGGTTACCTCTGTAACACCGGTCAATGGTGGAAGATGCTACGCGGGTTCGCTCCCATCGGCACGCTCGTAACGGCAGATATTCCCTACGAGAGGGGACCGTTCCCTCCCAGCAACTTCCCGCTGTCTGGAGACCCTATCTCAGGCAAGGGATTCGTGGATGGTTTGGGTACGACCTACTCCTTTGCCACTGGTGACCGACGGATCCTGTCGAGCACGGGGCCCTTCACAATAGCCCCGGGCGACACGCAGGAGGTCGTTGTCGGTGTCGTCGCTGGAATGGGTGCAGACAGGCTGTCGAGCGTTGCGGTCATGAAATTCAACGACCGCTTCGTTCAGAACACTTACGACGCACTTTTCCAGGTTCCACGACCACCGAAGTCACCGAATGTCGTCGTAGCTGAGTTGGATGGCCAGGTGATACTTGATTGGGGCAGCGATCTCGCCCGCAAGAAGGACATCGAGGAGGTCGTGAGCCAGCCTGGAGCGTACACGTTTGAGGGATACAACATCTATCAGCTCTCAGCCCGCAGCTCGCGATTGTCTGAGGCGAAGCGCGTTGTGACATACGATCTCCCAACTGACCCGACGGTTGTGCTTGACGAGCAATTCGATCAGAATACCGGTCAAATTCTCAAGCTGCCGGTTCAGTATGGGTCGAACAGCGGCCTACAGAGGTACTTCAAATTCCGAAGGGATTACATTCGCGATATCGACAAGATCTATAACGGTCAGGAATACTACCTGGTAGTTTCGGCTTACAGTGTGGCCACTGTTCCGGGGTATCTGCCTGCCGCGCTGGAATCGACGCCCATCGTTCTCACCGTCAGGCCAAAGGTGCCGTTCGGGAAGATCTACCAATCCGCGCACGGCGACACGCTGAAATATACACACACAGGGAAGAGTGATGGCCTCATCAGGCCGATCGTGATTGATCCGGCTGCCAGCAACGGCAACACCTACGAGGTGAGCTTTGCGACCTCCGCAGCTGGTGTCATGACCTGGAAGCTTGCCAATAAGACCAAAGGCACGACGGTCCTCCCGGCGGAGACCAACCAGAGTGGTGACGGGGACTACAAGTTTGTCGAGGGCGGTATCTTCCTGAAAGTTGAGGGCCCGCCGCCTGGAATGAAGAGTTGGTCGATTCCTTCTGGAGCGCGCCGGTTCTCTACTTCGGGAGCAATGTCCGGACTTGGCCTGGAAGGATTCAGTAACGTTTCAAATCCGGATGCCTACGATGCGACCGGAGACGCCGGTACGATGGGCATGGCCGGTCACTTCGCTTTCGGTGGGGTCGGCACGACCCTGAAAGTCACGGACTACCACTCAGTGCTTCTGAAGTGGGCGCCTGTCACTGCCGCGCTGTGGGATCCGAAGGCCACGCCAACACATGCGAATTACTCGAAGGGCTATCGGTACCTGCGCTCTGCGGCAGCCGCTGCGGCAAAACCGGAGTTCGTACCCTGGATCATCAATGCGACTTCCGGGTATCCTTATCAAGACTACAACTGGAGCGTGCCGCTCTCGGCGTGGGACGTGGACGTGAACCCACCGGTTCGACTGATGGTCGGTAATTTTGAAAACAACGTGGCCGATGGGGCTGTCGATGGTCGCTACTGGCCAGGAAACACGTCTGTTGACAATGCTGCGAGGCGTGAGTTCCTCTTCATCTTCGGGAAGCCGTACTCCGAGACGGCAGATCCAGCGTTAGCGGTCAACCTCTCCAACAACGCAACAACGCCGCTGATGTGGGTTCTGACCGTCGCTCGTCGGAATGATCCTCCCTACTCGGAGAATGATCATTTCTTGATCGTTGCCAGTCACGTGAACACCGCCTCTGACGTTTTCACGTACACTCCTCCTGCTCCGACCGCCGGGGCAGAGATTGAGAAGCAGAGCGCCCAGACAGTAGGTGTGTTCCCGAATCCGTACTATGCTTACAACGCAGCGGAAATAAACCGGTTCGGGAGATTCGTGACCTTCAACAACCTACCGAGAAAAGCGACCTTCCGCATTTTCAACCTCGGAGGTCAGCTTGTACGCCGGATGGATAAGGATGAGCCATCGCAATTCACCCGGTGGGATCTGTATAGCAATGCCGGCTTCCCTGTCGCCAGCGGCGTGTATATCGTGCATATTGACATGCCCGATATCGGGGCTACGAAAGTTCTGAAGGTGGCGATAATCCAAGAACAAGAAGTACTCGATAGCTACTAATGCCTAAGGAGGACACGACCATGACAAAGAGACTTTTGATTGTTATTCTCTTGACCTGCCTGGCACTTGTAGTTGTAGCTACGAGTGCTTTCGCGCAGAACAAGAAGATTGGAACTGCAACCGCGACGGAGCTTCTCATTCCCGTTGGAGCACGAGATCTCGCTATGGGCGGATCCAGCATTGCGACCACGAAAGGTGCTGAGGCGATGTACTGGAATCCCGCCGGTATGGGAAGGATGAAGCACTCCGCCGAGGGAATGTTCTCATCGATGACATACATTGCTGATATCGGGGTCAACTATGGCGCTGTTGCCGGTTCGTTCGGCGAGTTCGGTGCCATCGGCTTCAGCGTCAAGACCTTGAGCTTTGGCGACATCCCGCTTACGACGGAGGACGACCCTGAAAACGCCTCGGGAAAATTCTTCTCGCCGGCGTTCGTAACCGTAGGGATCAGCTACTCCCGGCCACTGACGGATGCTGTCTCCGTTGGCGCCACGGTGAAGATCGTATCAGAGCAGATCGATCGCGTGAGCGCAAGCGGAATGGCATTCGACTTTGGTGTCTTGTACAACGGCCTGATCGGGATTCAAGGATTTGATCTGGGTGTGGCGGTGAAAAACATCGGACCTCAGATGAAATTCGACGGTACCGGCTTGTATCGGACTGCTACGTCGTCCGACGGCCGCCGCCCCGAGCAGAAGTACAAGAGCGATGCCGCCAGCTTCGAGCTTCCCTCCGTCGTCGAGATCGGGTTGGCGTACGAGGCGAAGGTGGGCGATAACATGATCGGGAGCCTGAGCGGATCCTTCACCAACAACAGCCTGTACCTCGACGAGTATCGGGTTGGCGGCGAGTTCGGAATCACTCTGGAATCGCTCCAGCTCTTCGGACGGGCGGGTTTAGGGATGGTTCCACAGGCGGAAGCGAAGGAGAACATCTTCGGTGCCACATTCGGCGCTGGTCTTACCTATGCCGCAACAGGTATCACCATCACACTGGACTATGCGTACCGGCAGGTGGAATTCTTCGACGCGAACAATGTGTTCTCGGTGAAGCTCGGGTTCTAAATCGCTTCGCATCTCGCGGTTTCAACATACAAAAGGCTGTTCCGGTAACTCGGAGCAGCCTTTTGTTTTGTCTGAGTGACGCGCATAAGTGAGATGATCCATAGAGCAGCTGAAGTCGTCAGTTTGAATTCTGACGAAACACGGGCAATCAGATCCTTCACTCCGTCCCTCGACAAGCCTTCGGCCCGAGCGGCTCGACCGAGCTCGTCGAGGTCTCGCCGAAGCCTCAGGCCGAGGGCTCGTGGAACTATGGTGCGAGGGGATTGAGGACAAATCTCTGCAAAGCACTTGAAATCCGATCTGTCAACGAAATCCCTCGCCGGGATCCTTCTGAGCTTCCGGCTCTAGTCCCTGGGGTCCTTCAGCAGGCCGATGGGGAGCGAAATGACAGTTGCTCAAGAGTGAGGAGTCTGCTTCAATAATGATCTCCAAAGACAAATCGTTCTACCGGAGAAGGCTTCCTCACTACCAGCCTCCAGGTGCAACTTTCTTCGTGACCTCTCGACTGGCGGGTTCATTGCCCATGGAGGTCATTCTGCAGTTAAAGGAAGAGCAGAGAGTGTTGGAAAGATCAACTGCCCGAACCGAAAACAAACAGCAGCTAGACAAGCTGTGGAAGCAAGAGAGGGATAGGTATTTCAGCAGGTTTGACGAGTTTCTCGATAACGCGACGACAGGTCCACACTGGCTCAGTGAGCCACGGATTGCGACTCTGGTTACGGAGGCTATTCATTATCGTGACAATAAGGATTATGGATTGTTGTCGTGCTGTATTATGCCTAACCACGTTCACATGTTGGTTGCAGTAGAGCGAAGCGACGCTTCGCTCTACACGATTCTCCAGTCTTTGAAATCCTACACCGCTCTCGAGGCCAACAGAATCCTTGCTCGTTCAGGAGCCTTCTGGCAGCACGAGAGTTATGATCACGTTGTGCGGGATGGGGCGGAACTTGAGCGAATCGTTTATTACATTCTGAACAATCCTGTCAAAGCTGGATTGTGCAAGCATTGGCGCGACTGGAAGTGGACATACGTCAAGGAGGGTTTGATCGAGACGTAGACCGAGCTTTAGCTCGCCACGTTTGCGGATAATAGTCGGAGGGCGATTTTCAAATGGCTCAGAGAGAGTCGCTCGCTTTGTTAATTGTATTTCTGATGTTCCACAACGCTTTCTATATCGAAATTAACGAAGTAAGAAATACTTGCTCTTTCGAAATTATCCTGTGAAATTGAATACAAAGGGTCCTTACCGAGAGCCTAGCGAGCGGCGGTAAGTCCCGCTTCACGGGATCCCGCTCTTTCTATTTTTCATTATTGCGGGAAACGGTTGCGAGAATCTTACCCCAAAGGGGTAAGATCATTCAACCGAGGGCAGCGCCCTCGGATATTAACCAACAAAACACGCTTACTACCCTGAAAGGGTTACATCTCAACCAAAGGTCCTGCCTTACGGGATGCCGAACAGCGGCACTGATCCGCCTCCGGCAGAGAGGAGAATCTTATGCCTCAGTCGCTTGCCAAGGTGTTGGTGCACATTGTCTTTTCAACTCAGCCGGAGGCTGATCCGCCTTTGGCGGAGAAGAACCGGTATCCGTTTCTCATGGATAAAGATATCCGCAGCGAGATGCACGCATATCTCGGTGGAACGTGCAAGAAACTGGATTGTCCTGTTCTAATTGTTGGCGGAGTTGCGGATCATGTGCACATGCTCTGCGCGCTTACGCGCAATTATTCCTTGGCGAAGGTCATCGGCGAGATGAAACGAGAATCCTCGAAGTGGATCAAGACGAAAGGAATGATGTTGACAAAGTTCACTTGGCAGAGTGGCTACGGGGTATTTTCGGTCAGTCAATCGCAAGTTGAGCGTGTGAGGAAGTACATCGGCGAACAAGAGGAGCATCATCGTAAGAAGACCTTCCAGGATGAATATCGTTCGTTCCTGAAGAGCTACGAAGTCGAGTATGATGAGCGATATGTGTGGGATTAACGGGAGCGGATGGTATCTCACCCCTTCAGGGTTTGATAGAGATGTTTTTAACAGGGGTCGGGGCGACCAGCCCGCCATGCGGCCCGCCTGAACGCCGTAGGCGGGCAGGTCTGGCGGGTGCCCCGACCTGAAATGAGGGTGTACAAAAAGTTCTTTGACATGCCAGAATGGGAGATGGAGTTAAGAAGCTCTTTGAGCAGCAAAGGCTGGGTCAATTCACCCAGCGTGTCG